>Ga0209289_100115_pt1 | contig 49648 bp, 46 predicted proteins | sample GXS110809BmetaG_FD_184121 | JGI IMG/M metagenome (GOLD analysis project Ga0209289, IMG submission 184121) | Hot spring microbial communities from Gongxiaoshe hot spring, China to study Microbial Dark Matter (Phase II) - GXS 110809B (SPAdes)... ... | reverse complement strand
TGGCATGGACGCTCACCCAGTTGGGTTTGACCGTTTTGAAATCGCCTTTTGCCATCGTCCTTTTCGTCCTCGCGTTGGCGCTCCATTGGCGGCGTGTGGATGCCACTTGGCTGATGCTCGCTGGCGGGATTGTGGGCATCTTCTTCCGTTGGGTGCTGCGGTGAGGAAGGGGAAGAGTTAACAGATGCGAGGGAGTGGGTCGCCCGTCAGCATATCCAGCACCCTCGTCCCACCCAAACTGGTTTCCAGCAACACCATGCCCTTCGGCTCGTCGGTGATTTCACCGATGATCGCTGCCTCCCGTCCCAAGGGGTGCTCCTGCAGGACGGCAAGGGCTTCCTCCGCCTCTTCGGGGGCGACGACCAGCACCATCTTCCCTTCGTTGGCGACATACAAAGGGTCAATGCCTAAAAGTTCGCAAGCGCCTCGCACTTCGGGACGAACGGGGATGGCTTCTTCAAAAAGACGCACCCCCACCTGCGACGCTTGAGCGATTTCGTTCAACACCGTTGCGACACCCCCACGCGTCGGGTCGCGAAGGCAACGGACGGAGGGGCAAGCGGAAAGGACTTGATGCACTAAATCCCAAAGGGGTGCCGTGTCGCTTCGCACTTCCGCTTCTAACTCCAAATGTCCCCGCGCCAAAAGGATGGCAATCCCGTGTTCGCCGATAGTGCCTGAAACCAACACTTTGTCGCCGGGACGGGCATTGGCAATAGAAAGGTGGTGGGGATGCTCCACGAGACCGATGCCCGTCATGGTGATGTAGACGCCGTCTCCCTTTCCTCGTTGCACCGTTTTGGTGTCACCTGTGACGATGACAGCGCCGACTTTTCGGCTGGCTTCCGCCATAGAGGCGACGAGACGCCTCAAATCGTCCATCGGGAAGCCTTCCTCCAAGATAAATGCCGCCGCCAGGAAAAGGGGGCGAGCCCCTGCTGTCGCTAAGTCATTGACCGTTCCATGCACCGCAAGACAACCGATGTCCCCGCCTGGGAAAAAAAGAGGGGCGACGGTGAATGCGTCCGTTGTTATCGCCCATTTCCTCCCGTCCAATTCAAAAGTTGCTTGGTCTTCTAATCGCTCCAAGATGGGATTGCGGAATGCCTCTAAAAAGAGGGCTTCAATGAGGGCGTGAGTGGCTTTGCCGCCTGCCCCATGCACCATCGTCACTGTCGTCTCTTGAAGGCGGGGTTTTTGGCGCTGCCGCAACTTTTCTATGCGTTCCAACAACTCTTCAGGGGGTGTCATTGGGTTCGCCATCCTTTGTCCCCTCCCTTGAGAAAGCCTCATGCCTCACTATTGGAAAGTGCCGTCAAGTCTATCAGTTCCCGAATTTTTCGCGAGTAACGCCCATAGTGGTAGACCGCTGCGCAAGCCCCTTCGGGCGAAACCATGCAAGCACCGATCGGCGTCTCTGGCGTGCAAGCCGTCCCGAAAACCCGACACTCCCATGGCTTAAGGACACCCTTGAGCACCTCTCCACATTGACAGGCTTTAGGGTCAGCGACCCGAAGGTGAGGGAGAGAGAATTGGACTTCGGCATCGTGCTCAGAAAATTCAGGGCGCAACTTTAATGCGCTGCGGGCGATAAAGCCTAAACCCCGCCACTCAAAATAAGGGCGTAACTCAAAGACCTGCCCCATCACCCGCAACGCTTGTGGGTTCCCTTCGGGCTTGACGACCCGAGTATATTGAATTTCCACCTCACACCGTCCCTCTCGCCACTGACGGAGAAGCAAGTAAATGGCTTGCAAGATGTCCAAGGGCTCAAACCCCGCAATGACGACCGGTTTGCCGTAATCTTTGGCGACAAACGACCAAGGTTTGCTACCGATGATCGTGGACACATGCCCAGGACCGATAAACCCATCTAACCGCATATCGGGACTGTCAAGGATGGCTTTAACAGCAGGCAAGATGAGGACATGGTTGCAAAAAACAAAGAAGTTGCCCACGCCCTCTTGCCTCGCCCGAAGGAGCGTTAAGGCAGTGCTGGGTGCCGTCGTCTCAAAACCGATAGCAAAAAAGACGACCTTGCGGTCAGGGTGCTGGCGAGCAATTTTGAGGGCATCTAAGGGCGAATAGACCATCCGAACATCTGCCCCGTTGGCTTGAGCATCAAGGAGCGACCCTTTAGAGCCGGGCACTCGCATCATGTCTCCGAAAGTCGTCAAAATCACCCCATCGGTATAAGCAAGGGTAAGGGCATCGTCTATCCGACCCATTGGTAACACGCAGACAGGACAGCCTGGTCCGTGCACCAACTCAATGTTGGGCGGAAGGACATCGTGGAGGGCATGGCGGTAGATGGTGTGCGTGTGCCCCCCGCAAATCTCCATGAACTTGAACGACCGACCCGCCGACAACCGTTCAATTTCTTTCAGCAATCCCTTCGCTAACGCCTTGTCCCGAAACTCGTCTATGAACTTCACGGTCTTCACCGCCCTCAAGGTATCTTCCATCTCAATTTGCCACTTTATTATGCAACGCTTGCTGTAAAGAGCACTGCCTTATGGCTCCCACATCAGTTTAGGATTGCAGCCACTCAAGACAGGTTTGGACGAGTTCTAAAAGGGCATGATAGGCTGTGGCTTGGGCTTCTTGAATGCGAGGAACATAAGTGCTGGGTGAAAGGATCACGAAGTCCACCGCTTCGGACCGAGCGATGGCGCCGCCGTCATAACCGAGAAGGGCGAGCGTCAGCAATCCTTGACGCTTGGCTTGTTCCAACGCTCTCAGGACATTTGGAGAATTGCCGCTGGTGGAAATGCCCATAGCGATGTCTTGGGGTTGACCGTAGGCGATGATCTGGCGGAGAAAGATGCTCTCGTAGCCGACATCGTTGCCGACCGCTGTGACGATGGCGGTGTCATTGACAAGGGCGATGGCAGGCAGAGAACGCCAGTGAGGGAAAGGAGGGTTGAGGAAATCAGTGACGACATCTTGGGCATCGGTGGCGCTGCCGCCGTTACCGAATGCCAACAATTTGCCGCCTCGGGCGAAGCGTTGCGCCATCGCCCACGCTGCTTGCACCAGTGCCTCTTTGCTTTGGGCGAAAGTTGCCTCCCGCAGTTCGGCGACATCATGGGCTTTCTGGATGGTGGAGGCGATGACGCTTTCCAAGATGGGTGTCGGGTCAACCCGTTCACTTTCCGCCAAGAAGGGGTAAAGTTGCTCCCACGCTTCTCCCATTGTCGTTCACGCCCCTTCGGTCGCCGTTTTCTCGGAGGGTTCTTCGCCTCTCACCTCGTTGAGAGGCAGTTCACTCCATTTGGCGATGGCGACGCCCGCGTGCACCAAAAGCCAGTCGCCCACTTGGGCATCGGTCACTAAATCCAGCAATACCGTCAGTTGCTCCCCGCCGATGTCCACGATGCCTTCCTGCCCGCTTTTGGCGATAAGGCGGGCAAGACGGGCGTCGTCAGAACAAGTCAGGCAGTGCCACAACTCATCGGGTCGCTGGGTCATCGGCATCACCCTCCAAAAGTCCTCGTTGCTCAAAGAACACATGCACCAATTCCCAGAGGATGTGATAGAGGGTTTCCTGCATTTCTTGGACGAGGCGGGGGTCGTGGGAGGGAACGGCGAAGAGGAAGTCCAACCCTATCTTTGCTATTTGACCACCCCCTTCACCTGTTAGCCCGATGGTGAGGAGGCGAAGGCGTTGGGCTTCCAACAAGGCTTCCACCACTTCGGGTTCATCGCCTGTCAAGGAGATACCCATAGCGATGTCGTAGGGTGTCGCCAAAGAGCGCAGCAGGACGGCAAAGGGTTGGGCAGTGCCATAGCGGTGGCGTAAGCCTAAAAGAGAAGGGCTGTCGGCGGTCAAAGTGATAGCCGGTAAAGCCCGTTTGCCGACCAAGACAGGATGGACGAACTCCACGGCGACATGGGATGCATCGGTAGCATTGGCGCCGATGCCGAAGGCGATCAACTTTCCGCCCCGATAAAAGCGTTTTGCCATTGCCCAACATGCCTGTGCCATTTGCGGTGCTACCTCGGCGAAATAACGCCGAGCCAACGCACAACTGGCGGCAAAGTAATTTTCCAATTGCGAAAAGAGTTGATGCTTTTGGGCTTCCGTTAATTCCATCCTCTATCACCTCGCGGTAACAAGTCATCAGGGCACATCCTCCCGTTTTTCGGCACCCTGACAGCGGTTCAAAAGTTCGTGGTGCTCATCCTTCAATTTGGCTTTCAGCGAATTGGCGAACCTCGTCTTGGTAGGCTTGCCCTAATTGACGCAAAAAGTCCAATGTCCGCCGGGCTTCTACTTCATCTACCTTCTGAATAGCGAAGCCGACATGAATAAGCACCCAATCACCGACGCGCACTTCATCCAACAAACCGACAGAGATGGTGCGCCGAACACCGCTCACTTCTGCCTTCGCTAACCCCTTCTCTTCGTCCACGATCTCTACGATGCGTCCTGGGATGGCAAGACACACGATTTGTTCACCCCCTCACATCACAGCGTGTTCGGTTAGGATGAGATGCGGCACTCAAAGTTTCACCGCCCTTTCATAGCGGTTTGGGTGTGCAAAGGCGTCGGAAGGCTTATAGGGAGCGACAAAGATTCCCGCAACTTTTGAGCGGCAATAGCAGCCTGACCATAGCAAATTCCGCCATCGTTGGGCGGCAACTTTTGAGGGACGAAGACGGCAAAGCCTGCTTTCTCCAACCGTTCCCAAAGTCGCTGTAGCAGGAAGGCATTCTGCATTACCCCGCCGCTAAGGACGACACTGCCAATGCCTGTGCGTTGGCGAAGGAAGTGACAAATTTCTACCGTCCCCATGATTAGGGAATTGTGGAACTTGGCAGCGATGCGTCCGACAGGTTCCCCTCGCAGGATATCTGTGACCAACGCCCGCATAAGAGGCGTCACCGCCATCACCATCGGCGTCTCCGTGATCACTTCCACAGGATAAGCCGTTTCCTCTTCTTCTTCCGCTGCCATCTCCAGCCAAATGGCAGGTTGCCCTTCATAATGGGCAACATCGCAAATGCCCAGTAAACTGGCGACAGCATCAAAGAGGCGTCCGACGCTGGTCGTGATAGGGGATGGCAAATCACTGCGCAAAAGTTGCCATAGCGCCTTCCATCGTTCTTTTCCGACTCGTTCAGGGATACCTAAAGGCAGTTTCTCGCCTTCATCGCCGAAAGTTTTCCAAAGCCATGCCGCTGCCATCCTCCAAGCCTGCCGAACGGCTTTCTCTCCACCAGGCATTTTGACGGGTTCTAAATGAGCGGCGCGTTCAAAGGTAGTGTAAGTTGCCAGTAAAATTTCGCCACCCCAAATCGTCCCATCTGTTCCGTAGCCTGTCCCATCGTAAGCGATCCCGATGACAGGTTCTAAAAGTCCATGTTCTGCCATGACAGCGGCGACATGGGCATGGTGATGTTGAACGCCGTAACGCTCCACAAAATTGCCCTCTAAAGCATAGCGGGTGGATGGATAGTCGGGATGGAGGTCGTAAGCGACCACCTCAGGTTGAAGGGCAAACAGACCTTTGAAGTGCTCAATCCCTTCCACGAAGGCACGGTAAGCAGCGTAGTTGTCTAAGTCGCCGATGTGGTGGCTGACGAAAGCAAAGCGGTCGCGGCAGAGGGCAAAGGTGTTTTTGAGCATCGCCCCGACGGCTAAGAGAGGGACAGGTGTCTCAAAGGGAAGGAGGAGGGGTTGAGGCGCATAACCGCGAGAGCGACGAATAATGACCGTCCGACCCCGCACGACCCGCAAGACGGAATCATCGCAGCGGATATGGATTTCGCGGTTGTGGGTAAGCAAGGCATCCACCATCGGACCCAGCCGTTGCAGGGCGTCTTCGTCCTTGTAAGCGATGGGTTCATCGCTAAGGTTACCGCTGGTCATGACAAGGGGGCGACGGACTTCGGCAAGGAGCAGGTGATGCAATGGTGAGTAAGGAAGCATCAAGCCAAGGTCACGATGGCGGGGGGCAACACTCTCGGCAACAGGAGCGTCGGGACGGCGCCGCGCTAAGACGATGGGGCGCCGCCAAGAAGTCAACTCCCTTTCCGCTTCGGGTGTCAGGAAGACCAACTGGTGCGCCGTTGTCACATCGGGCACCATCAGGGCGAAGGGTTTGAACTCCCGATGCTTGCTTTCTCGCAGGCGGCGGACAACTTCTTCGTTGGCGGCATCGCAGGCGAGGTGATAACCACCGAGTCCTTTCACGGCTAAAAGTTGTCCTGCCAAAAGACGACGGGCGGCTTCTTTGATAGGGTCGTCGCAAGGAATTGTTCGTCCCGAAGGGTCTACCAAACGAACCTGTGGACCGCAGCGAGGGCACGCAATCGGCTGGGCATGGAAGCGGCGGTCAGAAGGGTCGTGATATTCCCGAGCGCATTCAGGGCACATAGCAAACGCCGCCATTGTCGTTCGCTCCCGATCATAGGGGACGGAGATGATGATGGTGAAGCGGGGACCGCAGTTGGTGCAATTTAAAAAGGGGTAACGGTAACGGCGGTCAGAAGGGTCAAAAAGTTCCCGAAGGCAATCGGAACAGGTGGCGACATCGGGGGAAACAAGAGCCGTTGGCTGAGCCCTAAGGTCGCTTTCCAAGATGCGGAACTCCCTATCGCCATTTAAGGGCACTGCTTCCCAGGTGACACGATCAATGACACTGAGGGGAGGAGCATCAGCAAGAAGGGTTTGCTGAAAAGCCTCCAATGCCTTCTCGTCGCCTTCCACTTCTATGAGAACGCCTTGAGGGGTATTCAAGACAAAGCCCGTCAATCGGAAGCGGCAGGCTAACCGCCAAACGAAAGGGCGAAATCCAACTCCTTGGACGATTCCTGTCACTTGGATGCGTCGGCGCTGTCGCATGCTTGTCGCCCCTTTCAAGGGCTTTCTGACGGCTGTCCCTCGCCACCCTCCCAACAGTTGTCTTCATAACCTTCCTCAGGCTCAGGGCAACAGACGCAAGGGCAACTTTGTTCCTCTTCCGCGGCATCCACTGTCAAGCGAGCGAGGGCAGAAATGAGTAACGCCTCGGCTTGCTCCAAGGCTAACTGGACTTCTGGCTTAAGGGGCACATTATTCATTTGCTGAGCGTCCCGAAGGAAAGAAAGCGCCAACATTAACCGACCAGGCAGTTCGCCCATCTCCTTAGTGAAGCGGTCAAGAAGGGGTTGAAGGGACGCCAATTTGCTCTCTGCGGAAGAACCCCATCGTTGAGTTAGCGCCATCTGTCCTCATCTCCTTTAAGCGCAGTCGTTTGGACGAGTTGGGCGAGCAGGGAACAAATCTTTTGGACAGCGACTTCCACCGCTGCCGCCACCTGCGGGCTCATCTCCCACTGCCCCCACTCACACTGCGCCGGTTGACAGCCGACGAGGAACACCTGAGACGGCAAAACACCGAGGGCTTTTGCCATGACAACCACCCTTTGAGGGTCAGCAAGATGCATGTCTAACCGTTCGTCGGGCGGCAAAGTGGCTTGAGGCACTTCCAGTGCCAGAACCTTCACAGTGCCAGGTGGCAACCCCCTGTCTATGGCGTCCACCAAGATGAGGGCATCATAGCCTCTCATAAGTTCCTGAAGGACACTAACGCCGCCAATCCCTGCTTCCAGTAGATGCACTCCTTCAGGCAATGGGGCAGCGGCTAACTTTTGAAGCACCCGAACTCCGAACCCATCATCTCCCCACAGGAGGTTGCCGAAGGCGGCGATAAGCACCTTCTTCATCATCCTATCCCTCACAAGGGAGGCGTTGAAAGAGCAAAGCCTCCCGCCGTCGCGGAGACAGGGAAGCGGAAAAGTGGGAGGTCGGGCAAACAAGGGCAGCGAGCGAGGGCAAGGATTTTTCGTATTGCCAAAGGCACCAGTCGCCTCATTGGGTCGCTCAATCCCTCCCCATACTCGGTGTCCAAGGGTTCTGCTTCCACAACGATTACCTCGTCAGGCAAGATGCCCAAATAGCGACCTACAATGAGGAACGGCTCCACAGCGATGACGCCCCCAACGGCTTCAGCAACCAATGCCTGAACGACAGGAGTCGGAGGCAACCAACCGTCATAACGGTAGGTGTAAAGGCATCCCTTTTTTCGCCCCCGTTCTTCGGCGTGCACGATGAAGACACGGCGATACTTTTGGGGTCGGGAACTTAATGCCTGAAGCATTAAGATGGCACCAAAACCGTAATCTTCCGCCTCCAACCATCGGGGTAAGGGACGGGCTTTCAGGGAGTCAATGACATAACATCCGAAGGCTCGGTCACGCCAAAAGCGCCACCCAATCCCTGCCACCAAGATGCGTTCTTCAGTCCTCCAGCCCACAGGCACAAGTATTCACCTCACGGGTGATAACGAGCCCCGTCCCATCCAGAAAGATATGGGTCGTGCAAGGCATACAGGGGTCAAAACTGCGAATTGCCCGCAAGATATCAATGCCAGTGAGGGCTTCAGGCTTTTCCGCCTCCTCCAAGATGGGCGTGTTCATAACGGCTTCCTCATAGGGACCAGGTTGCCCAAAGGGGTCACGAGGCGACGCACACCAAGTGGAGGGGGTGATGATTTGATAGTTGCTGATAAGCCCTCGTTCGGCGACAAGATGATGAGTCAAGTAGCCCCGTCCCGCTCCCCAGAAGCCGATGCCCAACCGCACCTTTCGGTCCGTTGGGATGGTAAAGGGGGTGCTGACTTTCGTCTTCCCTTGCTTGAGGAGTTCCAAACCGATCACCCAGTTGTCCAAGGCGACAGCGGCAGTGTAAGCGATGCAGTAAGCGCGCCCTCGGTTACGCTCAAAGGCGTTCCATTCCTCAGGGATGCGCCACTCAACGACCGTCTCAGGGTATTCACCTTTAGGCAGCAATATTCGCAGGCTTTCGCCCGTCGGTTCTATAAAGCGACGGAAGGGGAGTTTTTGAGCGGCAGCGGTATTCCACATCCGAGCGACACAACACGCTTCCATAACCTTTCGGTCCCATCGTGGGGAGGTTGCCCATGAATACTTTTCCTTCCAACTCTGGGGGCTGGGTTTGGGCTTGGTCAGTTTGTTCCAAGGGTGAAAGGGGCTCAAAGGTGCTCCCAAAGGATCAGTTGGAAAGCGCTGGCTTCCCCATTCCTCGTAGTAGGAGTGTTCCACGAACTCTTCCAAGCCGATGTTGAGGAGTTGCAGGTTGGTTGTCACCTGTTTTCCGTCCACGATGACGCCTGGTGTCGCCCATCGTCGTTCGCCCCACTGGGCGCAATGGGCATAGTCGGCATCATAAGCCTCTGGGTCGTCCCAGATGCCCGAATCAATGAGGTTCTTTGGTCGTGCCCCTACCTTCCGATAGAGGGGGTTGACTTCGTAGAAGAACTCCGTCAGGTCGTCCCAAATGGCGATGGCTTTTTTGGCGTAGTCCGCCAACTTAACGATGATGGGGTAGAGTTCGTTGAAAAGTTGGAAACTGACGAAAGTGCTGACGCCACCAGGCACTACCGTTTCAGGATGGGGATATTTGCCTCCAAGGAGCACATAGCCTTCGCGAGCGATGCGGGTGATTTCCAACGCCTCCAAGTAAAGGGAGCCCGTCAAGGGGTTCATGGCTGTCATGATGTCGCCGATGGTCTTGAAGCCAAAGGCGGCTGACCGAGGGGCTTCCCGTTCCTTCGCCCTCGCCCAGACGGTGGGGTTCGTCGGTTCCACCAATGCTTGAGAGTAGTCAGGACCTGCCAGCAAGAAGAGGTGCAAGGGATGATCGTAGAGGAACTCTAATGCCAGCATCAAGTTGCGCAAAACGATGCCTAAGGGGGGCGGCTTGATCCCAAAAGCCATCTCTATCGCTTCTACCGAGCAAGTGGCGTGGACACCCCCACATACCCCACAGGCTCGGCTGCTAATAAAGATAGCATCGCGAGGGTCTCTCCCCCGTAGGATAACCTCGTAGCCCCGAAAGAAAGTCGCCATGGAGTTTGCCGACAACACCTTTCGCTCCTTGGTATCCACGACACAATGGAACGCCAAAGCCCCAGCGACGCGAGTGACAGGATCAAAATCCAACGAACGGATGTAGCCTGACCGCACCATTAATTCCCGCAACTTCTCCTCTTGCTCCGCCAAGGAGACCCGCCGATAAGCATAAGGGTCGCGAACACCCGACTTAAGGCGGGGACGACCTTGCTCGTCAAACTCAATAGGCAGGTTCTGAAAACACATTAGTCCTCACCTACCTTCGGCAAATTTTGCCCGTCCTCACCGTCCCATCCAGATGACCTCCATCTCCCGCTCTTTCTCCTCGTAGGTCTGCCACTTGTCCAGCCGCACTGAACCACGATACTGCCACCAACGATAGAAGGAGTCCACGAAGCGATGGAACCAACTTTTCCGAGGCGGCTTTCCCCAAGAGGTCGGGATAGCCCCTTTGCGATCCCAAAGAGGCGTCCAGTTGCGTTCGCTCAAGGAGATGCGCCGCAACCTTCGCATCAAAAAGCCGACGGCTTTGCTAAAGATGCTGGAAAAAGTCGCCCCTGGCGGTGTCTTGTAGAAGGGGGCGAACTTGTCGGGAAACCCAGGCATCGTGCAACCGATGCAAACCCCTCCCACCTTCATGCATCCCCCTTTGCCTCTAATAGCGCCCCGTGAGACGATATTGCATTGAACGACAGGACCCCAGCAACCGACCTTGACAAGACACCGACGCTCCCCAAAAGCATCGGCGAAAGTCCCCTCTTCGTAGTAGCCCGCTAAGACACAGTGGCGATGGACAGTTTCCGAGAAGAGCCATTTGGGTCGTCCCAGTTCGTCAAACTCAGGCGCTGGACCCAACCCGACCAAGTAAAGAAGGATGGCGGCAACCGTCTCGGTAAAGTTGTCTCCGACAGGAGAACAACCTGGGATGTTGATGACAGGCAAGCCCAAAGCGCTCTTGTAGTCAGGACCGAGAAAGTCCATCAAACTCATAGACCCCGTGATGTTGCCGGCGGCAGCCGGGACACCACCCCAAGTGGCACAAGTACCGATAGCGATCATTGCTGCCGCTTGCGGTGCCAACCGACGCAGCCATTCGTTGACCGAAACTGGTTGCGCTCTCCAAGGGTCGTCCCCTTCTACGCCCAACGCCGCCCAATAGCCGCCTGTCTTTTGAGCGCGGCTTTCATCCGGCACCGACCCCTCTAACACGACGACATAAGGCGCTCCTAACTCTCCCCGCCATGCCTTGTAATACCACGCCACAAAATCCTCGCCCGCCTCTACAGCGATGACGGGATGATGGAGGATGACCCGAGGCAACCCAGGGATGGCACCAGTCAGCAACTCTTCTATGGACGGCGCGGTCGCCCCTGTCACAGCAATCGTGCATCCATCACAACTCATCCCCGCCAGCCAAAAGACATGCACCTCCTTAATAGGCGGTTCGGGGATACCTGTCAATCCCGCCATCGCCTTCAATTCCTCTAATCGCTCCCGAACGGGGGAGCCTGTGACCATTGTCATGGCTTTTCACCTCCGAAAGGCTTTGCGCCGTCAAGGGTTGCCCTTTAGCCATCGGTCAACGCAAGCAGCCATCGCCGAAAGGAAAGGAGCATCGGGGGCAATTTGGATGAGGGCTCGCCCCTCCCTTTCTGCGTGACTGACTGCCTCGTCAAAAGGCAAAGTGGCTATGAGGGTCAACCTGTGGGCATCGGCGTAGGTGCGGATAAGCCGCTCTTCCTCAGGGGCGCGGAGTTTGTTGGCAATCCACCAAACTTTCGGGATACCCAACTCCTGCCCCAATTCCGCCAGCCGCCGACCCAACTCCAATGCCCGATAGTAAGGCTCCACGACGATGAGCAAGGCATCCACCGCCTTCGGCGTTCCCCGTGACATCACCTCCACGCCTGCCTCCAAATCCACGACCGTCCAACGCTCCCCATCCGTTTGGGCGAGCATTTCATAGAGCAAGCCACGCACGGTGGCATGAGCGCGGCACATTCACCCCGCTCCCGCATGACCGACCCGACCCATCAAGAGGAGTGTCAACCCCTCCCGAATAGGGACACCATAGGTGGCGAGGATTTCAGACAGAGGGCGTGTCAGCACCCATCGGTCGCGCCCATCAGGTTCCACCCGACGCTCCAGTAAATCCGAAGGCAAAGTCGGCAACCTTGCCACTTCCTCTGGGGGAACACCAAGGGAGATGGCTAAATTGGGGTTGGAATCGGCATCTATCGCTAACACGGGGATGCCTCGTTCATAGAGCAACCAAATCAAAGCACCCGCGACCGTCGTCTTCCCGACGCCGCCTTTCCCACAGACCGCTATCTTCATCGGAAACAAGCCCTCCCTCAAGGGCATTGACGCCTCCCTAAAAGGGCATTGAAGCGATGACATCCTTATTTTGCCTCCTCGGTTTAGGATGTCAAGAGCCTGACAACTTGCTGTCTCTTTGACCGCCCCCGGCGGTCATTGGGGACTTCAGCGGCTTCAGCAACTACCCTGCCGCATTTCTCTGCCCCTTGGCTGTTTCGCTAACCAGTTCACCGCCTTCAGTCCCGATTTCTCCAGCGCCGTCAACAAGTCCCGATAACGAAGGGGCACTTTCTCATCCCAAAGGACGAGGATGCCCTCTTTCGTCGCTTTCGCCATCGCCACGCCTTTGACCCCTTTCAGTGCCTCCTCCGCCCTTGCCAAGTTCTTCTCGTCTGAAGGCTCTATGCCCACCAGTAAACTCCACCGCTCCTGTTCCCGCTTTTTCAGTTCGGCAAGGAGTCCTGAGAGGGGCAATTGACTTTCGTCCAGAACCACGATGACCCGCTGCCCCTCCGCCGACGCTATCACCTTCCGAACACCCTTCAAGGAAAGAAGGGCTCGCTCTATTTGCAGGGCTTTTTCGGGGCTGCGCAACCCTTCCACCAAAAACAGCAACGCCACCTCTTTATCCGTCTTGGTCGGCTCAGCCGTTAGGAGGTTGACTGCTGCCAGCAAAGAAACGACTGCCCATATCCCCCATCGCCGACCCATCACGCCTCACCTCCTTGTCAAGGGCAGGGCACTTCCCTTCGGCTCACTGCAAGTCCCAAAGTTGGTCTTTGTAGTCGGGATGTGTCGGGTCTAAAATCCCGTTGCCATACCAAGGGTGGGGCGGATAGAAGGGCATGTCCCGTCGCATCCACTTGACATGGGCGTCCACGAAGGCGACGCTACAACCCTCAAAGTGGCGGGGGTCAGGTCGGCTGATGCGCAGGTTCGTCCGTGCCGATGGCGGATGCACCCACAACGAAGAGATGCGCACCCCTTCATCGTTCATCCCCGCATCACAGAACATCACTGTCGCTGCTGGCTGTGCCACGAACGCAAGGGAAGTCGGCACCAAAGGCGTCGCCCAATCATGCGGGAGCCGACCTAAATAGCCGCCAAGGTAGTAGAAGTTGTAGCCGTAACCCAGCCACCACGCCGTTCGGGTGGATGCCGCTGCCGAAGGGCACGAATAGGCGTGATAGCCTGACGGCTGCGTCCACAACCGCCCCTGAGGGTCTGTCAAGGTCTTGACACCATGAGCCAGATAGGGGCGCAAGGTCGCCACCCAACTGTGACGCGAGCAGAAGGGGCACAAATGGTCGCGCAACTGGGAGCAACGGCAGAGGGCTCGCTCTAACACCAACTGCTCGTCGTAGTCTTGCGAATACATCTGCACCGCCGACGCAAGTTGCTTGAGGTTACTCAGGCAGGTGGCTTGCCGTGCCTTCTCGCGAGCCTGACTAAAGACGGGAAACAGGATCGCCGCCAAGATGGCGATGATCCCGATGACCACGAGCAACTCAATCAGCGTGAAACCACCGCGTAACGACTCATCGTGGCGACCGCTCCGCCGAAGACCATAATGCCAATGCCTCACTATCCTACGACGCCGTCCCATCATCACCTATCTCCCTCCTTGTCGCAAGGCTTACCGCAACGGCGCCTCTATTGTAGCGTCCCCCCCCGCATGTCAAGGGCTGGAGTGGGCACTTTCCCGCCTCTGACAGTGCTCTTGGCTCAAGGAGTGGTGGCATTCGCAATCGGGACCACATGCCCCGTGCCCTTGACCCAGCAATTCGTGGAAGGCTTCGGCAAATCGGCGACCTCCCTCTTTTCGTCCCGCTTCAGTCAATCGTAGCCATCGCGAACCATCCGCCTCCTCGCCCCGTTCCACAAACCCACGAGCGGTCAACTGTTCCACCTGAGCCCATAGCATTTCAGCATCGGCGTCAAGGAGGGCGCAGATGTCCTGCCAGCGCACTTTTGGTCCCAATCCCTCTCCCGTCAGCCAATAAAGCACCTGCAACAGTTCGTCCTGCCAAAACAAGGCATCCATCTCCTTCAACGCCTTCTCCTCCCCTGCTTGAGGTCAAGGGTTATTATGGGCTGCTAAAGAGACGACAGCAAGGGCAAAAGGTCGGCATAATTGAGGCGACAAAAGGAAGGTGACCAAGATGGCGGAAGTTCCAAAGGTCAATGCGACGGATGAAGAGATTGAACGGCTGTTGCGGGAAGCGAAAACCATCGCTGTCGTCGGCGTCTCCCGCGACCCGACAAAAGATAGCCACCTCGTCGCCCAATATCTTCGGCAACACTACCGCACCTACTTCGTCAATCCCAACGCCGACGAAATCGCAGGCGAAAAATGCTATCCGTCGCTGAAAGCGCTGCCAGAAGTGCCCGACATCGTGGATGTTTTTCGTCCGCCCAACGCTGTCCCGCCCGTCGTGGACGAAGCCATTGCCGTCGGGGCGAAAGCCATCTGGCTGCAATTGGGCATCGTCCACAATGAAGCGGCGCAAAAGGCAAAAGAGGCGGGCTTGACTGTCGTGCAAGACCGATGCATCAAGATTGAGCATCAACGGCTCAAACAGTTGGGCAAACTGTGACGGGCGGCGTCAGCAACCAACCCGTCGGGAGGTGTCAGGCGATGGCGAAGACACAATACCTTGCCGACTTGCGGGTCGGCGATTATGTGGACACTATCGCCGTCGTCAAAAGCAAACGCCTCATCCCTTATCGCACCCGCCCTGGCTACTACTTGGTCTTGCTTCTGAAAGACCGAACGGGAGCGATTGAAGGGCGCGTTTGGGACGATGCAGAGCGCATAGACCGAGAAATCGGTGACCAAAAAGTCGTGCGGGTGCGGGGCATCGTGGAACTTTATCAGCAAGTCCCGCAAGTGCGCATCGTCAGCGTGGAACCTGCCGCCGAAGGCGAATACGACTGGACAGATTTAGTGCCACGCACGGAACGCGATGTGACGGCGATGTGGCAGCGGGTGCGGGACGCCATTGACAGCGTCCAGAACCCTTACTTGCAAGAGTTGCTGCGGTCGTTTTTTGATGACCCAGAATTTGCCGATGCCTTCCAAAATGCTCCCGCTTCCCTTTACCTGCATCACAGTTGGGTCGGCGGGTTGTTGGAGCATGTCTGCACCGTCTTGGATTTGGCAGAAGCCCTTTGTCGGCACTATCCCGAACTGGATCGTGACTTGCTGATTACGGGTGTTTTGCTTCACGATGTCGGCAAGGTGCGCGAATACACTTGGCAGGTGGACATTGACCGAACGGATGAGGGGCGGCTGTTAGGGCATCTTGTTTTGGGCGACGAGATGGTGTCCGAACGCCTCAAGCGCATCCCGAACTTTCCCGACGAACTGGCGATGCGGGTGCGCCACATGCTCATCAGCCATCATGGGACAGGCGAATGGGGTTCACCTCGTCCGCCCATGACTTTGGAAGCGGCAGCCCTTCACTTTCTGGAATTCGCCGACGCCCAACTGCGCAAATTTGCGACTTTGTTGAAAGAGCGCCGCGAACCTGAAAGCCCTTGGACGGCTTACGAACGAACCCTCGGACGACGCTTGTTTGCCGGTTATGGCGCTTTGACGCCGATGGAAGCATTGAGCGTCGGCGAAGTTGCGCCAACCCCCGAACCTTCGCCTCTCCCTGAATTGCCGACAGAATTGCCTATTGAGCCATCGGAACTGGAAATGCCTTCCAGTGAATTGGAGCCGCTGGTGGCAGAAGTCCCTGAAGTGCCAAGAGAATCGCCCGAAGAGCCGCCGCCTGTTTTGCGGGAGCCTGCAGAACCTGAAGAGCCTCTCCGCCGCCGTCGCCGCCGCACTGAACCGCCCGAGGAAGAAGAAGGGCGATTGCCCTTGTGACTTCCTCTCCATCCCCATCGCTATTTTCGCGGCTAGTAGCCGTTCCAACAAAAGGTCGGAGGAAGCATCGGGTTGCCCCTTGTTGGAGTGGCTATCAGCCACGACAGCGTGGCTATCAGCCACGACGAAATGGCGATTAGCCACGACCAAAATGCCTTTCAGCCACGACGCACAAAACCTCTCCTCATGACTTTCCGAACCCCCTCTCTCCCTTCAAAGCAAATCAGAACCCCGACTTCACGACCTGCCGACCTCCCGATTTCCCCCAGCCATCTTCCCATCCCTAAAGCGCGCCAGAAACCCCTGCGCCAGTCCCAAGCCCCTATCTTTCGTTTCCATCCCCCTAACTAAAGCGAGCCAGAGCCCCGACCTCACGACCTGCCAATTTCCCGATTTTCCCAAATCGTCTTCCTTTCCTCAAAGCACGCCAGAAACCCTTGCGCCAATCCCAAGTCCCCATCCCTATCCCTCGTTCCCATCTTCCCAAAGCGAGGCAAAGACCCTTGAGCCAGTCCCAAGTCCCCAGCCCCTATCTTTCCTTTCCATCCCCTCAAGGCGGGTCGGAGACGTGATCTTCACCGCCGAAGGTCACGAATGCCGCTACAGGGTCGCCTGCTACGACGACGACATTGACGACACCCTCCTGTGCTCCCTAAATCCCGAAGACGCTGAATATCTATTTTCTGTTGACGACCCTGACCGACTGAAGAAGAACATCGCCGCCCTCTCGGCGATCGCCGACCGAGGGATCGTTGCCGTGCCCGAAGAAGATGGCGTTTCCCTCTTTGCCATCCGCGACACCATCGCTGCCGGTCGCTTCGTTCCTGCCGATGTCTCCGAAGGGTTCCGTCAAATCGGCGGCGTCGTCATCCCTGTCGCTTTCAAGAAGCGGAGGGCAACGGCTTTCTCGCGCGTCGTCTTTGCCGACGAACGGCGCAGCGAATATTTCATCGCCGTCAGCGACAACGGATGGACGGCGCACCCCACCTTTCCGTTCTCGGAGTTTCGCTCCATGGTGCAGCGCCTGCGGGAGTTTCTTGCCGCACCCGCCATCGCTTCGCTTCAGCCGACAAGCCGCCTGCTCGTCCAGCTGAAGACAGCCTTCAAACTGACGCCGACCGCTGAACGCCGATACTATCGTGCCCGCCTCCTCTTCGACTTCCGCGAGAAGACCATAGAAGCCGTCCTGCCGGATTACTACGGCAGCGACGAAACGATCTTCAAAACGGCGGATCCTTCCATAACTGTGCTGGACGACCAAAACCTGCCCGATCGGATCATCACCGCCATGAGCCTTCTGTCGACGGCGCTTTCCCTTATGCCCATCCCAGAGGCTTTTGAAGTCATCAAGTTCGGGCGGCTTCCCATCGTTCGGCTGCGGCGGAGCGGTGAATGGGTCGTGTTCGCTTGCATGATGACCGAGGAACAGCGTGCGCAGGAGGTGAGCGATAATGATTGAGCGCAGCAAAGTCCAGATCGCCTTGGCGGAGCTGATTCGGGAGAAACAGGTGCGTGAGAAATTCTATCCGAGAGCCGTCGCCGAAGGCAAACTCAGCCGTCAGGAAGCCGACAAGCGCCTTCAGGCTCTCCGTTATGCCATTGACACTCTCCGATCGCTCCTCAACGGACTACCCGCAAACCAAAGCACTTCAGGAGGTGAATAGCCATGCCGGGCAAGTTCGTTAAGCTTCAGCCGCAAGGACAATCTTTTGCCCTTTTTGTCCCGCGCCGCTTCTACAGGTTCTTTCGCGCCCTTATCAACCTGCAGTCCCACCCGATTGATGTCCGTCCCGCCGACGGACGGAACAACATCCTGACCGACGAAGCTGGACGCCGCTTTCAACTTTCCTACATCGTGTCCGTTTGTATCGCCCGTCAAGTTGAAGGAGGTGGTCAACAATGCGACGGATCTCCAAAGACGGACTGTGGTCGCTGATCGTCTTGAAGACCTCGGATGTTGAGCGCTGGTATCTCTCCAATCTACCCGACGAGGAACGACGACACATCGACGAACTGCTCGACCGCTTAGTAGCGCACCTGCGCACCGATTCGGACATCAACCGCCTTGTCAGCCTGCTGTCCGAAGTCGCCAGTAGCAACGCCATCGAGACACTCGAACGGGTCGCGTTGCTATTTTGACCGAAAAAAAAAAGGAAAGCGAGGCGATAACGGTGGGGCGAAACCGAAATTACCGGAAAGGCATCAAAGCGGAGTATCGGCTCAAGCGGGCGCTGGAAGAGCAGGATTGGGTCGTCGTGCGGTCTGCCGGATCGCACGGCTTTTGGGATTTAGTCGCCTTTCGGTTCAAACCGGGTTTTGTTGACATCCTCCTGCTGCAGGTCAAAGCCTCTGAACCGCCCGCCAAAACGATGCAGGTGGTCATCAACCGCGGGCGGTTTCGGGCGCTGGAAGCGGTCGTCTATGTGCAGGGTCGTGCCGTTTTTCTATCACGCCGCCGCCAACTTTCTCTTTCCGATCCCTTCCGAGCCTTTCGTCCCGCAAAGGGTGTAGTGCAAGTATTTTCTTCCGATCCACCAGAAGAGCCGCCCAAACCCGATCGCCAGGGTGACCGTAGCGGGTGAGGGAGTATTCGTCATGGGCGAGCATGCACCCGTTGAAGACGACAAACTTGCCGCCGGGAACCGCAAAGAACGCGAACCGATGAAAGTGCCCGAACGCGGCGATGTCAAAGGGATCTTTCGCCCGCGTCGCCGTCCACGCCAGGACCCGACGATAGGCTGCCGCGAAGGGCAGGTCGGCAACGCTCCGAAAGAAATGCCCGTGCCCAATCAAGACCGAAACGCTCCCGCACCGCGTGACCTTGATCTCCAAAGCATCCAAACCCATCCGCGCCCAAAAAGTTGTCGTCCCGCGCCGCTTGAAACTTTTCGCCCACCGTTCCAGCTCACGGTAGAAGAAACTGTCCAAGTTCGTCCTTCGGTGCGTGAACCGCAGGTAAGCGTGGTTGCCAGGAACACCATCAAGGTGGCACGGCGCGATTTCGGACAGAGGGAGAAGGAAGTTCAAAGCAAACAGCCGAGCGCACTCATAAACCTGCTCAAAGCCCTGTAGCTCCAGTTCGTAAGCCTGCTCGAAATAGACCGACTCGCCGTCAACGATATCGCCGAGGAAAAGAAGGTGGATGCTGTCAACCTTGGCGGAGCGGGCGATCGCTACCGCTTGTTCGGCGAGGGCGGATAAAGTCGCGCTGGCTTTACCGACATCCCAAGCAGCGGTCTTCCGACCGAAGTGGAAGTCGGAGGCAAAAAGGATCAGTTCCACCAAAGACCACCCGATCATGGGCTGTCGCATGCCTTCTTGTTTACGCCGAGCCTTTTATACATTCGCAATTATAGCAGCGGAGGTGACGGATGATGGCGCAGGACTTGGAGAAAGCCATCATCGCGCTCGCGATGCTGGATCAGAGGGTCGCGGAAATGGTCGCTTCTGTCCTGTCGGAGGAAGATTTTGAGTCGCCGGCGATGCGTGCCGCGTTCGCCGCCATCAAAGAAACCGGTGCGTCCGATCCCTTCCTTATCGCCTCTTTGGTGGACGAACGCTACCGAGCCGACATCTTTTCGGCGGCGCAGATTGGCTTGGAGTGCTTGGACGGTGCGTCACGGGAGCAACTTGCCCGTCAGTATCTCATCGCGTTGATGAAAGAGCGCCTTGCCAAGCAGTTTTCCCGCCGTCTTTCCGAAATCGCTTTGAAAGTGCACCGCACTCCGGCGCTTTTGGAGGAAGCCATCGCCGAAGCGGAATCGGTCGTCGCGGAAGCCCTCGCTCAGTTTCCCGCGGAGGTTGAGAGAGAAGAGTGGTTGAAGCAGATTGCCGAAGCGGTTTGCGGAGAGAAGCAGTTTCTCAGCACCGGCATCGCCAAGTTAGACTGGGCACTGCGGTCGGCAGCACCGGGCGACCTGTTCGTCGTCGCTGGGCGAACTTCGGTGGGCAAAACCGCTTTTGCCATCCAATCCGCCGTCAGTTGCGCCATCAACGGGAAGCGGGTGCTGTATGTCACGCTCGAAATGCGGAAGGTCGAGATCACCCTGCGGTTTCTCTCTCACCTTGGGTTCATCCCGCTCAACTGGTTCTTCGGCGCAGGTTCGGAGGCGCTGGCGACCAATCTGGCGTCGGCGCTGCGGGCTTTTGAGCGTCTGCCCATCAAAATCCTCGACCCTTCCGCCCATGCCGACGCTTTCGGGACACCGCAACTTGCCCTGTCGCTCCAGCGCTTTTCACCCGATATCGTCGTCATCGATTACTTACACCTCATGGCATCGGCGAAGGACGAAGGAATGGTGGAAGCCCTTTCGGAGCTGTCGCGGGAGCTGAAGCGGCTGGCTTTGCGGTTCGACTGCCTCATCATCGGTTTGTCGCAGATCAACCGCACTGCCGCTCCCTCAGAAGCCGACTTGGAGCAAATCTACTATTCGTCGGCGCTCGCCCACGCCGCTTCCCAAGTCCTCATGCTGCGACCCACCGATCTCGTCATCGCATCACCCGCCCTCCGCATCATTTCTCTCGCCCTCGTCAAAAACCGCAACGGTCCCGTCCTGCAAGTCGAATCTCTCTTTATCCCGCGCTTGATGCGCTTCATCGCCACCGAAAAAGAAGTCATCGACGGGCTGAAGAAAGCCCGCCGATAACACACGCCGACGCGAAGAAGAAAAGAAACAAAGGAGGTGATCTCCATGCCCTTACATTCCGGGCATGCTTGGTTGTTCCTGCGCAAGGCGACGGCGCTGGTCGTCGGGAGTGATGAGGAGGATGCGGCGGTCGTGCAGGCGCTGCCGTTTCCGCCGCGTCGGGTCGTGCTCCTTCAGACCCTGAGCAAGCCCGACCTCAACGGCAAAGTCCCTTCGGTCTTCGTTCACGACCTTTTGTCCCTGAAGGACGCCGTCTCGTTCACCGTGCCCGTCCTCGTCGGCAGGAAAGAAGATTTGATCGCTCATTCCGACTTGCTCGTCCGCCTTTCCCCTGTCTTCACCCTCGCCCTCTGGAACACCGCGCCGACGAACGACTGGCGTATCGACTTGATCTACGGGCGGACTTTGACGCGGTTCAAAAACTTCTCCGTCCACACGCGCCAGCAACACCTGCCGCCCGATGACGCCATTCTGGACATCGATTACGCGCTGGCTCTGTCGACGGCGCGGCGCAACGGCAACCACGATGTCGCCTGCGGAAGAACCCTGCAGTTCGCTGGCGACCCAATCCGTCGCTGGCTTTACCGACGGCTCGGCATCACCGAACTCGTTTACCGCTATCATGGGCAAAACCCGAAGGTCTTAGCGGAAAACCCGACCGACCTTCAGAGGCTTTTGTCCTTCCTCGAGTCGGGCGCCCTTTCTGCCGATAAAGCGACCATCCAGCTTCTCTTTCAGCTGAAGTTTAAAATCGGCACTTCCCTGCCCAGAGCGCCCTTCATCCCGCCGTCACCGCTGGCTCGGTTCGCGGAACTGCTCCGCAGCCCAGAAATCTTCGAGCGTGCCGACGGTAGGGTCGTCAAAGTCACCGCACTGAGCCGAACGAAAACCGAACGGACGGAAGTCCTCACTTTGCACGAAGACGGCGTCGTGTCCTTTGCGCCCGTCGAGCGATACCACACGAAATTGGTCGCCTACCTGCCCAGAGGCTACGACCCAGACGCCTACACCGAAGACGAGATTGAGGCGCTGACGCAGAAGTTCGAGCTGCCGTGGGTGCCGACCGCTTTTGAAGTCGCCCCTAAGGCGGCGCAACGAGCGCAGGACGCCCTTTCGGTCATTGAAGACATCATCAAAGACCGGACGGGACGGCAGTTGTTTGCCTTCCAGCGACATGACATCGCTGCCCTTTTGACGAAGGGTTATGGCATCCTCGGTTGGGACCCTGGGCTGGGGAAAACGATCGCTGGGCTTTGCTTTGCCCTCGGCGCGATCCACCTCGGTGCCAAGCCGCGGGTCTTGATCGTGTGCCCGCAGGATTTGGTCGTGCAGTGGCTGCGGGAAGTCGAAAAGTTCTTCGGCGCCGAGTTAGCGGGAGAATTTCTCCTCGTTTCCAATGCTGAAGATGCCCTTCGCCTGCTGCACCTTTCCAAGCTCGTCCCGCCGCATATCCCCCTCTACGCCATCACCTGGTATGAAGCGCTCCGCAGCGCCGTCGGCGAAGACCAGCCCATCCATCGCGAAGACGGCGGTCTGTGCGGCGTTTGCCGTCGCTCTATCCGAGCGAAAGACGGCTTGTTCTTTTGTTCTCGCGGCTGCCCTTACGACGGTGTGCCGTATCGGCTGCGCCGCCGCGATGCCGCGTGGTTCCTCAAGAAGTTCGTCAAAGGCGGCGTGCTGATCGTCGATGAAGCGACCTACATCAAGAGCGACACCAGCCTTCGCGGTATCGCCGCCAGAAGGCTGGTTACGGCGAAGTATCGCCTCCTTTTGACGGGAACACCCATCAAAAACCTCCTTTCGGACCTGCCGATGCTGCTGCAGCTTGCCGCCAAACCCAACTCCGACGCCTACCCGTTCCCAGCGGAACGGGTAGGCATCGATCGGTTCTCCAAGCAGTTCATGGTCGTCGAGCGAAACTTGGACACAGGGCGGCGCCGCTTGGGTCCCGAACCGACGAACCTCGCCGTCGCACAGCGGATGCTGTCGGCGGTGATCCTGCGCCGGACAAAGGAACAGACGGGCGAACCCATCGTGCCGATTTCGGTCACGGTGCACAAAGTGCCGATGACGAAGGAACAAGCGGTGTGGTATCAGGCGTGGTGCGACGACGAACTCTTTGAGCGGTGGTTTCAAGAAACGCACGACAAGCCGCTTCACCCGCTGGCGAAGCTGCTCAGCCGCATGGCACACCTTCTGTTCGTCACCAGCCATCCGACGGCGTCCACCGCTGTCGGTCATCCCATCGCCTTGTCTCAGCTGTCCCAGCGGCTCCCTGAGCCGTCCGAAAACACCCACAAAAACCGGCTCGTCGTCCAGCTGGTGAAAGAAGCCGTCAAGGAGCACGGTTACTGCGTCCTCTTCGTCCAGACCGTCGGCATCGCCACCGTCTTTGCGCAGGAATTGGTTCGGTGCGGTGTGCCGGTGCACTTGACGGTGCAGGCGCATCGGGACGGACGGGTCTCTTCGCTGCCGCCCAGCAAGCGCGGGCAGGTCATCGCCGAGTTTGCCCGCCGAGGCGGCGTGCTGATCGCCTCGGTCTCGGCGATGGCGCACGGGCACGATTTCGCCTTCGTCAACCGCGCCGTCCTCCATTCCCTTCCTTTCGCCTACGACCACTATGCCCAAGCGATCATGCGGGTGCACCGCATCGTCTCCGAACGACCCGTTGAAGTCCATGTCCTCTGTTGCGCCAACACGATCGACGAATACCTCTTTGACCTGCTGCAGCGGAAGGAGGCAGCCGCCAAGCAGGTCTTGGGCGGTGCCGTCCTTGAGCCGTCCATCGGGATCACTGCGGAAGAATGGCGAAGGCTTTGGGAGCAGGTCAAAGAGTCGGCGGAAGCCGTCGTCGTCGAGTAAGAAAGGAGGTGCTGAGGATGCCCAAGAAAAAAGCGCCATCACCCTTCGTCGACGATTTCGCCCGCGCGCTGGCGGCAAAGATGTCGTCCCTGCCGACGCTGCTCCATGTCCTCAAAGCCGTCCAAGCCGACGAAGTCCTGTGGCGTCGGTTGGTCGCCGAGATCGACAGCGACGAGGCTGCCGCCAGCGATTTCCTGCGCGCGATGATCCTCGCCGCCGAAAGCACCGACGAACCCATCGAAACGATGGCGGGCTACGAAATTGTGCGGGTCGCCCTGCACAACGCCGTCGGGTGCGCCGCCTTTCCCAACAACAGCCGCCGACCCGACCTCGCCGGCGCCATCCCCTGCACCGGCATGACCTTCCGCATCGTCCGATCCGAACCGCCGTCCCTGCGTTACGAGCTCGTCTTTGCCGGCGAAGAATGCTGCCACGCTCGGTCGGAAGGTTGATAAGGCTGAAGGTGCCTGCTGTCAACTACCGTCGGCTAAAGCCGACGGTAGTTGACGGCGCACTTTGGGAAGCGCCTTCGGGAATGGATGGAGCAGCGCGGTGTCGGTCTGGTCGACATCGCTCAAGCCCTTCAAATTTCCTACACCTATGTCGCCTTCCTGGGCAAAGACAAGCCCTACGGTCGGCTGCTTTCGCCTGAGAACGCGGTCGCACTGGCGGAGTTTCTGCGGATAGACCCAGATGCCGTCTTCGCGGCGATGGGACAAATTAACCCGTATCTCGCCGAAGAACTCCCAGCCGAAATTCTTGAGGAAGAACTCCTCCAGCTGCACAGGAACTTACGAGACAGGCTGAAGGAGATTGAACAGGAGAAGCGGGCGGCGAAACGGAGGTAAGGCTTTGGGTGAGGAGTCGTAGGGCACCGGCGCGGGCTGCCCGGCAAAGGATCCAGCGGTTGGGAAGGAGGGATGACTGAATGCCTTTGCTTCGGGCGGTCTATGATGGTGTCTGGCGGTTTGAGAGCGAGATGGAAGAGTGGGTGGTCGCCGAGGCGTGGGCGTTTCCTTGCGACCGATACCGAAGGCTCCTTTCGGTTTGTGTGCGGAACGACTGGCATCTGCCAGGGGTGAGACTGAAGTGGCGTCCAGAAATTGACCCGTTTGCCTTCTCCCTCAATTTCCAATGCGTCGAGGTGCTTCTTTGTTGGCATGAAGCAACGGGTGCGTTGGTCTTGCTCGTTCCATCGGAGGCGGCGTTCCGCGACCAAGATTACTACCGGAAAATCACCGAGGCTTGGCTGCAGTTTCTGATCTCCCTTCTGGCGGACCCACGACCGATACCGATGTCTTCCTTTCACGACGAAGCGGAAACGGAAGGGGGGTTGGCACACCAAGGCACCGGCGAATACTTGAACCTCAGTTTTCGGCGAGATGCAACCCTGACAGGTAAAACCGTGCCGATTAGAATTGACAGCGGACTGCGGCATTGGGCACAAGGAGAGGCTATCGGTTGGTGCCGGTCGGATGTCTCTCTTCAACTTTGGTGCGCTAAAATTGTTGATTAATTAGGTCAAGGTGGTGAGGGCAGCGCGGGAAGGAAACGAAGAAGGGAGGCAAGTGAAGTGGTACAACGACCGATGCAGATGTGCCCGAAATGTAGCCAAAACAATACTTTGACCGCTCGCACTTGCATCCACTGTAGCTCACCATTACCTTCTGTCCCACTCCTTGCCAAAAACACTGTCCTCAACGACCGATATGCGGTTTTTCAGGTCCTTGGTTTCGGAGGCTTCAGTGCCGTCTACCTTGCTTTTGACCAACGCCTCAATAACCGAAAAGTCGCCGTCAAGGAACTGCTACAAACTGACCCTGCCATCGTTCAGCAGTTTGAGACGGAAGCGAAACTATTGGCAACTCTCTCACACCCTGCCTTGCCCAAAGCCTATGATTGGTTCAAGCAGTTTGGCAGTGATCGTTACTACCTCGTCATGGAGTTTATTGATGGCGTGAGTGCTTGGGAACTTGTCAACCGCAATGGACCGATGACTCCTTTCAACGCCTTACGATTGATGGAACCAATTTTTGATGCAGTCGCTTACCTGCATCGTCAGAACCCACCTGTCCTTCATCGCGATATCAAACCCTCAAATATCTTGGTCACTAAAGACCGCAAGGTTTACTTAGTGGATTTTGGGATCGCGAAAGTTGGTGGGGTGGGACAAAAGACGGCAACAGGGGCGAGAGGGGTGACTCCGGGCTTCTCTCCACCAGAGCAGTATTTGGCGACAGGCGAAACAGACGCGCGTAGCGATATTTACAGTTTGGGAGCAACTATGTATTTCTTGTTAACAGGCAAAGTACCGCCGGAAGCAACAGAACGGTTGCAGCGCGAGATGGCAGGACAGCCCTCGTTAGAACCTATCCGTTCGATAAATTCAGCCGTTTCTGCTCAAATGGAACAGGCGATATTGATAGCGATGGCGCTTCGCAAAGAGCAACGATTCAACAGGGTAGAAGAGTTTCTAATGGGATTGAAGGGGCAAACGATGGTAATTCAACCGCCTGTTCCTATGCCGCAACCTTCACAGCAACAGCCGATGCCGCAACCACCTGCCATGCAACCGCCATCTGCTTCACAGCCTGCCCAATCACCTGCATCTATTCAGTCCAACCCGACAGGAATGAGCAGCCATCCTCCCGTCGTCAGTGGAGTTCGTGAATGGTGCCCAGCATGTAAAGCCTACTTTTACCTTGCCGACCCGTCGCTTCAATTCGTCAATTGCCCTAATTGTGGTCAGTTAATTCATCGGGTAGTTAGTGCTTCTCCCAGTTCGCCATTCCTATCAGGTGCTCCTTTGTTCTATCCTTTTCAAGCGCTTTTAGCCTATAAGCGCACCTTAGTGCGCATAGGCGTTATTATTGCGCTTATCTCTCTAACTGTTCTGCCTCTTGTTTCATGTGGGAACATTGAAGTGAACGGTTTAGATATCCTTATGGATGGGAAGACTGAGTTCAGAATATTGCTCGCTTTATCAATCCTCAGTTGTGTTATCGTTCTTTTTCTCAGAAGACCTGTTCATTGCCTCATCAGCTGCATCGTTGGTGTGATAAGTTTCGTTGCTTTTGCGATATGGGTTCGTTATGGATCTCAGAAGTTGCCTCCCGAACTTCTCGGAGAAGCAGATCAAATTGCGGAGGCAGCTGCAGAGGTTGCCCGAAGGATGGTTCGTTATAGGATTGGTTCTTTCGGTGTCGTTTTCGGTTTTGGCCTATCTATTTGGGCTGCTTATCAGTGGCTTAGGGAAGAACTGCTAATCTGGCGACAGAGTGGTTACCGATAGAGGTGATAGAAAATGCAAAAATGGGTTCAAGTAACCTTTGCCGGAATATTTGGCGGCTTGATAGCGTGGTTAGTGGGTGAGTTGATTTTTGGCAAGTTTTTGGCAAGCGAACTAACACTGGCTCAAAGGCTTGCTCTAGACGCAGGTTACGGTTTAGTCACAGGGATTTTGCTTGGCATCTGTTTAGGCATTGGTCATTGGGTGTCCTTTCGTCGTTGGTGGCTTCCTCTCCTTGCCGCAGCGTTAGGAGCAATTGGCGGCTTGGTCGGGTTACTGTGGGGTGAAGTGTTGTATCAACTTTTGCGGTTTGCTGAGTTGCTGGCTCGCCCGGTGGGATGGACACTTTTCGGATTTGTGTTAGGGTCTTCGCAAGGGGTGGCACGAGGTTCATCGGTTGGAGCACTGCGAGCAGGGTTGGGTGGAGGTATTGGAGCGGGAATTGGCGGTCTCCTTTTCGCGTTGCTCCCTTCTTTGACCGGTTTGCCTGATCCTTCCTGTCGTGGCATAGCATGGGTTTTGATGGGGGCACTTATCGGGAGCGGTTCAGCGCTTGTAGAACGGCTCCTTGCGGGTGCGACATTAAAAGTCGTTTCAGGTAAGTTGGAAGGTAAGGAATTTATCCTTGACAAACACCGCTTAACCATTGGTCGCGACGAACGGTGCGACATTCCTATTTACTACGACCGACAGATTGCACCACGACATGCAACATTAGAGTGGACAGGAGCGGGTTACCGTATCGCTCCCATTGGTAATGCAACTGTCGTCGTTAACGGTCAAACAGTGCCTATCAAAGAATTGAGTCACAACGATATCGTTCAGTTGGGCAACACGCGCCTTATTTATCGGTTACGGACAGGCTCGCCATTAGTCTACCTTTGTTCCACTTGCTATACACCAAATCGCAAGGATGCCAAGTTCTGCCGAAATTGTGGAAAGCCCTTTGTGCCTTTGGATTTGCCGAAGGAAACGGTCGGGCAGTGGATGAGACAGCTTGGGATAGCCCTCGGAGCGTTGCTTATCTGTTTGGGCACCAGTTATAGTTTGGGTCAGTGGATGGGACGAAACAGCCAAAACCTTACAAGGGTCGTCACACCGACACAATCACCTGCCGAGTTTGCTCAAAGATGGCAGCAGCGTCCCTTGCGCCTCGCTGTAACGCCGCCTGGCTACGATGACATTGGAAGTGTATTGCAAAGAATTGGGTTTGCTCCAGAAAATATCGGTTTGTGGGATATTAGAAACTTGAACCGGTTGCGGCTTTATGACGCTGTGTTCGTTAATTGTCATCATGCCCTAATAGATTTTGCTGACGGTCAAGCCATCGCCCAGTATGTTGCAGAAGGGGGCATCCTTTATGCCTCCGATTATGCCTGCAGTGTAATAGAGGCAGCATTCCCTCAAGTCTTAAAGTTCGGTTTCAGCGGCATCTTTGCCTTTTTCGGTGAAGCAATAGATGCCGAGGTCATAGATCCAACCTTGATGGACTTTGTGGGAACAAAATTGCGATTGAATTTTGATTTGCCTGGTTGGAGGCATGTGGAACGGTGGCATCCATCTTGTAGGGTTTCGCTTATAACAAAAAGTTGGCTGAGTACAAAAGCGTTGCTTGTTTCCTTCTCCTATGGACGCGGTTTCGTCGTTTACACGGCGTTTCATAACAAGGCACAACCGTCAGAAATTGAGCGTCGGCTTATAGAATTCCTCGCCGTTCGTCCGTTGACGATGCGGTTGTCACGACAAGTGGCAGAAGAAATTCAGCGACCCATTGAAGTTGGAGCGTTGGGGGAGCGCAAAGCAGGTGGATTACTTTCGGGAACGCGGATAGTCATGCGGAGGGAAATTGTCGGCACTTTAACGAGTGGGCAAAATTCGCCAATTTATCGGTTTGCTTTGGCTCGTTCGTCTCCTGTTAAGATTGTCGTCGGATGGGAGGGAGGCGATGGTGATTTTTCTGTAACACTTTGGCAGGAAACTCAACCACACAGGCGATGGCAACAAGGAGCGAAATCGCCTCCGTTAGTGTTGACCATCAGTGAGCTTTTGCCGCCGGGAAATTACTGCCTTCAACTGACTGCTGTCAAAGCCCCCTTATTGAGGACACCTTTTGTCATCGGCGTTGGGGCAGAACCGTGAAAATTCCTGTCTCAAACCTCATCACGGGTGCCGTTGTTTTCCAACGCTTTAGGAACAAATGGGAGATACAGAGGTGATGATAATGGTAGCAAAGCGAAAGCGTTTTGCTCTCATTGTGGGTAGATTAATCGTGCCATTGTTCGTTTTTGCTCATATTGTGGTAAGCCCCTCTCATCAGAACATGCTTCTTCGGAAAAGTTTGATAGTTCTATCATTAAAGAAGACCCAAGTTGCTACCTTATAAAATAGTAGGTGAAAGAGACAGTTCAAATCGTAACTGATTATCGCCATCATCACCTTCAACAATAACCTCCTTGCCGTCACCGCATGGACCCTCTCGCCAAGATAAAGCCTTAAAACACTCCCTACCGCCTCTACCAAACGCCTTATCGCTTTCTTCCACCCCCCTTCATACCTTCTGCTCCCCTTCTCCTTTCCATCCCATCCCTTTGATGATATCATCAATGAGGCAGAAGGTGATTAGGATTTGGTCTTTGTCTAAGTTGATGGGCATTTCTTGACACCTCCGAAGGTAGTTTTCTGAGACTGCTCTCGGAGGTTATTTTTATCCCATCATTAAGGTAGCAACTTGGGTTATGGCTATGCCCTCAAGCACTTAGGGTTGCGTTGAGAGTTGTTGAGTTTCGAGCCCGAGCATAAACTCAAGTCAGCAATGTCAATAAACTTCAACAAGCCCATCTCAATTAATCCTTTCGTTCAGCCGATCTTCACCACGCTCCCAAACCTTTCGGCGGTTCAGGGGTTGGTTTAAACCTGCTCTGGTTGTGCTTTAAACTAAAAACTGGCAACTCCCCATTCTTGAGGGGAGGTGCAGGAGGTGTCATGGCAAAAATGGAAGAAGATTTGCGGGATTTGTTTGAAGGCAGACCGACAGAGTTCCAAAATGCATGGTTGCGTTTATCCAACGGAGGGCTATGGGAACTGTGCATGCAGGCTCTGGAGGACGAAGGTGCACGGAAAGTTTTGGAAGATTTTCGTTACCGTTTGTTTTGCGATTGTTCAGCCGCCTTAAAATTCCGAGAGCGGTTGAGATGGTTTTTGGGAAAGATAGGTTCCCCCGAGGACGAAGGTGAAATCGTCTCCCGAATCTCAAATCTCCTCAGCAACGAAAACGACTGGTCATGGTATGTTGACCAAAGGGATAGCGAGGAAGAGGACATTCCATCAGTGACTTTACAAGGGGTTGGGGTTAGTGGAAATGACGGTTTTGTCGTGACCTTGACTTTAGAGTTGCGAGAGGGTCGGGACAAAAAACATTGCCTGAAAGTGCACCCAAGGTGTTGTCCGTTGCCACAAGACATTGGCTTCAAAACGGCTTTGGACAAAGTTGAGCAATGGTTGCAATCTTTGGCACCATCCCAGCAACCTTTGGAAGTCACATGGCAGATAGTGCGTCGGGATAGTTACTTGGACGCATTAAGGGGAGACTCCTTAGGAGGTCTTTTCGCAGTCGGCATATGGCTTTTACTGAACAACTTCCCCCCAGACCTTACCATCACCATATCCGCTGCTTTGAAAAATGACGAAGGCAAACTCTGTCGTGTCAGTGGGTTACTCCCAAAGGTCCGAGCCGCAATTAATCAAGCATGTCCACGCATAACCCGCCTTTTAGTAGCGCATGATCAAGTTTTGAAAGATTTGGATGATCACATCCGTAGCCAAATTCAAATTCAACAAGTTGCAACCGTTGACGAAGCCATTCAGGTCTTTATGACCCAAGTCGCTCCTTTCAAAAATATGCGTGAGAAATTTGCCAGAAGTTTTGACGGGTTCTTCATCAGTGGGAGCAGCCACAGAGTGGAGTGGGACTGTTACGAAGAACCGTCGGTGACCATATTGGATAAGCGACAGACACTTCGCCTGACGGAATGGGTAAAATCATGGCTAAGGGAAGAACAAAAACAATGGCTGCTGGTTGCCCCCAGTGGTATGGGGAAGACGACAGCGCTTAAATACATCACCTACTGCATCGCCTCTGATGAAAAACAACAACACCTTCTCCCAATCTTCATGACCGCCCAAGATTGGCAGAGCGCTTGGAAAGAGGCAAGGAGTGGCAGATTTGCAGCAACCATTTCTCTCGGAGAGGTTCTCGCAAAAGGCTCCCGTAGCACGCCTGAAGATGAGATTGTATGGGCAAATTGGTTAGAAAGTTGGTTAGAAAGAGGTTGGGTGGTGCTTTTGGTAGATCAAGTGGAACAAGTTACCGCAGACCAAGATTTCTTGGATCACATCAGCGACAGCCTTAGAGGTTACAAGGAGTTGAGGGTCATACTGGCTGTCCGCTCGGAACGGTCTGAACAATTTCGTTGGTTGAACTTGCCAGAGGTTAAATTAGAGCCACTTTCAGACCAACAAGCCCAAAGCCTTTTGGACAAACTGAGTAGGAAACTAAACAAACCTATCCCCAGCCTGCCGCTAAAGGGTGAGTTACCGCCTTTCCTTCTCACCGCTTCCCTTTTCATACCCAGACCAGTTCAAGGTTTAGGGCAAACATGCTTAGAGTTGGTGAAAGTGCTGCTGGGAGGTGCTCTCACCTTACCGTCCCCTCGGATAATTGAAATCCTAAGCACCGCTTTCTTCAAACTGCGGGACAAAGACGAGTGGAGCGAGGATGAATTGTATGAGGCTTTGAAGGAGGAGTTCGGCGATGTCTCCCATCTTGACAATGCCTGGGGACAATTGAGTTCGCAATTGTTGGTCAGGACAGATGGTTCTTTCAGGTTCGTTCACACCCTTTTGCTGGAAACTTTAAGGGCTTTCGCCCTTAAACAAAGATGGAAAGATGATTTGACCGTTGGTGAAGCGGACCGACTTTTAACCCCTCAACGGGCATGGTTGATCGCCAGTCTGCTTGAGAAACAAGTCGCCCAAGATTTTTGGAGGTGGCTTAGGCGACGGACGGAAGGAGAACCCGAAAGGTGGGCTGAAATAAGTGCCTTGTGCTTGAGCGAAAGGGACGATGCTCCCGCTAAAGAATTCGCTGAAATGTTCTGCGCTAAGTGGCTTGATGCTTTCTGGAAGGGTAAGGAAAATGAGAGGCAAGTGTGGGAAGGTGCTATTTCCGCCCTACCCGAAGCGAGTATCGGTGAAGTGATTCTTCCCTCAATTCGCTCTTTGCTTAACAAAGACAACCCCAAACTACCTGATTTGAGAGCGGCTATCCGCCTTATGGCAATCGTTGCGGGTAAAGTTGATGTTTGCGACGAAGTTGACGCTTTGGCTTTGGCTTTTGTGAAATCGGACGCAACTGTTAGGTCCGCGTTGGCGAGGGACATTGCCACATTGTTCACTGAATCAATGCTAAAACGGTTCATCTGTAAATTGCGCAGCCTTGCCAATCAATCTCGTCAAGGTTCTGAGGCTTTGAAAGAGTTTGTCAAGGTAGTTGAAGGAAGGCTCCCCAAGACCTGCTGAGTGCGTTGAAGGAGCAAGTTTGCCAACTATTTGCTCACTACCAATCTGGCGGTTCTTGAATTTTGCCGCCGAGTTGACTGATGGTTTCTTTCAAAGCGCTCCTCAACTGTCTTCTTTGCTCCTCGTTCAGCGGTTTGCTCGGGAAGATGACTTCAACTTGGTCGCCTATCAGTCCCATTCTATAAAAGTTCGCCATCGTTCTGGCGAATTCGCCGAACCTGTCGCTGGGAATGCATAAGTGCAGCCTGAAAACTTCTTCTCGCGGCGGTTTAACGGGTGCCTTGAGCAATCGGAGGGTCCCCTGCTCAATGATGCTCATGTCAATTTTTTCGCCCGTTATCGGTGACTTCCCGACAAGCACTTGCCACTGTTCTCCCTCGCTCCCTTTCCTAACGGCAGCAATAAAAGCCTCACGGAACTCTGCTTCACTCCTAAAGGATGCCCTCTTTTGCGCCCAAAGCCGATTGTAAATTTCCTTGAGCCTCACCTCAGATGCGTCTCCCAAAACAGCCAAGATGTCTTCAACTTCAACGGTTGCCGATACTGGAGGGGCAGTCGTTTCAATTTCGGGCGTCTCTTCCCTTGTAGGTTCCAGCGTAGGCTCGGCGAGAAGGACGGCATCTTTAATCCAGTCGCTTTCCGAAGGTGGCACAGAGTCACCGTAGTATTCTCTTCTGCCAATCCGCACGGCGAAAATTCTTTCACGAACTCCCATCCGAACGGTTTCCGCCAAGACGCCTCTGTTCAGGAGCATCGGCAGGCGCGGGAACTTCCCGTAGTCTGCCCAAATTTCCTCCAACGGTCTCTCTTTCGCACTGCCCATCAGTTCCTTGACTTGGTAAGGGCTAACCCTTTCCGTCATCAACAAATCGCGTTGGTGCAGGTGGGATTGGACTCGCCCGACCAAGTTCATGCTTTCGCCGATGCTCATTATTCCCATGTCTATCCGCTCCAAGCCTTCTTCCGTCACCTTGAAGACGAGCCGATAAGCATTGCACAATTGCCGTGAGGCTTCGTTGTCGGCTGCTTCCCTTTCTTCTCTCAACTTTTGCTGGTCTCTTGGGCTTAGCCTTTTCCGTTCCTCGCTCCCTTCAATGCGTTTCAGTGCCAAAAATTCTCTGACCCGCTGTTCAGCGCTCTCAAGTCCACCCTTTTCGGCGGCAACAACAACCAAGGCGTTGCGGTAGACGCGAGGGTTGTTCCCTCTGGTTTCAAAAATCTTCCTGACCTGCTCCGCTTCTTGATAGGGCTTATCAGGTGGGAACATCACCATTTGCAAATCCCGAACATCGGGGACATCCTCAGGCTTGTCCGTTATCCGCACCTGCCAGTCGCCTGTTTCCTTCACCAACTCCTTTAGTCTTCTCTCCAACTCCTTGCGGATTTCCTCCAAGGTGATGCGCTCCATGTAGTCAATTTTCAGCCTGACCAGACTGGGTTCAAGGCTGAAAAGGTAAAGTCCATCCCGTTCGTGCAGGTAAAGGAGGGCTCTTTCCAGAGAATTCAAAGCCTCAGTGATGACGGCTGGTTCAAGCCCCGGTCGCCACAAAGCCACTTTCAGTTCGGAGAGGCTGACCCCCGCCCGTTTGTCTTCGCCCGCTGCGATAAAGGAAGCCAAAAAGATGGAAGTCGCCAACCCACTCGCCACTTGATACTGACTCCAATCGCCCATCCCACTGTCAATGCGAGGCGCTCGCTCCTTGACATCCGCATCAATGACAGCGTGATACTGAGCACCGATGTGCCTGATGAGTTCCTCCACTATCTCGGATTTGCTCAAGTTCACATGGCAAGGCTGAATTAGCGGGTCTGCTTTTTGGCGCTCTTTCTCATGCTTGCGCCAGATGTCTTGGACGATGTGCCCTAAGAACCTGAGCACCCCCCTTGTCCTTTGGAAGGTGTGGAAACTGCCCCATCGTTCCGACAGCCAGTCAATCAAAAGCGGGTGGAACGGGTAAGCCCTCAACATCTTCTCCCGATACTCCTCGCTTTTTGCCCACTCAGGGGCATCGCTCCATTGCCTGTAAGTGCTGATGTATTCGTCCACGACCCTGTAAGCATCCTCATAATCGCCGTCCATTTCAAACAACCTTCGCCTGACCACTTCGTAAATCTCCATCCCTACGACGGGCTCGTAGATGGCTTGCATCCTTCCAAAGATTTTCTCTAAGTCCTGCAGAGCCCTTTGCCCCTTCTCGCCGTAAGGGGCGCTGGAAGGCAAAGTCACCACCAAGCAACATCGCCTCAAACTTTTCACCGCTTCAGTCAATTCATGGCAGAAGGCAAGCAGTTGGGTGTAATATTCGTCTTCGCACTTTGCGGCGAATTCGGCTATTTCGTCCATCAAAATGAGGGCGGGTTCATCGCCGATGGCTTTCTCCAGCAATTCCCGACCGGGCGAATAGCGCTCCTCATCGGCTCTCCGAACCACATCGTAGCGACCGAGTTGCCGCGCTATTTCACCCCAAGGGGTAGGAGACTCCTTTGGGTTTGGGACCGTCCCGACGAAAGCGGCAACTTTTGCCTCTGGAAAACTTTTGAGTCCCGCCTTCCCCAAAACTTTTTCGCCGAGGGACGAGTTTTTGATTTCGCTTCGGTGTTTGACCAAGTGATAGAGGGCAATCAGCGTGTGGGTTTTGCCGCCGCCGAAAGGTGTCTGGATTTGGATGATAGGGTTTGTCGCACCTTTGCCGCTCAATCGCTTCACCACATCGCTCAAAAGTTGAACCATCCCCTCCGTCGGGTAAGTTTGCTCGGCAAATCGCTTGGGGTCTTGATACTCTCTGGGAGCATCGCCCCTCAAGACGCTGTAAAGGTCGGCGGCAAACAACGACTCGTCCAGCCTCTCCGAAAACACGATTGGGTCGGGCTTGACGGCTTCCATCCATGACGGTAACCGTTCCATCACAAAAGCACCTCCTTTGCCTACTCTAACGCCAATTGGGTTTGAACTTGCGCCGTTGACGACACTCGTCCCCGCCTCTGCAGGAGACCGTAAAGCAATCGCCGTTCGTCATCTTTTTCGGGCAAAACTTCAGCAATCGCTTGGGCAACTTGCCAGAACAATTCGTTGCCCCTTTGCGACAGCACCAATTGCAAAATCCCTTCATCGCCGCTTTGCCAAGCGAGCACTGCCCGATGGATAGCGTCAATGAGCGTGGCGAACCTTTCCGCTTGCATCAACCTTTTGTCGTTCTTGCGTTCACTCGGACCGAGAACCCAAACATGACCGCCTTTCATCTGAACCAAACCGTTGCCTTTGGCGATTTCCCTCAAGTCAACACCTTCAGCCCTTGCGACCATTAGTGCGGCATCAAAAGGAACTCTGATTTTCCCGCCGCCGAAAGTCCAGCGCCAGACAAGGTAAAATCGGGTCACTGGGTCAAGAGAGCCCACTGTGTGAGTATCGCCGCCAACTTTCTCAAGCACGCGGCTGAGAGCGTATCGGGCGGTGATTTTCCTCGCTTCTTCCAGCAAATCCTTAACGCACACTTCTGTCCCATCCTGCTTGACAACTTTTTTGTATCGCCCGAAGATGGCGACGGCAGGACCGATGGCGCTCTGCCAAAAGTCAGCACCGCTTATCCCCGCATCCCAGAACCGTTCCAGTGACTTGGGGATTTGCTCCTCCATCTCCCGAATGACCGAACGGTAATCGCCAACCCCAGCATCAACCCGCTTGCGACAAACCATGTAAACAGATGACGCCAACGCAGCAGACTCATGTGCTCTCAGTCGCGCTTCCATCTCCGTGTGTATCGGCAAAGAAGCGGTCAGATAAAGGTCGGCATCCAACAGTGCCTTGATAACGCTCTCCCACGCATCAACGCTGGTGTGGGCAAAAACTATCACGGCAATCCCGTCGTCTTTGAGCACTCGGTAAATTTCGCGAAAGGCTTGAGTGAGCATTTGCTCAAAACGGTGCGTTGCTTCTTTCATGCTTCCTCCTACTTTGCTGGCATCAGCGACCATCTCCTCCGACTTAGGCGTCAAAGGTGTGGCGAAAAGTTCTGGATGAAGGTCGCCGATGGTGCGCTTGAGCCAGACATAGAAAAAGTCCGAAAGGTCGCTGTAAGGCACATTGTCGTAGTAAGGTGGGTCGGTGATGACGGCATCAAAGAATTTGTCGGGGTAAGGCAAGGAAGTCGCCGAACCTTGACGAACTTGGGCAGGATGAGAATTGGATTGGATGCAATGGGAAAGGACAGCACTGTAGTATTCCCAACCTGCTTCCCAACTTCCTGTAGCATTGCTGAAAGGACAAACTTCTGCATAGTCCCAAAGCATCGGTAGTGCCTGACGAGAAAAAAGTTGCTTGATTGCTTCTGAAGTGTTTTCCCAACGAGCCAATTCATTGCAAAATGCCGCTTGCATATCTACAGCCAACCCCAAATAAGTCACGACGGCTTTAGCGAATTCTTCGTCCCCGCAAGATTTCAAAATCCGTTCGCAAGCCTCGCGAACTTTTTCGGCGAAAGTGATGAGCGCCAATTTTTGGCGGGAGTTGAATAAGTCACCCCAGCGTGTCAAACCGTATTTATGAACGGAAAAGGCTCGTTCTGCCCCTGGACCACCACCTAAGGGAGTTGGCTCATTCGGCACGGGGTCAATGCCCCATTTTTCCATCAAAGTTTGCCGCTTGGTTTCAAGAGCCTTTTCAGCGGCTTGGTAGGCAGCGATGTCGTTTTTAGTTGGCAACCGATAATCTTTGCCAGTGCTTTGAGGGTGATGAAGCACCACTGCCATCATCCTTTGCCCCGCCTTGCCTTCCCTGAACAACCGCCTTGTCGTGTCATCGTCAATAGTCCCGCCACAAATGGGGCAAGTAACGACAGCGCCTTTCACTGTCCCGACCGACGGGTCAAAGTCAATCTTGCTGTCTCGCACGATGACAGCATCCACGAACTTCCTCGCTCTGTCGGGCACAAGTTTCAGGGCAACTTTCCTTTGGTCTTTGTTTGCCAACCAAGTTTGTCTCATCAACGGGATTTCGGCGCCACAGTTTGGGTCTTGACAAGGTAGCGTCCTCGCCCAAATGTAGCCGACAGGGATAAAGCCATTAGGGTCGTTGGGGTAGAATTGGGCAAGTTCCTTTTTCGCCTCATTGAGCACCCATTCACCCCATTCCTTGACAGCGTCCAGCAACTTTCGCCCGAACTTTTGCGGATACTCCAAAACCGCTTTCAAAATCAGCACCGCCACAGGGTTGTAATCCAGCGCGTAAGTTTCGCAACCGAGCCTCAACGCCTCAAGGGGGATAGAACCACCGCCAGCAAAACAATCCAAAACTTTCGGCGGTTCAGGGTAAACTTCACGGAGCAGCACCCTCGCTTGACGAATCTCGTGGCTGTCACCGTTCTTCACAGCCTCCCACGGCGCCATTTTGGCGATGAGGTCTCTCAATGCGTTCAGGTTGAACTTTCCCGAATTTTGGGGTGCTGGCATCAAGGCGGCGAAGATAGTGGTTCGCGATGCCGCCAACGGTCGTCTCGCCCACCAAATATGGAGCGTGGAGATGTGACCGTGACGGATGTTCTTTTCCCGCCTTGACTCCCTGCTAACTTCCGCCAACGGAAACGCCCCTTCAACTTCAATAAGCCTTTTCTTCATTGAACAATCCTCCCTCCTTTTGGTTTTCTTCGTTGGCTTCAGCCAAAGCCAGCGAGCGTGGAGACACATCAATCTTCTCCAATTCTGACAATTCTTTGTCCTTTCCAACCGCACTTTTCTCGCTCAATCGTCTTGCCAAGGGCATAACTCTTTGCTCCAACGAGCCGACGAAATTGTTGTAACTTTCAACGACTTTTTTAAGGTTCGTTGCAAGGTCTTTGACATGGGAGAAGCAACTGTGAAGTCGCTTGCAAAGTTCTCTCGCTTCTTCTACGATGCCTTTAGCATTGGCGATGGCTTTATGTTGCATCCAACCGTAAGCGATGGTTTTCAAAAGCGCAAAGAAGATAATTGGGCTTGCGGGGATGACGCGGTTTCTCAAAGCCTCTTCCAGCAAATTGGGGTTTTGGCGGAAAGCCTCTGCTAACGCTGCTTCGTGAGGGACGAACATAATGACAAACTCTGGTGAGCGCTTTCCATTGGCTCCGAACTTCTCGCTCAATTGCTGCCAGTATTCCTTTGCACCAAGTTCTTGGATAACACCTTTCACCGCGTCGGCATGTTCTTTCAGTTTTTGCGTCCTTTCTTCTTCTGTCTTTGCCTCAATGGCTTCAAAGAAGCGTTCAAGGGATGTTTTGGCATCCACGGCGATGAAGCCATTGTTGGGGAGTTTGACGATCATGTCAGGTCGCCCCTTGCCTGTCCCTTTTTGCTCAACAAAGTCAACATGCTCCAACATCCCTGCTAACTCAACGATGTTACGGAGTTGCAACTCACCCCAAGTCCCTCTGGTCGTCGGTGACTTTCGGAAGACTTCCGATAGGTTAAGGGTGACTTCGTAAAGTTTTTGTTGGTTCGTTGCAGTTTCTTCAAGCCATCGTTTAATGTCGCCATAGGCTTCACTTCTCTTCTTCTCTAACTCTCGCACTTGATTGTCTAATTCCCTCAACCTCTCTTCAAGGGGCTCAAAGAGTTTGGACAATTGCTCGCGGTGAATGTCCAAACTGCCTTGCATTTGAGCCATAACTTCACGCAGTTGGTCGCGGACACGCTGAATGAATGTTTCAGCGTTGCTATGCAATACATCAGTGGCTAAGGTCTGGAAAATCTCCCTCAACCTTGCCTCTGCACTCTCTATCCACTTGGCTTGCTCCTGCAGCTTCCCCACTTCCCTTTCCAGTTGACTGTTTCTCTCCTGTAGTTGAGCCTTTTCCTGCTCCAGTTGACCAATCCGTTCCTCGGCATTTTGCAGTTTGCCTCGGTAATAAAGCCCACACAAAAGCCAACCTAACAGTGTCCCGAAAAGGAGCACAACGAAACCAAAAAGCAAATTTGTCATCGTCATCATCTTGGCTTTTCACCTCCCAATCGGGTTTTGCGCCCATCGTCATATACGGGCGAGTTGGGCTGATTTTTTCCAATCGCTTTCACTGACGATGTATTGGACGATTTTTGCTTTGGGCTCAAGTCGCTCTGCTGGGTTCTGAAGGACCCAGAGGGTCGGCTTGGTAATGGCGTTCTCAACGACATACAGCCAGTAACTGTCGCCCAACTGTTTCGCTTTCAGCCACTCATGTTCTGTCAAAGCAACGCTGCCGGTGCGGGCGCGGGTTTTCACCTCAATGTAGCGAGTGGAGCCGTCGGGTGAGCGGGATTTGATGTCGTAACCGAGCCGTTGAAGGGAAACATCGGTGGGTGAGCGTCCTTCCTTCCGCTCATACTCCATGGCGACTTGCAAACCGATGGCTTCAAGGGTTGGGTCTTCGCTCATCTCGTCGGTGTCGGTGATTTTTTCCTGCGGCAAAGGGATTACCCTCAAGACGGCGATGGTTTTGACTTCTCCGATGGTCAAGGTGGTTTCGGTCACCAAACTTTGCTCCAAGTCGCTCAACCTCCTCTGCAGTTCCTCCAACCGCTTAGTCTCGTTTTGGAGGGACAAGTCGACTTTCTCACCCTCCTGCGCCCTAAACTCCAAAGCGGCAATTTTTGCCGCTTGCTCGTTGATGAGGTGTTTCAGGGCAGGGATAGTGTATCGCTGCCGGACGGAAGCGAACCTATCCCTTTCGGCTTTCAGTTCGCCCATGTAAGCGTCCAACTCGTTCAGGATTGGGAGAAGGATAGCCTTTGGAGGTTGAGGGAACAGCCCCTCGGACATTTCAGGTGGCGGCTCAACGAGGTTAGCCCCCAAGTCATCGGGATGGACAGGCTCTAAGTCCCAAAGGGCAGAAGGGTGAACGAGGAGCGGCTGCCCTTCCTTGGGTTGATAGACAGCGAACAATCGTTTCCCTGCCACCGTTTGATTTCCGTCCACAATCTCTCCCTCAACGAACCAAAGCCATCCGTCCCAGCGTCGTGTTGGGTCGTAAAAGCACGCTCCCCTTTGCAATTCCGCCCTTCCTTGAGCCATGACGGCTTCCACGACGGTTTCAAGAAGCGGATGTCCTGGGGCGACGAACTCAACAGTTCCTCCTTTTGCCAATTCCTTGCGGAAGGTGAAATTGCGGTAAGTTGTTTTGACCTCGCCGTAGCGGTTTTTGAACTGCGTTGAGACATGCCTCAGGCGCGCTGGCATCCAATTAATCTGAAAAATCCCGCCTTTCTCCCGCTTCGGTTCAACGGAGACATCAATGCTCTTGCAAGCCCTCAGGAAGAAGCGCTCAATGTATTCGGGTATGAGGCGATTTTCCCTTGCCTGTTCCGACTCACCTTTCACCCGACTGAGGTCAATGTGGCGGTTAGCCAGCATCTCCAAAGTCGCTTCCTTGACCATCTCAATTAATCTTTCATTGGGCACTCTTTCAATGCGTGCGATGATATCATCAAGGGTGGTCGGGTTGGAGATGGCTTCAATGAACAAGTCCTTCAGGGAACGACCTTGCAAAAGGTAATCAACGATGTCACCCACAACATCAAAAACCCTGTCGCTTCCCAGAGCCTCTTTGATGTTCTGCAACTTCTCTTGCAAGGTCTTGAGGATTCGCCCTTCTATCGTGTCCTCAGCGACCAAGTTGTAGATATGGACATCCTTTCTCTGACCATAGCGGTGGACACGACCGATGCGTTGGTCTAAGCGGTTGGGGTTCCAAGGGATGTCGTAATTGACCACGAGCCAGCAGAATTGCAGGTTGATGCCTTCCCCACCTGCTTCAGTGGAGACCATGATTTGGGTTTTCTCCCTGAACTCCCGCTCCGCCTCCACCCGTTTTTCCATGCTCATGTTTCCGTGCAAGGTGGTGACGGAGAAGCCCCAATCCCGCAGCCTTTCCGCCAGATACTCCATCGTCTCCCGAGCCTCAGTGAAGATGAGGAGTTTCAAGCGTTTCTCTTTGACCTGTGTCTCGCTTAGGACTTTTCTCAGTTCCGCCAATTTCGTTTCGTGATTGTTTTTGACCACCCACTCCGCCAACTCAATCAGTCGCTCCAGTTCCCTTACTTCCTCACGCAGTTCTTCAATGGTTTCGGCGTTGGTTGAAAACTCAACGACCTTGTCCTCTTCCTCCCAGCGAGCCTTCTCGTCAATATCTTCCAATTCTTCCTCGTCAATTTCCTTGACGGCGACCTTTTTCATCTCTTCAAGGGTTTCACCCTTTCTAAGGGCTTCTGAAAGGCGGCGGTATCTGTTTTTCAGGGTTGACAAAAGTGCCCTTGTGCTGGATGCCATCCTTCGTTGAAGGACGAGCATGGCAAACCCAACGCCTCTTTTTTTCCGTTCAACCGATTTGTTGTAGTGCTTTCGGACATATTCGGTGACTTGGTTGTAAAGCCTCTTTTCGGCTTCGGAAAGGCGGTAGCAAATTGTGTGGACGATGCGGCTGGGGAACAAGGGCGTGCCGTCGTAATCGCACAAGTCCTCTTTCAACCGCCTCAAGAAGATGGGATGCTCTCTGTTCCGCAAAAGTTCGTCAGTCACTTCAGTCGTGGGGAACATGCCAGGCTCCAAAAGTTCCAAGAGTAGGCGGAAGTTCTCAGGGTCTCCTTTATGAGGTGTCGCTGTCAGAAAGAGCATGAAATGAGTGTTGGGAGAAAGGACTTCGCCTAACTTGTAGCGGTCAGTTCGCTCTAACTTACGACCATATCTGTAGGCTGCCAATTTGTGGGCTTCGTCAATTATGACTAAATCCCAATTCGCTTCCCTCAGCGAGGCTAAAATGTCTTCCTGCTTAGCGAAATCCAGCGATGTGATAACTTGAGGCAACTCCTGCCACACATTTCGCCCAGAATACGCATTCACAATTTGTCGGTCAACGATAACGAACTCCTCGCCGAACCGTTCCTTCATCTCCCTGAGCCATTGGTCTCGCAAGTGTCCTGGCACGACTATGAGGGTGCGGACGACGAGACCTCGGTATTTGAGTTCCTTGAAAACCAACCCAGCCATGATGGTTTTACCTGCACCTGGATCGTCAGCCAACAGAAATCGGATGCGAGGATTGCGAAGGATGTAATGGTAGACCGCCTCAATTTGGTGAGGGAGAGGGTCAATCTGAGAGACGGTGACAGCGAGAAGGGGGTCAAAAAGATAAGCCAAACGAATTCGTTGTGCCTCTAAAGCCAAAAAGGCTTTTTCCGCATCACCTTTACCATCCCAAGGAGAAAAGACCCGATTTAATTGCCCTAAGTCGCTTTTGAAAAGCGTGTTCACGAACACCCTCCTGCTCTCAATGCCTTCAACTTTGAGGGTAACCCGCTCATCAAGTTCCTGAACCTCAAGCACCCGCACAGGTTCTCGCCAGAAAGGTCCTTGAACGATTTGACCTTTCAACTGCTCCATATCCATAGAGGACGGGCGCAGGGGACTGTCGCCTTTAGGCGACAGGGGAATGCGCCCTTTCACCTCCTTTCGCTTGCGTCATAATTTAGTCGGACACCAACAAGGCTTAAAGAGCCTGCTGGTTTTGGGCTTGGAACGAGCCCGCAGGGACTGGGTTAATGCCCAGTCATGCCTGCATGAAGTTGTCGGCTTTAGCCGACAGTAGTTCACAGCCTTCATCATCACCCCATTGGGCAATTTTGAGGGCGGCGCGTGTCTTTCCACACGCCGCCCCTATTTTGTGCCCTCATCCCTTCACAAGCGATGGAACGCGGGGAAAGCAAACATGTGCCTGACCTTTCCATCATGAACCAGAGCGAACCCTTTCACTGTCCCTTCAAGCAAGTGATGCTCGCCCATGCCGACAGGCGCTGACTTCACCGTTGCCCTGTCTAACACCGCTGCCGTCATGTCGCAGAAAGCCTTTGCCTCATCGTAACTGACCCAACCAGCGACTTTACGCCCCCAAAGGAACTCCAGCGCTTCCGCTGCATAGCCATACAGGATTTTCTTGCTCAAAATTCGCCATGTCTCAGGGTGGTCAAAGACCTCAAGACCGACGACGGTTTGTCCGATGCCGATAACCGCACCGACTTGGTTTTCAACGGGCACGATAGGCTTGAGCAAGTCCTCAATAGATGTGCGATGGCGCTCATAAAGAGCAGTTGCGTCCTCGGTTGGAGAAGCAACTCTGGCAGCCGACAACTCCTCGCTGACCTCATCCCAAACCCTCCGTTGGTCGGATGTGGCTCTACCGAGAGTTAGGAGATGCATCGCTGCTGTCGCGGTTTTTACTCGCCTCAACCTTGAATGGGCGGTGTAAGCAGTGACCTCAAAGTCTGACCTTTCAGGTTCTTCTTCTGGCACAAACGGGCGACGAGTTCGCCTTGAACTCCACCTTCCCCTCTCAATGCAACTTACGGGGATGCGATGTTCTTTCCCTGCTTCCAAAAGCAAAGAGATGTTGACTGTCCGATTCTGCCATCCCCCGACAATCACTTCGCCTTCAACGACCAAAACAGGCTTTTCGCCTTTGATGACGACCACGATTTCTGGGACATTGCCCGACTCTGGGATGCTGACCAGACCTTGCCGATGGGCTTCCTCTAAAGTTAAGTAATCACGACCGTTCGTTTCCGCGACGGTGAGAGGGAACACGGTGAAGACTTGTTCGCTCGTCTGAGGTTCTCCGACTTTCAGGCTCTTCAACCATTCGCTTGGTTTCCTCATGGCTGACTTCTTTCCCTCCTTGTGCGAAATTTTCGGGGGAGTTTGCTTCCCCACTGTGCTATTACGCTAAAACTGGCGAAAATTTTTCACGGGGCGCCGCGTTGAGAGCCGTTTCAGCGACTTGCGGCGAAGTTTGTAAAACCATTCAACGGTGACGATTGCCCCGTCGGCGATGCTTACCACCACGCAAAGCCCACGAAGCCGCTCTTTCAAGTGTTCGTAAGGCGTGTTCTCCAGAACTTTGTCGGTCACAATGTTCCGAATGCAGCCCCTACCATCGTGAACTTTCTTTCCGAACCGAAGAGCCGCATCAACCATCCATGGCTTGATTGCCCTTTGGTGCATCCTTTGCCGAGCGTGTTCCGAGAGTAACAAGCCCTCGGTCATTACCGTCATCTTTCCATCATCCCTCCTTTGGTCGTTTCCAGTTACCTATTACGCAGAGGGCGTGACAAATTTTTCAGGGCGATGAGGGTTGTCAGGGTGCTGAAGGCAACCCACTGTGGGGGTGCGGAAGCCATGAGATGCCCGCATGGGGCGAAGTATGCGAATAAGTCGGATGAAGAACTGATGGTGGAGTTCTACGGGTGCGATAATGAGGCGTTTGAGGAGGTGTGGGATTGTCGGTGGAGACAAAAGATGCGAAGGTATGTTGCCCGTAGGGTGTGCAATGCGGAAGATGTTGAAGACATCCTGCAGGACGCTGCTATCAAGGTCGTTGACACCAAAAACCGCCCATCCGCCCGATACAACCCCCACCAAGGAGCCTTCGGTCCTTGGTTGTCAAAAGTCGTTGACAGCGCAGTGAAGGATTACCACCGGAAAAATCCTTGTGATGCCCAGATATTTCTCCTCAGCGAATTACAGGCGGAAACAGCAGAATTGGGAGAAGAATATGTTCCAGAACCTCCAGAACTTGTGGATGAAACCGACATTGAGAAGAAAGTGATCATTCGGCGCGCGTTGCGGAGCCTTTCAGAGCCCTCTCGCACAATCGTGAAACTATACTACTGGGGGGACTGGACGATAGAGGATATAGCGAGGGAATTGGGACTCTCTGTAGCGACAGTTCACCGAAGGTTAAAAGAAGACCTTAAACGGCTTAAGGAAAAGTTGAGGGGAAATTTTTAATGCGTTGGTGCGTAATACTGTATGGGGCAGTGAAAAAGCAAGAACCGTCGCTAACAAAGGTAAGAAAGGTGAACAGACATGCAAGAGAACATGGGGAAGTGGCAACGCTTGCTCCTTTGGGCAAAGCCAGATGACTGGAAATGGGAGCCGCCCAAAACGCTCTCAGCGGTGAAGGCTAAAAAACCACCTGAGGGAGTGAGAGAGCGATTGGACGAGGTCGTTCTCACATTGCCCGACACTGAAAAGGAAATCCTTCAACTCAGGCTCGTGGACGGATTTAGCCAAGAGGAAATTGCCGAGATTCTCGGATGCAAGCCCCTATTAGTCGCTCTTATTGAGCAGAAAGCGATAGAGAGGCTGGCGGAGAACTTGAAAGCCAAAGAAGAAACCGTTAGGTCTTGGGTTGCTTGGTGGGGCAAAGAAAGGCAGCGAGAAATAGAGGCTGCACTGCCAAAACCATCTACTCCTTCACCAAAGTGTCTGCCTCTCGCTCGGATATATGAGGCAGTTTTGAGGTGGGATTGGAGCAAGGAAGAACGGAGGCATATTCGCCGTTGTGCTCGTTGTCGCAGTGTGTTCAACAAGGTTTCAAAACAGGTCTGGCATCCTTCGTTTCGGCAGTTGTGGAATTATGTGACTGAAGGCGAATTGTCACGGGATGAGCGTCTGGACATTCGCTATCACATAGAAGAGAGCAAATGCCGAAGGTGCTCGGTTGTTGAACGGATTTTGAGACCAGTAACGCTTTTAACACAGCCACAGCCGAGAAGACTTTATCGAATAACCTCTGAGGCTGAACCTTTACTAAGTCGTAGTCTTAGTCTTGCTTTCATGATGCCTCAGGAGCGTGCTTTTTCGTCTTTTCATCCTACCCCGTCTCGCCCCATTCCCTCAGTAATCGCGGCCATAACCCCAACTCCAGTTACCTTGGCAGCAGGAGGGTTTGCAGGGGAGGAGACTGAGGAAATTGAAGTGACAGAAGGGGACTTTAAGGCGGAGTTGAGGCGTGAGCCAAAGGGCTGGGTTGCCCGTGCTCAAGCAAAAGATGTCCCCAAAGGTTCAAGAGTTCAGTTTGTTTGGGTGACACCTGAGGGCGACGAAAAGATCAAAGTAGGGGCAGAACTTAAGAGGGCATTTGGCGATTATTACTACGCCGAAAAGGTGCTGGCGCCTACAGAGAAGCAACTTGGTGAGGGCTACTTTGCAGCGATCCTTCTTCCACCAACGGATTAATCCCTTAAGGAAAACCCCACTAAACGATGACCTCCTCTCTAACCCGCCTCAATTCCTCAGGTTACATCAGCAGTAGATAGACGGCGGCGCAGGCGGCTGCCATCCGCCCACCACCTTTGACCGTCGCGATGGGTTCTGCCAACCATCCCCCGCGCCCCTCATAAACCAACCAACCTTCATCGGTCTGTTGGAGGGTTGCGATGGGGTCTGCCAGCCATCCCCCATGTCCTTCGTAAACAAACTCACCCTCCACCTTTTCAGGCTGTCATGATAACCCAAAGATGACCTTCAGGGCAGTTTCCATCCCCTCAAGGCGGGTCGGAGACAAGGGGCAGGCGCGGCGGGTCTTTCACGAAACGGTGGGTTTCCATCCCCTCAAGGCGGGTCGGAGACTTAGAGCTGTCGGCAGCGAGTGCATCGCTGTGGGCGGGTTTCCATCCCCTCAAGGCGGGTCGGAGACGAACGACTTTTGCGACAGCTTCTTCAGTGATAGAAAGGTTTCCATCCCCTCAAGGCGGGTCGGAGACGCCTACCAAAAGCCTTCTCTTTGTTCCCCCTGTTGACAATTTCCATCCCCTCAAGGCGGGTCGGAGACGCCCAGGGTGGCGGTGGTGGTTGATACAAGTGGGTCAAATTTCCATCCCCTCAAGGCGGGTCGGAGACCCCCTTTACAGTTGCCCAACTGTGCGCTATAATTGTGAACATTTCCATCCCCTCAAGGCGGGTCGGAGACGTGGTCCCATTTGGAAAATTGGCTGTGCGCCACCAAATTTCCATCCCCTCAAGGCGGGTCGGAGACGACATAACGAGCGTGATAGCGAATCAATATGGGTTGATTTCCATCCCCTCAAGGCGGGTCGGAGACCAACCAAGGAGGTGCCGAAGATGGCGATTGAGAAGTGTTTCCATCCCCTCAAGGCGGGTCGGAGACAGAAGCGCTGGAGATTTCCCGCACCCGTTTGCGCAAAGTTTCCATCCCCTCAAGGCGGGTCGGAGACTTCCCCTTTCGGTTCGGCACACGATGCTGGCGATTGTTTCCATCCCCTCAAGGCGGGTCGGAGACCCGACCGACCGAACCGCCGTTTGGTCGGCAACGACGACGTTTCCATCCCCTCAAGGCGGGTCGGAGACTGATCTTCTGCCGCAGACCCGTCAGTGCGGGCATCAAGTTTCCATCCCCTCAAGGCGGGTCGGAGACAAGCCCAGTTCAACCCATAACAGCAAAATCGACGCGTTTCCATCCCCTCAAGGCGGGTCGGAGACCGCATTGACGAAAAGATTGAGCGATTGACTCTCTTGTGTTTCCATCCCCTCAAGGCGGGTCGGAGACTTTACGGTGACGGTAAATTCGTCAACCGCAAAAATGTGTTTCCATCCCCTCAAGGCGGGTCGGAGACACGAGGCAAGTAACGCTAGAAGAGAGAGAAGTTCCTATTTCCATCCCCTCAAGGCGGGTCGGAGACCACAGAGAGCGACAAGGATTTTGCCGAGAGAAAAAATTTCCATCCCCTCAAGGCGGGTCGGAGACTAGCAACACTAGGTGTCTCTAAATACAAGCAATTATTATTTCCATCCCCTCAAGGCGGGTCGGAGACGCTGAAGGTCGGCAAGAAGCGGGTCGTCCGAGTAACATTTCCATCCCCTCAAGGCGGGTCGGAGACCGATTCCGCAATTTTGGTGCTCTCTTTGCCGTTCAAGTTTCCATCCCCTCAAGGCGGGTCGGAGACCCGCTATGACACTTCCCGCTTTGATGCCGTGAAGGGTTTCCATCCCCTCAAGGCGGGTCGGAGACCATCGGGACCGACTTGGTTGCGGGACGCTTTCCTGGTTTCCATCCCCTCAAGGCGGGTCGGAGACTCTTTCGCAACCTTTGCGAGAGGGCTCAATTTTTTAGTTTCCATCCCCTCAAGGCGGGTCGGAGACGTCCGTGACCTCCTGAATTGCTTCCTTCACCTTCTCAGTTTCCATCCCCTCAAGGCGGGTCGGAGACGTGCCTGTTAACATTGCTTATTCTAAGAGAGAGAGAGTTTCCATCCCCTAAAGGCGGGTCGGAGACTTTACGGAAAACTTTTCGGTTCATCGCCGCACAAAAGTTTCCATCCCCTCAAGGCGGGTCGGAGACTTGGCGGGAGCGGTGTGGGGTTTTTACTGACGAACCGTTTCCATCCCCTCAAGGCGGGTCGGAGACGTGATGTTGCAGGCGCTAATTGCAGAGGGGGCGCCGAGTTTCCATCCCCTCAAGGCGGGTCGGAGACTGTTAAAGTTGGACAAAAAGGTCTCTCCCGAAATCTGTTTCCATCCCCTCAAGGCGGGTCGGAGACCGGGCGATTTGCCCTGAGACGGACGAGACAGGCAAGGGTTTCCATCCCCTCAAGGCGGGTCGGAGACATTTCGGAGGACACGGCAACGGTCGGGGTCGTCGGCGTTTCCATCCCCTCAAGGCGGGTCGGAGACAATTGCGGTGTGGAAGGCGATGCTGCGGCATTTAGAAGTTTCCATCCCCTCAAGGCGGGTCGGAGACTGAAGTGTCTGCAGTTGGTGGAAGGCGTGGATGTTTGTTTCCATCCCCTCAAGGCGGGTCGGAGACATTTGCTGTCTGAGGAAGCAGCCCAAGCGATGAACGGTTTCCATCCCCTCAAGGCGGGTCGGAGACTTCTTCTTGGGGAAGGTAAAAAAGCACATAGACGACGGTTTCCATCCCCTCAAGGCGGGTCGGAGACTAGTTAGTCTTTTAAGCGCATTGGTGGGCGATGTGGGTTTCCATCCCCTCAAGGCGGGTCGGAGACCGCCAGCGCAAAGCCATCGTCAAACTTGCCTACCAAGTTTCCATCCCCTCAAGGCGGGTCGGAGACGCTCACCGTGTTCCCGAAGACATCCACGATTGGAAGTTTCCATCCCCTCAAGGCGGGTCGGAGACGCGGGAGCGGAGGCAGGCGCGGCGCCGTTTTCGGCGGTTTCCATCCCCTCAAGGCGGGTCGGAGACAACTTTGGCGCAACATACACACGAATGCGGTAGGGGTTTCCATCCCCTCAAGGCGGGTCGGAGACTTAAAGGTGGCTATGCGCTGGCTAAAGGAAAAACTGGTTTCCATCCCCTCAAGGCGGGTCGGAGACCCCAAAAATCCAATGTAGGAGGTGTCGGTT
>Ga0209289_100113_pt1 | contig 49797 bp, 34 predicted proteins | sample GXS110809BmetaG_FD_184121 | JGI IMG/M metagenome (GOLD analysis project Ga0209289, IMG submission 184121) | Hot spring microbial communities from Gongxiaoshe hot spring, China to study Microbial Dark Matter (Phase II) - GXS 110809B (SPAdes)... ... | reverse complement strand
CTTCTTCCTGAGGTTATGACCCTTTTGGTTGATGTAGGGCGGGGCTTCCATGCCCAGCCGACAAATTTTGTGGGGCAGGACAGAACATGCGCCTTACATGTCGGCACGGGACAGAGCCCGTGCCCTAAATGGCGACAATTTTTTGAATTGGTATAGTGAAGAAGACGAAGGTGGTTAAGGTCAAGAGGTAGGGGATAAAGGTTTTGTGTGTTGGGTTTGAGAGAAAGAATGGGAAGGTTTACTACCTTGCTTGCACGAACACAAAGTTGCCCTATAAGAAAGTGCTTGGTCGTTATCTGAAGAGGACAGGGATAGAGGTGATGATAAGGGTTTTGAAGCAGGAGATGGGGATAGGGAAGAGACTTGTTAGGAAAGGGGGAGGGGATGAAGAGTTGGGTGGCACTTTGCATGGTGGGATATATGTTGTGTTTGGGTAGGTTGGGACGGTATAGGGAGAGGCGGGATGAAGTGAGGGGAGAGTTGGAAGGGTATCTTTGCAACCTTGCTTCTATGGGAAACAGGACAAAAGCCGATAATTTGCCTGTGTTTTCAGAACGTGCAAAACTATTGGTAACAACCGAATCCAACAGTATTTGAACAACCTATGCCACCACAAGTGTCGCCGCCTGATGTGCTCCCTGGGTCACGGCAAGTATTTCCGCATGTGTCGACATGGCTACGACTTCTACAACCTCTGGCTGTATCAGTGCCACAATTTTCGTCGCAAGTATGTTCTCCTCCGCAAGTTGCAGCCGAACAAGTTGCTGTCCCGCAAGTGTTTGAACCCCTGCAAGTATCAGTGCAAGTTACATCACCTGAGCAAGTATTCCCTGAGCAGGTTGAACCAGGACAAGTGTTTCCTGAACAAGTAGCCCCTGAACAGGTTGAGCCTGAGCAAGTCACTTCTGAAGTCGGTTGAGCGGAACCAACATGGGTGCATTCCATAGTGTAACTTGCTCTTGCTCTAAGCACGCGACCGCCGATAAAAGGGAAATTGGAAGGGGTAGTATAAGTCAGAGCAACAGTGATTGGTCTGCCATAAACTCGTTCTGTTTGTGGCGTCACAGTAATGGTGATACTTCCTGCATTTGGCAAAGAACTGGTCACCCTTCTCACTTCAGAGACAATAGCATCATAGGATTGACAAGTTGCTCCCAAACGGGCACCAGCACGGGCAGCATTGTTAAGGGTGTGAAGCCAACTGAACAGGATGCCCAAAACAACGATGAAAATTATCAGCAGCAACAAACCCGTCAGCACAACGGCAAACTCAACAACGCTTTGCCCCAACCTTTTACTTAAGCGTAACGAAAAATTTGCTCTTGACATGTCCTATCCCTCCAATCTATTCACATATCACGCAAGTTCTACCTGAACAAGTTGCTCCTGAACAAGTTTCTCCTGAACAAGTTGCTGAACAAGTTGCTCCTGAACAAGTTGCAGGGCAAGTAGGTCTCAAACAAGTTGAACCCGAACAAGTTGAGACTGAGCATGTTGAGCCTGAGGTAATACCCATAGTGTCAGTGCCGCAGTGTGTCAAAAAAGACGCATTCACAGTAACCCTACGAGGGCTCCGCAGGATGAAGGGGATAGGTAAGACGGGAGCGTCATAAACTAAGGTAACAGTGACGGGTTGACCATGAAAGCGTCGTCCTTGCGGTGTAATGATGATTTGGAGAGTGTTTCTATTTGGCAAATGGGATGTCATCTGTGTTATGCGGTCAACAATTTCTGCATCGCTTTTGCCCATTGCGCCGAACCTTGCCCCTTCCCTTGCAGCGTTATTAAGGGTGTGAAGCCAACCGAAGAATTGCCCGAAAGCAGCAATCCCGACGAACAATATTGCTAACAGGATAATGCCCAAAGCAAATTCCACCAAAGATTGTCCTCTTCTTTGATAAGCCGAGCGAACTTTTCTAAGGCTCATCGTTATCGTCCTCCTATCCAACGCAAGTTCACTGGATTAAAACAACTCCTTTGACCAATTCGTCATCTGCAGAGGAACCGCTGTTCTGAAGAATATCGCCCGCTCTGGTGAAGTTAACGAGGAAACCTTTGACATATTTGTCACTTCCTTGCCAACGAACCTCTGTCACTTCAATGCCAACAAAACCTATCACATGAAAGTAATTGGCGTTGGGGAAATTACCGTGAGAGGGGAACAAATTTCTCATCCCATTTCTATCAAAGTAGCGGTCAAAAACGATGAAGTAAAAAATAGGGCGCTGACCTTGATTGATGAGTTGCTGCCTTTTATTAGCCAGTTCTTGTAATCCTGACGCCCGTATGCCAGGATTACCCATGATGAAGTCTCCATCTCTACCCATCAATGAACCAGCAATAATCCTATAAGGGTTACCGTTCCTAATCCATTCGTTCACATTGGCTTGGCTGTGGGATTGATTTATTTCTCGGTTTTCCGAAGCATCGTAATCGCTGTTGTGAATCCATTCCAAGTTCAACCACCCTGAATAAGGGTTGGATGGGTCACCGTAGTTGCTGAAATTATTATTGTGGAGAACGGTTATTTCAAATCCGTCCCACGCTACAATTAAATCGCCTTCTTCAGCGTTGGAGATTATTTCTCGGTGAAGGGCAATGGGGACGATATTGCTGAAAGGTGGCAAGGTTCTCAATAACCCAAACTGCGCTTGTGCGTATGCACCAACATTAGTGTATTCTCTCCCAAGTAACTTTCCGAAGAGAACATTTTCTGCTTTTTTGACTTCAACTCTTACGCGATTGGCGGGAGGGGGTGGTTGGTCAGAATTAGAGTTGGTGATATTCCATTCTGTTCCCGCATCGTTTCTAAGGTATGCCCGAACAACAATGTTGCCGACTACATTGTTAAGCGTCAAATTTGCTTGAACACGCTGATAGGTGGCTTCCCATATCGCCCTTTGAGTTGTCCTTTCTCCTTGGGCGAGAACTTGAGCGCCCGATAAAGCACCCGCATCTGCTGCGTTCTGGAGGATGTGACGGACACGATAGAGCCGAGCACTGTCCAAAGCCACACCTGCTACAATCAAAAGGACAACCATCGCCAAAGCCAGTAGAACGACAGTTTGCCCTTTTCTCATAGCCATTCACTCCTTGTTTAAGCCTACTATAATTATGCCAAACTTATTTGTGCTTGTAAACAACTATGACAGGGTTGTTAGACTTGTGAAGGATTGAGATCACATTGCTTTGGGGGAGATTGGAAGGTGATTTTGAGTTACCTTTGGGATTGGGCTAAAAAGAGTTGGCGTAACAAAGAAAGGGTGGAAAGGTGGGGCATTGCATTAATTTTCACAATCGGCTTACTTGCTCTTGCCGATGTTCTCCCACCTTTCCCAACGGAAAGTTCCAAACTGATTGGAAGTTTGTTGGTCACTTTGGCGATTTGGAGGTTTCTGGCAAATTCGCTTCGTTTAACTTCGGCTGCCCTTTGGTCGGGTTTGAGTTGGTTGATTTTGTGGGGTAGTTCGCCTCAATCGTCAATTTTGATGGCTTCTTTTGTTTCAAGCGTTCTTGCTTGGCTGGTTAAATCCGAATTTCTTTTATGGGCAATCACAGCAAGTGGTTGGTCAATTATCGCTTTTGCTTTCCGAAACAACCCGTATCTCTGGCACGGACTTGACCATTTCAGTTCGTCGGTTTCTCGCTATTTCAATGAGCATCTTTTCCTTTCCTTCGGTTTCAGCCCGATAGCAATTGGCTGGGATGCTTCGCTTTTAGGTTTGCTGTTAGCCGTCCTCAGCGGATTTATCAATCGCCTTTCGTGGTGGGGTTGGTTGATACGGGCGATTTTGTTTTCTGCGTGGTGGCTTTTTTGTCAATTGCTTTTCAGTGTGTTGGTTACAATGATGACCTTCTTTGGGAGTTGGAAAGGATTGAATGTCCCGTTAAATGCCGTCACTCTTCATTCAATTCTTGCCTGTTTGCTTTTGGCTGTCCCTTGCTGGTGGTCGGTAGAAAAGCAAAATTTTCAGCCTTTGACATTGCAAAAGCAAAAATGGTTTTTAGCGGTTGTGGGATGTTGGCTCGCTTTCGCTTTTGCCCTTTCCTTTTCCGTTCCTATGCCTCCAAAGCCGATGAACCCGAAAGTGACTATTCTTGAACCTCTCTTGGGTGATTGGAATTCTCCTTCCGATGGCAAGTATGGTGTTCAAGGTTGGGGAATGTATGGTATGCTGACTCGTTACTTAAAAGCCATAGGTTGCCGAAAAGTTTATCGCACTAAAAAGGTGGCAGATGAAATCTTGAGCCAGACAGATGTTTTGATGATTTTCACACCAATGAGGATGCCCACAGCGGAAGAAGTTCAAAAGTTGGAAAGGTTTGTCAAGGGGGGTGGCGGATTGGCTGTTTTTAGTGACCACACTGATTTGGAAGGCATTATGCCTCGCCTCAATCGTTGGTTGAAACCCTTTAATGCGTCCATACCTTTTGATTCGGCGATGTATCTTTACCGAGATGAATTGCCATGTTTTGAATTGCGCCCACATCCCGTTACGGTCGGTTTGGACGCCAGTGAAATTCGCATCGCCATCGGAAGTTCCGTTAACATTCGCCCTCCTTTGAAACCCATCATTTTGTTCCGTCTCGGTTTCTCTGACATAGGGAATTACCAAAACAAAGAGCGTGCTTTTATGGGCAACGAAGCCTATGACCTAAATGAGCGCATTGGTGACATCGTTTTAGTGGCAACAGGTCATTTTGGCAAGGGGAAAGTGGCTATTTTTGGCGACACGACAGCATTCCAAAACTCCTTGCTGCCTGAATCTTGGCGCTTCATCGCTCGGCTAATCAACTGGCTTGCTTCCCGCCATGACCCTTTACCATTGCGATTGTTGGAAAGCAAATTAGGCATCATTTTGGTGTTGATAAGCCTTTTGTGCCTCTTTTTGCTTTCGTCATCTCCAAAAACTCTCGTTTTGGCGACATTAGCAGGTTTGATTTTCCACTACGGGACAGGGTTGATGAGTGAGAGGATTCAACAAGGGCAGTGGCAAAATGTCCCTGAAGCCGTCGCCATTGACCTTTGCCACGCTAACGATGTCAGCGTTGCCAGAATAAGCGGTAAAGGAACTGATGGTCTAACTATCAACCTCATGAGGCGCGGCTTCTTACCTTTTTTGACCAGAGAGAATGAAACTGTCCGACCATTACAAAAGTTGCCCAATCGTTTAGTGCTCATAGAACCTTTGAAGCCAATGAAAAAAGAAACCACAAGCGAACTTATTCAGTGGCTGCATAGCGGCGGGAAAATGATGGTTTTTGTCAGCCCAGAAGGTTGGGAAAACGCAAAAAATTTGTTGCAACCTTTGGGACTTTTTGTTGAGCCAGTGCCTTTGGGTCCAGGGCGAGCAGAGAAAGTTTCTGGGCAACTACCTATCCCATATCTGTCCAATGCATGGGCTTTGAAATTGCTTTCGGATGGGCATAAACCGCTCGCCAGCAAGTATGGATTTCCTATCGTTGTCGTAGCGTCTGTCGGAAGAGGGAAATTGATTTTATTTTCAGACCCGCAATGGGCGCTAAACCGTTCTTTGGAGTCTTTTTACCAGCACAATGAAGCAAATGTCCAGTTCTTCAAAGCCTTATTGCAACGATTTTGGTGATAGCCTTTTATTTCGTGGTGATGAGGGATGACAATTGTCTTAGCGTTGCTTGTGTGGCTTTGGTGGCTAAAACAAGTGCAAGCATTAGTCGGCGAAAAGTTTTGGGTTTTTGCCCTTATTTTGTCATTTGCCGCTTACTTCTTCCTCTCCCGCTCCAAACAAAAGGACCGAGAAACTCATCAACCGATAATCCATCGCTTCCTTTTGTCTATCGGATATTTGTGGCTGGCGATATTGGCAGGTTACCCGCACGGCATTGGCTTTGCTTTGTTGACAGTTGGAGTTATGGCAAATACTTTGTGGCTACGGCGACTTGGGGCTATCAATGTCGCTTTGTCCGTCAGCCTTTGGGTCATACCACCAACGATGGCGACCATTGACGCTCATTGGACAATTGCGCCGCTGATAATATTGCTTTGCCAATGGTCAGGTTTGCCAGTCACTTTCGTTAAAGGTCAAACCGTTTGGCTCAGTGCTCAAACCTTCTCTTTTCCCTTCACTTTGCGGATGATTTTCTTCCCTGTTTGGTTGATGTTTGTTATTTCTTTAGCCATCCATTTCTGGCAAGGAACTCAACTTTGGAGAAACTGGCTTAAGTTCGTCGCAGCAACAGTAGCAATTACCTTCTCCCTTTCGCTACTTTGGTCAGTAATTTTTGTAACGACTGCTGTCACCCTTGATGGCAGTTCTTTTTTGATTTCCCCCATTGTTTGGCTTTTCGTAACTTTAAGTTACGCCTTTGCGGTTGCGCCTTTGGCAAAAAGTTTTTTCCCTTCACCCAGCCAGAAAGAATTTTTGACTTCTTTCCACTTTGCCCCTCGCCTCTTGTTAGTTTCCTTAGCCACTGCCTTGTTTTTGACTTGCCTTTTAATGCCCGATTTTGGTGAAAGAAAACAGGGACGCATCCTTTTTGACGAATACCATAGTGGCTGGGAGCCGATAAATGTCCGCTACGACACAACAGACTGGCGAAAGGGGACAGGTTATACCTTTAACCGCATGGTCTTTTTCCTGAGCAAAATTTACAAAGTCAGTTCCCTTCACCAGACTATCACATCTGAGGTTTTGAAAGACGCAGATGTTTTGGTTTTGAAGATTCCGACCTTTCCTTACGGGAAGTCTGAAGTTGAAGCCATAAAAGAGTGGGTTAGGGGAGGTGGTGGGCTTTGGTTAATTGGCGACCACACCAATGTTTTCGGTTCGGCGACTGCTCTTAATTCTGTCGCTTCCTCATTTGGAATTGTTTTTCGTCCAGACGCCATTTATCCAACTTTTCACTCGCTGGAAAGTTCTCATTGGCTTGAGTGGGAACGCCCCCCATTTTTGTGGCATCCCATTACAGCAGGTTCGCCTCACCTGACCCTTTACACTTCTTGCAGCCTCCATTCCCCTATCTTAGCGAACCGAGTTATTGTTGGCACTCACAAGTTCAGCAGTCTTGCTGATTACTCCAAACGAAACTTCTTCGGAGAATTTGATCGGACAAGGTTTAACCACATGGGCGATTACATTTTTTGCATTGCGAAAACCTTTGGCAAAGGTCGCATCGTTGCCTTAGGGGAAAGCACTTTCTTTTCCAATTTCGGTTTGCCTGAACCTGGGACATGGGAATTAGCCCTTCACACTGTTGAATGGCTTAACAGAAAAAATGCCGCCCATAGAAAATGGTTGGCGGTTTTCTTCAGTTCATCTTTTCTGATTCTCGCCTTCTTTTTCGCTTCTCGCTTCGCTTCCTTCTCCGTTGTTCTCGCTTTTCTCATTGACAGTTTGCCTATTGCCTTTGCTTTAGCCTTCACGATAAACAACCTGATGAGAACTTATGCATCTCTACCCAGTAAAAAAATCCCTTTGGGCGAGCAAGTTTTTTTCTTGTTTTCTGGGGAAGAGCATCATTATCGCTTGTTCATTGGCAAAGCGCCTCATGACCCTTCAGAGAACATGTTTCATGAGTTTTTCATAAGCCCACAACGCATCGGCTTACTCCCAAGGCTCATTCGTCCAAATGAATTGCCAAAAGATGCTGCTCGCAATAAAGCCAAAGCAGTTTTAGTGACACCAATAGTGAAACTGAAGCCAAGTCAAGTTCAGAAGTTGATAGACTGGGTTAGAGAAGGTGGACGGTTGTTATGGTTTATTGACGCCAGTGGCTGGGAACGACCTGATATTCGTGATGAAACGGGCGTTGAAGTGGAATTCGCTGTTTATCCTTTCTTTGCCCCAAAGGTCCATCCCGTTGAGCGTAAAACTGAAGCACAAAAGAGAAAAATCGCTCAACGCCTTCTATCTGAAGACCATGCCTACCAGTATTTAAGCCGTAAGTTAGGTGTCACCGTGAAAATTGATGCTTTGAAGCCTCAAGATTGGGTCAGCAACGATGAAGGTATGTCAGTTCAATGCTTAGAAATTGCGCCTTTAACGATGACTAAAAAGGGAAGAGTGCTGGGAAGATTGAAAAACGGGCAACCAGCCATCGCAGTCGTCAAGTTGGGCAAGGGTGAAGTAACCATCGCACCTTTTGCCCTAACTTTTGCCAAAGAAGCCTTCGGAGCCTCTTTGCAAGTTTTGAATGAACAGCAAAGGTTGAGACATTCGTTGCTTTTCAACCTGTTAAAATGAGCACCCTTTATGGCAAAACCTTTTCAGCAAACGCTGTATCGCAACTGTGCTGAAGGAACGACCGTGAATTAAAAGCCTTTCATTCATGTAAGGTGATGAAGGAAGTGAGAAAAACGCTCTTGGCATTTACATTAACGGCTCTGTTTTCGGCGTGGTTGCTTTTACAAGGTCGGCAACATCCCACCCAAACACCTGAACCATCGCCACTTTACCGAGATTCTTTGGTTGAATCGTTAAGTGACCTTGACATCATGACGCCAAAGAAAATGAAGGCTTGGGAACATCTCTCCAGCCGTTTATTCGCAAAGCCGTAAGTCATTGACAACCGAAAGAACTTAAGTCATACTTGGTGCAAAGACAAAATTACTTTAAAGGACAAAGGAGGTCAAAGGAAATGGCAGAATGGATGCGTTCCCTTAAGTTAAGCAAGAAATTGGGGCAAAGTATCGTAGAGTTTTCCATTGTTGCAAGTGTTTTGGTTTTGCTTATGCTGGGCATGTTGGTCTTCGGAGAACTTCTCGGATGGCTACACACCCTTAATAACGCAGTCCGAGATGGTGCAAGGTATGGCGTAACCTGTCCCGACCCAGACAACGACCAAGATTATGACGAACACATAATCACCCTTGTAAGACAACGCACTGACTTTTTACCCAACGCTGCCAGTAGGGTTATCACTGTCACATCAATGGATTCCAACGGTAATCCTTTGCCACCGAACAGGCGACAAAGGGGAGGTTTCCTCAAGGTGGAGATTACTTACGATGCACCTGTAGTGCCTATCCCTGGGATTTTGAGAAATCCGAGAAGGTTAAGGGCGGCAGCAATATTTAGGGTAGAGTGTGATGCACCTACAACCCCACCTCCTACCAGTGGCACAACTTGTTCAGGGCCAACTTGTTCGGGGGCAACTTGTTCAGGACCAACTTGTTCAGGAGACACCTGCGATCCGGATTGTCGTCCTACTGCTGTGAATTGTTTTCCTACTGCTGAGGGCTGCGAAACGGTAAGAGGCTGTATACCATCAAGTAGACAAGACACATGTGGCTTTACTTGCAGTGGTTGGGATCCATCACAACGCAGGACTTGCGGTGGTGATTGTAACAATACTTCAGGTTCTCGCTGCTTCCAATAGTCCTTTTTAGTCATGGATGGCATTAAAATTTGGAACGGTGTTGTAAGAGTATGCTTATGTTTTTCCTATGTAGGGCGGGGCTTCCATGCCCTGACGACTTTCCAAATTTCGTCGGCATGGGACAGAGCCCATGCCCTACAAAGCCCACCAATAACCTTTTGAGTAGGGCTTCCATGCCACGCCGACTTTCCAAATTTCGTCGGCAGGGAACAAAGCCCATGCCCTACAAAGCCCACCAATAACCTTTTGAGCGGGGGCTTCCATGCCCTGACGACTTTCCAAATTTCGTCGGCATGGGACAGAGCCCATGCCCTACAAAGCCCACCAATAACCTTTTGAGTGGGGCTTCCATGCCACGCCGACTTTTCAAATTTCGTCAGCATGGGACAGAGCCCATGCCCTACAAAGCCCACCAATAACCTTTTGAGTGGGGCTTCCATGCCACGCCGACTTTCCAAATTTCGTCGGCAGGGAACAAAGCCCATGCCCTACAAAGCCCACCACAACCTTTTGAGCAAAGAGCGTTCCCTTGATTTTCAGTCGTGCAAAACTTTTTAACGGTGATGGATGAATGCGTGTTTTAGTTTCGCTCCTTATTTTTGCTTCACTGGCAATTAGTGCCGTCTCAACTTTTGGTCAAAATCTGAGTTCAAATGTCCCAACTGATTGGCAAAGTTGGGGCGCTGAAACGGATTGGGAGTTGGATGCGATCGCAAAATTGATTTTGCAAGGCGAACCCAATGCCGACAAATTCAAAGGCGTCCTCGTGTTACCTTTAAAAGAGGCAAATGCTTTCATCAATTCAGATGGTTTCCTCATCATTACTGAAGGTCTCCTTGAGCAATTGAACGGGCGAGACGAGGTTGCCTTCGTTATTGCCCACGAAGTTGCCCACCTTATCAAAGATCACCCAAGAAACCTTGAGACTAATCCGAGCCGTTTGGAACGGATAAGGACTGAAGTTGAGAGGGGGCTTGGCACTTCTGTGGTCGGGACGGGACTTCAGTTACTGGTCAATGCTGTTGCCAGTTACTACAGCCGAGAAAGGGAGAGAGAAGCCGATGCGGAAGCGGTGAGATTGATGGCTAAAGCGGGATTTGACACGAACTCAGCCAAAAGGGTCTTGGAAAATTGGGTTGGTGAAAAAGGTTTCATAAGTTGGTTCAGGTCGCACCCTTTCATTTCCGAAAGATTTGAAATCGTTGACGACGCTATTCGTCGCTGGAGGTCACTAACTTCCTCTCCGCCAAAACTTGCCCCACCACCAAATCTCAAACCCGAAGTTTATGTTGACTTGCAAATGTCAACTAAGAATGGGTTGGGGGGAAAATTGTGGCAGGAGTTTGCCAAAGAGGTCAGCAAAAACTTCTGGTCAGCAATTGCCGAGGAATCAAAGCGCTCTTCGTCAAACTTTCAACCTGTTAAGCGATGGCAAAGACACCGAGCCGAAATTTACCTCTTGCAAGTTGACTTGAAAAACTGGGAAATTTCACCATTGCCTCATTTGAGTGATTGGTTCAGATGGGAGTTGAGGTTAAAATTGCAACTCAGTGGCAAAGCAAGCGAGAATTTGTTCACTTCTGAAGAGCGATTTGTTGTCACTTTCGGAAAGGGCGAGCAAGTTGAAAGTGTTGTTATCAGTTCGGCTCAGTCTTTTGCCAGGCGATTGGCGAAATTTGTGGCTCAAAATTATCCTAAGGTCGCTTCTATCAAGCGCAATCAGTGAGGAGGTGTTTTGTGTGGCTATTTTGGTCAACAAGGACACGAGGGTTTTGGTGCAGGGAATCACTGGTCGTGAGGGCGAGTTTCACACAAAACTCATGCTTGAGTATGGAACGAAAATCGTTGCAGGAGTGACGCCAGGCAAAGGTGGTCAGAGCGTTCACGGAGTTGCTGTCTTTGACAGTGTTGGTGAAGCCGTTGATGCTGTGGGAGCAATTGATGTTTCCATCGTTTTCGTTCCAGCACCTTTCGCTGCCGACGCTGTTTTGGAAGCCCTTGATGCTGGAGTTAAAGGTGTTGTCATCATCACTGAAGGCATCCCGACTCAGGAAATGCTCAAAGTTGCTCGCTCTTTTGAACTTTCTGGTGACGACTGTTGGTTCATCGGACCAAATTGCCCAGGCGTCATAACCCCAGGCGAATGCAAAGTCGGAATTATGCCCTCTCATGTTTTCAAGCCAGGGCGAATTGGAGTTATTTCTCGGAGCGGAACTTTAACCTACGAAGTTGTGGCTGAATTGACCAATGCAGGTTTTGGGCAAAGCACTTGCGTCGGTGTTGGTGGCGATCCGATAATTGGGCAGAACTTTGTTGACATCTTGAAACGGTTCAACGAAGACCCTCAAACTGATGCTGTGGTGCTCATCGGAGAAATTGGAGGCACTGATGAAGAAGAAGCAGCAGCCTTTATTCAAAGGGAGATGCGAAAACCTGTTGTCGCTTTTGTTGCAGGCAAAACTGCTCCTGAAGGCAAAAGGATGGGACACGCTGGCGCAATCATTATGGGTCGCATGGGAACGGCTCAAAGCAAAATTGAGGCTTTCCAAAAAGCCAGCGTGCCCGTAGCCGACTTGCCTTCTCAAATCCCTGAGTTGTTGAAGCAAGTTTTGTCGTGAACAAATGAGGGTTTTTGCAAGGAGTTGTCCTGCATGGGTTCTTTGAAAGTCGGAACTGCTGGCTACAAGTATGAGGATTGGGTAGGGCGGGTTTACCCCCAAAATTTGCTTGAGCGAGATTATTTGCCTTACCTTGCCCAGTTCGTTGACTGTGTTGAAATCAATGCCAGTTTCTACACCGTCCTTTCACCCCACACTTACAAAACGATGGCAAGAAAGACTCCCAAAAGTTTTGAATTTGTCGTCAAAGCCCACAAAGCCTTCACTCATGAAACCGAAAAAGCCTTGGATGTGCTGCCAGAATTCAAAAATTCAATTCAACCCCTGCTTGAAACCGAAAAACTCGGTTGCATTTTGGTTCAGTTCCCACAACGCTTCCACAACACTCCCGAAAATCGCAACCATTTAGTCCAAGTTGTGGAGTGGCTTGGTGAATTCCCCCTCGTCGCTGAGTTTAGGCACATAAGTTGGGCGAAAGGTGATGCCTTTGATTTCCTGCGAGAACTTGGTTTAGGTTTCGTTTGCGTTGACGAGCCAAAACTGCCAGGTTTGATGCCACCAATTTCTGTTGCGACATCGCCCATTGGCTATGTCCGTTTTCACGGGCGAAACACAGAAAAGTGGCATCACCATAAGCATGCATGGGAGCGTTACGACTACCTTTACAGCGAAGATGAGTTGAAAGAGTGGTTGCCAAAGTTGAAACTATTGGTTCAGCAAACCGAAAAAACCTACGCCATCTTCAACAACCACTGGCAAGGCAAAGGTTTCATCAACGCGCAAATGCTACGCCAATTGTTCTCTGGTGTCCCTAACGAAACTTTGTAACTGAATTTGTCACCACATCACGGATAACGATATGCCAGCCTGATGGCAAATTGTGGGGCAAGGGCAAGGTAATTTGATTGACACCGTTGCGGGCAAGAATGCTCTGGCTCAACCCGCTCAGTTCGTCGCCATCTGAGCCGTGAAACTCTATACGAAAAACTGTCAATGGTGGTGCATTGCGCTGTTGAACAAGCAATTTCACTTCGTTGCCTGCTTGCAACTTCCCTGAAACGACCTTAACAGTTGGCTTTGCGGGTTCTTTCCGAAGCAATGCCCACAACTTGACAAAGACTTGTGGCTCGGCGGGAGCCTCACCTTCCCACACGCTGTAAACTTTGAAGCCCTTCGGGAACTTTACTATCATCTTGCCCTTTGAGATTGCCTTCGGTTGACGAAGCACGCCGACGATTTTTGCTCCGTCGCCCAATTCCCACTCCGCCCAAAGACAATCACGAACTTCGCTTCTGTCATCCCAACGAGCCTCAACCGACGGCGCAATTTCTGCCCAACGCATCGCTTCCTCAACCCATTGCTCACGGCGACGGCATCGCTCGTCAATCTGCGGGCAGGCACGAAATTGGCTTTCAAGCATGTAATTTGCCAGCAAAATTTTGCCTGCCATCAACCCTTTTGCCTCTTTGCTAGCGCTCGGCATCTTTTCAGGCGGTTCGGTCAAATCAAACGGGTTTCGTTCCTTTAGCAAATTGACCTTTTCTCCGCCGAACAAATCGGCGAGTGGCGAACTTCCCCTCGGCTTCAACTTCTCATCAAAAACTGCTGGCAAAACATCGGCGATGACTTTACCGCCATTCGCCACGAACTCGCGGACAGCCTGAACTTCACCATCGGACATGGCAAGTGCCATCGGCAAAATCAACGCCTTGACTTTGTTTTGCTTCAGCCATCCTTGCTCAATCTGGCGTGCATCAACAAAAACGAACTGGATGCCCAACGATTGCAAAATCGTGACAAAACTGTCCCTTTCGTCTGACAACTCCTGGTCAAGCCCCAAGGCGAAGGCTGCACGGATTGAAGGCATGGAATGGTAAATCGCAACTTGCGATTGTGAAGGTTCAGCGTGAATGAGCAACTTGCCCAAACCTGTTCGCAGTGGGCGAGTCACTTGCTCCAAATCTTGCGCAGCCTTTGGAAAAGTCAGGTCGGGTTCAAGCATTGACGGAAGCCAGAAGACACCGATGCCGTTGCATCGGTTGAAAACTGCCCTCCAAACCCCGAAAAGCAAATTTGCCCCTTTCAATCCGTAACCTGCCACCCAAGGCGTTCTCGGAATTTTTGAAAAACTTCGTTGCATCTCTCCGACACTCGTGCCAAGGTAAGGCAAAAGAGTCCCCATGTTTTGAATGAGCGCAAACCAGTCGTAACCACCGTAGGCTTCTGGTCCTGGCGTGCCTGACAGTGCAATTTTCGCTTTCGGGTCAAATCGCTTTGCCACTTCATTTGCTTGGCGCCAAATATCAACGAAAACGCCGTCCATGAATTCACGATGGTCAGCCCAAGCGACGAAATTTTTCCTTTGCATCGCTTCCTCAAAAGTGTCAGGCACGACTTCGTCCCACGAGCGAAACTGCTTTCCCCAAGCCTCGTTAAGCCTTGCCAAATCGCTGTAACGCTCACGAAGCCATTTGCGCATCCGTTCAAGGCAGAAAGGCGAGAAGCAAAAGTCAAAGGGGGCATTGTAGTAGGTCAAGTTGTTTTCGTCGGAAAGGCAATAGGCGATGGGCTTATAGGGCGAAATCATCTTGACAGTATCTCCAATGGCTTGCTCCAATCGCTTGCCCTCATCTGGCGAACTAAGACAAGGTTCACGAACCAGCCATTTTTTATCACCTGTCATGGCGTATTCGTTGAAACCTTTTGCTGTGCTCCAAACGCCGTAAATTCCGATGGGCACAATGCGAAAGTCAAATCTCGCAGCGATGTGCCACTCTTCACCGAAGATGTTGAACAGCCAAGTGTCAATGCCCATTTGTCGCAACTTTTGAGCCATCGCTTCCCAAAGGTAAGGTCGGTAACCGCTTCGCCCGAAAACTGTCCACATGACTTGGCGCCAGTCGTCCCAGCCATCTTTTGCAGCCATCACGACTTCTTTCCTGTCTTCCGCCACAACTTTGCCCGATGGGCTGACAATCTTGCCGATGAGCATCGCGCCCGTTGCCCTCAACCTTTGCGATGGAACGGCGAACTTAATCTGGCTCTGGCTTCCGTTCAACGCCAACTCAATCCTTTCCCACTCCCAGCCATAGCAATCAAAAAGTTGCAACCGCATTCGGTAACCTTTTGTTTTCTCAAGCCCTTGAATTTCTGCAGTGCCAGTGATCGGCTTTTCAGGTTCAAAAACAGTTTTGTCAAGGCAAAGCCTTAGGCTTATGCCATCAAAGGCATGGTTCGTAGTGAGCCACGAAGCGTTAGCGGAGTGGCGTTTCTCACGGCACTCCACTTCGTTCCGTGCCTTACTACAAACTCTTTTGAACTGTGCACCTTCAAACTTTGTGCTCGCTGCTGCCCAATCCAAAACGGTGTTGCCGTCAGCGAAAATTGCCTCAAAGAACAAATCGCCTGCGAGCACTTCGTCAAGGTTGGTCAACTCAACGGAAAGTTGAGTCTCGTTTAGAGCGATGGTTTGTTTGCCTTCGTTGATGGGTCGTGAAAACTTGTCTCGCCAAACCCATCGCACTTGAAGGTGTTTATTGTGTGGCGGGAAGTTCAAAATTGTCCTTGCACGATTTGGCTCAACGACAATTTGAACTGATTGCACCAGCCAACGCTCAGGTTGACAAGCGAAAAGCAACCACTTCATCACTGAAGCCAGCAGATACTCGTGATAGGCGAAATGGACATTGCTGACCTCCCTTCGTGAGAACATTGGTGTCAATCCAGGACCACGAACCTCTGCCGTTTCAACTTCCGTTCGGTAAGTGACGAACAAAACTCGCCCCTTGCCAAAGGTTTTCGTGACCAAGAGCGGGCAACGGTTTCCTTTTTCGTCTTGGGCTTCCGCCAAAACTTTGCCGTCAGTCACTTCAACCAGATGTAACGGGATAGGTGGCATTGCTTGCGGGTAAGCAGTGAGCAATGGCGAATTCGCTAAGGGTCGTGCCAGAACCTCTTGACCCAACCACTTTGCGCCAAGCAAATGCGGTAGCGGGTCGTCAGGTTGCAATCTTTGTGGCTTGCCGAAATAAACGAGCGCTGTCCCTTGCTTAACCTTGCCTATCGTTTCCTTCCGCTCCAAATCGCTCAAAGCGTCCCAGACCGAACCGCTCAAAACGATGACATCGCAAGGCTCTGATAGCGCTTGCTGATAAGCCTCACGCAACTCGTCATGGTAAAGGCGGTCGTAGTATTCGCCAGTCAAGTATTGCGGGTGCGGGTCGGAAGTGATGAAGACGGTGTGCCAATTGAAACCAAAGCGTTGTGCCAACTCAACAATTTCCCGTTGTGCGATTCTGTCAATGGCGAAAAAGACTTTCGGAGGGCGAAGCAAATTCTTTGCCCATTGAAAGTGTGGCGTCGTAACTTCCGTTGACAACGAGCGAAGGTAGTGAAACTTTGCATTGCGTTCCGCCACAGGGTCTTTCGCTTCCGCCTTAACTGTCCAGACGCCCACTGGCTCTAAAGACGCATCGTCAAACCAAACTGGGACAGTTTCTGGCAAAAGCAATGCCCTCAACTCAACGCTTGCCTTGACAGCATTTTCAGGCGGGACGAAGTAGCCTTCAAGGGGATACCAATCCCTCGTCCCTCTGCGACCACGAAACTGCCAAGAGTGAAGCGGTTGACCGTTAGCATCGTAAGCAGTGATGACGACATCGGGACCCCAAGCGTAGCAACGCTCTTGACGAACCCAAACACGGAAGCGATACAAGTGCCCTGGTTTTATCGGAATTTCCCGTTGACTCCAATTGTCGTTGCTGTGCGAACTGATGATTTTGATACTTCGCTTGCCCGAGCGAGCCACTTGTTCATCCCAAACTCCTTTGCCCGTCGTCCGTGTCCAGAAAATCCAGTCCGCTGGAGTTTTCTCGCCCTCTTCAAAACTTGGGTTGCGCAAAAGGTTTTGAGCACACAAGCCATCCAAAGCCATCACCACCAAAAGCCAAAGCAAAGTGCAGCGAAAGATGGACATCCTCAATTTCCACAATTTCCACATCAACAAGTGGTTTGCCAAATCTAAAGCGATAAAGCACTTCTGCACCAGTCCCCTCGGTGTTGAACCAATCGCTGAAGTGAAATCCAAAAGGTTTTGCGCAAGCGTAGGCACAGAATGCATTCTTCTATCCTCACCACCTACCAGACCAAAACAAGTCTAAACGATGCAGGACGAATGTCTATAAGAAAACTTGCGTCAGTGGCTTGCAATTGCACTTTCTTGAGCGCATCAAAAACCTTAATGGGAAGACTTAACTTCAAACGGTTCAAATCCAAACTCACTTTTGCCTTCACACTTTTTGCTGAAAGGTTAGATATGACAAGCAAAAGTTTGCCATCCTTTCTACTGCGATGGAAACTGACTTTTACACATTCAGGTTGAGCAGTTATGAGCGCAGGCTTTTCAAAGTATGGATGCCATTCCGCCTCGTCAGCACCAAATTCCTCATAAACGCTCCGAATCTTTCCAATCTGCTCCACCAATTCTCTTGCCGGTGTGTAGGGTGCGGGAAAGACATCGTGCAACAGGCTTATTGACAGCGCTTCGTTGAGTTCTAAACTGCCTGGATGGAAGTGACATGGAACGCCCCAAGGACGACCATTAAAAAGAACGGCAAAAGTAGTTAGCGGAACAATCTCCGCTGGCGGCTTGTATCCTTGTTGGCGTGCAGCAGGAACTAACTCCATCAATTGCTCTCCGTTGTAGAAAAAGTCTGCAAACGAGATAGTCGGTGCTAAAACGACCGATGATGTGTGCGCATAAATAATGCCGTCAGGCTTTACTGACTTAATCACTTGATACATCCGCTTCATCAAGCGCCTTGATGACCAGATGAAACTGATGCCACGCTCCTTGCCCTTTTCATCAAACCAACCGTGCCCATGATACTCATTCGCACAACCGCCAGCAAGATGCGTCCCATCCAAGTAGACACCGTCAATGTCATATTTTGCAATGAGATGGGCAATGCCTTCAATCAAGTAGTCCTGATAAGGCTGAGCGCCGTGGTCAATGCCAAAGTAACTCTGTGGCTGAACACCGAAAGAGCGAATAGGCAAATGAACCCTTGCCTGCGGTTCTCTGCCGGCAAGTTCGTATTTTAGCCATTTCCACTCCGAAGCAGCATCGCCCATTTCAAATCCAAAGTAGAGCAAAACCTTAATACCTTGCTTGTGCGCTTCGCTAACGAATGATTTAAGTCGTTCCTCATGCACCGTTTCTGTTGTCCCTTGTGCTTGCGTCCACCATTCAGGTAAGTTGACTGCTTTGATGCCAAGTTGCTTGAACCGCTCAAAAGTGCTGATGCCATAGCGCTTGCCAGTAAGACGCAAACATTTGCCGAATCTGCCTGCGACAAACTCCGCTAAATCTGACACAATACCACCTGTGCCGACCTCGGGCTTTGTCCAACGAGAAACCATGATCTCATCCTCTCTTTCCAGTCTGTCCAGCAACAAGGTGGATTCATCAGCATCAGGTGGCTCCGATAGATTGAACGAAGCACGAACTTCACGGCTAATGCGCAACTCATCAATTGCAAATGTGCTGCTGCTACCTCCGAAAGAAAGTGACAAACTCTGCAAATCAACTTTCCTGCCAAGAAGACCTTCAAATGGCTTTTGTGCTACAAGGTTGCCATCAACATACAAGGCTATTGCTTTGCCCCAGGTGAGTGCTATATGATGCCATTCGTCCTTTTTCCAGTTCAAAGGCACTTGAATGTAAATCGGTTCTTCTCTCCTATCCCATTCAACACGCAGTGACAAGCCCGCTCCCTGATTCCATCGCAATTGATGAAGCCAATGCAAAGTGATATAGTTAGGGCTATAAAGTCCGACAGCAAAAAGCATAGCGCTATCTTTTGTCGGCTCAAAACCTAATTGCACCCAAAACTCTAATGTTCCCTGCGATGCATTAAGGTTACCCAACGCCGAATAAGATAGCACGCTCCCGACCCAAAACTCCTCTTTTTCCATTCCATAGCCCGCATCAATTCCGACAAGGTATCTGTGATAATCTTTTCGCCATGGCTTAACAGGAGTTGGAAGCAATCCGAATGTGACTGTCCACTCACGAAAAGTCGGCAATGTCGCATTTTGAACGAAGTTGATGCGCAGAACAACGGTGTCTTTTTTGGGCACAACCTGAATCACTCGCCCCTCGTCACCTGTCACTCTTCCCTTCACAAAGGGCTGTTCGCTTTCTGTGAACCAGCAAATTCCACCGCTTTCGTTGCCAAGCCAAACATAGTGATAAAATGGACTTTGCCAACCATCTTTTGGCAGGGGGAAAGTGCCGTCAATGTGCGGCCAGCCAGGCGGCCAATGATAGACGAATTTCACCCACTCACGACGCAACGGAATTTCAAGAGCAAGTTTTGTAATGTAATGCGTGTTTGGATTCAAACGAACATCAAATCTCATCAGACCGTCAAATTCAATCGTTGTGCGAACCTGCAAATCTATATCCTCAAAGCGACTCTCGCCGACCAGAACCACTTCCGTTTCCTTTGCATTGAGACATTTCGTTTGCCATCGTTGAAACTCAAATTCTTTTCCGTAAAGTTCACCACGCCACCTCACGGGTGCTGCCAGCATTGTCTTACCTTGATTGAGGATGGAACTGGGCATCGGGCTTTGGTCAAAGCGGTATTTCCTTCCCCAGCACTCAACAACAAATGCGTTATTTTGGAAACAAATGCGTTATTTTGGATTCTTTGAATTTTCAATGGCGTCCACGGTTTAGGCACTTTTTCAAAAATTCCCCTTGTTGAGCGCCACCATTTTGGCATTTGCGGGATTTCAAAGGCTTCTCTCATCTCGGCAATGACTGTTTCGTCACTCCGCAATGCTTTTGCCACGACTTGGTAAGTGCCAGATTTTAATCTCGTCGTCTTGAATCTCGTGATGATGGAACTCGCTTCCTTTGGAACTGAGACTTTTTCAGTAGCAATTGTTTGACCATCTGGTGACACAAGTGCGAAATAAACGCTGATTGGTCTCTCAGATAACTCACCAATGCCAGCCTCAACTTCAATTGCCTGTGCAGTTAAAAGTAATGGACGAATGGTCAACTGCAATTTTGGATTTGCATCAACTGTACTCACTACCGCAGCGCAGAAGTAGAAAAATGGAAGCAAACCTGAAACCACCAAACGCATTTTGTGCCCCTCCTTAGAAGGGAAATTTTATCGTTTATAGATGCTCACCTCAACGCCGACTTTAGTCGGCAAATTTTTGTAAGGCAGGGTTTTACACCCGCCGACAAATTTTTGGTCGGCACGGTTTAAACTATAGTTTTGCACGTTCTGAAAACACAGGCAAATCATGGGATTTTGTCCCGTTTTTCCATAGAAGCGGAGTTGCAGAGATACCACTCCACCTTATCTATCCCACTTCTCCATACCAGCCCATCGCTCAAAGGTTTGTTGGTTAAACTTGTAGGGCATGGGCTCTTTCCCATGCCGATTTTTTGTCGGCGCAGGACAGAGCCTGCGCCCTACAATTAGATGCCTGAATTCTTGCGCTCTTCAAGTCTGTCCGCAACCCTTGTCCTTGCTTAAACGCCTAATTTTACTGGCAAATAAGGGCTGTGCAAAACTATAGCAAAACGATTCCATGCTCTTGTCAACTTTCTCTCCTGCTCAGAAAGTCAAGCAACCTACGATTTCTCAAAAATGCTTTCATGTTCCCTTCCGAACGAAGTCAATCAACTCGTTGCGGTTTTCCACCAGCACCTTGTGGAAGGCTTCAGCATACTTTTCCATCAAATCCAATCCGTTGGGTGGACCGAAGGAGTCGGTGCTATGCCCTAAAACCAAGCGCCGACGGCAAATATCCGAAGCGACGGGATATTCGTCAGGGTCATAACGAATGCCAGGGCGAGTATAAGGGCAACTCCAAGGGCAACCTTTTCCGTAGCCGTCCAGATACTGGAATAGACTTTGAGCGGGCACAGGGCGAGTTTGCCATGACCTCAACGGGACACCTTCCGCTTGCATTACCTTCGCCAACGCTTCACGGAAAACATCAGTGGGCACATCGTCCAATCCCAACTCTTCAGGGCGAACCAAAATCGGGTAGAAGAAGTAAACATGAGTTCGGTCAGGAGGAACATAAGGTGGCTGGATGCCCGGAATTTCACTCAATCGTTGGGTCAAGTAAGTCCCGTTACGGATGCGCCATTCAGTCATTTCAGGTAATCGGCGAAGTTGGGAGCGAGCGAAGGCTGCCTGCAGCGGGTCGGTTCGGTAGTTCCAGCCCATCATGTAGGCGTTGTATTCTCTTGGCTTGCCCGGCTCCACGATTTCGCCGAACATTCTTGCTCTCTGGGCAAGGACAAACATTTTCTCTTCGTTCGTCGCAAACAAACCTCCTTCACCTAAAGCAGAAAGGCATTTGGAACCGTTAAGGCTGCAACCCGAAACATCACCCAGTGAACCGACTTGTTTTCCTTTGTAGGTTGCGCCGTGCGCTTGAGCACCATCTTCAATGACCTTCAAGCCATACTTTTTAGCGATGGCATGAATTTCGTCGTAATCAGCGGGCAAGCCATTTAAGTCCACAGCGACGATGGCTTTCGTCTTTTCAGTGATGCGCTCCTCAATTTTTGCAGGGTCAATGTTGTAAGTTTGCGGGTGAACATCCACGAAAATGGGGATGCCGTTGGAGTGAAGGACACACGATGCCGAAGCAAGGAAAGTGTCAGCGGGAACTAAGACCTCATCGCCTGGACCAACTTCGCAAGCGACAACACAAAGATGAAGGGCTGCCGTCCCTGAGTTGCAAGCCAGAGTGAACTTCATGCCGATGAACTCCGCCCATGCCCTTTCCAATTCCTCAACTTCCTCAAAAGGGTAGCGCCAAGGTGAAGCCCTCTCCAGCGCTTCCATCACTGCGCGTTTGTCCTCTTCGGTGATGTGAGGCCAAGGTTTAATCATCCCATCGGGCACAACTTTCTGACCACCTTTGATGGCTAACTTTGCCACTTTCCGTCACCTCTCTTAAAGCGCTTTGCTGCTACGCTGTGACCATCACTTTTCCAACCTCATGTCGTCGCTCCGTAGCAAAATGAAAAGCGTCTCCAATTTTGTCAAGGGGGAAGCGATGTGTGACGAGTTTTTCAGCATCAATGACCTTGCGCTTAAGAAAGTCGGCTGCTTGAGGGTAAAGCAAACTACAAGGGTTGTGGTTGGAACCAACGAGGTGAATTTTGCGGAAGTGAAATTGGTCAATGTCCAGTGAGATGCCCGTCTTAGGTTTCCACTCCATACCGACAAAAGCGATTGTCCCGCCAACGGTGCAAACTTGTGCTGCCTGTGAGATGCCGATGCTGGGCTTGATCGTCACCAACACGCTGTCAACGCCATCAGGCTCTAATTCCTTCATGCGTTCTACGATGTCTTCTTTGTCGGGATGCAAAATGACATCAGCGCCCCATTCCAATGCTAACTGAAGTCTGGTTACACTGGTGGAAGGATGGGAGACATAAAGTTTGCTGACGCCTGCTTCACGGCACAACCTCAATGCCATCAAGCCAATAGGACCTGCGCCGATGAGCAAAACCTTGCTGCCTAACCTTACATTACCATCCCGCACCAAATCAATGGCGACGGTTAAAGGTTCCATCAACGCACCTTCTTCAGGCGTCAAGTCAGGAACGGGAAAAAGGAATTCAGCAGGTTTACAGATGAATTCAGCGAAGGCATCGCCACCAAACCATTTCGGGTTAGCGCAAAAACGCATCTCGCCCCGTTGACATGCTGCACATCGGTTGCAAGGGATTGAACCGATGATTGCGACCAAGTCACCTTGTTTGACATTCGTTACACCTTCTCCGACAGCGATTACTTCCCCCGCTGCTTCGTGTCCTCTTTGGTGCCAATGGGCGTGATGGCTTTTGAAAGCGTCCACATCGGTTCCGCAGATGCCGCAGGCTAAGACCCGAACAAGCGCTTCGCCTGCTTTCGGTTCAGGCATCGGCAGTTCCCTCAAAGTCACTTCGCCGGGCAGTCGGAAAAAGGCTGCCTTCATTGCCCCCACCTCACCGGCTTATATCTTGAGCCAACTTCGTCAACATCTGCACCGTCTTGTCCACGATGGCTTCACCTGTGCCCTTTTCAACAAAACTGTGAAAGCCCGTCCAGACTTGATAACCACCCAACCGAAAACCTTCTTCATCGGGGATATAGCCAATCCAATCGTTGGCAAGGCTGACAATGTAAGTGTAGCGTAAGGGAGAACGGCGCTTAATGTCAATGCCCAGAGAAGTGAAAAGTTCGCCGGGAATCGCTACCAGCGCGATGTCGCCGATGAGCACCACTTGCAGCCATGTTTTTCGCTCCTCACCTTGATGCAGTTTAAGGGCTTGTCTCATCCGACGGAAAACTTCAATTGTCGCTTCTGGGTTATCCTTTACGCGTTTGCTGCAATAGTAAGTGACGGCTTGCTCTTCCGCTTCTTCATCAAAGTTTCGCACTCGGTAAGTAAACTCTTCCTTGACAGCGATGAGCCTTTTCACCTCTCTTTTTTGCGCTTTCGCTACTCCCTCCCTTATGGCTTGCTTTATGCGGAAGACCATCTCGTCGGTTGAAAGCGTAAGGTTGTGGGTTGAGCCAGCAGCGCCCAGAAGAAACAATGCCGTCCCGCCTAATTCTTCCTCAAGTTCCTGCGCTGCCAACCCGTAAAAACTTGGAGAACGAACTTCGCCTTTTCTTGTGCCAATGGTGTGAGTGGAGTGGTTGAACATCAAAGCCGTCGTTTGACCTTCAGGCTTTTTGAAAACCCAAACGGGCAATTCAGGGTCAAAAGGTCCCGTCGGTCGGATGGCATCATCATGCGGTCCAACCCAGAAAATCGTCCCATCGGAAAGAAGCAAACGGCTATTTTGACCTACAGTGGCTTCTTGACTTAGCCAAAAATGCATTTCAACTTCAGCATCAGCGGTGAGTTTTTTGCTCGCTTGAACGGCAGCGGAAACGATGGCGTCTTGGAGATGCTTGACAAATTTTTCGTCCCTGTCGTAGCCGTGCACCCTCACCGTTGAAGGTGCGTGATGAGTATGAGTGGCGGCGATGAGGATGTTGGTGAAGGGGATAGCGCATTGCTCTTCAATGCTCCGAGCCGCTTCATCAAGGATGTTTCGCTCAACCATTAGGACATCGCAAGAGACAAGGCAAAATTTGTTTCCACCTTCCTCAAGGACGAGCGCTGTTGTCCTCAATTGCCCCTCCTGTCCTTGAGCGTAACGGGGGTGAATGCCTCCAGCAATGACCATGCTGTCATCGCTCATTAGTTCCACTGCTGCCGATGCTGCTTTCATCGTTTTATCTCCCTTGCCTAAGTTCTATACCCATATGGTTGGACTCTCCCCTCACCCCTTGGTGGCTACGGCTCACTGCTTGTTCCCACACCACTTGTCACCTTGCCTAAGCCCCTCCAGTTGGCAATAGAGATTAGGACTTACGCAGTTGCGTGTCATGTGTTGCGATAATTATAGCACCTTGAAAAATAGGTCAGGCTCAGTAGGTTGGGCGACATCAAGTGAGTAGTCTCCTTTCGCCTATACCCAGCCCGTCGCCCGTAAAACCTGACGGGAGAAAACATAATTCCTCAGTAAACTTATTGCGTCAAGCCTTTTGGCTTTGACGCTGCTATAATAAACTTACTTCGTCTAGGACTTACACAGTTGATGTCATTTTGTGTAGGGGCGGACGATAGTCTGCCCGAAAACATCCTTTATAAGGTGTTAAAACTGCCCTTGCGGGCGGCTTAGCAGCCGCCCCTACATCCAACTGCGTAACTCCTATTTGCTGACAAATACACGCCCAGACATCGCAGGGATGGAAATCGTCACCTTCCCGACTTTTACTGGGATAATCGTGCCGTCATACATGTCCACGACCTCTCTCCAATGCGAGGGAACAGCAAACGAAAGCGTGCGTGATGGAATTTTCGCGACTGTTTCCTTTGGCTGTCCATCGCCTTCTGGATTTACAACAACGAAACCGTTCACGAACTTCATCAAGTAAACTCCTTCCCGCACCTCCACATCACCAAGCGGTTTGCCAAGTCTAATGCGATAAAGCACTTCTGCACCAGTCCCGTCAGCACTGAACCAATCGCTGAAGTGAAATCCGCAAAGTTTTGCGCAAGCGTAGGCATAGAACGCATTTTGCTTCTTTTCCTCGCTTGTTGTCCCACCAACATAACTGAGAACCGCGATTGTCCCACCAGCCTTGATGTATGAATCCCAGTATCTCTTTGCCCCGAGAACCTGCTCAAAGCGCATTTTTGGCTCGTCGCTTCCATCAAACAGAAATGACTCCCACATCAATGAATCCCCAACACCAGCAAACCGCTTTTGAGGGCTGCCCGAATTCAGCATCACGATTTTTTCCTTGCCATAACGCTTTACAAGAGCCCGCACTTGCCTAAGCAATTCCTTATAAGCCGTCGCATTTGTCCAATCAGGATGCAAATGCTTGTGCAAACCGAATTTCTCACCGTAGCAAACTTCCGTTGGATGAACATTGTCAACGAAAATGCCGTCAGCACCTTCATCCATCAGCAATTTGACCAAACTCAAGCAAGCATCAACGACTCCCTCAGCGTTAATGCAAGGTTCTCTCATAGAGCCAGCCTGATAGTCAGGGCTAAACGGCGAAACAGTTTTGCCTTCCGCATTAAGCAACATCCACTCTGGATGGTCAGCAAGCGCCCAGTATTCAAGCCAACGCAACTCACCTCTGTGCCTTTGCGCAAACTTGAATGAACTGACCAAAGCAGCGTCCGCTAACCGTTCTTTACCTTCCTCCGCACTGAAGCGCCAGCGCCATGTGTGGAAGGAGACATAAGGCAAAACTTTCAAGCCTAACTCATGCGCAACATTAGCCCAATGGCGCAATTCCCCACGAGCAATTTCATCGCAGCCAATCACGACAACCCGCAAACCCTTGTCCTTAATGCGCTTCAAAGCGCCGTCACTCAGTTTATCATAGTAGCCTGCATAAACTTCTTCCTTTTGCCACCATTTTGGCGCAGGGATGAACTCCTTAGATTCCCAAGGCTCTTTTGCTCTTGGCGAAGGCTTCCTTTGCGAGCCGACTTTGATGACATTCTTTCCTGCAATGTCCTTAGTTCGCAGAAGTTCAATTCGCTCAAGACCAAAAGCAACTGAGAAACCCGCTTCACCAGCATGCTGGACTTTGAAAAAATGTTTTCCTCTCTTCAACGAAACAACGCCGACAAGTTGTCTGACTGAAACTTTCTCCCGTTCCCTTGGTGGTAAGCCCTTCGCAGGTTCACGCTCGTCAATAATCAGAACGGGTTCACCGCCGTCAATAGAAAGCCGTGCACATTGCCTCGTGTCATTCCCACCTGATGTCACCCAAACCTCATAAATTCCTGAGGGGACGATGACTTCAAACTCAACCCATTCAAGATTGCTGAGCACAACATACTCCTCCGAGACCACAATCCTATTCTCGTCGCCTCTAATTGCATTAGTCATTGCCATCGCAAGCATACCTCCCACCAGAATTCTCACAAAGCCATGCATCACTCTTTTCCATCCAACCATAGCCTAAGACATTGCACCCCCTCTGTCACTTCCGTCATTTGCAATACATCCTTTGGGCAAACGCAATTTATTGGTTGACCATGAATTCCTTCAAACTCATTCCAAATTGCCAGTCACAGCATTACCATCAACAGCGCTTATGCCAGCATTTTTATTGCCTGAGACGATGTTGCCGGTGACAATGTTTCCTTTGCTTTTGCCCTCAACACAAATCCCGTAAATCTGCCACCTTTCCTTTCGCTCATCCAAGCACCTGTTGCCTGTGACGATGACATTTTCGCAATCAACCAAACGAATTCCTGAAGCCGTTCTTTGCCAATCTTCAAGCGAACCGTCTTTGCCGTAAGGCTTGTTGTTGCTGACGCACAAGTTGTTGGTGATGATGCCGTCTTTTGCCCGAAACGCCCAAATCCCGTCCCTCCCGTTCTCTTTGCATAAGTTGCCAGACACCAAAAATCGCTGCGTCTGCGAGTAAGTGCCGTTGATGAAGATGCCACCTTGGCTTCCGTTTCTCAGGCAAAGGTTGTTGGCGATAACGCAATCGCCAGAAGGGTATTGAATGCCTCTTGCTTCGTCAGCGCCTCCCATCCAAACAATCCCTGCCCATGCATTGTCAATGCAAACATTGCCGACGATGCTGATGTGGTGAACAGCCTCAGCGAAAATGCCAATGCCACCAAACTGAGGCTTATGCACTCCGTTTCGTTTGCAGATGTTGTTTCTCAGTAAAACTTCACCGCTGAGATGATGGACATTGATGCCGCAATTGTTTTCCTCAACCACGCATCGCTCAACGAGCACATTCCCTACGCCATATGAAACCAAAATTCCTTCCCCACTACATCTTCGGACTATGACACCATCAATGCGTGAGTTATCGCAATTGTTGAGGCTTATGCCGTAAATGCCCGTTTTGTGATATTCGCCCGAAAGTCCGCCGTCCACAACCAAGTCTTTGATGACGATGCCGGTGTTGCCTCTTTCAACATCGGCGTTGGAGATGACACGGTTGTTGGGATAGGAATTTTCTCCGATGGAAGCCTTCGCTTTTAGCACTGTTGCTGCTCCTGCACCTCTAAGTGTGACATTGGACGGAATTTTCAAGGTTCGCTCAATCTCGTAAATGCCGGCGGGAACGAACACTTCGCTACCGCCTTTTCTTCCCGCCTCATCCAGAGCCGCTTGAATGCTGGGGAAATCAGTGGCGACCAACTGTCTGCCCTGAGGCTGACTGAAACCTGAAACAAGGTCAAGGTAACCAAAGACAAGAGCAACGAAGCAACCGAGCGCAAATAGGTGCATCCTCAAACCCACGCTCATCTAACATCACCCCCCACCTTTACGGCAGTGGAAACGCTTTTGCTTTTTCTGCCCTATTAGGTGCATTGTCAATCCACAAGCGAATTAACGCGCTTAAGCCATTTAACAGGCAACGAAATTAAACTTGTTGCGTCATAGCCTTTTGGCTTTGACGCTGCTATAATCATAACTCAATCCATCGGCAAAACATTGGTTCCGAGCAGGTGATGGCATTTCTGCAGGCCTTGCATCGGCACCTGCGGCGGAAGTTCATCTTGATTTTGGACCGATACAGTGCCCATCGGAAGGAGGCACATCCCGACTGGGTAGAGGTGGTCTGGTTACCGACCTATGCTCCGGAGTTGAATCCGTGTGGAGATGGTCTGTTTCCGCCGAACGGGCCTGAAGTGGTGATGTTACTTTAAAAAGGCGAGGTTCAATAATTCCAACTTGTCGGCATGGCTGCTTGATAAAAACGCAACGCATATGAACAATACGACACCAATTCGTTTAACCAATCCTAACGACTTTTCGGAACGGGCAGCGCCGTGCTCTGCTTTGTTTCATCGGAATACTGTAGTAGCCAAACGGTAATGCCCAAAGGCACAAGTTACTGTAGTAGTGACTACCCCAAACGGGCGAAGCGTCTTTGGCGCTGTGGTTAAAGTGCTGGTTCCACATCATCTCGCTTTGTAACAGGGCACGGTAAACGCGCTCTGCAGCTGTCAAGCCAATTTGATGTAGGGTGGGGCTTCCACGCCCCGCCGACTTGTCGGCGCGGGATGGAACCCGCGCCCTACTGGTAAACAATGTTGTCGTTGCAAAGTTCCACACTTCGCCAATGACAACTTCCTTGGATTGCCAACCGCCGCTTTCATCGGGCATTCCATCTGGCATAACACCGCTGACGGCGCCCCACTTCGTCGCTTTCATGTTCAACTTGGCAATGCTCTTTAGCGCGCTGACGATGCGTTCCATCGGGTGCAATTCACCCAAATCACACAGCCATGCATACCATTGCCCGCAAAGTTGGTTGGTCAGGCAGGTCTCGCTTTTTCGGTTGCGTTGGGGGTCGTGGTAAAGCCTATAATAGCGCCCGTTCCATAACTTTTCATCGTAGGCTTTTCGCCCCTGTTCAAAATGCTTGCGGCAGTAACGAGCAAACTCCGCATCGCCCATAACTTTCGCCATCTCTTCAGCAGCGCGAAGTGCCGCCAAGCCGATGCCAGCCACATACGCCGAAGTTCCAAACCAAGGCCATTGGTCGTAGTATTGATGCGCCGGCCAACCATTTGGCCAACTTTTTTCGCTGCCGGGGTCATCGTTGATAAGCGAATCGCCATCTTTATCCAAAGTCATTGCAAACCCTATCGCTTTCTTAACATGCGGATAAAGATCGCGCAAGAACTGTTTGTCGCCAGTCCACAGGTAGTCGCGCCAGACCATCAACACCCATTCGGTTGACACGATGGGATGCTGCACGCGGAACATTGGCGCTTCCAACCCCATCGGGATGCCGAAGCCGAAGGGGATTTCGCCGTCGTCTTTTTGGAAGCGAGCAAACTCCCGCATCGTCCGCTTCTCCAATTCGGGGAAGAGCAAAAGCGTCGCAAAAGAGCCGTTAAAGCGGCAAACCAGCGTTTCAGTAACGGAGCAACCCGTGAAACTCTCGTTGTGGAAGAACCGCCCATCGTCCAGCCACCAAGTGTTGCGGGCAAGGGAATAAAGCCCGTTAATGAGCGCATCTTTCAGCCAGTCGGGCAAATCGCTTCCGTAAATGCGTTCCTGCCAAGCAATGATGCGCCGCTCAATCTTTTGCGCGTTGGCAAGGGCGAAAGTGGCGACACTTTGAGCGTCTTGAAAGCGCACGGCATAGCGATGACGGCATAACTTCCCATCGCTGCTTTGCCATGTCGGGAAGTGCCAAGCGAAGGCGAAAGTCACCCACTTCTCTTCGCCAGGTTTCAATAGCGTTTGAGCAACTAATTTCGCCCGCGCCAAACCATCAATCGCCTTCTCGCAGGGCGTCGCTTTTAACCGCCATCCCTTCCCGCTGGCACCGATGGCGTAACTGCCGTCTATTCGTTCCCTCCGCATTTGCACTCCGATGATGCCCTTCTCGCGAAAAGGGGTATGGACAGCTTCAACAGGTATCCATGCCCCTTGCCGCATCTTTTCCAAAGTCTCATTCCATGTTCCAATGCCAAAATAGTTTGGTTGCAGCGCATACAAATCCTGCTGAACTTTGTGGATGCTATCGGCGAAATGGAGCCACTTAACTCCGTCCGATTGCCGCCAAATAACGCGGTCGTCATTGCAACTTTCCGCCCCGCCAATGTCGGGGTTAGCGTAGTAGGCGAAGTGGACATCCTTCAAGGTTCGGTCAGTGAGGTTGTGCAAGACGAACCATCGCACCAATGCTTGCTCAGTCAATAAGCAGGTTGCGGTAAGGCGCAACGCTCCATCATCTGTTTCCAGCACCGCCAACGCCTTCCGCTTCTGGTTGTCAGTGTGTAAAGGCAAAATCAAACGCAAGCCTTTCGGTTGACTGACAGCGTTTGGAGCGTAATCAATCATCGCCGTCTTGTCATCCCATCGGACAGCGAAAAAGATTTGTCCAATAATTTCAACACCGTCAAAAACGCCTGTTTGCTTGCCTGTCGCTTCCCAGTTGAAGCCACCAAATTCGTCCAACACAAATTGCAGTCGCTTCGTGCGCAGTTCGTTTGCCTGCTGTCGGCATTCCCGTTCAAAAGCGCTTAAGTCCGTTGAGTGGGCAACTTTGAAGGCTTCCGCTGCGGCGACAGTCAAGTCATCGTCCGATTGACCAAAGACATGAGCGACAACAACAGCGTGTGTTTCGTCTGGCGGCAAGTTGCCAACTTGCCAACCGAAGAAGCCAGCGACATTGCCCTCGGCGGAGGTTGGCGTGCCGATGTCGTTGTCCCATGAAAGTGCCAAAGTGACACTGGCGGTCTTTTTGCCTTCGTTTCGGACGCGAACGGAAAACAAAGTGGTGGGGAGGTTGGACAGGTCATAATCATGAGGCACAAACGGAGCAAACGCGCGAACCCAAACTGAAATGGGCAATTTGGTCGGGCGGTTGAAATCCAAATCCGCCATCGGGAAGTGACCGAAGTAGCGGCAAGGAGCGGGGATAAGAGATTGAGAGACAGAAGAGAGCAAAAGTTCGTCCCCTGATTGCCCACCACACTCCGCATGGAAAGTCAATTGGCAATTGGCAAGTGGTTTGGGATGCAGCCAGTTGTTTTGGAGCACAGCGTCATGGAACTTGCCATCAGGTCGGAGTTCCAAAAAGCCTGTGCCCAAGCCGCCTAACGGGACGCCGCTTTTGTTTTGCTTCGGCGTCAACCAAATGCCAAAAACGGGAACGGAAAAGTCAGGGATGAGAAATTTTTGGGTTTGTGCCATTGCTTCGCCCATCGCTATCATCACCCCAATTCCAACGATAACCCAAAACTTCATAACACTTCCTGCTCCTTCTTACTTAAACAGCGATGGGCTCAGGACAGAGCCTGAGCCCTACTTTATTTAAACTTATTGCGTAATAGCCTTTTGGCTTTGACGCTGCTGTAATCATAACCCACATATAAGACCATGTTAAGGAGTGAAAGTGAACATGTTTAACTTGCAAAGAGCCAAAAAATCTCCCACCATCTTCCCTCGCCTTACCGATGTTACACCTCAAGCCTTTGAGGAACTTATGACTGCCCTTAAGAAAGCCTATCCTGAATTTGAAAGGAAAAGGTTGTCAAGGAGGGAAAGGGGAAGAGGGATAGGTGCAGGGGGAAAGTTCAAGTTGTCTTTGCAAGAGAGGGTCTTTATGACCCTTTTCTTTCTTCGCCACTATCTTACCTTTGCCCTTTTAGGTTTCCTTTTTGAACTTCACGAGAGCAATGCTTATATTCGGCGGAAGGTATCGTGGAAGTAGGAAGGGATAAATTGAGACGGTGGAGATATTGGCAGGGTTGGTGAACATGGAGCAGATGAGAAGGATGGGGATGAAGTGGGAGAAGTGAAGGAAAAGATGATTATTGACAGGAAAGAAGGGAGAAACGATTATTTGCAAAACGATACTTTTCAAGGTTCAACTTTTACTGGCACTTGAATTTTCGTTTCCGATGGGAGCAAGCACCTTTTGTCGTCGCAGGCTTGATAGCGCAATTGCAAAGTCAAAATTTCGTCGCCATGAGCATCTTCTTTCGCCCGCAGCCAGACATTTATGACCATTTCACCTTCGTAAACCTTAATCGGGGCATCGGCGAATGAAAACCGAACCTCTTTCGGCATCGGAAAATCCATCCGCTCAATTGTTATCAGTTTGCTTTCAAACTTCAACTGTGTTGGCTGCAAATTTGGTTGAGGTTCAGTAGAGTTGATGTGCCAACCTTCAGTGATTTTGATGTGCACTTTCAACGCCTTTGTCTCGTTCGCCTTTATCGTCAACAACTCAGGTTCAACCCAAATACGCTCAATTGGTCGTTCGGATACAAAGGCTTTTTCTTTGCGGGTTGCTCGCCATTTGTCCAAAACGCAAAGGAGCGTCATCATCCCTTGGGGGATGCGAACCATCATGATGCCAAAAGTTTCCAATGTGCGTTTGGCGATTTGAGCAAAGCGCTCTTTGCCTGTTTCGTTCGCCAATCTCAAAAGCCCCAATGCTGCCATGCCGTTTGGCGATGGTTCAGCGCTATCAAAAGAAGGTTTGCTTCTCGCAAGCAAGTCAACCCGCTGAGTTGTGAACCAAAAGCCACCGTTTCGCTCATCCCAAAACAATCTCACCATTGTGTTTGCAATTTCTTGTGCCCGTTGTAACCACTTTGCTTCACCAGTGATTTCCTTCAACTCCAACAGAGCGGCGAGCAAGTAAGCATAATCGTCCAACATGCCATCAACTTTTGCGACGCCGTTGCGGTAACTGTGCCAAAGAGTTCCGTCGGGTTTGCGCATCGTTGCCCACAAAAACTCGGCTGCTCGTTCCGCTGCTTTCCGATACCGCTCATCTCCCAAGTATCGGTAGCCTATCGCCAAACTTCGCACCATCAAAGCGTTCCAACTCGCCAGCACCTTATCATCGCAATGAGGTTTCGGTCTTTGACTGCGCGCTTCAAGCAACTTCCCACGCTGTTCATCTAACTTAGCCCAAAGTTCATCAGGGTTCATGTTCAGCACTTTAGCCCAGTTTTCCACTGTCGCTTTGAGCAAGTTTGGGATGCAACCTTTATAGCCTGTGTGCGGGTTGACAAAGTTAGGTTCATCGCTGATGCCGTAGATTTTGCAAAACAGGTCTCCATCTTTTTCGCCCAAAATTGCCTTCACCTCTTCAGGACGCCAAAGGTAGAAAGCACCTTCCTCTTTTTGCGGGGCGTGGGGCGCGGGACGAGGGGCGGGTGGAAGACTCTCGGCGTCAAGGGCGCAATAGAAAGCACCTTCGGGAGAAGTCATTTCGCGCAAAATGAAGTCGTAAGTTTCGGCAGCGATGCGACGGAAAAATTGCTCGCCGCTCAACTCAAATGCCCAAGCGTAAACTTGAGCCAGTTGAGCGTTGTCGTAAAGCATCTTCTCAAAGTGTGGGACAAGCCATTTCGCATCAACGCTGTAGCGATGGAAGCCACCTCCGATTTGGTCGTAAATGCCACCACGAGCCATCTGCCGTAAAGTCAAATCTGCTGCTTCCCACAACGGCAATCTTTTCGTTGCTTCGTAGCGTTGTAGCAGGAACATCAACGCTTGATGCGGCGGAAACTTAGGCGCACCCCCAAAACCGCCGTTAGTTTTGTCAAGGCTGCGTAAGAGGGAATTTTCGGCAGCCTTAAGCACCGCTTCGGCAGAAGTTTCATTCAGCGGTTCGGGGAAGGGCATGGTAATTTGCAACTCAGATGCTATGGCGTGGGAAACTTCCTCGGCAACTTGCAAAACCTTTTCTTGCTCCTCTCGCCACAAGCGAGTAATTTCCAGCAAAACGCGTTTGAACTGTTCAGGAGGAAAGTAAGTTCCCCCGAAGAAAGGTTTGCCGTCGTGCGTCAGGAAGACAGACATCGGCCAGCCTCCGTGCCCGTCGGTGAAGATCAAAACTGCTCGCATGTAAATTTCGTCAACATCGGGTCGTTCCTCACGGTCAACTTTGATGCAGACGAAATGCTCGTTCAAGATAGCAGCGATTTCCTCGTTCTCAAAACTTTCCCGTTCCATCACATGACACCAATGGCAAGTTGAGTAGCCGACCGAAAGAAAAATCGGCTTATCTTCCTTGCGCGCTTTCTCAAAGGCTTCATCGCTCCAAGGAAACCAGTCAACAGGGTTATCGGCGTGTTGAAGCAAGTATGGACTCGTCTCGTTGGCGAGACGGTTTTTCCGACGCTTTTGCTCAAACATTGCAATCCCTCCGAAAATGAGGATGGCTGCTACGGCACAAAGGAACAAAGCAGCGACTTTTTGAACTCGGCTCATCTTAAGCATAAGCCAACACCGAGAAAAGGATAGTGACTGCTTTTATGGGTTGGCAATAGCAACAGGTTGGAAATGGTTTTCAGGGCAAACTGGTTCAAAGCCAAAGGTGATGACATAAAATTTATCGTGACGGATTTTTGTAGCCAAAGGTAAATTGTCGTTCGGAGGTGATTTGAAATGGCAGAACGAACAGTCGCTGTGCCTGAATATGAAGTTAACGAACGAGTTGAGATTGACCCTCAAACGACTGCTCTCCTCATCGTTGACATGCAAAACGATTTCGTCAAAGAAGGTGGTAAACTTGTCGTTCCAACGGCAAAAGATACTATCCCTTCCATTCGCAAACTTTTGGAATTAGCCCGTCAGAACAGCATGATGGTCGCTTACACTCAAGACACTCACTTGCCTGGCGACCCTGAGTTTCCCATCTGGGGCGAGCATGTCCTTCTTGGCACTTGGGGTTGGCAAATAGTTGATGAACTCAAGCCCGAGCCATACGACTTAGTTGTCCAAAAGCGTCGCTATGATGGCTTCTTCGGAACAAGCCTTGAATATGACTTTCGCGACCACAATATCCAAACTGTCATTGTCACTGGAACTGTTGCCAACATTTGTGTCTTGCACACTGCCGGCAGTGCAGCGCTAAGAGGATTCAAAGTTGTCGTCCCAAAAGATGCAATTTCTGCCCTGACCGAATTTGACATGGAGGCATCCCTTAGGCAAATCACCTTCCTCTATCGCGGGATAGTCACCACTTCTGATGGCATTGTTGTCAGGAAGTGAGCATGTTTGACTGAGGTTCGGTTAGAGACTGAGTGAGAGAGGGGAGTGAGTTTCATGCTTGTTCATCCTTACATTGGTAGTGGGCGATGGTTGAGGGGCAATTTGCATGCTCACACAACCAACAGCGACGGCAAATTTCACCTTGACGAACTCATCAGCAACTACAAAGCCATTGGCTATGACTTTCTCGTTATCACTGACCACAACAAAATCACGCCCGTTGAGGGCATTAACTCTGACATTCTGGTTTTGAATGGGTGCGAAGTTTCATCGGACAAAGGTCACATCGTTGCTGTGAACTTGAAAGAGCCGATAGAGCCAAACCGACCAAGTCAAGAGGTCATTGATGCCATCAATGCTCAAGGCGGAGTTGCCATTCTCGCTCATCCAAATTGGAGCAAAAACTTTTGCCATTGGAAGCAGGAAGACTTGGCTTCACTGCAAGGCTATGCAGGCATTGAGGTTTTCAACGGAAACATACTGCGTGACAGTGGAAGCCCGTTGGCAAGTGACCGTTGGGACATGCTGCTTTCAAACGGGCAAAAATGTTGGTGTTATGGCGTTGACGATACTCACAACGAATTAGACCTCGCCAACGGTTGGACAATGGTTCTGGTTAACGAAATTAGCGTTGATGCTATAGTCAGTGCTTTGAAGGAAGGGCGTTGTTATGCGTCGTCGGGTGTTTTCTTTGAAGCCATTGAGAATGACGAAACAACCATTCGCGTTGTAACCCGCAATGCTGACAGAATTGCTTTCGTTGGGCGAAATGGGCGTTGGCTAAAGTGGGTTAACGACAGGCTTGCCAGTTACCAAATTCGTGGTGATGAAGGATACATCAGGGTTGAAGCCTTCGGTCCGCACGGGAGCATGGCTTGGACACAACCTTTCTTTATCGTCCCCTGACCATCAAAAAGAATGCTCTTTGCTGAAAACTTTGTTGGACTTACGCAGTTGATGTCATTTTGTGTAGGGGAGGACGATAGTCTGCCTGAAAACATCCTTTATAAGGGGTTAAAACTGCCCTTGCGGGCGGCTTAGCAGCCGCCCCTACATCCAACTGCGTAACTCCTATCTGAATTATTGAGCGAGAATTTGCTTCACTAATGGGAAGGTGTCGCTTTTTTCGCTTTTGTCAAGGCAGTATGTTACCACGCCATCGCAAAGACCGTCTTTCATCGCATCAAGGCACATTTTGAGCCAACTTGCAATTCGCTCTGGAGTTGATGGTTCACCATGCTGTTTCATAAATTGCTCCTTCTGCCCAGCAGTCATGACGATGAAGGGTATGTGAAATAGTCCCTTACCTTCCAATTCGCTCCCAAGTTCATTCGGTGAAATGACAAAAACATCATTCAAAATTCCCCAAGCCCTCTCAATTCCGCTTCGGTCTTGAGGGTAGGCAACGACAACGCCATCAATTGCACTGCCGTAATCGTCAACGAACTTGCGAGTGATTTCATGGAAATACATCAGCGGCAAGAATGCGAGTTTTGGGTTGATTGACTTTGCCCTCTCTCGCATCCTTTGGACATATTCGGGTGTAAAAAATTCATGGTTGGCATAAAAGTCGTCAATGACCCATGCGGACAAATTCGGATAGCGAAGCGATAGGCGGGCGATTTCCTCAGCCCAACGAATGTAATCCAAGCGAAACGGCTCAGAGTAATTGCGTGTGTATGGCGGACTTTCTGAGGGCGGGACAAGGTAAACCCAAACTTTTATTCCAGCCTTTTGAGCAGCAGGCAAAAACAATTGAAGGTCGTCCCAATCGGTCGGTGCATGCCAGATGAGCCAAAAGTAAGTGTTAACGCCAAGTTCTTTCAGCCGAGAAATCATTGCCTCAATGTCAACACGACCATCAGGACGGCGAAGTTCGGCATTGTAATCGGCAATGATGCCATGAAGGGGTGCAGGCTTCCCGAAGATTTCCCACGCTAATCCGTCGGCAAGTTTCAGCATGTCGTCACTTGCCCTCGGTGCGAAAAAGGCAACGCCTCGCATCTCAGGCGCTTGTTGGCGAATGAAAGCAAGTAAATCCCTCAGCGCATCAGGCATGTTAACCCACTGACCAACTTTTTGCCATTCATCAGGTGAAGCAGCATCGTTTATGCCCAAAGCGATGATTGTCTTGTGGACAATTTTTGCCTTTCGCACAGTTGAAATTCGCTCGCTAATCCAACGCTTGTATCGCTCCAAGTCAAAAGGAACGCCGTAAGTTTCCAGCATGACCAAATCAGCGCCGAAGCGGTAACCTTGCAAAAGTTCTCTCGTCAAGCCACCAGCATGCCAAACGGCAACGAACAAATTAGGATAAAGTTGCTTGAGTTTTACCAAAGCACTTGTTGCCTTCTTATCCGTTTCAGTGTCCACATGCCCGATTTCGTCAATTGCAATTCCAATGTAACCTCGCTGAGCAGCCGATGCCCAGTAGTCCACAAGTTCTTGCTCGCTCTTTTCATGAGGGTAGCCCATCCAGCGCAAGGGCACTATGTTTCGCTTTAACCAAGAATTCAACTCGTAAGCTGGGTTCCCTTTCAGCCTCTCAAAAGAAGATGTATCGTTTTTAGTCCAAACTTGTGGAGTGATGTGGGTTGCATTGTGGAGCATTTCAGGCTTACTGCACCAGAACAGGATGGTGGGGCGATTTTGAGATGAAGCGAAGCCTGCAATGCAAATTACTCCAAGCATTGTAAGCACCGTTTTTGCCATTCAAGACCACCTCTCTTTTCGCATTTGCAAATCACATTGCAGGAACATGAAATCCATTGCGTTCAAAGACCATGCCACAGGCTTTATCTTGCGGTTGTTAGTGAATTTTTGAGCACCAAATTAGTCAATGAAAATCGTTTTTCGCTTCCCTGTGCTTTAAGGCTTCGCCATTGAGTAAGTTTTTATGGCGGTCTGGTGATAGAAGCACCAAGCAGGGTTGAAAAAGTCCTAAAGGAGTTCGTATCGTCCAAGTGCGGACCACAGAGTGAGGCACATTCAACTTGTCCTTAACCAATTCCCGAAAACCTACAAAGAAGTCGGCTTGTTTGGCAAGTTGGTCAAGTGCTTCCTTTTGCATCGGCGTGGGACTGAGTTGATAGATTTTCAAATCAGTGCGATAGCGGGCGAGGATTAAACAAGGGTCAGGAACGCTGCATGTCAGCACTGTGCTTTTTTCAGGCAAAGAATGGACTAAATCATCCATGAATTGGGCAAGATCACTTCGTGTCGTAAACACTTTAATAGAGAATTGCCAGGTCTTTATGGCTCTATAACCCGACCAAAGCAATGCCATCGCTAAGAGGGCTATTTGAAGTTTCTGTTTCGTCCGCTGTCGGCTGTTTTTTGACCACCACCGTTTAAGTAGTGAGTTGCCCCACATCCCTATCGTTAAATAGCCCCACGGAATGAACCATCCGAGATACCACATTTCAACGCCAACGACTTCAGTTAAATAAGCAACGCCAATAACAAGGGCTTGCCAATCGGCTAAGGGTGAATGCTTGGATTTCAAGGAGATGAGAGTGGCGAAAATTAAAAACGAGAAGATTGTTCTCAAGCCAATGGGTAAAAGAAATCGGCGCAAGATAAGTATTAAACCATATTCACCTTTCCGTTGAAATTGAAGTGACAATTGTCCTACAAACGATGTCCAATCTTGCAAAGCGTAGATTAACCATGCCAATATGCCGAGAAGCAAAGGCAATACAAAATAGAATGACTGTTTCCACAAGCGTCGCACCAACAGGTAAATGAAAAGGGAAAAAATGACGGGGACCGAGATTAAGTGGGTAAGCACTGATAGAGCCCCGAAGAGACCAGATATTAAGAAGGCATAGTTATTTTGGCGTTTCATGCCCTCTGTAAATGCCATCACGCTGGCCAGTAAAAAGACAAAGTTCAAAATGTCCATTCTCGCTACATTGGCATTATATTGGTAACGATAATCCAGCGCCGTCCATAAAACGCAAAAGAGGCTAACCCCTGGTGGCAACCCCCAGCGGCGAGATAGCGCAAAAAGCAGTAGCAAGCCTAAAACTCCTAAGATGCGACTGAACCAACGGGCAGAAAGTAAATTAAAGTCAAATAAACTGCCCCAAGCGCCCAATGCAAGAAAGTAAACAGGCGGTTGCCAATAAGTTCTGCGGGAAATCCCAGGCAGTAAATTGTCCAAAAAGGGCGTGCCCATTCCCTTACCTTCCACGAGATTTTTGGAGGGCTGGATGAAAAGCGCTTCATCAGGCCAATAAGGCAAAAAGTCGCCACCGTAATGCCAAAGTATTGCCAAAAAACTTGCGCAAATACCCAACAAAATGAAAATCCGAAAAACTTGCCACATACTGCTCCACCTCCTGCGAATTCGTTCGGCATTGATTGGCATTGAACAATGCGAATAGCATTTTTAAGTTGCTTACTTATAGATTTGACCGATGGTCGCAGTTAGTCAGCAGCGCAAAATTTGTTCCTTTATCGGCGTCTCAATGCAAGTTTCCTAACTGCAAAAACCCGCCGTCCTTTGGAGCAACAGTTAGGTGAAGTTTTTGACCTTTCCAAACGGCTTTCAGTGCCTCGCTTGACGACCTGACATCCGCTTTCAAGGGCATTGACAAGACAACCTCCGCCTCTTTGTCGCTCGGGTTAGCAGCAATCACATAAATTTCGCCATTTCGGCGCAAACATAGCAAATGGATGGGGGTTTCGGTTGGTTCAACCTTAACTGAAATTGCCTTCCCTTCAAGCAGCACGGAAACCAAAGATGACAACTCTCTGCCAATTTGCCTCACTTCGCCCCACCGCCGTTCAAAAACTTCATTTTCTGCCCTTTTGCCACCGACATCCCTGAAGAGGTCAAAGTAGGAGTAGAAGATGAGCCCATTAGCCCCGTGAATAAGCGCCAAATATGCCATACAGCGCTTCTCGCCGAGCGTTGGTTCTCTTTCCTCAGGCTTGTTAGTATAGACACTGTGAGCGAAAATTTGCGGCACAACCCAAACTGGCTTGCGATGCCTCATTTCCTCTCTTGCGCTCTTAGTCCAATCGGAGACCATTGTCAGCGGTCTACTTGGAACAGGATACGGGTCAACTCCGATGATGTCAGTGCATTCAAAGTAATAGGCAAGTTCTCCAATTTGGTAAAGCACTTGGAAAGTTGGATGGTCAAGGTCAAGTTCAGAAACAAGGTCATACATCGCCTTTAGCCTCGGGACGAAAGTCGGTGGCAACTCGTCGTTGATATACCAAGCCAAAAGTGCTGGGTGATGGCGAAATTTGAGCACATATTCCTTTGCCAATTCAAGCCCACTTTTGCCAAACCATTTCGGGAAGTATTGAGTGCCTTCGTAAAAGTCCTTGACAGAGTAAATGACTTTCAATCCGTGTTTTTGCGCTCGGTTCATGTATCCCTCTGGGTCTTTGCCAACACCATAGCCATAGCACAAAATCGTGTTAAAACCTGCCTCAGCAATGCGAGCCAAATGCTCATCCTCTGTAGGACCAAGGTAAAGTCCAAGCGGGAAGAAAGGCTTACCATCAACGATGAGTCTGAGTTTTTCGTCAACATGAACCTTTGGCATCTGATTCGTCAAGCGCAAAGGATGGGAAACTTCGTCAACTTTTTTGCCCTTTGGTGAAAGGAGGACAAAGCGCCATTGGTAAACTGTGGGCTTACTGAGCAAATTAATCGGCGGTGCAAATTGTCGTGTTGAGACTCGTGGCGGGAAGGTGATGTCCTTTGACCAAACGGGTTTGCCCTCTTCTTCTTCCAGTTGCGAGCGGACGCGGAAAGTGGCGTCTCTTTCTTCATCCGTTCTCACTACTTCCACATTGGCAGATATGGGCATTCCAATTCGCCAAAGCCCACGATAAGTTGGCAGGAAAACTTGCAACGGTGTTGGCAAAATTTCGCGAACCTCAACATCGTCAAACCATGCGGTGCCAGTGTTCGTTCGGCGAAGATAGAGCACCACCGAAACTCTCGCAGCGTTTTCGGGGATTAATGCTGCCCCTTCCACCCTTCGCCAGTCAAAAGTCCCTTCAGGGCATTCAGGATAACTTCCGCCAAGCCAATTGCCTTTTGCATCCTGCCATTCAAGGCAAATGCCAGCACCTTGATCCCACTGGTCTTTCCCGTTAATTTCTTTTCCTTTGACCCAGACAGCGAAATAGTAACGCCTTTTCGGTTTGCAGGGGACAACTTGAGTTATGAGCCGATAGACATTCGAGTCAGTATTCGTAAACCGTAGACTCCGCTTTCCACTTCGTTTTTCAACTTCATCCCAAGTGCACAATTCATGAGGCAAATTCCAACCGTCAGGGAAGTTATCGCCGTCATTGTCCTCCTCAAAACTTGGGTTGACAATCAAATTCTCGCCAAGTTTCACCGTCCCGTAATGCTTTTGAGCATCATCGCTAACACAAAAGAGCAAACCTGACGCTAAGGCGAAAACGGGCAAAAGCGAACTCACTATCCGTGCCATTGCAACCCCTCCTTTTGCATTGTTTTCCACACAGCGATTTCCAATGTATCGGAAAGGGCGAAGATGCTGCGTTTCAACCTTAAATCAACCATTGCGGGATGAAGTTGCTCATATCTTGCGGGTCGCCGTAGTTCCAAAGAGAAGTTGCCAAGACAAGGTCTTATCGGTGTGACTGTTCAAAGACTTGCCCAATTCGGTATTTCGCAACTTTTCAAACTGCCAACCCAAATGCTGCAAAGTCCCGTCATATTCGTTCCAACTTCGGAAATCGTTGTTGACACCAGAACTTGAAATGACAGCGACACGCTTTGGCTTGACTTTTGCTTTTGCAACTGTAGGCACAAGCAGAACCCAAAAGCAAAGTGCGAGAAACAAACCACACTTACACCTCATCCATCAGCCACCTTAGGTTAGCGAGGTTGAAATCTCGGCATCAAAAGTGAGCACCCCATTGAATTGCGCGTTAATTAACTACCGCCAGCAATTGCCGGTATGATGGCGACTTCGTCACTTTCCCTCAGTTCAGTATCAAGCCCTTTCAAGGAGCGAATGTCTTGGTCATTGACAAAAATGTTGACGAACCTTCGCAGTTCGCCATTCTCATCGCACAACCTTTGCTTAACGCCAGGATATTGCCTTTCAAGGTTCTCAATGAGTTCTTGCACTGTTTTGCCTTCCGCTTCAACTTCACTGGCGCCGCCGAAAAGGCTCTTTATGGCGAAAGGGACGCGAACTCTAACAGCCATGAGTTGTTCCCCCTTTTGCGCTTAGGAAGTGGTGACAGTTGAGTGCAACAAAATGATGACACAAGCAGCCAGAACTTTGATACTCGCTCCACGCTCAAAAGTTTGTCAGTGCATTGTTACCTGTTAGGTTTGACTATAGTTTTGCGCGTTCTGAAAACACAGGCAAATCGTGGGATTTTGTCCTGTTGTCCATAAAAGCATGGTTGCAGAAATACCCTTCCAACTCAACCCGAACCTCATCCCACTATATCTGCCCATCCATCAAAGGTTTGTTGGTTAAGACTGTAGGGCATGGGCTCTGTCCCATGCCGACTTGTAAGGCTCTTTCCCATGCCGATTTTTTGTCGGCGCAGGACAGAGCCTGCGCTCTACAATTAGATGCCTGAATTCTTGCGCTCTTCAAGTCTGCCTGCAACCCTTGTCCTTGCGTAAACGCCTAATTTTACTGGCAAATAAGGGCTGTGCAAAACTATAGTTTGATGAAAAGAGACATCAAAGCCGAGCAGACATCAAAAATGACTGCAAATGAGGCAATCGGGACGGCGCCGAATTTTGATGGTGTGAAAAGTCATTGTCAATCCATCGTAAATCAAGTAGCGGTTGAATAACGGTTGACCTAAGCCGAGCAGTAACTTCAACACCTCTGTCGCTTGAACCATCGCAATCACGCCGGGGGTCGTTCCAACAACTGGGAAAACGCCGGATGGCGGTCCTTCCTCAAACAAACAAGCAAGACATGCAGTTTCGTAGGGCAAAATAGTCGTTGCCCTTCCTTCCCAACCGTAAATCGCCCCATGCACCAGCGGCTTGCGGGTTTCAACGGCATATTTGTTCAAAACCTGACGGATGGGGAAATTGTCAAGAGCGTCAACGATGATGTCCACATCCCGTAGCCATTCATCAACGGTTTCCTCGGTAAGGTGACCGTGAATTGGGACGATTTTGACATAAGGGTTGAACTCCATTAACTTTTCCGCAGCCGACAAAACTTTGGGCTTTCCAATATCTTTCTGCCAGTGAAGGACTTGTCGGTTCAAGTTAGTTTCCTCAACGGAATCGGCATCAATGATGGTAATCGCTCCAACCCCTGCAGCGGTCAAATAGAGGGCAACAGGGCAACCTAAGCCCCCTGCTCCCACGACCGCCACATGTGCATTCACCAATTTTTTTTGCCCCTCTTCGCCCCAACCATCCAAAAGCATCTGGCGTTGATAACGCAACCAAGCAGTTTCTTGCACCTTGGGAAACTCCTCCTTTGTTACCTCATCCTTATGGTTGGTGCTTTTGAAGTGTCTAAACACCGCTTGGCATTGAACTTAGACATAAAAGACACTGCCTGCTTTACAGAATTGAAGGTGAAGGTAAAAGTTTCGCCACGATTAGTGCTAATCAAGATTGACACTTTACGGACTTGGCGGGGGACACTTTCGTCCAACGCTTTTGCTAAAGCCTCTCGTAACTTTGGTGCTATTTCCCCAATCAGTTTTTTAGCGATCTGTGTTTTGTCTGCTTCACAGAGCAGGTTGAATTTCTCCCACGCTTCCATCGCTGCTTCTCGTTCTTTTTCTGCCCACGCATAGTTAATCCCAAATTGCCGCAACACTTCGCAAATACGCTCAAAAGGAATTTCAAAAGTCGTGACAGCGAAACTTTGCAGAAGTTTCTTCGAAGGTTCACTCCAACTGCCCATAAGCACGGCGATGGAATCGCGAATTGTAGGAAACCGTTGTCTCAGTTTTGTGTGGGCTGTGCAAATCCAACTGGCTTTGTCGCGATTGTGTTTTTTGTAGCGGATATATTTGGACTCCAATAAAACCAACGGCTGGAAACGATTGTTAACGATAACAGCGTCCACCTCATACTCATTACCGTCCTCATCGGTCAAAATCAGTTTCTTACGCTGGGCCCCAACCTGCTGCGGGGTAGTGATGTAAATAGCGTTGTATTCTTCTGCAACCGGGCGCAGCAAACGATGAACTTCTGCTTCTAACAAACTCCCTATGGCTTCCCCCAAAGCGCTACCGGGATTGGCTATTCGCTTTACCATATTCTTACCTCCATAAGGTCAGGATTACCTCACGGAGCGGGACTTTATGCCGTTGTGGGTTATCACGCCACTTATTGCCACGCAACCTTAGCGTTTGGATAGTATAGCGTCGGAAGCCGAGTCCTAAGCCAATCTCACCTAAATACTTATCTGTCGGGATGTAAACACCATAAGGAGCACTATCACCTAAGACCATGACGAACTGTGCCCCTTTCTTGAGAACACGATAAACTTGCTTTAAAACCTTCACCATGTCATTGAAATAACCCGCCACCATCAGGTCGTAACTCTTTTTACCACTTTTGTATCGGCGCCATTTTGAAAGTTGAGAGATTTTCTTTTGCAACTCGTCATAGACAGAAGATGATAACGAGCGAATCTCTTCATCCAGTGGATTATCGCTAAAATCGGTTCGGCGAATTTGAGTTGTAGCTGCGATGATGAGTCTCTCACGGATTTTCTCAGTAATATCACGCCATGATTTCGCCCAACCAAAGAAGTAGAGTTCCAAACGAGTTCGGTCAGCATAGTCATAGTTGTTCAAGTAAGGAGGCGATGTGATGACCAAGTCTATGCTCTCATCACCCAACGGATAAGGTTCACGGGCATCGTGGGGCAGCAATTCACAAATAACATCTACCTTCGCTTTACTTGCTTGCACTTCCTTTAAATCTTGAACGAACATTTGTGCCGTTTCGGAGAAAACAGCGATAGCGTCTCTTTCGTGCTTAGCATGATACTCCGATGGCGCAATATAAGGCCAACCCGCCCCCGCTTTTGTTGCAGAACGCAAAGTGTCAGCCAGTGCCAACAAGAATAGGTCTCTTTCTTGCTGAGTGAGATCAAAGGCCAAAATCGTGTCGCGGATGAATTTCAGTTTACGAAGGTTCATTTCAGAAAAGCACTTGCGGACGAGTTCTGGAAATTCGCTTAAATCTTGGGCATCTAAAACAGATTTGGTGAGCGAACCAATTATCCGAAGCATTTCATCAAGTTTCCGCTGAAGTCGCACCAAGTCAAATTCCCAAAAGCACTTAACCTTCGCTACCCAATGCACAAATGGATGCGCTTCTATGCCAACTGAATTGACTCCCCGCATTTTAGTAACAACGCTAACCGTCCCGCAGCCAACAAATGGGTCTAAAATCCAACAGCGGTGGTTTAATCCCAACTCGTCAATAAGCACCTCAACGAGCCTGTAACTAAACCCAGCAGGATATTTGAACCAACGGTGGACGGGTGCTTTCAAACAATCTTGGAAAGTGCCTAACTTACTAATGTCCAACTCTTGTGCGGGCGAAGTTGGCTCAAACAATCGCGGTTGGGCAACTTCGCGGACTATGAACTGCCCTTCCATTTGCCCCATTGCCTATCACCTTTCACGCACCACTTTTGCGCATCGCTCACACAAATCGGGATATTCGCTATCTTTGCCGACGCTTTCCTGACGCTGCCAGCAACGAGCGCATTTTTCACCCGGAGCCAATTCAACGGCGATATGCAAGTTCGGAAATTCTTCTGCTGGTATAGCGTTTGAATGTGTTCCGTCCGTTTGCACTTCAACTTGCGAGACGATGAAAATTTCGCTGAGCGGGACAGTGAAACCCTTCAAAAAGTCCGCCAAAGCGCCATCGGCAAGCAATGTCACTTTCGCTTCCAAAGGATTGACGACGCGTCGCTCATTCTTTGCAATTTCAAGGGCTCGTTTCACCTCATCCCGAACTATCAGAAGTTGCCGCCACTTCTCTGCTAACCTTTCGTTGCGCCATTGCTCTGGCACCTGAACCCAATCCGCCAATGCGACACTTTCAGGTTTTGCGTCCCCCGTCCCGCGTCCCTCGCCCCATTTAGGCAAATGCCTCCATGCTTCTTCAGCCGTGTGGCTGGTTATTGGGAACAGCATTATGCAGAGAGCCTTCGCGATTTCAAAGATGACCGTCTGAGCGCTTCGCCTTCGCAGGTCATCTGCGGCGTCACAGTAAAGTCGGTCCTTGAGCACATCAAAGTAGAAGGCAGAAAGGTCAACGGCGCAAAAGCGTTGAAGCGTTTGGAACACCCTCGGGTAATCAAACTCTTCGTAAGCCTCAGTCACTTCGTCCACGATTTCAGCAAGCCGATGAAGCATGAATTTGTCAAGTTCAGTCAATTGCTCGTAGGGAACAGCGTGTTTGTCTGGCTCAAAATCAAACAGGTTGCCCAAGGCGAACCTCAATGTGTTGCGGAAGCGGAAGTAAGCATCGGCAAGTCGCTTCAAAATTTCTGGACCGAGCCTGACATCTTGCGTGTAATCGGAAGCACAAACCCAAAGTCTGAGCACATCTGCACCGTATTGACTGATAACTTCCTCGGGCGCGACGACATTGCCCAAACTCTTGTGCATCGCTCGCCCTTGCTCGTCAACGACAAAGCCGTGCGTCAAGACGATGCGGTAGGGTGCATCACCTTTCGTTGCGACGGCAACCATCAACGATGAGTTGAACCAACCTCGGTGCTGATCGCTGCCTTCAAGATACATATCGGCAGGCCATCGCAAGTCGGGGTGAGTTTCCAAAACCGCTCGGTGTGTGCAGCCGCTGTCAAACCATACATCAAGCACATCCGTTTCCTTCGTAAATTCGCTACCCCCGCAGTGCGGGCATTTGAAACCTTCAGGTAGCAACTCTTTTGGTGTTCGGTCAAACCAAGTGTCTGAACCTTCCTTACGCACCCAAGCAGCGACGCTTTGAATGGTTTCGCGAGTGACGACCGGTTGACCACAAGACTGGCAATAGAACACAGGAATTCCAACGCCCCAAGCCCTTTGCCTGCTCAAGCACCAATCTGGGCGATTTTGAACCATAGTTGTGATGCGACTTTCGCCTTCTTCAGGAACCCACTTGACACGCTTAATGGCTTCCAAACTCTTTTGCCTATGTCCATCATGGTCAATGTTCATAAACCATTGGGTCGTTGCCCGGAAAATCACGGGGTTGCGGCAACGCCAACAGTGCGGGTAGTTGTGGCGAATTGTGTCGGCTTTGAGCAGCGCACCGACTTCTGTCAACCACTCCATCACTGCCTTATTGCCCTCGGTGTGAACGAACAAACCTTGCAACCGCTCACCTGCTTCTGAGGTAAACCGTCCCCGTTCGTCAACAGGGCTCAAAATCGGCAACCCTTCCCGAACCCCAACTTCGTAGTCTTCCGGACCGTGACCGGGTGCTGTGTGAACCAAACCCGAACCCTGTTCAAGGGTGACGAACTCCGCCGTCACAATCGGAGACGGTCGGTCGTAAAGTGGATGAGAAAACACTAAACCGCGCAATTGCTCGCCGATAAACTCCTTCACAACGCGATACTCTCTCCAACCCAATTCATCTGCAACAATTGGCAACAAACCTTTTGCCACAAGATACATCTCTCGTCCCGCGTCCCTCGTCCCCCGTCCCGTTTCCACAAGCACATACTCAAACTCAGGGTGCACCATGATGCCAGTGTTGCCGGGGATCGTCCAAGGCGTCGTTGTCCAAATGAGCGCATAAACCTCGCCATCAAAATCTCCCGTGTCCCATGCCACTTGTCCCGTGTCCCTCAGTTTGAACCTGACCCAAATGCTTGGCGATTCCTTTTCATGATACTCCAATTCGGCTTCAGCGAGCGCCGTCACGCAGTGGTAGCACCAATGGACGGTTTTGTAACCCCGGTAGATATAGCCTCGTTCGTAAAGTTCGCCGAAAATCTCCACCAGTTTTGCTTCAAACTCGTAGTCCATCGTAAAGTAAGGGTGTTCCCAATCGCCGAAAACGCCAAGCCGTTGGAACTCTTCATTTTGACGCCACGACCAAAACTCGGCGAACTTTCGGCATCGTTGTCTAAGTTCGCGCTTGATTTCGTCAGTCATCGGTTCGCCCGTAGTCCATTTGCCTTCGGCGATGAGTTCTTCTTGAACGCGGTGCTCAATGGGCAATCCGTGATTGTCCCAGCCGGGCACATAAGGTGTGAAGTAACCTCGCAAGGCATGGAACTTGACAACTATGTCCTTCAAAATTTTGTTGAGTGCGTGACCGATGTGAATGTCGCCGTTGGAGTAAGGTGGACCATCGTGCAAGATAAAGGTCGGTGCACCTTGCGCTTTTCGGCGAGCGAGCATTTTCTCGTAAATGCGCTGCTCTTTCCACCACCGTTGAATTTCGGGTTCCCGCACGGGCAAGTTGGCTTTTTGTGGAAAGTCCGTTTTGGGCAAATTGAGCGTGTGACTGTAACCCGATTTTTTAGCCGTTTCCATCGTCCGTCATCCCTCCGTATAGTCTCGGGAAAATCGTCAATCCGCAGGTTTACAACGAACCCTTGCAGCAAAAAATTTTGACACAATGAGCGTTGCGCGTTGCAAGTTAAGCGTTGTGAGGTCTTGCGTGTAAGCGTGCGAGCGTGCGCGGGTGCGGGAGTGTGGACATGCACATTCAAACCCAATCCCGACCTGCCCATCTGCCAACCTGCCGATCTGCCCAACTTATGGGAGCACAAAATACTCCCACCAATTTGCCAACTTGCCATCCGGCGCAATCCCTTTTGATTTTGGCAGATGTTTAAGCCACCATTTGTGGTGCAGGCGAATATCGCCACCGCCCCACTCTTCGCAGTTGACAAGTCTCTTTTTGCCAGTCATGTTCGGGTAGTTGAGCCAGTCATCGCAGTTACTCCAAACATAACGCTTATTGTCCCAATCGTAATCCTTCTCGCTGTTCGGCGCAAAATGGACATTGCCGCAACCTGCATTGCCCGGTGCAACTTTGTCGTAAAGTGTGAACCGCTCCCATGTGTTCATTTGTTCCAACGGAACCTTGTAATCCCAGCGTCCGTAAACCTTCGCCATGACGCTTTCAACCCGATGCCCGAAATCTTCAAGCATTTCTCCGACGCCTCGCTCGTAGTTGAACCCCATGATGACGAAGTTGCGTTTAAAGCGTTTGTCAACGAGTGGTTCGGAGTTGCACCAGTAAGCATTTGGTCCGACCATATGCGATTCCCAATAGCCAAAGTAAGGTCCGCCGAATAACCAAACTTCGTCAATTTCGCCTTTGTTAATGCGCTCAACCAAATTGAACCTATCAATCAACCTGCGGTAATCAACGCCGTCGGGTTCGTGCCAACCTTTCCGCTCGCGCCAGCAACGCAAGTAAATCTCGTCGTCGTAAGCAAAGCCATCGGTCTTGATCGGGAACTCGTCCAAGTCTCGCCACTCAACGATTTGGTAGCGAACGAACCCGCCACTGCATTCTGTCAAGTCAGCACTGTATTCCTTTGCAAGCCACCTTGGGTCGTGCCAGTTGAAAACTTCGTGCAACCGCTTACTACCTTCCGCCTCAATCACTGGGTCAAAATTGAGAACTAAAACCTTGACAACTTTTTGTTTGGGCGTACTGCCAAAAAGCGAAGTCAACCCGAACGCGGT
>Ga0209289_100110_pt1 | contig 50943 bp, 46 predicted proteins | sample GXS110809BmetaG_FD_184121 | JGI IMG/M metagenome (GOLD analysis project Ga0209289, IMG submission 184121) | Hot spring microbial communities from Gongxiaoshe hot spring, China to study Microbial Dark Matter (Phase II) - GXS 110809B (SPAdes)... ... | reverse complement strand
CCGGAGTTGGAGTCTTTTGCCGAGAAAGTTACCACTGAGTATCGCCGACACTTTGTGGGCAAAGTTGAAGTAATTCCCAAATGCGCCATCAAATCCTATGACGATTTCGCCATTTACTGACCAATGGAGCTTTGTTGCACAAATGGAGGTGGAGGGTGATTGGGAGAATGTAGCGACATTACTTACATGCCCCGAAAGAAGCACTCCTGTCGGTATGTGGTGAAGAACTACCGTACTTACAATGAAGCCTTAGTGCAGCGAGGCTCGCCGACGATGTGGATGCCAGCAGACTGGCTATCCCGATGGGAAGCGCCACAGGAGAGAAAGCGCGGAGCACCGTTCAGATATAGTGATGCGACAATCCTGATGATACAAACGCTGTGCACGGTTTTCAGGCTGCCGTATCGGGCTACGGAAGGCTTGATGCGGTCCATTTTGGAACTGATGAGAGTTTCCCGGCGCGTGCCGGACTATACGACGCCGTGTCGGCGAGGGCGACGGCTGCGGGTAGAGATACACGACACAGCTGAGCAAGGGAGGAGAGGGAGTGGAGGTGATTTTGCATGGAACAGGGGATCAGGGTGGATGATTCCGGAGCATGGCGGGATCGCCGCTGTTGTGGAAGGACTCGGTCAGTTGGGAGTGCAACTCCAAAGGAAGGTAGTTTTCATCAGAGAACGAAATTTCCGGTTTGTTGGATCGGTTGGTAGTGGCTCAACATCGGGGGGAAAGGATTCGCTAATCATTGAACTTTGCTTTCCAACCATTCCAATGTTTCGCGCCACCCAATAACACCTTGACGATCTTGTTGTATGGATTTCAGAATGATTTGCTCTATCAACCATGGGTAGCCAGGTTGAAAAATAACAAAGCCATTAGGCAACCACTGCTGGAATTTTTCTGCCAGCAAGCCAAATAACCGTGCCCGCTCTCTTGTTTCGTCAGTTCGGGCTTTCATTGCTCTTCGCTGCCATTCATCATAGCGTGTGATGGTATATGGCACCTCCAAAACAAGTTGTGTTTGCACCTTACGGCGAGCAAACCGGCCACCTTCTCGGGCTTCAGTTCGGTATGTCTCCTTCTTGACCTGAAGGGCAACTTTTACATTTCTCACTGTCACTAATGCATCAATACCTTGCATGTCCAATTCCGCTGATGCTTCTAAAGGAAGAGTGCAATATGCCAACCAAGAGTAGGAAAAATGGAACTGCGTGAGCACTGAAACAAGTGTTCGGTAGATGCGGGCTTTAAAGCCCAAGTAGACGAACTCATGCGAACAGCCCCAAAAATACTTGCGAATAAAAGCATCCAATGGTTCCACCACTTGTTGAAAAACTCTTCATAGTCTGGGAACTTTGCTGTTTCAGGTAGCCAATAACTGGCATAAATTGACGGCAGAGGATTTAAGTCCTTTGGTAAATCTTGTTCTACTGTTTTGATTGGCACTAATTCTTCACGGTAACGCTCCAGCGGTATGGAGCTCAGAAACGCTTCAAACCGTTCCAACCACTCCTTCATCGCGCTCACTCCTCAAACGGAAGTTTTAACACTTCATCATCGGGGGCAAAATCTATCGGTAGTGGGATTTGCTTGAGCATGGTCTTCGTAAGGTGTGGCACGAAGTCACGGTAGAGGGTATGGACATAGCTCTGCACGGGTTCGCTATTAAGATAGCGAACGATGGCATGCAGGTCAAGCCTGCTAACTTTCGGGACAAGGTGAAATTCCTCCCGCCATGGGTAGCATCGTTCATCCAATGCGGCCACAACTCGGGTGCCTTTTGTGTGACCGACGACGATATGGTGGAAGCCGTAGAAGGGCCGCAAAGTGGGTGCCGCTTCCCTTGGCATCCAAAATCCAGAATAGCAATGGTCATAGTCAATCCAACCCGGTTTCAAATTCCTCCCCGTCAGAACAGGGACGAAGCTTTCCTTAGGTTTGGTAGTTACTTGCGGATGGGAGCGAATCTCGGGGCTACGAGCAGCGAAGTGGATATCAAATAATCGTTCAAGAGCAATTCCACTTCGCTCAAACGCCAATGTTTCAGGCGTTTCAAAGCGAATAACCTCACCCCTCCATCCCGGCTTATTGACAACGAGCATTTTGCCATCGTAAAGGCTCAAACCTTTACCACCTTTTTCCAAAACCATTACAACACAAGAGATATTACGACGCGGAAACACTTTGCCCAAATAGTAAATCGACAAGCGACCGGTATTTGCTAAGAAAAGTCGTAACTTGACGAAGTCATCTAAAACCAACCAACTAGCCGGCACTACGAAAACCAACTTACCATTCGGTTTAAGCAAGTTCACTGCGTGTTCGATGAACGCTCCGTAAATGTTAAACTTGCCGCGCCAAGTTCGGAATCGGCGTTTATAGAGGATTTTGCGTTCCTTGAGCGTGTGGATGGGGTAATGAGATTCATCTCCGATAATGCCGTAGGGTGGATTGCCAATGATGATATCAAAGCGTTCATTCGGGTGCCACAAAAGAAAGTCGTCCTCAATGACGGTTGCAAAGGGCACCCGGGCTAAAGCCCGGCGGACGGCTTCGGTGTCAATGTCTATGCCGACGAATTCGTGGTGGGAACCATAGCGTTCGGCAAAAGCTTCCAGAAATGGGCAATCTCCGCATGCGGGCTCCAAAACTCGGCAAACTCCCTTTGCCGGCGCTGCTAAAGCTACCATGGAGTTCACTAGTGCCTGTGGCGTCGGCACGGCACCCAAAGCTCTGTCTCCATTTCTGTTTGCTCCCACGCAAGAGACTCCGTCTCTTCCCATTACAGCTGGAACCATCTACAGAACATACCCGAACAGCGCATCCAGCACTAGAATCGTTGCTGCTGATGTCGTGAATGCCCGCACCGTACTTCGTCCTACTCCTTCGGCTCCTCCGGTGGCCGCAAACCCCTCTACACAGCCGATAAGTGCTGTTACTCCACCAAAGACCGCTGACTTGGTCAAACCTAATACCACCTCCGAAGTCCGGAAGAAGCGCTGGACAGACTCAAAGAACAGCGCTGGCGGCAATTCAAACTTGAGCATCGTAAGCATAACTGCTCCCACGATTGCCACGACGTTAGAGAATACCGCCAGCATTGGCATCATCGTCACGGCTGCAACCACCCGCGGCATACTGAGATACCGGTTCCGGTCTATCGCCATAATCTCCAGCGCATCCAATTGTTCTGAAACTGCCATCGTCCCCAGCTGCGCAGCAATGGCTCCCCCAACCCGTCCCGCAATTACCAGTGCTGTCAACACCGGCGTCAACTCCGTAAAGACTACCGTCGCAATGGAGCTTCCCAAATATGGACGAGCCAGCGATAGCAGATTGAATTTGTCAAAGAGATTCGTTGCTTGCAACGCTGCAATAGCACCGGTGAAACTCCCGATAAGCAAGACGAGCGGGAGTGAGTCCACTCCGAACACCGCCATCTGGCGTAGGACCAGTCGCCAATCCTTCGGTACCCGCGGCAGATACACCACCACACTTCCCAGGAGGAGCAGGACGCGCCCCAGACCCGTTATGAAGCGCACCATCCAATAGCCGATGAAACGGATCAGCCCCATGACGCCCACAAAATTACGCCCTCGCTTCCACCTCTGTCCGGAGCATTCGTTTGGTTGTTTGGGGGCACTGTATTTTTGTTTCCGTTCCACCGAGTAGTCTACGCTACCCCAATGGTTGAGCAGCCAGGGCTTTTCAAGGAGTCGGAGCTCTCTTCCAACGATAGCAAGCGCCGTCGGCAGCAAGACAATGAGCGGCGCCGTCGGAAGGCGGAGAAGCGCATTCAGGAATTGCGCGAACTCATCCGCTTGCACGATTACTACTACTACGTGGAAGCTCAACCCCGTATTTCCGACCGTGAATACGATGCCCTTTTTGAAGAGCTGAAACGACTGGAGTCGGAATTTCCAGACCTTGTGACTCCGGATTCGCCTACCCAGCGAGTGAGCGGCGAGCCGCTGAAGGAATTCCCTCACGTGCATCACCGCATCCCGATGCTCTCTTTGAACAACACATATAGCCGTGACGAGCTCCGTGAGTTTGACCGTCGTGTGCGCGAAGGACTTGAAGGCGAGCCATATCAGTACGTAGCCGAGCTCAAGTACGATGGGGTTTCCGTCAGCCTGCATTACCAGGACGGTGTCTTCGTATTGGGCGCCACCCGGGGAGATGGTGTCACGGGGGACGATATCACGCAGAACCTTCGCACCATCCGGAGCCTGCCTCTCCGCGTCCAAACGGTGCAGTACCACAGTGTACCCCTTCGCACCTTTGAAGTACGAGGAGAAATCTACCTCCTGGTGGAAGACTTCCTGCGCCTCAATCGCGAACGGGAAGAGGCGGGTGAACGTCCGTTTGTGAGTCCTCGCAACTTGGCCGCTGGAACTCTGAAATTGCTTGATCCACGTGAAGTTGCCAAACGCCCTCTCCGCCTTGTCTGCTACTACTTGCTCACCGATGAGGTTGAGCTGCAGTTCCAGAGCGAAAATCTGCAGCTCCTCAAAGAAATGGGCTTCCCCACGGATCCGCACTGGAAAGTGTGCGAAACACTGCAGGATGTCTTCGCCTACATTGATTACTGGGAGACTGCACGGGAACAGCTTCCTTTCCAAATTGATGGCATCGTGCTCAAGGTGGACTCGCTCCGTCAACAGCAGCGCCTGGGGACCATAGCCCGAGCCCCACGGTGGGCGATCGCATACAAGTACGAAGCCAAGAAAGCCACCACGATCCTCCGCGATATTACCCTCCAAGTTGGACGAACGGGGAAAGTGACCCCCGTTGCGGAATTGGAGCCAGTCTTCTTAGCCGGTTCCACCATTAGCCGTGCCACCCTCCACAACGCCGATTATATCGCAAAGCTGGATATCCGCATTGGAGACACCGTCATCGTGGAGCGAGGTGGCGAGGTGATTCCAAAGATCACCGGGGTCGTTCTGGAGAAACGACCCTCCACAGCCAAGCCCTTTGTCTTCACTGCCTGCCCGTGCCCTCACCGGCAGCCTCTGTACCGTCCCCCAGGAGAGGTGGATTACTACTGTGACCACCCGGAGTGCCCATGGCAAATCCGACGTCGCATTGAGCATTTTGCCTCCCGGCGCGCTATGGATATCGAAGGGCTGGGTGAGCGCAGTGTGGACCAACTCGTCACTGCGGGCTTCCTCCGGACTATTGCCGACATCTACGACCTCCATCGGCATCGGGATGAGCTCGTGCGGCTAGAGCGCTGGGGAGAAAAGAGCGTAGAGAATCTGTTAACGGCCATTGAATCCAGCAAACGCCGCCCATACCACCGCTTCTTGTATGCTCTGGGCATCCGCTTCGTTGGGGAGGAGATTGCGAAAATCTTAGCGGCTGCCTTCCCCAGCATAGACTCCTTAGCCCAGGCTTCCCAAGAAGAGCTCACAAGCATTCAGGGTATTGGCGAGCGAATCGCCGACTCCGTCTATCGCTTCTTCCGGGACAGCCATCAACGGGAGATTTTAGAACGTCTCCGCCGCGCAGGACTCCCATTGGCTGCTGAACATCTTACCCATCCAGTTCAGGCAACGGGATTCTTCGCTGGCAAGACCTTCGTATTCACAGGAGAACTTGCTGCCATGCCCCGAGAGCGTGCCCGAGCGGAGATTGAACGTCGCGGTGGACGTGTGACCGACTCCGTCAGCCGGCGAACGGACTATCTTATTGTTGGAGCCAACCCAGGTTCCAAGCTTCAGAAGGCTCGGCAGCTCGGTATCCCACAGTTGGACGAGGAAAAGTTCTTAGCTCTGTTAGCGGAGAACCCTGTGGCATAGATGGGACGCCGCTTGACAGCCTCGGTGGATTGGCTCTTGTTGCTAACAGTCGTAGGGCTACTGCTCTTCAGTATTGCCCTAGTCTATAGCGCCAGCGCTCCGGTAGCCGCATCCAAATTCGGCTCTATCCACTATTTCTTCTGGCGCCAAGCCCTGCGCGTAGGATTGAGCATTGCTATGGTGCTCTTCGTCATGCATGTGGACTACCGTCTCTGGCAGCGCCTGGCAGGAGCTTTGCTCTGGATTGGGATTGCCCTGCTCTTCCTCACGCTGGTGCTCTCAGAACCGGTCAAAGGTGCTGCCCGATGGCTCCAACTGGGACCCATCCGCTTCCAGCCATCGGAGTTTGTCAAATTCGTTGTACCGCTCTTCATTGCTGCGCGGTGCTCTCACATAGACTTCCCGTGGAGCCTATCTGACCCAGCTGTCCGGCGAACCTTGCTTCTACTGCTGCTCTGCTGTGGACTAATTGCTGCCCAACCCAACGCCTCTGCGGCCGGACTACTGGCAATGGTAACACTGTTAACCTTGGCAGCTGCTGGCATGCCCATTCGGAGCCTTTTGCTCCTTACAGCTGTCGGCTTCACTGTCTTCGTAATCTATGCTCTGATGGCTCCATACCGCCTCCACCGCATTCTTACCTTCTGGAGCTCATGGCAAGGGGAAATACCGTATCAGGTGCGCCAGTCCCTCATTGCTTTCGGACATGGAGGATTGTTCGGCGTCGGACCAGGACAGAGCATGCAGCGGGAGTTCTTCTTACCGGAAGCATACAGCGACTTCATCTTCGCCATCATCGGCGAGGAGTACGGGCTTTTGGGCACGACGCTGGTTGTGCTGAGCTTTTTGATCATCGTGTGGCGCGGTCTAAGGATTGCCCGTCGTGCCCCTGAGCCCTCAGGCAGTATCATCGCCTTCGGAATTACCTGTGCCATAGGGCTCTATGCCCTGGTTCACATGGGGGTGACAACGGGCATTGTGCCTGTCACGGGTGTACCTCTTCCCTTCCTCGGCTACGGCGGAAGTTCCGTTTTCTTCTCTGCCGCCGCAACAGGTATCTTGCTTAACATCGGACGACAGAGCAATCACATCCCTGCTCCAGTCCCGACCCCCGTGCATCGCTCTCCCTTATAGCTCTCATAGCCCACACACGTTATAGCCCAATGCGAAAGAGCATGCTCAAGGAAAGCGTTGCCGTGCTTATCCGCTCTCCAAGCCAGCCGGAGAAAGTCCTCTTGGTCCGCCGACCAGACACAGACCCCGAGCTTCCCGGCCTTTGGGGGCTACCTGCTGCCAGCCTCCAGCCGGGAGAAGGGGACCTGGATGCTCTTGAACGGCTTGCGCACTCTAAACTGGGCATAACTCTCCACTCAATCCGCCTCTGTTGCGAAGGTGAACAGCAGCGCCCGCAGTACCGACTGCGGATGCGACTCTATGAAGCCCTTCCCAATGGAGAGCCAGTGCTTCCGTCCCCGTCTTCACTTGCCGGGATAACTCTCTACGAAGCATGGCGCTGGGGAGAGCTTTCTGAACTCCGCGCCAGCGCATCAGCAGGTTCGTTGTGCTCTTTCTTAGCTCTTCAGTGGCATGCCGCCTAAAGTGCAAACCGTACTGCTGGTCAATCTCTTCCACGAGATCGCGCTCAAAAGAAACAATCGGCGACGGTTCTTGCAGACAGCGCTGCAAAACATCCGTCGCAGTCTCAGCGACATGTCTGCTCGCTGCTTTTATGTCCCGCCAATGTCCGTCCGCATCCACGCTCCTGCCGAACAACTTCCGACACTCCAGCAACGACTGCTGCAGGTTATCGGCATTGAATACATCAGCCCTGCGATATGGACAAAATCGTGGGAAGGGCTGCAAGCTGCAACCGATCTCCTCCTGGAGCAGCTTCCTCCGTTTTCCTCCTTCGCTGTTCGCTGTAAGCGGACGGAGAAGCGCTTTCCGATGTCCTCTGCCGACATTGAGCGTCGCTTAGGAGCATATATTCGAGAGCGCACAGGGGCGAGCGTAAACCTCCGCGCACCGGAACGCACGTTTTGGATTCGGCTCTTGCCAGACGGGTTCTACCTGGCTGCTGAACGCTTGACTGCCCCCGGTGGGCTTCCTGTTGGTATCAGCGGACGAGTACTGGCCCTACTCTCGGGTGGCATAGACTCTCCCGTGGCAGCCTGGCGCATGATGCTGCGTGGATGCCACGTGGATTTCCTCCACTTCCACAGCTTTCCCTTGGTCTCAACCCGCTCGCAGGAGAAAGCCCAAGCGCTGGTGCAGCTTTTGACGCGCTACCAATACCACTCCCGCTTATTCTTCGTCCCTTTAGCAGAATTCCAACAGCACGTTGTCGTGCGTGCTCCCGCCGCATACCGTGTGGTACTGTACCGACGCTTCATGTATCGCTTGGCTGAATGGGTAGCTCAACAGTACGGAGCCAAAGCTTTGGTCTCCGGCGACAGCCTGGGGCAGGTCAGTTCGCAAACGCTGGATAACCTTGCTACTACGAGCGCTGTGACAACCCTTCCCATCCTGCGTCCCCTCATCGGGATGTCCAAACAGGAAATTATTGCTCAGGCACGGTTACTGGGAACTTACGATATTTCCGTCCAACCCGACGAAGACTGTTGCAGTCTTTTCGTGGCTCGTCACTCTGCTACCCGCTCCGATCGCCAGACAGTGGAAGCTCTGGAAGCACAATTGCCCATGGAATCCCTTCTCCACCGTGCCCTAGAGCAGCTTAAGCTTGCGGAGTACCGTTTTCCATCTCCAGCCCCTACTCCGTCCTCCCAAACTGCTGCGCCATGGGGTGCCGGAGCCAGTCCCGAAACCACCACGCCGCATGATCCCGAGCCGAGAGAATCGGTTTCCTGATGGGCCATGGGATCTGCAACTCGGGGTCATCCCACCGCACAGCAACCTCACCGTCTGGATGATACGGTGCCGTACACAAGTATTGCACTTCCACCGCATGGGTCAGGGCACAGAAGCCATTGGCAAAACCCGGAGGAATCCACAGCAAGAGTGGCTCACGGGCAGAGAGCTCCACGGAGAAGTGCTTCCCACAACTGGGTGACCATGGACGGACGTCCACCTCAACGACAAAGGCGCGCCCACGCGTGACCCGTAACAGCTTCCCCATCGGTGGAGTATGCTGGAAGTGGAGCCCCCGAATAACCCCGCGCCGCGAACGTGAGTGATTCTCTTGCACGAATGGTCCGCCGATCCCCCAGCGTTGTAGTTCCTCCAGGCGAAATATCTCTGCAAACCACCCCCGCTCATCGCGGTAGCGCCGATAACGGAAGAGCTTCACAGCGCTATCAGCAAACACTGCCTGCACAAGCTCCCACATCACAACAACCCTGCCACACCAGGAACAAAAATAGCAGGAATGCCCTCTGAGTCGTCTCTCTTCCTGTCATGTCTGCCGCCGCATCGTCACCTCTTCTGGGCGTTCACATTAGCACAGCCGGTGGGCTTTTGAAGGCGGTCGAACGCGCTCATGCGCTCGGATGCACCGCCTTCCAACTATTTACCGCCAATGCCCGGCGATGGGACTTCAGCCCCATTACCGAAGACATCAGCGTAGCATTCCGCCAACTCCGCCAGGCACTGGGAATTCCCGTCGTCATCTCGCATGCCGCGTACTTGCTGAACCTTGCTTCATCTTATCGGGAGCTTCGTCGAAAAAGCCTCACAGCCTTAGAGGCAGAATCACATCGCTGCCATCAGTTGGGCATAGAGCTGCTGGTATTCCACCCGGGCAGTTGCCCAGCGGAGGAGCGCCATCAAGGACTCCGCCGCATTGCTGAAGCCGTCTCTACAGTCGCCCGCAACAGCGATAAAAGCCTCCTCTTTTGCGTAGAACTGACAGCCGGCCATGGAACAACCGTGGGGAGCTCCCTGGAGGAGATAGCCATAATCTTAGAGCGAAGCTCCTGCCCAGAGCGCCTTGGAGTCTGTGTGGACACCTGCCATGCTCTTGCTGCCGGGTACCGACTTGACACACCTGAAGGATATGCCGAGTTTTGGGAGCGCTTTGACCAATTGCTCGGCCTAGGATGCCTCCGTCTTCTTCACCTAAACGACAGTGCCTATCCCCCTGGTCACCGTCGGGATCGGCACGCCCACATTGGGCTTGGGCACTGCGGTCTTCCATGCTTTGCACGCCTCCTTCGCGATCCTCGCTGGACAGGGCTACCTTATATCCTGGAAACCCCGAAAGGGAAAGATGACTCCGCTGACAAGATCAACCTCTCCGTCGTCCGGCAGCTATCCTCCGGGAAGGAGCTTCCCCGCACGGAACTGCTTGCGCTCTGGCATCGACATGGCACGCTTTGAACATCACCTGACCCTTTCTGCCGCCCTCGGGGTAGGCTGCGGGATATTGGCCACCCACCAATTCCAGGCTCCCTGGCATGAGGCCGCGGCTGCAGCTCTGCTCTGTACAATCGGAGGTGTGGTTCCGGATATAGACCACCCACAGAGCCGATTTGCAGAGTTCGTCCTCAGTACGACCGCGCTCCTGACCGCCGTGCTGAGTCTGCGCCTTCTCCATCTGCCCTTGCAAAAGAGCGGTACCATCCTCTTCCTCATCGCCCTTTTCTGGGGAGCCCGCTGGGGGCTCCGGCTGCTCCTCCGCTCGGTAACGGTTCACCGTGGGATGATCCATAGTCTGCCTGCCTGCGCCATCTGGGCAGCATTACTGTTCCTGGCTTTTGCCGATATCCCGACGCGAACTCGAGCACTCTTTGCCGGCGCCGCTGCCGTAGGGTTCCTCAGCCATTTGGTTTTGGATGAGCTTTTCTCCTTCGTTGACGCTTCCGGCCTCCGGCTTGCCCCGAAACATTCTCTCGGGTCTGCACTCAAGCTCCGCTCAGACTCCCGACGAGCAACGTTGAGTGCTTACGGACTCCTGCTGCTTCTGCTCTGGCTCTGCTGGAAAAGCCTATAGCATTTGCCCCCTTGCTTGAGCCAACGGGGGGATTCGAACCCCCGACCTGCTCATTACGAGTGAGCTGCTCTACCAGCTGAGCTACGTTGGCAGTGGACGGACACAATTTTAAAAAGTTTGTCCCAAACGGCTGGCGGAATCAGCCCAACCAATCTCCTACCAAAGTCGCCACATGTGCCCCTATCCGAGGGGCTAATGCTAATCCCATGCCATTACAGCCGAAGCCAATCACCAGGCGCTCCTCCACTGACTCTACTCGTGGGAGTCGGTCCGGACGCATTCCCATAATCCCGCACCACCGCTGTTCTATCGGCACCCTCTGTCCTGGGAGCAACAGAGTCTGCAGCACCTCTTCCAGATGGCGCTGTAGCTCAGCATTAAGCGCAAAGTCACGCGTCTCTTCCTCCTGCAATGCCCGGTGTCGCCCTCCCCCCAGAAGGAGACGGGCCCCCACCCAACGGAAGTAATAGTAGCCCGCATGGAAGTGATACGTTCCCTCCGGAAATGGACGCTGGGAGAGGGGAGCTGTCAGCAAAACTTGTGCTCGCGCAGGACGGATATCCACGTTCTGAACCAAATCCGGAATCCATGCGTTGGTGCAAACAGCCACAACGTGCGCGCGCACCGTCAATCTCCGCATCCCCACCCCTTCCCAGCACGTCACCGAAACCCCAGTTGATGTAGGCTCCACCGCTTCAACCAAGGTCCCACTCCAGAATAGAGCCCCCGCCCGGAGTACGTGCTGCTGGAGCGAGAGGATCCCCTTTCCCGTGTTGAAAGCCCCGTCATACGGATTGACAATCACACTCTTCAAGTCCGGCACCTTTAGCCCCCATTGGCGAATGAGTTCAGGCCTATCCTGAAAGACCTCCTTAGCAAAGACCTCCCGTAGCAATTCATTCCACCGATCAACCGCCGCACGGACATGCTCATCACCGGCAAAGATCCACTCATACCCGCCGACCGGCTCATATCCCAAGGCAGTGTCCCCAAACTCCTGACGCCACTGCTGGATCCCCAGCCATCGCTCCACCATGAGGGCAGCAACCCGCTCATCGCCAACCTGCTGGGCATGCACGAGCGATTCCCCAACAGTGCCAATGGTTGCAAAACCAGCATTCCGAGTACTGGCTCCCAAGGGCAACGTTGCCCGTTCAATCAGCAACACGCGCCGATTGGGATAGCGGCGACAACACTCCAGCGCGCACCACAGTCCCACGATACCCCCACCGACAATGACAATATCGGCCCGGAGGAGCTCCTGCTGTTCCCACAGGCTAATCATTTACTCCAATAGCCGTGGTTGCACTCCGGAAAGATACTTCTTCAAATGCCGATAGGCAAGCTCCGTGGCTTCCCGACCACGCGGGGTCCGCCGGAGGAAACCCTGTTGAATGAGGAAAGGCTCATATACCTCCTCAATTGTGTCCGGCTCCTCCCCTACGGCTACAGCTAAGGTATTAAGCCCCACGGGCCCTCCACCGAACTTCTCTATCACCGTCAGCAGGATGCGCTTATCCATCTCATCCAATCCAAACTCATCCACCTCCAACGCTTCCAAGGCTAAGCCAGCAATTTCTGCCGTAATAACGCCATTGCCCTTCACCTGAGCAAAATCTCTCGTACGCCGCAGTAAGCGATTTGCTATCCGTGGCGTACCACGAGCACGCCGAGCAATCTCCCACGCACCTTCCTCTTCAATGGGAATCCTCAAAATCCGCGCCGAACGCCGAACAATAGCACAAAGCTCCTCCGGAGTGTAATAGTCCAAGCGGATAGCAATTCCAAATCGTGAGCGCAATGGGGCACTCAAAAGTCCCTGCCGAGTCGTGGCCCCCACCAACGTAAACCGGGGCAAGCGAAGCTGGACCGATCGCGCCGCAGGTCCGCTGTCAATAATGATATCCAGCCGGAAATCCTCCATCGCCGCATAGAGGTATTCCTCCACCGTTGCCGACAGACGGTGGATCTCATCAATGAGCACAACTGTCCCCTCCGGAATCGTCGTTAGCAGCCCCGCTAAATCCCCTGGACGCTCTAAAATCGGACCAGCAACGGAGCGGAACCCCACATTCATTTCCCGGGCAATAATGGAAGCAAGTGTCGTCTTCCCTAACCCTGGCGGCCCCGTTAGCAGAACGTGTTCCAATGCCTCCCCACGCTGCCGAGCAGCGGCCACGAACACTCGCAAATTCTCTACCACCGTCCGCTGCCCAATGAAATCTGAAAAACTCTGTGGGCGTAGCTGCACATCGTGCTCATCTTCCGGCAATCGCTCCGGCTGCAGTAGACGGCGTCGCTCTGGCATGGGCTTGCTCAGGGGAAAGGAACCGCTGCGAAAATAGGACTTCTCCTGCCTCTGCACACACTACTCCTGACACCACAAGGAATACACACCCTATACCTCCCTTGCCAGCTTCAGACCCGCAGTGGAGGAACAAGGGGGATTCGGCAACGGTATAGAGAGTACGATGTGTTGAGGCACCAGTACAGGCTGCTCGACCTCTTGCGCGCGTGCGGGGGAAATGTTAGATTCACAGTACGGGTACAAGGTTTTCGCCCCCCTCCCTTTCCCGAAGGAACCTGAAGGAAAAGGAAGGCGGGCAGTAAGGAATAAAGGGTATGGTCACCCCACAAAGACCATGCTATGCTATCGGCAGCTCTAAACATCAGGGGGATGTCCGCTTTGGGTAGGTCACGTCCACGTCCACCGCCTCTATCAGGCCTTTATCGGCTCAAGCGACAAGCACCTCTTTACCCGCCCAAGAGGCGGTCCCGTAGTTGATGAATTTAGGTGTATGTTCCACTTTGCACAGGAGGTTATCAATGAAGCCAAATCAATTGCTGCAGCTATTCAGCCTCGTGCTAGCAGCTGCCACTTTCCTCTCGCTCCCAGTATATGCGCAGCAGCAGGAATGTCTAACGTTTGACAACGCAGGAATCAACTACTGTGCCCAGTGGGAGACTAATGTAGCCTCTTGCCAGTGGGTTCAAAATCCACCGAACCACCCCTCGCCAGCAATGCTGTTTAGAGACGAATCTGGAGGCCCTTCACTGGCATGGAGTAGGCCGGACCTCCTGCCATTTTTTAGAGGAAACTAGCTGCAGAAAGCCCAGGTAGGATGCCTCTGCTTTGACTGGATGATTGATCTCCAGTGGCCAGGCAATCCCCCTCCAACCTTTAAGGCCCCCAAAATCGGAATTTGGAAAGGAGGGTCAACTCCACTGCAGGCCACGATCAGAGCAGAGCTTATAGCATTACCAAACGCACCGAATATGCAAGAGGACGTATGGTACCGCATCTGCCTCCCCGTTGATCCCTGCCGTAATGGGAAGCTTCCAAGCGATGGACGTTTCACATGGCGAATAGTAGCTTTACCACCGACCATGGACACTTGTACCGCATGGAATACACTGATCACGGCGGTGGACGGTATTTATCTCGTAACAGACTACCACAGCTCCCCGAGTGAGCTAGTATACTTCGACAACTTCTGCTTCCGATGCGATCTCTCTTATCCTGACATATGCCGCCGTGTGTTTAGTGCAGAACGATATCTTGACTCTAGTTGCTGTACATTCGGATGGTACTTCCAGCCGAATAGCGAGTTGCCTTTACAGGAGCTGACTTACTTTATCGACGGCGGACAGGTTGACACCCTGTATGCAATTGGCGGCTGTGCATACACCACAACACCTTCGAATGTACACGGCAGCATCAGCGGGAAGTTCATCTTTAATCCGCCGTGCACACAGCCTTTCCAACTGCAGGGGGAGATAAATCCAACAACAGCGAGCGGAAAGGTAAAGGTAATTATTTGTGCCCGTATACTGCTGCCCTCCGGGGGTAACGAAGCTTCGACGTGCTGCGACACCTTTGAGCTCAAATGCCCGCGTGCACCCATTACCAAGTGTGACTCCCTCCACGTGGCGCCCTTCATCTGGTCAGGACTCAACCTCTCGGGGCGGACGTTTACGATATTCAATCAAAAGCAGCCATCCTCGCCCATTAAAGGAGTGTTCATCCAGCTTGTGCCGGATCCGTTCCCGAACGATCCAAACTCCAAATGGAATGGTGGTGGCTTACAGGTCGACGGTGGTTCTCGCTCGTGGGGTGTGGCAAACAGCGGCACCCCGTACTATAGCCGGATTGCTATGCACTGCCCCGGGGAGACGTCGGCTCCACAAGGTCCAGCCGCGAATACGACGGTAAAGTTCAACCTGGGTGTGGACTACACCCTCAACTGGAAGGGGACAGTGCTCCTGACCGTCGTCCACTGCGATGGGGATACCTGCCGCCTCTCCTACGAATGGTGCGCACTGACGAACTGGAGGCTGTGCGGGCGCCGTTTTCCTTGGCTTCCTGTTATCTCCCCTGTTGCAATACGCGAGCGTCTCGTTGGTGGGCGTGTAGGAGTTCAGGACAGTTCCGGCGTAATTGGGTCTATCGCCGTACGGTTGGATTCGGCAATGCTGCGGCGAGTTAGACTTGTCAGTTGCGGAGCCAGCGGAGTCAGGGACGGGGACGTCGTTGCCGGGGAGGTTCGCCAACTTCACGATGCGGCTGCACTGATTCTGCTGCCCGACTTACCCGAACCTGAAGAACGGGCTCCTATAAGCTACACTCTGACCCCCATCTTTGAGTGCGAGCGCTGCGATGCAGTGGACTATCACATTGAGCTCTACGACCGCGAGGGGAACCCGATTGAAACTAGCCGTCAACGGGCAAGCACGCAGGTGACCAGCGTGGAGAGCCAAGGCACTGAAGGCAGCAGAAGTCAGGGTGAGCTCCTAATCGTGCCGAATCCATCAGAGGAGACCGCAACGCTGCGCTTTGCTACATCGCTACCGGGGCCCGTCGCGCTGGAAGTTGTAGATGCGCTCGGGAAGGTAGTCCTCCAGTGGAGCGACTACCTAGAGACGGCCGGGATGCAATCGATTGGGATGAGCACCCGCCAGCTGCCCAGCGGATACTATCACCTTCGGCTCCGTCTGCCTGATCAGAGGGTTCTGACAGCTGCACTAACTGTGGTGCGGTAAGTGGCCACACACCCCCCAGACCCCGGCTGCCCCACACAGGGCAGCCGGGGTGCTTTTTGTCTTGCTCGGTTACAGCTTGTCGCGGCAAGAGAAAGAACCCAATACTTCCCATCTACAACGAGAAATCCCCGGGTCGCGTAAAGATCGCCTGGCGCCCATAGGAGGCTACAGGCCTAATAAGAGCTCAGCCACGGTAAAGTAAATGAGCAGTCCCGTCACATCAATGAAAGTGGTCAGGGCGGGTCCCGAAATCAACGCCGGATCTATCCCGATCCGCCTTGCTCCAATCGGGAAGAGAGAGGCCACAAGGTTTGACCAGATAACAATGAAGAACATGCTTGTCCCTACTACCAAAGCCACTTCTGGACCTCCACGCCAGAAGAAGCCTCGGAGCCATACCACAAACGCTAACACAACTCCCAATAGGGCACCGACAGATAGCTCCTTCAGGAAGACCCGAAGCCAGTCCGCGGGTCCTATTTCCCGCAGAGCAAGCGCTCGGATGATGAGCGTAGAGGACTGCGTTGCCACATTACCACCAGTACCAATGATCATGGGGATGAAGAAGCTGAGAGCAATGATACGGTGGAGCGCCCATTCGTATGCTGCTATGACCGTTGAGGTCAAGAAATCGGAGACCAGCAATAGGATTAGCCAACCGATCCGACGCCGCCACAAGCGGAAGGCTGGGGCTTCACGATAGGAAATCTCAATCGGCGTGACAGCACTGATTTTTTGGAAATCTTCCGTTATCTCCTGCTCGGAGACATCCATTACATCATCAAACGTCACAATTCCCAGCAGTACACCGTCAGAGTCCACCACTGGAAGAACCGGGAGATCGTACTTCTGCATTACGTGCACGGCTGTCTCACGGTCGTCAAAGGCGGACAAGCTGACAACAGCATAGTTCATCAAATCAGCGATGACCGTGCTTTCCTCCGCTAATACCAACGTTCGTAAGGGAATCTCCCCGAGCAAATGTCCATCATCATCGGTCACATAAAGATGGTGGAGGGTTTCACTGTCTCGTCCATAACGGCGGATATACTGGAGTGCGTCCCGGACGGTCCAGTAAGGGCGGAGAGCAACGAACTCAGGGGTCATCAACCGTCCGACACTCTGCTCCGGGAAGCCCAGAAGGAAGCTGGCTTCACGGAAATCGTCCGGGTCCAGCAACGCCAAAAGCTTACGGGTCACCGCAGCCGGCAGCTCCTCTAAAAGGGCTGTGCGATCATCGGGGCTAAGACGCCGCAACAGCTCGCGGTTTTCCTGATCTGTCAGCTCCTGTACCAGTGCATCCTGCTGCGACGCCTCCAAATGTGAGAACACCTCTGCGGCTAACCACCGCGGCAGTGCTCGGAAGAGAAGAACCCGCTCTTGCTTGTCTACATGCAGCAACAGATCGGCAATTTCAGGCGCAGACCAATCTGCCAGAGCTTCCCGCAATTCACTCCAGCGATGCTGCTCTAACAGCTCCTGAATCTCCGGTTTGAGCAGTTCCTTGAGCATAACGTCCCCGGTACCATGGCATGACATCCTCCACACTCTCGGCCGATATGGCCCGATGAGCTCTTTTGGCTCTGCACAGCCCTAGTGTTGCTCATTCCTTCGCCAATTTGAGCTTTCTGCTGCTGTCCTTCCTACGCTTGTCCACGCGCAGCACCTCACCAGAACTCCATCCCAGCTGCACAAAGCGTGCAAAATTACACCGCCTCCTTACCGCCTTCTGACAGCAGCCGATTGTGTAATTTGAGCCGTAACTATCCCTCGCCTGCTGGGTTATTTAGGCGCCATGGCGCTGAATTTGTCTCCTCACTCGGACGAAGAGCTCTTCAACCTCCTGCGGTCTCCGAAACGAGAGCTGGCAGAGGCAGCCTTTCGGGAACTCTACGCCCGCCACGCGCAACGGCTCTACGGATATTGCTCTCGCATCTTGGGCAGCCGCTATGACGCACAGGATGTCTTGCAAGAGACCTTCATCCGTTTCTGGCAAAGCGCACAACAGGAGCGGGTCATGACTAACGTACCTGCCTTCCTGCTTCGCATTGCACGGAACCTGTGTTTTAACTTCAAACGCAATAACCACCAAGCACAAGAGTTCGACGAAGAACTCCACGGCTCTACCGCGTCTCCCGTGGAGCAGGTCGAACGAGCAGAGCTCTCCACTCTCTTACAACGCGCAATCACCCAGCTCCCCGCAGAGTACCGTGAAGCCCTGGTGCTTCGCGAGCAGGTGGGATTGACCTACGCCGAAATCGCTGAGCTCCTTGGGATTACAGAAACAGCGGCGAAGGTACGAGTCTTCCGTGCGAAAGAAAAACTGCGCCAGTTGCTGGCGCCTTACATACATGAGCTTCGTCCAACGAATCCACAACAGTGAAGGAATGCCTGTGATGGAACGCGAGATTCTGCAAATCCACCAACTTCTTGACGGGGAGCTTCCTATAGAGCAAGAGGAAGCCCTTTTCTTGAAGCTAGCGGCAGACGAGGAGCTTCGGGCAGCCTTCCGCCAACACCTTCTCCTGAACCGCCTCCTCCAAGCTCCTCCTCCACCCGTTCCCGCTCATATCCAGGAGCTTGTTCTCCAGCAGATAGAAAGACTCCGGCAACCATTCCTCCAGCGCCATCCCTGGTTCCTTGCAATGCTCTCCGCTATTGGCGGAGCTGGTCTTGCTACCGCCCTACTCCTTCTTCTCTCAAGCCCCCCGAATATGCTGGACTCGGCTTACCTTCCTCTCCCCCCATCCCCGCTGGAGGTAACATTGAACCTTCCTGCTCCATCCAACCGAATACCCCTTGCAAACACTTCCTCTCCCGACCAGCTTGTGCTCCCTTCCCCGGAACCGAACACGCCATTTTCAGAAACATCTCCGCCCCTCCTGTCTGCAGCTGAACCAAAGACACTACCCCTCTTACCACGGAAGCCGTCAGAAGAGCTGCCGGCTCCTGGAGCACAACTTTCTTCCTCTCTGCCCGGGCATGATCATCCGAATCTCCTGCTATCTCTCCGCTCGCTGGGAATCTGGGAGCTCTCTTTGCCGGAAGTAAACTTGCCGAGCCGACCATCGGTAGGGATTCGCAACCTCGCCCTCGGGTTCTTCACCCATCTTGCTCCACACCACGCAATAGGAGCGGAAGTAGGAAGCGAAGCTTTTCCACAGGTCTTCTCTACCCGTATAGGAACACTCTACCGACAGCGCCCCACCCTCCTCTGGCTCGGGGCAAGTTACCGGTGGTCTGCAGACCTACCATCCATCTCCCCCGAAGTTCGGGCAACTCTTGGGGCAACAATCGTCGGCCCTATCGGGCGACTCTGGCTTGGAGCCTCTGTACCTCTTGGTCCAACTGCCTCTGCCACCTTTGGCGTAGAGGGGAGCTTATTGGGATATCGTGTGGACGGCGCTTGGTTCGTCACGCGAAAGTTGGGGATTAGCTATGGCATTACGCTGGCTCGGTAAGCTCTTTGTCAGTATGGGACTTCTCCTACTGAGCTCCTGTGTCTCACCGGTGGAGCTTCCCACTGAACGGGAAGTCCTACCACCAACATCCAATGGTTCCATCCCTCTCGTGCTGCAAGAAGTCCTTGAAGCAAGCTCTGTCCTCACATACTCCTCCGGCGACTCGCTTGTATGGCAGCAGTACGCCGTAGAGGTGACCAAAGCAACCCTAGACACTTCTGGTGGCATTGAGAGCCTCCGCCTCTCTTTCCGAATCTACGTCGTGCATCCCCCCGCTCAATCCCCGGTGTGGGTTGATCGTGTGGAACTTCTGGTAGGAGGACTCCGGAGAGGCGTGCGCGTGGAGGATTGGACTGTTGTGCGCTCTTTCCGGCTCCTCTTCTGGGAAGCGAATCAGAACGTTCAGGTACAGCGTGTTTGGGAGTGGCTCCCTGGAGACCCTCCCTTGACGGACGTTCGTCTTCAATTCCAGCTCGTCCAGGATGCTTCCCCCGCCGCCCGATGGGTGCTGAGCTTCGGTCTTTCCTTCGTTGGCCCAGACTCCCCGAATAGACCTCTGCTCCTCTTACGCTGCGCCTTCCGATTAGCTCCAGCATGAAAGCGGGCAAAAGTGTATTTTTGCGATAGCCTTGCGTGGTCGCTTAGCTCAGGTGGTCCAGAGCGTCCGTTTCACACGCGGAAGGTCGGTGGTTCGAATCCACCAGCGACCACACCAGAGCGATGGGAGCATACCCCCCAAGAGAATTTCGCCGCCGATCCCCCTTTCTCTTGCCCCCACTCCCATCGCTCTTGGTGTGCGCAATAGGCTTCCGGAATCATTCGTCCCCGTGACCTGCTGCTTGAGGCAGGTTTCTCCAGAGTAAGGTCAGAGCGTCATGACACAACGCCCGGTCATCCTCAGCGGTATACAGCCTTCGGGACGCTTAACCATCGGACACTACACGGGAGCTCTCCGCAATTGGGTTGCACTCCAGCAGTCCCACCAATGTTACTTCATGGTCGCCGATCTCCACGCCATCACTGTGCGTCAGGACCCTGCGGAGTTGCGACAGCGCACGCTGGAGACTGTAGCCCTGTTCCTTGCGTGCGGTATAGACCCGACACAGAGTGTGCTCTTCGTTCAGTCCCATGTGCCTGAGCACACCCAGCTGGCATGGGTGCTATCCTGCTGGACGAGCATGGGAGAATGTAGTCGCATGACCCAGTTTAAGGAAAAATCCGCTCAACACCGACACCTTGTCAACGTCGGGCTTTTCGCCTACCCTATCCTTATGGCCGCCGACATCTTACTGTACCAGGCAGACCTGGTCCCTGTTGGCGCTGATCAAAAGCAACACTTGGAGCTGACCCGTAATCTGGCCGAGCGCTTCAACCATCACTACGGTCCTACCTTCCGAGTTCCGGAGCCCTATATCCCACCGGTGGGAGCAAAAATCATGAGCCTGCAGGACCCGACAAAAAAAATGTCTAAGTCCGATCCCAACGAAAACGCCATCTTATTCCTTACCGATCCCCCCGACGCCATCCGCCGGAAAATCCGGCGGGCTATCACGGACTCCGGACGGGAAGTCCGTTACGATGAGCAACAGCGCCCCGGTTTGAGTAACCTCATGGTCCTCTACCATATTGCCACGGGCAAGAGCATCCCCGAGATTGAACGTGAATTTGAAGGAGCAGGATATGCCGACCTCAAAGCGGCACTCACCGAAGCCCTCATTGAGTTCTTGCGCCCCATCCGTGAAGAATACGAACGGCTCCAGAACGCAACGGACTATTTGATGAGCATCCTCGCCCAAGGAGCGGAAAAGGCCCGCACACGGGCGCACCAAACCCTTCAACTGGTTTACGAACGGATTGGTCTCCTTCTAGCACCATGGGAATCGGTTAGTACCCCAACCGCAAACACGCACCATGCCGATCTATGAGTACCAATGCAAGACGTGCGGGAAACGCTTTGAATTCCTTCAATCCATCACCCAGCCTCCACTGCAGACTTGCCCTGTAGACGTTTGCGATCAACCTGTCAAGGGACAAGGGCAGGTCCAACGCCTACTGAGTCGCAACGTAGGTTTTATTTTCACGGGTAGCGGCTTCTACATTACAGACTACGTGCGAAAGAACTCTGCAACGGAAAAGACCCAAACTTCTCCTGAAAGCAGCTCTTCTCAGGACTCCAGTACATGACCCGTACGACGGCTCCCACTAAGGGCGGGAGCGAAACGCACTCCGGAAAGGCGATGGACCTGGCCCGTTTGTGGACCATCTGTGCCGCAAACGGGATTGTGTTAGAACCTCATCAACTCAAAGCACTGGAGCGCTACGCCCGGGAGCTTACGTATTGGAATCAGCGGGTCAACCTTGTGTCACGGAAGGACATAGAGTACCTCTACGAACGGCATCTCCTTCACGCACTGGCAGCCCTGAAATATGTTTCAATTCCTCAGAAGGCTCGGTGCGTGGACATCGGGACAGGAGGAGGATTACCGGGCATTCCCTTGGCAATTGCCCGTCCGGATATCCACATGCTCTTGGTGGAAGCGGTTGCCAAAAAAGCGCGTTTGGTTGCCCTGTTCGCCGCTCACACCGGTCTTGCCCATCTCCAAGTCAAACGGGCACGGATAGAAGAGCTCTCCGCAGACCCGACATATCAGCACGCTTTTGATTTCGCCTTCGCCCGAGCAGTCGCCCCGTTAGTGACTCTACTGCAATGGTCTCAGCCCTTGCTCAAACCTTCCGGAGCCTTAGTCGCCTACAAGGGGGGAGATATAGAGGAGGAACTCCGCACCGCTTACGCCGCTTTTCCCCAACTGAACGTCACAATCCACACCATTCAGCTCCACGGTGCACCATGGTTTGAACAGAATCACAAACGAATCCTCGTCTGCCGTCTGTCAAGCAGCGCATAAGCCATGTGGCTCCTTGCTTTCTTTGGGTGCATAATTTCGGTATGGGCACAGTCTGGACTCGTCTACCAAGGGCAGACCTACGTTTATGCCCGCATCGCCGGAGACTCCCGTCCACTTCTGCCTTCCCTCTGGGACGCCGGCGCTGACGACCACGCGCTCCGGCGAACTCCCTACGGCGTGGAGACAATTCTGCCTCGCTGGGGGGTAGACTCCCTCCAATCCTGGGGCTTTACCGTCGAGGTCCTCATCCCGGATATGGAACTTTTCTATGCAGAACGTCTCCGTCTGAGTTCTGAGCCACCCCGGATGCCCAGCGATCCTCGGAATTTCCGCTACGGAAGCATGAACGGCTTTTACCGGCTGGAGGAAATTTTCCGAGAATTTGCTCGCATGCAAGAATTTTTCCCCCAAGCTGTTGCCGGTCCTGATACATTGGGCTTCTCTGTTGAAGGGCGCCCCATCCTTGGATATCGCTTCTCCCTGACACATCGCCCTGATGCTGCTCCAGCGGTGCTGTATACAGCGTTGCACCATGCGCGCGAGCCCGGCAGTGTGACGGTATTAGTATACTTCCTCTGGTGGCTCCTCGAACGGGCAGCTGCCGGCGATCCTGAAGCTCTCTTCCTGCTGCAGAATCGGCTCCTCTATGTTGTCCCTGTACTCAACCCTGATGGTTACACCTTCAACGAAGAACAGCGTCCAAACGGTGGGGGAATGTGGCGTAAAAATCGCCGTCCCAACCCTGACGGGAGCTTCGGCGTGGATCTCAACCGCAACTACGGCCCGCTTTCCTTCTGGGACGCCCCAAACGCAGGCTCCTCACAAAACCCCCGATCCGAGGTATATCGGGGACCAGCGCCTTTCTCTGAGCCAGAACTCCAAGCCATCCGGACACTCCTGCAGCGCTATCCCTTCCGGATTGCCCTCAACTACCATACGTACAGCAACCTGCTCATCTACCCTTTCGCCGCACTGGAGAGGGAATCCCCCGACTCTCTCCTCTACCGTCTCTTCGCCGCAGAAGCAACCCGATGGAACCTGTACTCCACCGGCCGTGACATCCAGACTGTGGGTTACTCGGCGCGGGGAGTCTCCGATGATTGGATGTACGACACCAGCGACGGTGGGAAACCGAAGGTGCTGGCAATGACCCCCGAGGTCGGCACAATCCTGGATGGCTTCTGGCCCCCGATGGAGCGTCTCCTGGCGCAAGCACGGGAAACTCTCTGGTTAAATCTCCAAGCCGCTTGGAGCGCCGGAGCAAATGTCCGCCCTCTCTTCTTCACCGCTTCCTGGCACCCAACTCCCCTACTCTGGCTCCAATGTTGCAATATTGGAACAGCCCCCTCTGAATCCACGACACTCTCCCTTCGCCTGCTCCGCCCGGGACTCCAACCAGCATCAGACTCCACTATTGCTCTCCCTCCACTTCTGCCCGCAGAGTGCCGACGATTGTCGTGGGAATATGCTCCCCTCCCTACGTGGGTCAATGGGGATAGCCTCATCGTGGAAATCCTTGCTGTGCAGGATGGCGTCCCACGACGCGATACCATTGCTCTCCCGTGGGGACAGCCGACAGTGCTTCCTCTGTTCACCTCTGCCGAAATGGCTCATCTGTGGGAACTCAACGGTTGGGCATCCGCATACGACTCCACCCTCATGACGTGGACACTGAAAAGCCCACTTGCGGAAACCTACCCAGACTCAGCTTCCCTCTATGCAACGCTTCGCACCCCTATCTCCATTCCCTCTAACAGCCGAGCCTTGCTGGAACTTTGGGCACGCTGGAGCATAGAAGCCAACTATGATGTTGCCACTGTGGAAATCTCCACCGACGGGGGTACATCGTGGCAATGGCTTAAATCGGAACGAATGAAACGAGGGCTTGGTCTGAGGGGAAGTCGCCAAGAAGAAAATTCGTGGGGCTGGGATGGGCACTTCCCCTTATGGTTCCCCCAGCGGTTTGACCTGACTCCCTTCGCTGGACGGAAGGTGCTGCTCCGTTTTGGGCTGCTCAGCGACCCCGCCATCGGCTTCCACGGGGTTTCCGTCGCACAGGTGCGACTCCTCATCTTTGAAAGGGCTGCCTCCAGTGTCTCTGAAAAGCTCCCTGACACCTCACCGCGCCTCTTCCCACAACCTGCCCGACGGGGGAATGCCCTCTATGTCCAGCTGCCGGAGTCCGTAGATGGTTCTATCGCGGCATCCTTGTTCTCCTCCGTGGGAAGTCAAATCACAACGTGCACCCTTCCAGTAGCCGGGGGTATGGGAACTCTATTACTGCCAGCTCAACTCAGCCCTGGTCTATACTTCCTCCACTTCCAGTGGGGAGCTCAGAGATACTGCCTTCCTTGTCCTGTGCTTCCATAGGCCTTGCCGTGCCAGCAATACGGACAATCCGGACCATCCCGCTGATTTCTTTCTCCGAATCCAGCACTGTACCCGAGCGCCAATAACGTTGCATCGCCGGAAGCCCAGAACCGGAGCTGGAAACAGCGAACCTGTCTCCCCTGAACCCTTACTAACCGTGAACGCCACTGCCCAACCGATCGGAGAGAAAGGGAATCAAACACATCGTCGGCACCGAAGAGAGTATGTGCCTTTCGGCGCAGGTTCTGTTCCAAATTTCGCCAGAACTCTGGGCTCTCTGGAGAAAGAAAGCGCCGATGGCGCTTCCCATTCCGCAATTCAACGGTAGAAACCACAATCGGGGATATTGTTCGCAGAAGTACCAGATGCGAGAACGCAGGCCCCTCTTCCACCGCAATAGTCTCCACGGTAAGTAATGCCGCCCCCAGCCAACGTCATGGTTCCCGAAGGAAAAGCCGTCACAACAGCTTCCGTTGGCGCCTTGGGAGGGGAAGGCAATCTACCGGCGAATTGGAGGCTCGAACAATGACCCGCCCACCACAGGCTGTGAACGCTTCGGAAAGAGCCATGATGCCGTCAATAGCCGATACTGATGCCCCTTGTAGGAAAACCCTTCGCCGTGGAGAAGCTCCGACAAGCTGGAGCGAACTTGCAAAATCGCTTCCATGAGCATCCCATAAAGCTGGTCTGGGTAGTTCCAGGCTACTACTACAGCAGTCGGAGCCGTGAACTCCACACGCAGCCACATACCATCTCCCGGAGCAAAGAGAGCACTCTATGCCTCTCCTGACGGGAGCACAGCTATTGCCTCTATTTCAACCAAAGCGTCCCGAGGGAGCCCGGAAACCTCTACCGTTGTCCGTGCCGGAGGCTGTGCGCCGAAAAATTCTGCGTAGACCTCATTCATTGCTGCGAAATCCTGCAGCGAGCGGAGAAAGACCGTGGTCTTGACAACATGCTGCAGATCTGCCCCAACACTGTTAAGAATCGCCCGCAGGTTCTCTAGTGCTTGACGTGTTTGCGTACGGACATCCGCGCCTGCAAGCACCCCTTCTGGGGTCAACCCAATTTGCCCAGAGATAAAGAGCAATTTCCCCGAAACGAGCACTCCTTGCACGTATGGACCGATAGGCACCGGAGCATAGGGGGTGGAGATAACCTCACGCATTGATGTTTCCTCCCTGTAGACCTTTCTCCTCAGCTAACAGAGCAGCACCGATCACGCCAGACCAGGTTCCGAAGCGAGCAACCCGAAGTTGAATCCGTTCCGCAAGAGGCGGCAGGGCACGCTGCTGCACTGTTGCCTGCACAGTGGAAAAAAAGCCAGGGAAGGCTTCTACAATTCCACCACCGACAACGGCCACTTCTACATCCAGGAGGGCAATTGCGGAAACGATACCTAATCCCAACACCCATGCTGCCCAAGTGACGCACTCTCGGGCAGCTTCGTCCCCAGCAGCATAAGCTTGCGCCAGGGACTCCATAGTGACCGGCCGTGAAGCCAACTCCGAAGCAGGGTAGCGCCGGACAACAGACTGCGCGCACCGCAGAAGCGCGGCCTGCCCAACATATTCCTCTAACACGCCGATTCGGAAGGCGGGAATGCCCGTCTGCCCTGTTGCTGTAATGTCAACGATCATATGCCCGATTTCCCCCGCCCCGCCATAGACCCCCCGCCAAAGCTGTCCATTCAAAATCAATGCCCCTCCAACCCCTGTTCCTACCGTCACGTACAGGCAACTGAGAACATCCTGCGCCGCTCCCAGGCGATACTCTGCCCACGCAGCCACATTGGCATCATTGTCCACAATGACCGGATATGAGAAGCGCTCCTGCAACCACGCTTGAAGGGGAAGTTGCTGCAAAGAAGGTAGATTGGGCGAATGCACCAATACGCCCTCCGACGTAACAAAACCAGCAATGCCCACCCCTATCCCCGTCACAGCAGCTCCTTGGACAGACTCATGAATTGCCCGCTGAAGCCACTCCAAGAACTCCCCTGCTGTCGCTGTGTGAGGCGTTGCTACAATCTGCCGCCAGAGTAGCTCTGGCTCTCCCCCCGCTCGTACCAGCCCGAACTTCGTTCGTGTGGCTCCAATGTCAATGCCCAAGGTCATGGATGTGCGATTTCACTCGGGATCACATAGACCGTCTCACCCGGGCGCGCCATCCCATATTGCTCTCGGGCAAGACGCTCGACCTCCCGTTGGTCATGGAGCAACTGGTCGATCCGGTGCTGCAGGGAATCTGCCTGTTGGACCAAGTGCTCATACCGCTGCCGGAGCTCCCTGTACTGCTGCTCCACACGCCAACGGGTCAAAAGCCCATACCGGGATAGAAGAGCAAAGGAAAACACACCAGCTCCAACCGCAATAATTGTCCATACCCACGAGCGACGAAGTGCCCGCCGCTGAGCATAAGCTGACCCCGAAGTTCGGCTCATCCCACCTGCGAATGCGAAAACTCTGTTAAGAAGGCAACGAAGGCATCTATGTGCTCTCGGGAATGCTTCTCCGTTACGGCGATCAGCAAACCTGGCAATTCCGCTCCCAATTGATGGGTAGGAACCCCTGCCAAGAACCCACGCCGGATTCCTGCCGCAACAATCTTTTCAGCGGGGACAGGAGTCCGCACAAGGAACTCTCGGAAAAAGGGCTTCCGGATTGCCAGCTCAAATCCAGGCAGGGCAGCAATGCGCTCTGCTAAGTAATGAGCACGATGGAAGCACTGCAGTGCCAATTCCCGCAGCCCCTCTTTGCCCAGCCATGCCATGTAAACGGTTGCCGCCAACATCATCAGACCCTGGTTCGTGCAGATGTTTGAGGTCGCCCGTTCCCGTTTAATCTGCTGCTCCCGTGTCTGCAGCGTGAGCACAAAGCCGCGTCTGCCTTCCGCATCCTCCGTAACAGCCGAAAGGCGTCCCGGGAGGAAGCGGATGTACTGCTTACGGGTGGCGAAAAACCCTACATACGGTCCACCGAAACTCAGAGGAATTCCCAACGACTGTCCTTCGCCGACAACAAGATCTGCACCGTAGGACCCCGGAGCTTCCAGGATACCCAAGCTGATAGGGTCCGCCACAACAACGAACAAAGCTCCGTGCCGATGGGCATATTCGCCAACCTCAGTAGCCGCCTCCTCCAGCGTCCCATAAAAGTTCGGCTGTTGGAGGACAACAGCTGCCACGTCCTCCCCGATTTCTTCTGCCAGCCTGTCTATGTCCGCCGTACCGTCAGCAGCAGCAAGCTCCTGGAACTGCAGTCCTCGTCCCGCTCCAATTGTCCGCGCCACTTGCCGATAGCGAGGATGGAGTGTTCCCGCCACAAGAATCCGACGCCGCTGGGTAACTGCATGCGCGAATAGACATGCCTCTGCTACCGCGCTGGCACCATCGTAGAGGGAGGCATTGGCAACCTCCATCCCAGTAAGCCGGCAAATCATCGTCTGGAACTCATAAATGCTCTGCAGTGTCCCTTGAGCTACCTCCGCCTGATATGGCGTATACGCCGTCTGAAACTCCGAGCGGTTGATAATCCACTCTACCACCGCCGGCACGTAGTGGTCATATGCTCCAGCTCCCATAAAGCACAGATGCGTGTGCGCCCCGGAAGTTTGCGCTGCTAAGCAACGGAGATACTCATAGAGTTCGCCTTCCGACAATGCCGGGGGCAGATCCAGGGGCTGTCGCAACCGCAAAGGTTCTGGAATTGCCCTCAGAAGCTCTTCTTCTTCCTGAACCCCAATGCTGACGAGCATCTGCTGCCGCTCCTCTTCGGTCAGGGGAAGGAAGGGATGCGAGCGCATCGGAAGGAAGTCCTACCTTGGAAGACCTTTGTACGTCCTGCAAAATTACGCCCCTTCGGGAACCCACTTACGAGTTCTGTTTACAATGAGGGCAGCAGAACCGCTGCTTAGCTACTCCATCCGGAGATTCCGTGCCAACGGTGCTGTAGATCACGCTCCCGGTAGTAAAAGCCGACGCTTTCTGTCCCCCTCTTGAAACTCCAGTCTCTGCAGCGTGATTCTGTCCCTTCCCAGGAAGGCTTCCCCAAGCGCTTAGCGTCTTTACGGGTTTTTCGTAAGTTCGCGTACCTACGCACACTTACGCCTGCCGCTATGAAAGCAGAAAACCTGCGCATTGTCTTCAGCCCCACCGTCTACGAGAACCGGCGTCGCCATCCGGAGGAGTTTGTAGAGATTGCCCGGGAAATCCGACGGGATATCATCAAAATGTTGGTGCTGGCAGGCTCCGGGCATAGCGGGGGTCCTCTGGGAACTGCCGATATCCACGCTGTCCTTTTCTTTGGAGGGTACCTGCGTTATCGCCCTAAGGACCCGTGGTGGTCCGGGCGTGACCGGTACGTTCTCAGTGCCGGACACCTCTGCCCGGTACTCTACTCCACACTGGCGCGAGCGGGCTTCTTTCCGATTGAAGAGCTGCGGACTCTCCGCAAATACGGAAGCCGACTCCAAGGACATCCCGGCCGGGACATGGGACTCCCCGGCATAGAGACTTCCACCGCCTCCTTAGGACAGGGGATTTCCATCGCTGTGGGAATGGCTCTGAGCGATAAGTGGCTGGATAAAAACGACCGCCGGGTCTTTGCCCTCACAGGAGACGGCGAACTCCAAGAAGGCTCCGTCTGGGAAGCCGCTATGGCTGCCGCCCACTACAGACTAGACAACCTCTGCTGGATCGTGGACAACAACGACTGCCAAATTGATGGGCGAGTCCACGACGTCATGAGCATTTATCCGCTGGATAAGAAATTTGAAGCCTTCGGCTTCACAGTGCTCCACTGCGATGGGCATAACTACGCCGAGCTTATGGCTTGCTTTGACCAATTTCTGGAGAACCATCGTCGTGGGATTGGCAAACCGACCGCCATCATTGCCCACACCAAGATGGGGCGAGGAGTTTCCTTCATGGAGGATGACTACCGCTGGCATGGCAAACCCCCGACGCCGGAACAAGCCCTGCGGGCACTCCAGGAGTTGGAAGACCCCTACATCGCCGTTGTAGAGACAACGGAAACTTGAAGCTTACAATGCGATGGATAGGGTTCGCCGTTACCGCCGTGCTACTGTGCCACTGTTCCCGCCCAACAACAGAACCGCCCTCCCAAGCTCCTCCTAGTACGCACCGTTCCCCTTCCCCAAGCTCTCCTGACCCTTCGCCAAAGCAGGCATCTCTTTCCCCAGAGGAGCTCATCTCTCTGCTTCCTGATCCCATGACCTTCCCCGAGCTGCGGGAAGCTCTCCCGCCGTCAATGGGACGACAAGTTTTCCCCGATGGAAGCCTCATCCTCCGGGCTTCCCGAGAGCTCCGCTTCCGGAACGGTGGCTACCTCTGGGTTAGCGTGAGCGACTATACCAATGCCTCCGCTCGATTGCAAGCGGAGCAACAGTTGATCCAATCACCAGGGAAAGACTACGAAAGCCAGCAACTAGAGTTCATCCACTTGCCCGACGGTCTGGGGTACGTCCTCTGGGACCCCATCAGCCGCAACGGACGCTTCCGTGCAATTGTTGCCAATCGCTTCCTCCTTCAGGCAGAAGGTGGCGATATGCCGACCCGCATCCCCTGGGTTCGTATCGCCGAATTCTTCCCTCTGGACCGCTACCGCCGGGAATCCGTTGTCCAACCAAACTGAGCAGCTATGCCAGAGTTTCAGCTCTTGGGACACAGACCAACCCGCCAAGGTTTCGGAGAGGGGCTTGTCGTCCTGGGCGAACGCTATGACAATGTCGTCGTGCTCGGTGGCGATATTACCGAGTCCGTGATGACCTCCTTCTTCCGGGACCGATTCCCTGACCGCTTTTTCTCCATTGGAGTTGCCGAGCAGAATGCAACAACCATTGCTGTAGGATTGGCTCTCTCCGGCAAGATTCCCTTCTTTGCCAGCTACGGAACTTTCTGCGCCTTCCGTAACGCTGACCAGTTGCGGATTTCGGTCTGCTACAACAACGTCAACGTTAAGATCGGGGGTGGTCATGCCGGCATCAGCGTCGGTCCTGATGGAGCAACCCACCAAGCGTTGGAAGATATTGCTATCATCCGTTCGTTGCCCAACATGACGCTGGTTGTACCCTGTGACTATATGGAGACCAAGAAAGCCACCATCGCCATCGGCGAGATCTGGGGACCGGCGTACGTCCGCTTCGGGCGCGCAAACGTACCTTGGTTCACCACGGAAGAGACTCCCTTCCGATTAGGACGGGCAGAGGTATTTCGAGATGGCTCTGACGTAGCCATTATTGCCTGCGGGGCGATGGTATGGCAAGCCTTGTTGGCAGCCGATATGCTCGCCAAGCGCGGAATCCGGGCTCGCGTCATCAACAACCACACGATTAAGCCTATGGACATAGAAACCATCGTGACGGCTGCCCGAGAGTGCGGTGCTGTGGTCACGGCAGAGGAACACCAAATCCACGGCGGCATGGGGAGCGCCGTGGCAGAGGTTCTAGCAAAGAACTGCCCCGTGCCTATTGAGCTCGTTGGAGTCCGTGACACGTTCGGTGGCAGTGGCGACCCTGAAGAGCTGATGGAGAAGTTTGGGCTGACGTGGAAAGAGATCTACACCGCGGCTCTCATTGCCATGGAACGACGCGACAAGGGCAGCGCAGGAGTTCGCCGGGTCACTGACCCCTATCGGACACACTAGGTGAGAGCTGTATGTATGGAGCTCCCCGTGTTGTACAACCTGCTTTTCCTCCTAGGATTAGCGTTCGTGCTGACGGCTCTTTCCGATCAACTCGGTATACCCCACACTCTCACCCTTGCTGTCGGTGGATTAATCGTTGGACCAGCAGGGATAGGGCTTGTATCCTCTTCCGACAGTGTAAAACTACTGGCAGACATCGGTCTTATCCTCTTGTTGTTTACCGTTGGCTTAGAATTCTCTTTCCGCCGTCTTTTTTATCTCCGCTGGATCGCTCTCTGGGGCGGTTCCCTCCAGATGGGACTTTCAACACTGATAGGTTGTGCCATATGGTTTCTGTGGAAGCAAAGCTCATTTATTGAGGCTCTCGCTATAGGACTCCTATGCTCTATGAGCAGCACTGCTATAGGACTTGGTCTTCTGGTCAAAGGGGGTGAAATAGAAGCTCCCCACGGACGGCTTGCCTTTAGCATTCTGCTGGCACAGGATATAGCTCTTCCCCTGGTTTTAGTTCTCATCCGTCTTCTTGGTTTTCTCAGCAGCCAAAAGTCTCCTTCGGTATCATCCCTGCTATTTGAAGTAGCTCTCATCATCGGCGCGGGGGTTTTACTCTTTCTCTTGCTACGCCTCCTTATCCACACCCTTGTTCGGCTTCTTCGATTAACAACTTCTCGTGAGGCGTTTGTTCTCCTAGGGCTGACGGTGGGTATTGGTGCTGCTCTGCTAAGTGACTCCTGGAATCTTTCCCCGGCCTTAGGAGCCTTCCTGGCAGGGATTCTCTTCTCCGACTTTCAGGAACGATACCGCCTTGCCAGCGTGGTAGAGCCCTTTCGGGATGCCTTCGGAAGTGTATTTTTTTTCTCCGTCGGACTTCTCATAGGAACCCTGCCGCCTCTGGGCTGGCTTATCGCTCTTTCGATGGTGCTGTTTGGCGCAAAGCTTATCGCCACCATGCTTCCAGCCCGCCTTCTTGGATATGCCCTGCGTCCGGCATTGCTTAGTGCAATCCTCCTTGCTTCCTTAGGGGAATTCACGCTGGTAGGCCTCCATGTTGGGTCAGAACTAGAGCTTTTTAGTTCAGAAACTCAGGAGCTTCTCCGCGGAGCTTTCATTGGAAGTGTTCTCCTGACAGGATTGCTCTACCAAGGATTCCGGCGGAGGATTCCTCAGAGACCTCCTTCGGATTCCCCCCTATCAGAAGTCCCCACCGAGCATGTCCTCATTATTGGCTATGGCGTAACCGGTGCCACCGTGCACGCTGTCATAAAGGATGCCTCTTTTCCCTACGCCATCTTGGAGCTGAATCCCTTCACCGTTACTAGACTCCAGGCTGCTGGCGAACCTGCTTTCCTAGGGGACTGCACGGATGAGAAAAGTCTCCGCCGCGCCGGCGCCGACCGTGCTCGAGCAATTGTGGTAGCAATCTCCGATACACTCCTGCTCCTCCAAGCCGTAGGACTCCTCCGGAGCTTGAATCCTACGGCCTTTATCGCTGTCCGAACCCGATACGTTGCCCATGTGGAGCCTCTTTACACCGCCGGTGCCTCTCTTGTCGTTGCGGAAGAGTTGGAGGCATCGCTGTACCTTCTGAAATCTTTGCTCCGTCATCTAGACATACCCGTGCAGAACATCACCGCCCTCAGCGAACGCTTCCGCGCTCAGCACTACGCTCTCTTCCGACAGCAACTGGATAAGCTGGAGACATGACAGCCATGTTACCAGAAGATGTCCGTTCACATTTGGACAATGCACCGAGAATAGAAATTTCCGAGCCTTTCCTACGTCGCCTTGGCAAGCTTGCCGATCAGCAAGGGGTAGGGCTCTTCGTCGTCGGGGGATTCGTGCGGGACTTTTTTCTGGGCACAACTCGGAAGGACATAGACTTCACCGTTGTCGGGGATGCCATAGCCTTTGCCCGATTTCTCGCTCGCCATTTCCGTTCAAAGGCGGTCGTCTACGAACGCTTCCACACAGCCCTTGTGCCTATTGGTGAGTATCGCTGTGAGTTTGTCGGCACACGACAGGAAACTTACAAACCGGAGTCGCGCAAACCTATCGTTCACGAAGGGAGCCTCTGGGATGACCTACGGCGTCGCGACTTTACCATCAATGCAATGGCGATTGCACTCAATGAGCCATATTGGGGTGCCTTGATTGACCTCTTCGGCGGTCTGCGGGACCTCCATGCACGGCTTATCCGCACTCCACAGGACCCCGCTATTACCTTTGACGAGGACCCACTGCGGATGCTCCGGGCTGCCCGATTCGCCGCCCTATTGGAGGCAACCTTGGCAGAGGATGCACGGCAAGCAATGGTGCAACGAGCATCGCGCATCCAAATCGTTTCCCAGGAGCGCATCACTGAGGAGCTGCTGAAGCTGCTCTCCACCCCACGGCCGAGCCGCGGATTCCTCTTGCTGTACGAAACAGGGCTCCTGCAGTATATCCTCCCGGAACTGCACCATCTTGCAGGAGTTGAACTGCTGCAAGTCGGAAATCAGTCGTACGGACATAAGGATGTTCTCCGCCACACCCTCCAAGTGGTGGACAACATTGCCCAGCATAGCTCCAACGTATGGCTCCGCCTGGCAGCCCTTCTGCATGACATTGGGAAGCTGAAAACAAAGCGCTTGGTAGAAGGGGTGGGCTGGACATTCCATGGACACGAAGAAGTCGGTGCCCGCATGGTAGAGCGCATTTTCCGACGCCTCCGGCTCCCGCAACAGCACCTCCCCTATGTCCAAACGCTGGTGCGGCTCCATCAGCGTCCCCAAGCACTGGTAGATGAAGGAGTTACCGACTCCGCCATCCGCCGTCTCATCGTCCAAGCAGGGGATGCCCTCGCAGACCTCCTTGCCCTGTGCCGAGCCGATATCACCACGCGCAACCCCGTTCTGGCCCGCCGGTACATGAGCAACTACGACGCCTTAGAGCGCCGGATTCAGGAAGTTCAAGAGCGAGACCGCCTTCGGGCTTTCCAGTCCCCTGTCCGGGGTGAAGAGATCATGGCAATCTGCAACCTACCACCTTCCCCTGCCGTAGGATACATCAAGAAGCAGCTGGAAGAAGCTATCCTAGATGGAATCCTACCGAACGAATACGAAGCCGTCAAGGCATACCTTCTTGAAAACCGAGAACGCCTCCTTGCAGAAGCCCTGGCATACCAGGAAGAGCATTTCCGACGTAAGCGTCCGTCCCAGCCAAATCCGACATCGCCAGCCCAATGAGTCGCTCCCTGCTTTCCCTATGGCTCGGACTCACCCTCTGGGGTTGCCAATCCGAGCGATGGAACCTCCCTACAACGCTTGGAGGAACTCCCTCCCGCACTCACAACTACGCCTCCACGGCGGCGGAACCTCCTCAGCTTCTCTTCCTCCAGGAGCTCCACCATACCGACACCAGCGGCTGTATTCAACCTCCCCTTCCTCTCTCATCTCGGCTGACGCTTCTGACGACGGCCAATGGTTCTCTCTTGGCAGTGTCAGCAACGGGAATCCAATGGTCGTTCCGCTTCCCGGACGGTGTCACTGCTGGTGCAGCTCTGGCTGCCGACACAACTTCCGTATACGTCCTCGGTACGAACGGGATGCTCTACTCTTTCTCCTTCAGCGGGCAGCTCCGATGGCAGAAGCCAATTCTGGACCCCCTCTTGACCAACGACAGTCCTTATATCCACTTGCTCCCCTTCACCGACGGAGTGCTGGTCGGAGATGCCTCCGGCCGCCTGCTCCGCCTGTCCTCCAACGCTTCTGTACTCTGGGAGCATCACCGAAGGACCCAGCTTGACCGATACCCCGTCGCAGATGCCCAAGGCAACATCATCCTCGGGGCAAAAGGGCAGGGAGATTTCGCCGACGACACTATCGTTTTCTTAGAACCGAATGGACGTCAACGATGGGCTCGGGCACTGTCCCAAACCCGCCTCAGTTGCCCTATTATCGTTGGCGACCGTCTCATCGTCGCCGCCGGTCTGCGCTTTTCCCAGCCCCACGAGCCTATTCCGGTTCTCCACGCCCTTTCAGAGACAGGCACCATTCTCTGGTCCCGCACGCTCCCCACCTCTCCCCGATGGCTCTCCTTGGACGACTCCAATAACGTGTATGTGGTCATCTCTAGCCCCGGCGTGGGAGAGCCCATCAGCGGTATTCTCTGCCATAGTCCCCAAGGCCATCAGCGCTGGCAGATATACTTGCGGGCTACAGTAGTCTCGCCCTTGCTTCTTTTCCGCACAGCGGGCATTCTCTTTGCTCTTCAAAAGAATGGGGCTCTCGGGGCCTATATGCTCTCGCTCCAGGACGGCAGTCTCCGAGGATTCTTTTCCTTGGAGGAAGCTCCCCCCCTTCTTTTCCAGCCTGCCGTGACTCCCGATGGGAGCTTACTGCTGGGATGGAGCTCCCGACTTGGTCTACTTCGCTTAGGAGAACATCCCTGGCAATGGCTCTTTTAGCTCAACACAATTTGCCGAGCTACCTCCATTGCTGCCTCCTCACCCCGCAGGAGACGAACCAGCTCCAGAGCAAATGCTACGGCTGTCCCTGCCCCACGGCTGGTCACAACTCTTCCTGCCACAACCACTGGCTCCGTGCGATAGAGATAGGCCGAAAGCTGGGATGCTACGCTCGGGTGGCTCGTCAACGGAGTATCGGGATCGACCAGCCGGTGTTGCGCCAAGATGGTTGGAGCCGCACAGATGGCAGCAATGTAGCCATCCCGTCGTTTCTGCGCCCAGAGCAATCGCCGAAGATGTTCGTTTCGGGAAAGTGCCTCTGTTCCTCGCGTCCCTCCAGGTAACACAATGGCGGAGAAGGTTTCTTCTTCGGAAATTTCCTCCAGCAGCATATCAGGAACAATGCGGACACCTCGGGAGCATACCACCATGGGACTCTCCCCCGCTACGATGACAGAAATCCCAGCTCGCCGGAGCAGGTCAACGACAGTAATAGCTTCCATTTCCTCCGTACCGTTGGCGACAGGGACCAGTACCGGGGCTTCCATCACCTCCACTTGCGCTTTTATGGGACCATCCACAAGGAGGGCTCAAATGACCTCTATGGACAACATATTCGTGCGCGAGCGTGCTACCAACGGACGCCCAATCGTAATGACAACGCGCTCGCCCGGCAGGAAGTACCTCTTTCGCCGTAGCAGGAGCTTAACTTCCTCAATTGTTTCATCTGTCGACCCGACCCGTTCCAGCAGTATCCCCATTGTCCCCCATAGAAGACTCACATTTCGGGCAACCATGGGGCTTTGAGTCACGGCCAAGATAGGGGTCGGTGGCCTCCGCTTGGAAATGAGGCGAACAGTTTCTCCCGAGAGAGTAAGCGAGACAATACCCTGAACTTGACGCTCCGCAGCGATGGCCGCAGCCGCTGCTGCGATTGCATCCGTCACAATCCGCTCCGGTGTGGCAGCTTCCCCCACCAGCGAACGCACAACCTCCGGGTGCACCGTCAGCGCCTGCTCAGCCTCTTGACAAATAGAGCGCATGTACATGACCGCCTCCACCGGATACGCACCCACCGATGTCTCCGCACTCAACATGACGACGTCTGTGCCATCCAGAACAGCGTTGGCCACGTCGCTGGCTTCCGCTCGCGTGGGCATGGGGTTTTGTACCATACTTTCCAGCATCTGCGTTGCCGTGATGACCAGCTTCGCCTTGCTGTTCGCAAGGTTGATCAAGCGCTTCTGCACCAATGGAACCTGGACAGCTGGGATTTCCACTCCAAGGTCCCCGCGAGCAATCATAATGCCGTCAGCTACGGCAATGATCTGCTCAACATTTGCAAGCGCCTCGGGCTTTTCAATCTTGGCGATAACCCAGGCATTGCTCCCCTCTTTCCGTAAGAGCTCTCGCACAGCGATGACGTCTTCAGCAGAGCGCACGAAGGAGACGGCAACGTAATCGCATCCGTGTTGGGAAGCAAATAGGATTCCGGCTCGGTCCCGCTCTGTCAAGCTTGGAAGTGAAATCCGAATACCGGGGACGTTGATACCTTTGCGGGATTGAAGCACTCCACCGACAACCACTACCGCCTCAACGGCTGTCCCAACTTTTCCGGTCACTTGAAGCCGCATCTTACCATCGTCCAGCAGCACAGCATTTCCAGGCCGCAAATCCTGAGCAATGGTCGGATACTCCACCGGGATGATGAGCTGCCTGCCCGGAAGAGCTTCTTCCACTTTCTGGTGGGCAACGTCTGTGAGGAGGACCCTCTCACCCGCACGCAGTTCAATTGCTCCACCGGGCAGAGAGCCTACGCGCAGCTTTGGACCAGGGAGGTCCACAACAATCGGGACGAACCGTCCAACTCGTTGCTCGGCTTCCCGGATCCACTGGACGTAGGCAGCATGGGTCTCCTCAGATCCATGGGAAAAGTTGATCCGAAAGGCATCCGCTCCAGCTACCAGAAGCTGATAGATTTTGTCCGTCGAGGCAACAGAGGGACCAACCGTGCACAGAATTTTCGTCCGGTGGTAGCTGACGCGCGCTCTCGCCCGGGTCGCCATCAGAACATGCCGCTTTCAACACCCCACACTACCACAGGTGGAATACCCTACGGCCTGACCTCCACCTCTAGACTGCATATCGCCGTAAACCCTCATCGAAACCTCACCCTTCGGCGGCTACCCACTACCTTTTCTCCGTCCCCCATGGGCACTGCCCTCTCAACGGAGGAGCTCCACTGAAGAACCCTGCAAGCAATGGCAAAAATACGGACTTCCGCCACAGGCACCCGGAAGGGCGCCTTTGTAAACTTTGAGCACTTTTCGGTATTTTTGAGCCTTCATTGCACAGGCTTCTCCCTCCCCATGCTCGACCTTCGGTACATCCGTGAGAATCCTGCCGTTGTAGAGGAACAGTTACGCCGTCGCGGGAACCATACCTCTCTTGACGAGATCCTGCGCTTAGACGCGCAGCGCCGTCAACTCATCCGCTCTATTGACGCCATCCAACACGAGCGGAAGGCCATCCAAGCAGAAGTTGCTTCGGCAAAGGAGCGTGGAGATGTCCCGGAGAAAGCTCTCAGCTACCTCCGGACGCTTGCTGACCGACTTCGCTCCCTGGAGGATGAACTCCGGGAGGTAGAAACTCGGCTACGCCTCCAGCTGCTTTCCCTCCCGAACCTTCCCCATCCTACGGTTCCTGATGGCACTACCGCCGACGAAAACCGTGAAGTCCGCCGATGGGGAGAGCCTCAGCAAAAGGAGTTTCGCAAAGATCACTTGGAAATTGCAAGGGAGCTACATCTTCTCGACTTCCAGCGGGCAGCGAAGGTAAGCGGAAGCGGATTTGTCTTCTACACCGGTAAGGGTGCCCAGCTTGAGCGCGCTCTTATCAACTTCATGTTGGACTTCCACGTCCGCCATCACGGCTATCGCGAGCTCTTCCCTCCCTTCCTCGTGCTCCCATCGGCAATGGAGGGAACTGGACAGCTACCGAAGCTGCGGGATGACATGTACTACGTGGAGCGTGATGAGCTTTTTCTCATCCCGACGGCCGAAGTCCCGCTGACGAACTACTTTGCAGACGAGATCCTTCCTGCGGAGAGCCTCCCTATAAAGCTCTGTGGGTACTCTGCCTGCTTCCGCCGGGAAGCCGGCAGTTACGGACGGGAAACACGCGGGCTGGTACGTCTCCATCAGTTCAACAAGGTGGAACTGGTTAAGTTCTGCCGTCCCGAGGATTCGTACGAAGAGCTGGAAGCGCTCGTTGCAGAAGTTGAAGCAGTGCTCCAGGCCCTGGGAGTCGTCTACCGTGTTGTCCTGCTGTGCGCTGGCGACATGGGATTTGCCAGTGCAAAAACGTATGACTTGGAAGTCTGGTCGCCCTGCCAGCAGCGGTGGTTGGAAGTCTCCAGTTGCTCTAACTTCGAGGCGTTCCAAGCTCGGCGGGCTAACATCCGCTATCGTCCTAAGGCTGGAGCAAAACCAGAGTTCATCCATACGCTTAACGGGAGCGGTTTAGCCACCCCACGGTTGATGGTTGCCCTGCTGGAGCAGTTTCAGACACCGGAGGGAACTGTCGTTGTTCCAGAGGCACTGCGCCCTTACTGTGGCTTTGATATCATTGCATGAAGGCAAAACCCTGTGGAAAGCTCTGGGTGGAGATAGTGAGGGGTGTGGAAATGTGGAAAGACCAGTTGCTGCTGGCGCTGTTTTCCTACGGCCATACGGTGCTGTGGTGCTGTGGATAACTGGGTGCGGGCTGTGGAAGGCGTGTGGAAAGTTTTCCAAAAGGAGGAGTGCAAGGGGGGGGTGTGTGGAAACCGTGGGAGATTATCCACAAACGTGTGGAAAAGTGCTGTGCACAGTGTGGAAGTCTGTGGGGATACCAGCTTGGAACTGGGGGCTGTGCTTCTCCGGGAGTGGTGGTGCGGTGAGATGATATCTGTCCTTGGGTGCTGGGCGGTGGGGATAGCGTGGGCTGTGATAGTTGTGGGGTGTAGTATCTGGCGTATGCCGGAGTTCAAAGAACTCACCAAGCAGGGAGGTTCTCCGGTTCCAGAGCTTCAGCTTTCGGTGGAGCCTGTACGTTCGGCTCTGGGAGATGTATTGCTTTTCGTTCCCAAAGGGTGGTTCTTGCCAGACTTAGGGGATCGGATGCCGGCTGGGATGGTTGCCGTGGCAGTCAATCCGGACTACACCCTTGCTCTGACGCTTACCCTCCTTCGGAGAGCTTCGCGCGACAGTGCGGGGCGGTACGACCTTTTGGAAGTAACCCGGCAAAGCTTCGAGCGGCATCAGGCTCGCACGGCGGGAGCAGTTCGCTTGGCGAGCGACTTCACGCTTATGCAGCTGGGAATGAAGACGTTCGGTGTCTACCGATTCGTTCGGGAGCAGCGTCATGTCTGGGTGGCAGTTTTTGTCTCCTCCATAGGCACGGTATATGAGGTGGCGGTGGTTCCTCTCTCGGTGCGTCCTATTGACCCGCCGCCGGAGGATGAGTGCGAGCGCATATTCAAAGGAGTCCTTCGGGCAATACAGTTTTGAGTAATCATGAGGCTCTCCCCGGATACGGAAGCTGTCGTGGAGTACCTGCAGGTCTACTCAGGCAACACTCTGCGCAAGGCGAACGATGTCGGTCTCATCTTGGAGGTAGCCGCCCAACGGAATGTTCCCGATCTGGCGAACGACATTATTTTCACCGGAAGCACTCTCTGGCGCGTCTACCGGCTTTGGAAGCGGCTTTCACCTTCGGCGGAGGGCTATCAGGGGGTTGTGGACACCTTTTCCGAGAGCATTACGACGATGCGGCAGCTGTTGTCCCGGCTTCTTGAGGAGGCTTCGGAGGAAGTCCAGCAGCGTTTCCAGGAAACATACCTTCGGCTTGCAGAGGGAGCTGTACGCAACTTGGTAGATTTAGCCCATGACCTATCGTGGCTGAGGCAGCTCCAGAACGAGATGCGCCGCGGGGGTCGAGGAAGCGCAGGAGAAGAGCAAGGCTAAGCTGCTTCAGTTTCTCCACGGAGTGCCGATATACCTGTCTGCCAGGACGCAAGCTGTGTGTAGGATGCACATTGGCTCAGAAATCCCGGAGGTGGAAGGCGGGAAGGGCTGGAAGGGGTTCCCTGGTTCAGAGAGACGGGGACGCTCACTGTCAGTAGGAGCAAGTGATCCCTTCGCTCAAGCCTTAGCATACTGCCTGTCCTGTGGTTTTTCACCGCATGTTCAGCTCTTGGAGAATACCGGTGAAGGTACCCCGGGAGGGGATCAAGGGTCCTTAGGAGAAGTGGAATCTAGGACCGAACGAGTCCGATGGAGGCTTCCTTCGCCTCCTCTGGTCCTAGGAGGGACGATGGGGAAGGAGGATACCTGCGGACAGGAGACGGCCTTCGGCGTGCTGTTGATTCCTGTTGCGGATGGGCAGCGGATAGGACAGAACCTGCCTGCTGGGATATCCGTGGCTAAGGGGAAATCGTTTGGAGAGACGGGATCCAGCGATACAGGATGGCCTTCCCTGTTGCCGGTGTCCCTATGGGAAGGGCACCAAGGTGAGAAGCCGCAAGGGGGGACTTCCCCTGCTGCCATTTTGGGGAAAGAGATGGCGGTAGAGGTCCCAGATCCTACAGCCCGGGAAAGCTCCCTGGGAGTGACGGATAACCAATTCTCCATAGGGCCTGGGACATTGACTGGATGGCATCCCGAGGGATTGAGGTCCACCCAGCGGGTGCAGGAAGGGGTAGAGGTGCAGCAACTTCGGATACTGTTCGTGCAAGCAATGGAACAGGCTCTCCGAGCGCGTGGAGAACTGCCGACGGTGGCTTATGCGCGGGTAGAAGTCCCAGCGTGGGGATGGATCGGGCTAACCATTGCTATCAACGGCGGGCAGGTGTCCATCCGAGTGGAGAGCCAATCTTCCGAGGTCGGGCACCAATTAGTGGCGGCGGCTGAAGAACTGCAGCGGATGTTGAGTGAGCGGCATCTTCGGCTCACCGAGTTTTCTGTTCGGACATCGGAGGCGATGACCTCTGGCGGCTCTTGGCAAATGTGGCGGCAAGCCGATAGAAGAGCTTACCGTGAGCGGAAGTGCTTCGTCAGCTCCTTCCGTTGGTATCGGACGCATCCATTGGCGGTGGTGTAAGTATCCATCGGGGATGCAATGTCAGGGACAGTTGGAGCGCTCTCGGCATTGACAGCCCACGCTTTGGGGTATCAGCCCGGTGCAAAGGGGAGCGCCTCCGCGCCGGAGCGAGAGTATTTCCTGCGGCTCCTCGTTGCTCAGTTGCGAACTCAGAATCCTCTCCGCCCATATGAGGGGCAGGAATTTGCCGTGCAGTTGGCCATCTTCTCCCAAGTGGAACAGCTTGTAGCCATGCGGCAGTTGCTGGAGGTACAGCTTGGTCAGTTCTCAGGGCTCATGGAGACCATGGGAAATGCCTCTGCTCCCGCCTTGGTCGGGACGTTTGCCCGGGCGGAGAGCTCTATGGTATGGCTTCCCGCAGACGGAGGTGTACAGTTCGGCTATGAGCTCCCGGAGGCAGCGGAGGAGGTGCGGGTTGAGATCCTTACACCGGCGGGCGAGACCGTCCGTGTGTTAGAGTTCCACCAAGTGCGAGCAGGGGTCCACACTGTAGAGTGGGACGGGCGGACGGCATCCGGTGAGCGATTGCCAGCAGGGCGATACGCTGTGCGGATTATCGCTAAGGATGGGGCGCAGCAGAGTAGAGAGGTCATCCCCTTTGTTGAGGGAATCGTTGAAGCTGTGCGCTTTACGGAAGGCGGAGCCTTTGTAATTATCAACGGAGTTGAGGTTCCGCTGGTTGCTGTTCGGGAAATACGCAAGCGTCCGTAAGTCTCAGTAGTCGGAGGGAAAGTTATGGCGTTGGCACGGTCTCTGAGCACAGCGCAGAGCTCTCTTCGGGCACATCAGCAGAGGCTTGATCTGATTGCTGCCAATGTAGCCAACGTTAACACTATCGGTTACAAGGCAAGCCGGGCGCGCTTTGCTGAATACTTCGCTCAACGTCTCGGTCTTGGAACAATGCCGCTTGGAGTCAGCGGAGGAATGGACCCGCTCCAGGTTGGCTTGGGAGTGCGTTTGGCGGCGGTGGTGACGGATATGTCCCAGGGGGCGTTAACAGTGACGGAGAGACCCTTGGATGTAGCTCTCCGGGGAGAGGGATTTTTCGTATTACAGCTCAATGGGCAGCAGCGTTATACCCGTGCGGGCTCCTTCACCGTAGACGCTCAAGGGAGGATAGTGGATACGGCAACGGGGGCACTCGTGCAGGGATACAACCTCCTCTTGGATCCGAGTGGACGTCCGATTCGGGATAGCTCCGGAAACTTCTTACTTTCCCGTCGCATAGAAGCGCTTCGTATCCCACCGGAATTGCGCTCGCCAGCGCACCAAACAGAGCGCGTACGGTTAGCGGGAAACTTAAGCGCGGAAATGGGTGATGGCGAAAGCATCGCCACGAGTATCCTAGTCTACGATGCGCGCGGCGCTACCCATGTATTGCGGCTAGAATTTCGGAAGACAAGCACGCCGAATGAGTATGAGCTCAGTATGACCATTGATGGGCAGACCGTTGCCCTGCCAGCGGGCACTTCTACCGTGCAGTTCGGCAGTGATGGGGTCCTGGAATCTCCGCTCTCGCTCACGATTCCTGCTTCGGAACTTAATACGGCTCTGGGGGGGAGCTCACCGGTGTTTGACCCCTCCAAGTCGCTCACAATTGAGTTGGCACCCTCGGACAACCGATTAGCAGGAATTACCCACATGGCCGGACAGAGTGCGGTGACCGCTGTGGAACAGGATGGATATGGAGCCGGGGAGCTTGTTGGACTTCGCGTGGATGCAACGGGGAAGCTGGTCGGCATCTTCAGCAACGGGCGGACGGAAGTAGTAGCACAGCTGGTGATCGCGAAGTTCCCCAACCCCGGTGGGCTCTTACGAGAAGGGGATTCTCTCTTTGCCACTTCGCCTAACAGCGGCGCTCCAATCCTGGGAACAGCCGGTGAGATATTCCCCAGTACGCAGATTATCGCGGGAGCCCTGGAGGAAGCGAACGTAGACTTAAGCACAGAGTTTACAGAGCTTATCACAACGCAGCGCGGGTTTGAGGCTGCCGCGCGTATCGTGTCGGTGAGCGACCAGATATTAGCGGAGCTAACGGCGCTGAAGCGCTAAGTTATGGCTGAAGGGGACCCTGCAGGGTAGCGGCTCCGACGGTAATGAGGGCATCGTAGCCTCCTTGGTCGGGGAAGCGGTAGTATACGAATGCCCAGAAGGAAATACGGCTCCCGGTGGTATTGCCTTCCCATTCCTCAAAGGAGAGCGACTCCATGGTGCCGGTGTCTGCGTTGAGGTGCCCGGTGGCGTACAGGTAATTATGGCGCCCACGGCGCACGAGCTGCCGTAGGCGGTAGAGACGTTCCTCTGGATCATAGGTCAGGCGCCACTCTGGCGAGGCTTTCCAATTGTTGAAGGAGCCGACAGCGAAGACATCCTCCGCAAGCGGAGGTGCTCCTTCAGGGTCCAGAATGAATTCGACAGGGACGTAGTCTTGGAGGTACGGAGGGAGGAAAGCTGTTCGAGCGGCGCCATCATCGGCCCATTCAGAAAAGCTCCCGTTGCGTCGCAGGTCTGCCAGTGGGAAGCGGATAGGCGAGGGGGCATTCGGGGGAAAAAGCGCGGGATTGCTGAGATCGAGTACACGGTATTCGTTCTGTGCTGGAAGTCGCTCGGCTCGGAAGATTTTTATCCCCGGAAGCATGCCGGAGATGCTCTTCCCATACGGTTGCCGGTAAAGGCGCTCTGCTGCAACCCCTAAGGAAGGCTCGTGGGAGACGATATAGGGCTCAAACCAACGGTGATTGCGGTAGAACACCACCGTCTGAACCCGCTCATCGATGGCAAGAGTAGGAGGGAGCTGTACCCATGCTTCCACCGTTACAGCGGCGGGGCTTATACCAGGCTTAGAGGCGTAAAGGTCGCTGTAGACCACGACGCGACAGCTTCCTTCAGGGCGTACGGCGAAAAACCGTGCTTCTGCCAGGAGATGTTCCGGGTTGGCAAGCTCATACAACTGTAGCTTCCAGTTGCCGGCATAAGCGATGGTAACCTGGGGATTAGGAATCCGCAGTCGCCCTCGGTAGGTGTAGTAGCGGGAATTGACGGTTGCTGGCTCCCAGGAGAACAGCGTTGTTCGGGTTAATCCGACAGTGAGGAACACATTGTGGCTCTCGCTCCAATCGGGGCGGCAATGAATAAAGCGGGCTTCCAGAGCAGGGGGAACAGAGGCGTCGACTTCTACCTCTAACGTCACAAATGGATAGCCGAGCACAGGGACAGGGGTGACCGCTTCCGGGTTGAGGAGGAGGATAGGAGGGGCGGTCTCATCTTCAGCACCGTAGAGCCGGATGTTCCGGATGAACCACGGACGTTGCTCTGCCACAGCGGTAATGCAACACCATAAGAGAAGTGCGGCGACATACGGATTCATGGACTTTTCCCGGGCTGAAGGGGAGAGGGCATCTCAAGCGGGGCGTAGACAAGGCTTAAGGTGAAAGCGATTCTATGTGCTCGCCATGGAACGCCGGAGGCAAGGCGGGTTAGCCCTATCCAACCCATCACAGATGGCTGGAGGGCGATATACTGACGTGCTACGATCGGCAGGAGGTATCGCATGCCCAACCCAATAGCGAAGGACACCGGGGCTCCATTCGGGATGTTTCCCGAGCGCTCATTGCGTGTCCGTGTGCCTGTATCGGAAAAGTATCCGTAGGCCGGTTCCACAAGGCGCTCCCGTTGGGAAAACGAAAACCCCAAAACCCATCCCGTCTGAAGACCGAAGCGGAATTGCCACTGGGGCAATGTTGCAATCGGTGTATATCCGAACAGGACCTGAGTTTCCAGAGTGCTTCGGGTAATGGAGAGCTCATGCTCGAAGGTGCCTGGCGCAGACTCTCCGGTTAGAGTGGTTACAACTGTGCGCTCCTGCTGCAGGAAGGTAACGCTCTGTCGGTGATAGCTTGCTTCCAAAAGGAGGCGTAGGCGCGAAGCAAGGGGGAACCCGTCGTATGTTACACTCACTCCCCACCCTGTGCCTATGGCTCCTTCAAAGCCGGGACAGCAGTTCGGAATGGTGGGCGAGACAGTCCGGAAATTTGCCGTGTGGGCTTCAATGTTCATGCCCACACCGGCGCCGACGCTATACTGCGGCTTCGCACTCGGTGGGAGCACGCTGCAGAGCAGCCCCATGAAGAAGTATGCCCACACCATCAGTCGTCTCCCGCTATGGAACGTGCTGGAAGACAATAGCGAGCCGCTGCGAGGGGGTCTGCAACACCAGCAGGTATGTCCCGGCTGGAAGCTCCTTTAGCGTCAGCGCTTCTTCGTATACCCCTGGGGAGACTACCCGTTCAACCAAGCGGAGTAGCTCTTGTCCGTAGAGATTCCATAAAGACACCCGCACCAGGCCTGTCTCCGCCGTACCATACCGCAGAGTTGCGGATGTAGGCGCTGGATTGGGCAGGAGAGTAAGGAGCGCTGTCGCAGCTGTGGGGACGAACAGACGGTCACCCCCTTCACGGCAGATGTCCACCCGGAAGGTGTCCGTGACGATCTCTGTCGGTGGGGAAGTTCCATCCCAGCTCAGCTGCTCCAGAATCAAGGGCGTACGGTCCCGGTCGCCGAGCATTACGCGGAAGCGCAAAGTTGTCAGGGAAACCTCGCCCGGAGGTAAGCCCGTCGTGGAAAAGCTCAAGGGAATGATCCTCCAGCCCTGGGAAAGAGTCCCGACAGGGGTTGGAGGCAGAGGTTCCAATAACTGTGCCCAGTACCGAAGGTGGAGTCGTAGACCCGTTGCAGCTATCCCCGTTGAGGGAATCCGCAGGAGGAGTGGCAGTTCGACGAGGGCCCCGGGTTGAGCTTGTCCACCACGGAGACGAATCCCAACGATCTCCGCCGGGTGGGTGCGCACGTAGTCGTAGGGGTCAGATTCGGTTGAGCAACCGTCGTGGGTAACCCGCACACGGTAGCGTCCGCTTTGGGGCGGAACGAATCGCTGACCCGTTGCCCCGGCAATGGGAGCGCCAGTGCTGTCCAACCACTGGTTCCCAGTCGCAGAGCTGGAAACCAAAGTATCCCCCTCTTGGGTGATAGTGGGCTTTGGAGGACGAGGCAGAACGGTCACAAGGAGGCTGTCGGAGCGAGTTCGTCCACACCGATTAGAGGCAACGACCCAGTACGTACCAGCCGTGGAAACAACAACCGTGGAGCGGTCACGGGCAAACAGGGTATCATTCCGATACCATTCGTACTGCACATCCGGCTGGGGAGCGACCGAAAAGCGTACGGAGTCCCCTTCACATAACGGGAGCGAACCCTCAACGCGAATCCGTGGTGCCTCCGGTGGGGCGGTGATGGTGACGGTTACAGAGTCCGACACAGCTTCTCCACATGGGCTGGATAGCCGTACCCAGTACGTTCCCGGCAAACGAACGGTGACAGTGGAGGTATCTGCCCCGATGGGGGCTCCGTTCCGGTACCACGTGTACCGAGCACCAGCAACAGCTTCAACCCAGAGCAGGAGAGTATCCCCTTCGCAAAGTTCGGGGGTTCCAGCCACCTGTATCTTGGGGGGTGAGAGTGTGTCGAGAGTGCGGATAACGGCGCTGTCGAGCGAACGAGCCCGCCCGCATGGAGTAATGACCTCTACGGTGTACGTCCCCGCTTGTCGGACGACGTAGCGCGGGGAGGTTGTGTCCACCAATTGTCCATCCCGATACCAGTGGTAGCGAGCATGGGGTTGCTCGGGAATGGTCAGCACTGTGCTATCGCCGGAGCAGAGCACGACCCCGCCTTCTATGCTTAGACGAGGTGGATAGGGGCGTGGAAGGACTTCAATCAAGACGCTATCCGACCGTGCACGACCGCAGGTGTTTATGACCTCAACACTGTACCATCCAGGGGTCCGCACCGTATATGCCCACGCTTGCGCATTGCGCAGTATGAGCAGGCCGTTGCGGTACCAGAGATATTCCTGTACGGTCGGTTGCTGCTGGGTCTGGAGGCGAGCGCTGTCCCCTTGGCAGAAGAGGCGGCTCCCAATGATATCCAGGGTGGGCTTCTGGAGCGGCTCGTCCACGAGAATCCGGACGGTATCGCGTGCCCATGCTATCCCGCATTGGTTTTCAACCGCCAGGGTGTACGCTCCCGCTTGGTGGACCACGATGGCCGGACTGTTTGTCCCAATCGGCTGTCCGTCGTGGTACCAGTGGTACGTGACATCGGGCTGGGGCTGAGTAGACAGTGTGACACTGTCTCCGCGGCAGAAGCGAAGAGGTCCTGAGGCGGTGATGGATGGTCTGGTAGGGGGAGCGCCAGCGGTGAGAATCACCTCCTTCTGCGCCGTTGCCGTACCACATGGAGTCTGCACCTCAACGGTATAACGCCCCGGCTGTCGGACAACCAGGGTAGGAGCATTGACGCCGCTGATGGCAATATTGTTCCGACGCCATCGGTAGGTTGCCATTTCCTCCGGCTCTATCTGGAGAATGGCGCTATCCCCGGGACAGAGGAGGGTGTCGGGAGTTACGGTAATAACGGGAGGTTTCGGGGGACGGAGGATTGTCAGTGTGTCGGTTGCTTCTCCGACAGTGACAGGACTGGAGCCAATGATCCGAATCCGATAGCGCCTACCGGCAGGAATTGTATCGGGAATTCGGGCAACAATCCGTCCGGAAGTTTGACCGGCAAGCTCTCCGATAAGGGTGGACCTGGCGAAATCGCCGGAGGAATCGGACAGAACGGCCGTGAAGCTGTTGTCGCTGAAGAAGGAGCCGGTAACGGTAAACTCTATCGTCACCGTGTCGCCAGCGCAGAGCGGGCTTCGGAGGGCTCGGCACCGGATTGTCTCCCGTTCGAATCGGGTCAGTACAGCATCGGAGGAACCCTGGAGCTGCCCTTGGAAGGCACTGCGTATGGGGTAATCCCCACTCGTTGTGGAGCCGCATGCGTAGAAGCTGATACCGGTGTCTGCGGCAACGCTGTAGAAGACTTCGTATCCGCTCCCTCCGAAGGGTGTGGACCATTGGAGGGTGCCGACGTAGTGCAGTAGCACAAGAAAGGCATCGCCGCTGCCCATATACGGTTGCAAGGAGAACCAGCGCGGAAAGTTTGAGCTGTAAGTGTAGCCACAGGCAAGAACCCAGCGGTAGGCGGTGACGGCAACCCCACGAATCTCATCCATTCCGCTTCCGCCATAGAAGGTTCCCCACAGAAGGCGCCCAGCGCTGTCCAGGTACGTTAGGAAGGCATCCAAAGCGGCCGAGCGCCGAGGCTGGATGGCATTGAGCAGGGGGATTGTGTCGCTTAGCGAAGCTCCTCCGAAGACAACGGCGTTCTGATATCCCACGGCAACGGCGTTGGCAACATCCTGCCGATTCCCACCGTAGTAGGTCGCCCAGAGAAGCCCTCCAGTTCCGCTGAGCTTGAGGACAAAGGCATCGGAGAGTCCTCCAGCAAAATTGGGCTGAAGGGCGTTTTGTACGGGGAAGTTGGCACTAGAGGTTATCCCGACACCGATGACGGCACCCGTGCTATCGGCGCAGATTCCCCGCAGATCGTCTTCGCCAGAGCCACCGTAGTATGTTGCCCAAGTTCGTTGACCGTTGGCGGTGAACTTCAGGAGGAAAACGTCTAACGTCCCTCCGGCATGAGAACTTTGGACAGCGTTGGCAATGGGGAAATCCCTACTACTGGTGGAACCGCCGACGAACAGGGCATTTCCGGAGGAGGTGTAGGCAGTGCTGTAAGCAATTTCTGCCCCCGTGCCGCCGTAGTACGTCGCCCATTGGCGTTGCCCATTAGCATTGAGCCGCACAAGGAAGGCATCCGATGGACCTGCAAGTGAGCTTTGGAAAGCATTCTGCGTTGGGAAGTTCGGGCTGCTCGTAGTACCAACGATGACGCTATTGCCGTTGGCATCACAAGCAATTCCGTAGGCTACCTCCACGCTGTCGCCCCCGTAGTACGTTGCCCACAGGGGCTGCCCTGCAGAGGAAAACTTCACGATAACGGCGTCAGAAGCAACCGTCGTTGCCAACGTTGATTGGAGGGCATTGCGGACGGGGAAATTCGGACTTATACTCCAGCCAGCTGCGTAGGCATTTCCTTGGCGGTCTGTTGCCACGGATAGGAACTCCTCAGCGAGGCTACCGCCGTAATACGTCGCCCACATAACTCCTGGGTCAAAGAGCAGAGGGACACCGGGGATGGCATCAGGCACGGTGAAGGAAAGGGTATCTCCCCTCAGCCGGTAGGCACCCGATAGAATACGCCCCTGTTGGACAACCACAGGGGGTAATTCCCGGAGCTCCCCTGCCGAGGTTATCACACGGAGAGAGCCATCGTTTTCTTGGAAAAGCCGCTCTGCACCGACATAGCGGAAGCGGACACCGGCCAATGCCTCTGCTCGGTGAGCGATGAGATCATACTTGAATCCATCCGTTCCGGACCACGTCAGCCGCAAGTCAACCTCTGGGAAAACACCTTGGAGTATGAGGGAACGGTATGCCTGGATGCTGGAAAAGGTGCCGTGGGGATAGTAATAGATGCGCCGGAAGTGGCTCGGTTCTTGGGGCTTCCAGTGGAAGAACCTGTTTGCGCCGATCCACTCTATGTCCACTCGCCGAAGGAGTAGGCGAAGGCGGTGGGGCCCTGTGCGGGAGAGAAAATCGCTACGGTCGTAATCCGCTCCGCCCTGAGGGTGCAGCTCCGGCAGGGACTGCACGAATACATAGCTGAGCCCCGAAGGGCGCACGAAGAGCAGAAAGTTCGGCGTTTCAGCAACAAAGAGGACCTCGGGACATGGGGTGCCGTGGGTGTCTCGAAGCTGACCGATGTTTTGCCAGAAACCCGCTGCCGTGCAGAGAACAGCTGTCCATGTAAAAACCCCTATTACCCGCGTAACGAGCATGGCGGAGCAGCTACGTGACTGGGCGTTTGAGACAAACATAGCCATTTCCCTGTAAAAAGCCCCCACAAAGACGGGCGAACTTGCTTGGGTAGCAGAGAACTTCCCGTTCCATTCCGGGCGTGCGCAAAATCTTTTCGGAGTTCCAGCTTCCCCAATTTGGCTGGAAGGGGAACGAGACGGTGCCGCGCATTCGCTCGAAGGCTCCCAAGTGCGCTGAAGGTGTGCTCATTACAACTCCCCCCGGAAGGCCTTCTCCAGTATCGCTTGCTCCAGCCGCTTGAGCTCCGCTTGGGTGGCGGCCTGCTCCTCCTTGAGG
>Ga0209289_100109_pt1 | contig 50962 bp, 45 predicted proteins | sample GXS110809BmetaG_FD_184121 | JGI IMG/M metagenome (GOLD analysis project Ga0209289, IMG submission 184121) | Hot spring microbial communities from Gongxiaoshe hot spring, China to study Microbial Dark Matter (Phase II) - GXS 110809B (SPAdes)... ... | reverse complement strand
CTGTCTGTCTGTCTGTCAACCCCTTTTTCGCTTTTTCCAACACATTTTCGGAGGGGCGGGAAGGCTCTCCCCACAACCGATCCCGATCCTGAAGAGCGGCGCTCTCTTCATCTCCTCGGACAAGGTCTTCCTCAGGCCATCTTGATTCTGTGGTCTGTCCGCCACGCGTGTTTAGCAATTGCGAGAGGATGCGGGAGGTGGGGCCGCGGGTCGGTCAGCCCTGCAGGTGATCGCCGATCTGCTCGGAGAGGAAATCTCCACGAGCGCCTGCGCGCATTGCCAATCTCTCCGTTCGGATCGTAAACTGAAAGTCTTAGCGATTCTCGCTGAAGGAGGAAATCGCGCGATGACGTACACGCCGAAGAACTACGAGCACCTGTTGGGCATGGATGGGTTTAGCGATCAGCTCTTGAGGAATCATTTCACCTTGTACCAGGGATATGTGGCCAACGCGAACAAGTTGGCCGAAGCGCTTCTGGAACTGGGGAAGAGCGGAAAGGCGGGGACGCCCGAATACGCGGAATTGAAGCGGCGCTTCGGCTGGGAATTCAATGGCATGCGGCTTCATGAGCTGTATTTCGATAATCTGACCCAGACGCCGGAGCCGCTTGAGGCGAATGCTCCTCTGGCGCGGCTCATTCGTGAGCAGTACGGATCGTTCGAGGCCTGGCGAGACGATTTCAAAGCGGCGGGAGCCATGCGCGGGATCGGATGGGTCGTGCTCTATCACGATCCGGTCTCCGGTCGGCTCTTCAACACATGGATTAATGAGCACGATCTTGGCCATCTGGCTGGATGCGCGCCGCTGCTCGTGCTGGATGTCTTCGAGCACGCCTATATGCTCGACTACGGATTGAAGAAGGCGGAGTACATCGAGGCGTTCTTCCACAACATCAACTGGAGGGTCGTGGCGGCACGCTTAACATGAGCGAGCCGGCGCGGTGATTCTCCAAAATCAGAGAGGAGAGGCCACGGGCGAGGTCGTGGGGGCTCCCGCACTTCGCGCGCCGAGGGGGGGTAACCAGCGCGGACGTGCATCCAGAGTGGGAGGTCGAGCATTCACCGCGTCCTTCAGGAGAGCGCGGCCCGCGCCATCTCCTCGGCCGGGATGTCGAAGTTCGCCGAGACGCGCTGCACATCATCGTGATCTTCGAGCGCGTCCATGAGCTTCAGCATCAGGGCGGCGTCCTTCCCCTGCAGGCGCACGTAAGACTGCGGGATCATCGTGATCTGGGCCGTGAGCGGTTGAATCCCCGCCTGCTTGACCTTCTCCAGGACGAGCTCGAAGTCCTCCGGGGCCGTGAGGATCTCGTAATTCCCCTCATCATCCACGCGCACGTCTTCGGCGCCCGCCTCCAGGGCGAGATCGAAGATCGCGTCCTCGGAGAGGGCGCCTTTCTCCACGGCGATATAGCCTTTCTTTTGGAACATCCAGGCGACGCAGCCGCTCTCGCCCAAATTCCCGCCATATCGGGAGAAGATATGCCGCAGCTCGGAGACGGTGCGATTCCGATTGCTCGTGAGCGCTTCGACCAGGACGGCGACGCCGCCCGGGCCATAGCCCTCGTAAATGACCTCCTCGTACTGTTCGCCGGCGATCTTCCCCGTGCCGCGATCAATGGCCCGCTGGATGGTCTCCTGCGGCATGTTATTGGCTTTGGCCTCGGCGATCGCCTTCCGCAAGCGCGGATTCGCCTCCGGATCCCCGCCGCCCAATCGAGCCGCCACGCTGATCTCGCGGATCAGCTTGCTGAAGAGCTTCCCGCGCTTGGCGTCAGCGGCGAGCTTCTTATGCTTGATCTGATGCCACTTTGAATGTCCCGACATCGGTCCGTCCCCTGGCTCGATGTCTTCTCGGACGAGGTTCCCTCGTCGGAGGTCTCAATCATATCACGGTCTGCAAATGAGCGCCAAGCCCCGCTCTCGGCTACTTCGGCGCGAACTTCCGATAGAGCGCATAAGCGACGAGGAACGAGACGCAGAAGATCAACGAGGGTACGACGATCCCCCAAAACACGCTCTGCGGCCGCGCCGTCTCCACCAGGAGTGCTCCTTCAGGCATGGTCTTCCTCCTTCCTCATCTGGACGCGTTCACGGCGTCGTCGGCGATAGGAGAGGTAGGCGAAGAGCATTCCAAGAAACGACGCCACATAGGCGATGGAGAGGCCGATCAGCACCGAGAGCCCTTCGTTCATCGCACTTCCTCCCAACGCAGGATCTTATCCAGTTGCTCCAGGTAGGCCTTTTGCTTCTTCTCGTACTCGGTTGAGATGGCCTTGAGTTTCGGATCAATGATCCAGTGCATGATCGCCGTCAGCAAGATGCCCGCGATGAGGATCAGCACGCCACCCCTTATCCGAAGGAGCGTGAGCGCGACGCCGAGCATCAAGGCCATATACGCGAGCGGAGAGATGAAGATAGCCAACCAATCCTCGCGCGTCCATTCGTCGGCCTCCTCGGCCGACCACTCGCGCTTGAGGAAGGAATGGCGCGCCACGTTCCGTGGGGCAATCAATCCCAGACGTTCGGCCTCCGCGCGGACGGGGCCCCACCAGCCGATGGGGCGCGACATGACGTAATAACGCACGAGTTGTCGCATGTCCTCGGGCGGCGTCAGATACGTCACCGGCACGTAGATGAGCGCACCCAATCCCATCAGAATCCAGAATTGCAAATAATCGGGCAGGTTCGGCAACACGCCGAAGGCCGGCAAGACCCACACGATCACCCAGCTCAAGCCCAGATTCGCGATCCACGCGATCAAATACCCCCACGCATTGAAGCGCCACCAAACGACTTGCAGGATGTTGGGCAGCCATACGCCGGCCGCCATGATCCAGAGGGCGAAGATGAGCCATTTCGTGATCTCCTTCATCATCAGGCCGTAGAAGAAGGAGCCCAGAAGTACCAGGAGCGTCGAGATCCGCCCCACCCAAACGAGTTCGCGTTCGGAGGCCTGCGGTCGGATGTAGTGGTGATAGAGATCTCGCGTTGCGTACACGGCACCCAGGTTCAAGTGCGAAGCGATCGTCGAGAGATGAATGGCGACGATCGCTGCGAAGAAAAAGCCCAGCATCCCCGCAGGGAGGAGCTCCAGTCCCAGTCGGTACCATCCCAGTTCATACTGGGCGCGATCAGAGATGTTCGGGTAGAGGACATAGAAGCCTAAAATGGCGACGGCCCAGAGCGCGTTCCGCGTGAGTACGAGCATCGTCCCCCACCAGATCGAGTAGGAGGCATCGCGGACGGACCGAGCCGATTGAATCCGCTGGGCCTCGACATACCAATCAATGGCCGTGCCCATGCCGAACCCCCCCATGACAGCGATCACCAGCATCGTCGCGAACCACGCGACGGGAAAATCGCCCGCGAATAGGCCTGTGAAGGCGAAGGGACTGGTGCGCCACCCTTCCCCCATCGCTTGCAGCTTCGAGACGATCCCCTGTGGCCCTCCCGCCTCGAAAATCCCCCAGAGGGAGACGATCAAGATCGCGACGAAAGCAATGACGCCCTGCTGGAAATCGGCCATGACGACTCCCCAGTACCCCGCAGCCAGGACGTAAACGGCGCACACGGTCGAGAACAACACGAGGCCGACCCACTCTGGCCAACCGAAGATCAGCTGGCAGAGCTTCCCCATCGCGATGCCGACCCAGCCGAGGATGAACATGTTCATGAAGACCATCCAGCCGGCGATCCATCCACGCAGGAGTTCGCTGCCCAACCCGCTGAAGCGCAAGCTTTGCCATTCGGCCTGACTATAAGCGAGCGAGCGGCGGAAGATGCGCGCGCTGACGAAGGCGCTGATGGCGCACCAAGCAGAGAAGAACGTGTACCAGAGGCCGCGCAAGCCGTGCTGATAGACGATGCCGGTGACCCACATCGGCGTATCCGTCGCCGTATGCGTGGCATAGACCGAAGTGGCCGGCAGCCACCATGGCAGCCCTCGCCCGGCCAGGAAGAAATCCGCCTCCGACCGCTTGCCCAAGCGATAAAAGAGCGCGCCGCATCCCACCATCAGCAGCAGATACAGCACCACCCACACCCAGTCGAGCGTCGTGAAGCGCACCATAGGACCTCATCCCTCCTCGTCTTCGATCCCTTCGGCCTCTTCCCTTGCGCACTCCACGTGACCGGGAGCCGAGGCCAAAAACCGGAGCCGGCATTATAACACTCCGTCGTCCCGAGAAGAAACCCGATGGCGGCTGGCTTTCCAGCAGGTCCCTTCGTACAATGAGGGACGCTGGGAGAGGAATCGATGCCTCGGGCGAGGACTCATGATGCGATAACGCTGGCGCTCGCTCCGCCGACGTTTCTGCTCACGCACGCGCTCACGGGGAGTCGCGATCTGGCTTGGCTGGTGACGCTCGCTACGCTCTTCTCCGGATTCTTGTTCAATCCCGACCTGGATATTCGGAGCAAACCCTACGCCCGGTGGGGACCGCTCCGAGTTCTCTGGTGGCCGTATCAGGTGCTCGTCCGCCACCGCTCGCGGCTCTCGCATGGGCTTTTGCTCGGCACGTTCGTGCGCACGGTGTATCTCTCGATCATGCTCGCCCTTCTTGGTGCGACCGGGATCGTACTCTGGCATGCGCTTCACGAGCAGCCTGGAGCGAGCGAGAGCGCGCGTCAGGCCTTCGATTTGCTGAAGCGATGGCTCCTCTCGGTGGAACGCCGATATTGGCTCGCCCTCTGGTTCGGCCTCTGGTGGGGCTCGGCCGCTCACACGCTCGCCGATTGGCTCTGGAGCCTCTGGACCCAGACCAAACGCCTCCTATGAGCTGAACGAGCGGTTCAGTCCAAGGCGAGCCGATATATCACCAGTCGCGAGTCGGCCTTGAGAACCGCTCCTACGAAGACGATGCTCCCTCCGGTCGCCAAAAGCGGTGGAATCGGCGTCAACAGCTCCCCTTCCGGCCCAGGCTGCCAAGCGGCGATGAGCCGCTGAAGCGTCCCTTGCTTCCAGAGATAGAGATTCGTTTGGTCGGACGTGAGGCTCAAAAAGACGATCTCCCCAGTGGGGGCCATACTGTGAACCGGCAAAAGCGGAAACGCGATCGGCACGCCCTCAGGCGTCGGATCGCCATCGGCCACGACCTTCACGAGCGACCCACCCGAGTACGCAAAGAGCGCGCGCTTTGTGCCCCCTCCGGGCGAGCTCACCACTCCGATGAAACTCACAACCCTTTGGGCGTTGACTTGAAGGGAGGAGAAGACCTCCGGCGCGAATGCGCCGAGCTGCAACTCCGAGCCGCGGGAGAAGGTTCCCTCGATGGGCGTCGTACCGCCGCTCTCGGCGATCTTCTGGAAGGTATACCCGGAACCCATCCGTCGGGGCGTCGCGAGGATAACTCCCTCATCGCGTGGCGCACGTACCGTGAGAGCAATCGTCCCATCATCGGCGAGCGCTACGTCCATGATGAAGATCGCTTGTACGTTCCGAATGCGGGGGAGCATGCTTAGGTCAATGGTCCGATTCGAATCAATGCTGTATCCTCCGGTCGTCGGTTGAGCCAACAGCACCAGGTTCCGCACGTTCGCGCCCGTCGTGTCGGCGAGGTTGGCGACGAACGCGATCTGACCTGCCCCATTCAAGCTGATGTCGAAGATGTCAACCACAAGCTGATTGAAGACGGGGTCTCCAGAAGCGACCACCTTTTGATACGATCCTCCTCGACGGACCAGGAGTGCCGATCCATCCTCCGTCTCCACCTGCAGGGCGATCACGCCCGCATCATTGATCGCCGCTTCCGTGATGGAACGAATCTTCATCCCTTCGATCACCTGTCCCTGATATGCCACAAGCTCGATCGTGCCCTCGCGAACCCGGAAGAGGTGCCGGCCTCCGCCCACGTTCCCGATGAAGAGGAGATCACCGCTGCCGTTGGCGGCGAGATTGGGGAAGCTGAGGAGGGGGGTATCTGGGGAGACGGACTCGACCGGACCAAGGAGTGTTTCCGCAGGCGCTGATCCCGTATGAAGCCGAAGCGAGATGTTCAGTCCGAAGGCAGGCTTGTCGAAGGGACCGGTCGGCGTCCCGAAGTTCTGATTCAGGGCGACGACGATGTGATCATACACGGCCTGACCCCGGCGGTTGATCGCGTAAGGCGGCAAGTTCTCCTCCGTTTGCGAGGTTTCGGGGAACTCTTGCGCCTGTCGTTGACTGCCCGCAAAGCGAAGAATTCCTCCGCCGAGGATGGCGCGCGAAGCCACGCCGCAGTAGATCACTCCGCCTTCGCCCAAAGTGGGCGCCGTGAGAAACTGCACGCTGAGACTGCCGACGTTCTGTCCCGTGCGGACGATCTCTTGAAGGCCGCTTCCGATCGTGTAGCGATAGAGCGCGAAGGTCGGATTCTGCTGATTCGGCCGGCGAAACGCGCCGACGAAAACGAGATCGCCACTCGGGGCGAGCGAATTCGGCGAGAGCAGGAAAGGCACGGCCGGGAAGATCGTGTTAACAGGCGGAATGATGTCCACGAATGTTCCTCCCGAGGCGTTCGGCGCCGTATCGCCGATCTTCACAACGCGAATCATCGAAGCACCGGTCTTCACGTAGAGCGCTTGCTCCGCTTGGTCCAGGAAGGCGATCACCTCGCCCTGCGGGCTCACGGCCTGGAGGACAGGGGTCGTGATCATTCTTCCCCCAGCACTCGGATCGCCTGTCCGCACAAGGAGATCAAGCGTCTGTCCAGCAGAGCGAAAGATCGCCGTCTGCAAGTCTCCCTGCGTCGTGCGCACCGAGGCCGTGAAGTACGCCTGGCCGTCGTTCGTCAGTCGCGGGTTCGAGAAGCCGAGGATCGTTCCGGCCGAGGTCGTTGTCCCTGTCTTGAGCACCGCGACGATCGTCCCTCCATCAGCCAAGAATAACCCGGCGCTTGGTACTCCCACTTCGGGCGGTAGCCCCGAGGTCTCCGCCACGAAGAGAATCTGTCGCCGATCGTTGAGAGAGAACTCGATGAGACGCGTGAAGACTTCACCTTCCGGCGTGCGATCCCCAATCTGAACGATCCGCCGCAGCGTGCGCGTCGCCGCCTCGCGGAGGAAGATCGCCCCACGCAGCGTGCCCGTCTCTTCAGCGAGAGCAAACGCGACATCCTGTGCCGCGTTGATCTGGTGCTCGCGGAGGACGGATCCAAGCCACTTCGCCCGATAGAACGCCTTGTTCCCGAAAATGCCCTGTCGGACGTCCATGCCGTTATTGTTCATCACACTCAGGCGATACTCGTACGGCCCTGGCGGGGGAAGTTCGCCCGTCCTCACGATCCGTTGCAAGGGTGCCTGAGCCAAGCGGGGGAGGGGAAGGGCCAGCCATAGAAGTCCGATCGCCAGACGGGCTATCGCCTTTCGCCATTCAAAGTCCATTGGGGGAAACGCTATCCTTCGGGAAATTCGCATATCCCGTCCTCCTTGGTGAATTCGTCGGTCGCGCGTCTTCCGGACTGCTCAACGTCACGCTGCGCAATATAGTGAAGGCAGCGCGCACTGTCAATGCGGGTTCGTTTTCGGGGGACTCCCCAGCAGTTTGAGGATGCACGCGCACCGTCGTCATCCTCGCCGGAAGAACATCCGAAGGCGCTGCCACAAGTATCGCAGGAATGTTCGGAGGATTCCATGTCGAGGAGGGGTAACGGGGGCTCCCGTCGTCTCCGCATTTTGAAGCGCGGCGACCTCGGCTTCCAACGCCGTGAAGAATTGTCCGGCGAGCATGCGGGCCGTCCCTTGCAATAGGCGCTGTCCAACGCTAGCGATTGGACCACCTACTTGCACGTCCCCGGAGTAGTGAATGAACGTCTCCGCGTCGCGCTCTTCCAAGACGAGCGTCCCCGTCCCCTTCGCGAATCCCTGAGGCCCTCTTCCCTCAAAGGCGATCGCGTAACGGGTCGGTGGGGTCAGGTCCTTCAGCTGGAATGTTCCGGCGTAAACCCCCCGGATGGACGCCACGCCCACATGGAGCACGGCCTTGTACCGATTTTCACCCTCGGGTTCGAGCTGCTGGCAGCCGGGCAAGCAACGGGCAATCGCCTGCGGATCCTGCAATACTCGCCACACGATGTCTCGTGGCGCCTTGAGCGTATGTGTCCCCTCGATCTTCATCTTCCGCCCTCACAGCCGGTGCATGATCACTCGACGAATTCGACCGGGACCAAACGCGGCAGGAGGCCACGTTCGTATCCCATTTGCAAGAGCAGGCCAATGGCTGCCTTCCCGCGCTCTCCGCAATCGAGCGTCAGCTCGTTGACGTACATGCGGACGAAGCGGTCGGTCGAAGCCAGATCCAAACCTCGCCCGAAAGCCCGCGCGTAGTTGAGCGCTTCCTCGCGGTGGGCGAGTCCGTAGGCGATGCTCTCTCGTAACAATCGGGCGAGCGCGCGCAACACTTCTTCTCCAAGATCGCGTCGCGCGGCATTTCCCCCAAGCGGCAGTGGAAGCCCCGTGTGCGCGAACCACCACTGGCCGAGATCGAGGACCTTCCGCAATCCGAGCGCCGAATACGTCAATTGCCCTTCGTGAATGAGAAGTCCCGCCTCGGCTTTCCCCTCGGCCACATACTCGGGGATCTGATCGAACGGGACCACGATGTGTTGAACGTCTGGGATGAGCAATCGCAGCACGAGGAATGCCGTCGTCAACGTCCCCGGGACGGCGATCCGAGTCCGAGAGAGATCGTCCACCGTCATATCTTCTCGCGCCACAAGGAGGGGGCCGTAACCTTCCCCCATGCTCGCCCCGCTTGTCAAGAGCACGTACGTGTCGGCGACATACGCATAGGCGTGAAACGAGAGCGCCGTCAGCTCATACTCCCCCTCCAAGGCCGAACGGTTGAGCGATTCGATGTCCTTGAGCACATGCTCGAATCGAAAGCCCCCCGTGGGAATCTTCTCCTGCACGAGGGCGTAGAACATGAAGGCGTCGTCGGGATCCGGACTATGCGCGATGCGAATGCGTGGCGATGTGCTCATGCCTTGAGCCTCCCAAGCGCAACGAATCTTCAAGTCTATCGAACCAGAGATCGCGAGACAAGCGTTCGATCTTCCACATGCGAGCCCACGCCGGCGAACCTCGGGAACACGCACGCGCGCGGCCCCGATGGATGAGCCCAGCGGAAATCGTGTTCTCCGAGGGCGCGAGCGATCATCCGATGGGTCGCCCCCTTTCGGGGGCTTGGATGCTTGGACGTCGTCCGGAGGCTCGCCTTGCGGCTCGCCCTCGGCGAGATTCGATCGCCCGCATGCGCGGTCATGGGGTGGAGGGAACCTCAACCGAGCGCGGTCCCCTGCTGCTGCAGGCTCAATGCGGAATGGGCCAGCTTTAATGAAGCTCGTCTTCGGCCTCGCCCTCGACTATACTTTGGCGTGCGCGAGCTCCATGCAGGTCGAACTTTGAGCGAGCGTTCGCAGTGGTGAGATGATGTTCGACGAGGGGGGGGCGTATGTACATTGCCCTGTTGTATGAGACGGTGGAGAACTTTGTGCAGCGGCGCGCGCCGTTTCGCGCGGAACATTTAGCACTTGCTGAACGGTGGCATCAGGAAGGGCGGCTTCTTCTGGCGGGAGCCTTTGAACCGGCGGATGGGGCGCTGTTGATCTTTCGTGTAGATGATCCTGCGGACGTTGAAGCGTTCGTTCGAAGCGATCCCTATGTGCGGCATGGGTTGGTGCGGTCCTGGCGCGTGCGGAGGTGGAACGTCGTCATTGGGGGAGAGGAGCCGACGGCGTGATGATCAGGCATCCCGAGCGTGCCAGTAGGGGCCGCCGGCAGTTCCCTCCTGGCATCTCGAGAACGCTGACCTATTGGCTGGAGACTGATGCAGTGGGCTTCTCGGCGCGCCTTCTGATGCGGCGATCTCACGGAACGCGTCATTGACACGCCCAGGGAGTTCGTCTATAGTTTCCCTTCGTTTTGGGGCAGGAGAGCGCCGATGACCGAGCTGTCAGATTTTCTGCCGATTCTGCTGACCTTTGCGATCGCGACGCTCTTGGCAGTCGGTTTGGCCTTTGCGCCTCGGTTTTTGGCCGTGCGGCGACCGACGCCGGAGAAAGCGATCCCATATGAATGCGGGAAAGACCCAATCGGATCGGCGCGCGAACGGTTCTCGGTCGCGTTCTATCTGGTGGCGATGATCTTCATCCTCTTCGACCTTGAGGCGATCTTCTTGATCCCGTGGGCTGTGGTCTTTCGCGATCTCGCTCGCGAGGTGTCCAGGGGATTCGTCTTCGCGGAGATGATGGTCTTCATCGCCGTCTTGATCGCGGGATACGTTTACGCCTGGAAGAAAGGCGTCTTCGATTGGCATCGGTGAACTATGGCCGAAGAATTGGAAAGAGCGGGAGTACCGGAGATCCTCACGGCGCGGTTTGAGGATTTGGTGAAGTGGGCGCGCAAATCGAGTCTATGGCCGATGCAATTCGGCCTGGCCTGTTGCGCCATCGAGATGATGGCGATGATCGCCTCGCGCAATGACATCGCGCGGTTTGGGGCGGAGGTCTTTCGCGGCTCGCCCCGGCAGTCGGACGTGATGATCGTGGCCGGGCGCGTCTCGCAGAAGATGGCGCCGGTGGTGCGTCGGCTCTATGAACAGATGCCGGAGCCGAAATGGGTCATCGCCATGGGGGTGTGCGCCTCGGCCGGAGGGATGTTCGACAACTATGCCATCGTGCAAGGGGTGGACAAGGTGATCCCGGTGGATGTCTACGTTCCGGGATGCCCCCCTCGGCCGGAGATGCTCATCTACGGGATCATGAAGCTTCAGGAGAAGATCGAGCGGGAGCGCTTGCGCCGCCGCGCCACTGTCGAGGAGGAGGAATTGGTGAGCGCTTGCTGAAGCAGCGGTGCTCGGACGAAATTTCGTATGGAGGCGCAGGGCACACAGCGGGCCATCTTCGAGCAGCGATTCGGGCCGCACATCCTCGACGTGAAGGAGCAATGGGGGGAATTGACCCTTGTCCTCGCTCGCGAAGCGCTCGTCTCCATTTGTGAAACCCTACGCGACGATCCCGCCTTCGACTACAAGATGCTCGTGGACATCTGCGGTGTGGATCGCGGTCCAGATGCCGATCCTCGATTTGAGGTCGTCTATCACCTCTACTCGTTCGCGCATCGGCATCGGTTACGGTTGAAGGTGCGCGTCAATGAGGACGAAACCGTGCCGACGGTGGTGGGGATTTGGCCGAATGCGAATTGGTACGAGCGTGAGGTCTACGATATGTTCGGCGTGCGGTTTGAGGGCCATCCCGAACTGCGGCGGCTCTTGATGCCGGAGGACTGGGAGGGGTATCCGCTGCGGAAGGACTATCCGCTGCGGGGATATCAGGGGTAATGTATGGCGGAGTCGGAAGTCCTGTTGGAGGTCAAGCGCAACCCGCTTGAGACGACGATGATGGTGAACATGGGGCCGCAGCATCCCTCGACGCACGGGGTGTTACGGCTCGTGCTCACGTTGGACGGGGAGCGGGTTGTAGAGGCGAAGCCCGACATCGGGTATCTCCACACGGGGATGGAGAAGCTGGCCGAGTACAAGAAGTATCAGCACGTCATCACGATCACGGATCGCACCGATTATCTCAACGCGATGGGGAACAATCTCGGCTATGTGTTGGCTGTGGAGAAGATGCTCGGGGTGGAGATCCCGCCACGCGCGCAGGTCATTCGCGTGCTGATGGCCGAGCTGCAACGGATCGCGAGCCATCTGGTCTGGATTGGGACGCACGGGTTGGATCTGGGGGCGATGAGCCTCTTCTTTTATGCTTTCGCCGAGCGGGAGAAGATCCTGCAGCTGTTCGAAGCCGCTTCGGGTGGGCGGCTGACGCCGAGCTATCTGCGCATCGGAGGGGTCATGGCGGATTTGCCCGAAGGGTTCACCGCGCGCGTGCGGGACTTTTGTCGGGAATTCCCTCGGGCGCTCGACGAATTCGACAAGCTCTTGACGAACAATCCGATCTTTCGCATGCGGACCGAGGGCGTGGGGCGCTTGAGCGCCGAGGACGCCATTCGGTGGGGGGTGACGGGACCGAGCCTGCGCGCCTCGGGCGTCCCGTACGATCTGCGGCGCGTGCATCCGTATAGCGGCTACGAGAGCTACGATTTCGAAGTGGCGACGCGGACCGAAGGCGACGTCTATGCCCGTTATCTCGTGCGCGTGCAGGAGATGCGCGAATCGCTGAAGATCATTCGGCAGGCGGTGGAGAAGCTGCCCCCTGGACCAGTCAAATGCGATGATCCACGCGTCTCCTTGCCATCGCGCGAGAAGATGCTCACGCAGATGGATGCCCTCATCTATCACTTCCTACTGACGGCCGAGGGGATAAAGGTCCCGCCGGGAGAAGTCTACGTCGCTGTCGAGAGCCCGCGTGGGGAACTCGGTTACTATATCGTGAGCGATGGCGGGCCCCACCCCTATCGCGTGCACATCCGCGCGCCGTCGTTCGCCAATGTCCAGGCGCTGCCGCTGATGGTCCGTGGGCAATTGATCGCCGATGTCGTGGCGGTGATCGCCAGCATTGACATCGTGCTCGGCGAGATCGATCGGTGAGCGTTCGAGGGAGGAGGGGGTGACGGATGCTTTCGGCGGGAGCGAAGGAGAAGATCCAACGGATCATCGCGCGGTATCCGGTGAAGCGCTCGGCGCTTCTGCCGGTGCTCTTCGTCGTGCAGGAAGAATTGGGGTATCTGCCCGACGAGGCGTTGCATGAGGTGGCGCGCTGGCTCGATCTGACGTTCCTGGATGTGGAGACGGTCGTGAGCTTCTACACGATGTTCCATCGGCGTCCGATCGGCCGGTATCACATCCAGGTCTGTCGCAACGTCTCCTGTTACCTGTGCGGCGGGGATGCGATTCGCGAGCATCTGGAGCGACGCTTGGGGATTCGCCCGGGCGAGACGACCCCCGATGGCCGGTTCACTTTGAGCGAGGTCGAATGCATCGGCGCCTGCAGTTGGGCCCCGGCCATGCAGATCAACTTCACGTTCTATCATCATCTGACGCCGGAGCGCGTGGACGAGATCCTGGCATCGCTCCCATGAGAGGGGGGTATGGAGAAGGTGCGCGTGTTGAGCGCTCGGTTCGATCTTCCCGATTCGCATACGATCGAGGTCTATTTGCGGACGGGGGGGTATCAAGCGCTGCGGAAGGCGCTCGCGGAGATGACGCCCGAGGCGGTCATCGAGGAGGTGAAGCGCTCGGCCTTGCGCGGGCGCGGTGGCGCTGGGTTCTCGACTGGCATGAAGTGGAGCTTCGTGCCGAAGGATTCATCCAAGCCGAAGTACGTCATCGCCAATGCTGATGAGAGCGAGCCCGGGACGTGCAAGGATCGCGTCCTGATGGAGAAAGATCCGCATGCCGTGATCGAGGGGATTCTGCTGGCCGCCTATGCCGTACAGGCGCATTTGGCGTTCATCTACATTCGGGGGGAGTATTGGTACCTGAAGGAGCGGTTGGAGTACGCCATTGAGGAGGCGCGGGCGCATGGATTCGTCGGGGCGAACATCCTTGGGAGCGGCTTCTCCTGTGACATCATCGTGCATCCGGGCGCGGGCGCGTACATTTGCGGCGAGGAGACGGCGCTCATGGAATCGCTGGAGGGGAAGCGAGGGTATCCGAGGATCAAGCCGCCGTTTCCGGCCGTCGTGGGCTTGTACGGCTGTCCGACGGTGATCAACAACGTGGAGACGTTGGCGTCGGTGCCGCCGATCATCCTGAACGGTGGGGATTGGTTCCGTCGTCTTGGGACGGAGAAGAGCGGTGGCACGCGCCTGTTCGCCGTGAGCGGGCATGTGGCGCGACCGGGCGTGTACGAGCTGCCGATGGGATATTCGATGAAGCGGATGATCGAGGAGGATTGCGGGGGAATTCGCGGGGGGAAGCGGTTGAAGGCAGTGATCCCCGGCGGGTCGTCGGCGCCGATCCTCACGGCCGAGGAGGTTGAGCAATGCACGCTCGATTTCGAGTCGCTCCTGGCGCTTAAGTCCATGCTCGGCAGCGGGGCGATCATCGTCATGGACGAGGACACGGACATCGCGCAGGTCGTTTATCGGATCACGAAATTCTACGAGCACGAATCGTGCGGCTGGTGCGTGCCCTGTCGCGAGGGGACGCGCTGGATGCGCAAGCTGTTGGAACGCCTCTTGCGCGGGGAGGGGCGGCCCAAGGACGTTGACCTGCTCTATGAGCTGGCCCGCAACATCTTCGGCACGACGCACTGCCCGTTGGGGGATGCGGCAGCCTGGGCCGTTTATCCGGCCATCGAGAAGTTCCGTGCAGATTTCGAGAAGTATGTGCGCGCGGCGGCCGTCTCGGTTTCGGCGGAGCCTTCTGACGTCCCGGGCGCTCGCCGATTGTTAGTCGTTTGAGGCGCGCTGGAAGGGGGGCGAGCATGGAAACCGTGAAAGTGATCATCAACGGGAAGGAGGTCGAGGCCCCAAAGGGGAAGCTGCTTTTGGAAGTTTGCTTTGACGCTGGCTTCCCGATCCCGAATTTCTGTTACTACAAGGATCTGCCTCCGCAAGCGGCCTGTCGCATGTGCTTGGTGCGGATCGAGAAGATGGGTCGATTGCAGACGGCTTGTACTATGCGGGTGAGCGAAGGGATGGTCGTGACGACCGAGAGCGAGGAGATTCGACGCGCGCGTATGGCGATGGTGGACTTCATCCTGGCCAATCATCCGCTGGACTGTCCCGTCTGCGACAAGGGGGGCGAGTGCGAGTTGCAATGGATGGCGATGAACTATGGCGATCTGCTCGCCCGCTTCGACGAACAGAAAGATGCGACGGGCGAATATCCGCTCAGCCCCTTCATCTGGCTCGATCCGCAGCGGTGCATCCTTTGCTACCGATGCATTCGCGTATGCGACGAATGGGTGGAGAATCATGCCCTGGGCGTACGCGGGCGCGGCGCGCACAGCGTGATCGTAGGGAATCGTCCCGATGGGACGCTCGCGTGCGAGCATTGCGGCAACTGCGTGGAGGTCTGCCCCGTGGGCGCGCTGACGAGCACCAACTTCCGGTTCCGCGCGCGTCCCTGGGACATCCGCGACACCGTGACGACGTGCACCTATTGCTCCGATGGATGCCAGTTGCGGTTGAGCGTGCGCGATGGTCGGGTCGTGCGGGCTTGGGCCAAGGACCTCACAAAGATGGATGCCGAGTTCGCGAACAAAGTCCTCTTCAGCTTCCGGACGGCGCCCGAGACGCGGCACAATTGGATCAACGAGGAGTTCCTCTGTCTGAAGGGGCGCTATGGGAACGAATTCGTCAACAGTCCGGATCGGCTGAGGGTGCCGCTTCTGCGGCGCAATGGGCGCTTGGAGCCGGCCACATGGGAAGAGGCGCTGAAATATGTGGCGCAGCGGATATTGGAGATCAAACGGACGTATGGTCCAGAGAGCATCGCGTGCATCGGGTCGCCGCGTTTGACTAATGAGGACCTGTACGTCCTGGCGAAATTCGGGCGGCAGGTTCTGGAGACGCCCCATGTGACGCACGCGATGGATGTCGACTGGCGGCCGTTCTTCAAGCGGTTGACGGTGCCTCTGCTGACGCAACCCGAGTTGCGCGAGCAGATGCCGACCATTCTGCTGATCGGCGGAAATCCGCCCGAGTACAACCCCCTGACGGCCTATAGCCTGCGCGCAGCCGTCCACCGGCATGGGGCGCGGCTCTATATTGTCAGTGCGCGTCCGATTGGTCGGCTACAGGTCGCCACACGCTTCTTCCACATTCGTCCGGGATCGGAGCCGGCCGTCTGGCTCGCGCTGTTGGATGAAGGGGAGGTGGAGCGCGCGGCTGAGGCTACGTTGCTGACGCGCGAAGAGTTGTACGAGCTGCGGCGCTTCGTTTGGGAAGCGGATCGGTTGGCGTTGTTGGTGGGTCGCGAGGTGACTGGCCCGGCCCTGGAGGCAGCAGCCGTGCTCGGGGGGATGCTCCAAGCGAAGGGGGAACGGATCGTGCGCGTGCTGCCGCTGCTGCGCTTCAACAATTCGCTCGGAGCACTCGATATGGGGTTGGTGGCCGAGATGCTGGTGCCCGAGCAGGTGGGGCCGCAGATCAAAGCCCTCTACCTCATGGGCTGTGACCTTGTGCGCTTCTATGGCGATGCGTGGCGCCAGGCGCTCGCGCGGGCAGAGTTGGTGGTCGCGCACGAGCTGTTTCTGACGCGTACGGCCGAGCTGGCGCATGTCGTGCTGCCGGCCATGAGCTTCGCGGAGCTGGACGGCACGTTCACCAATAATGCGGGGCAAGTACAACGCATCCGACGCGCGCTTGGCGTTGCTGGCGATTGGCGCCCCGATTGGATGATCATTGATCAGATCGCCGCGAAGATGGGCGCTGATCTGGGCTGCCGGCATTCGGCGGCGAATATCTTTCGCGAGATCGCCGAGACCATCCCGGGATATCAGGGGATCACCTACGCGCGTTTGAACGAAGAGGGAGCGATTCAAACGGAACGGCCGCTCATGCCGTTGGAGGTGATTGATCGAGCGCGGCTCTTGGAACGACTCCGGGCGCAGGTCGAGGCGATTGATCACACGGCCGAGCGCCTTCAGGAGCCGGCACCACTGGGCATCGGGCTCTTTGAGCCAGGGACGCTCACCGAACATGTCCCCTTGCTGCGACAAGCCTTCGGATGGGACGTGAGAGAGTCGGTCGAGGTCTCGCGCTGAGAGCGGAGCGCATGCGAGGCGCGGGGAAGGGGGCATTGGTAGGGGCAGATGGGAATGGGCGTGGTCGTTGAAGCCGTCGTCAAGATCGTTATCGTCTTCGGCATCGTGCTCACCTGCCTAGCCTATCTGGCGCTCTTTGAACGGAAGCTCCTGGGATGGATTCAGCTCCGATACGGACCGAATCGCGTCGGCCCATGGGGATTGCTGCAGCCTTTGGCCGATTTGCTGAAGTTCTTGTTCAAAGAGGACGTGCGGCCGACCACTCCCAATCCCATCCTCTTCAGCGTGGCGCCTATTCTGTCGCTCGTTCCGGCGCTCATGACCTACGCCGTGATCCCCTTTGGGGATCGGATCGAGCTGTTCGGGCGAGAGATCACGCTCTACATCACGAGCGTGAATGTCGGGTTGCTCTACCTCTTCGCCTTGAGTGGTCTGGGGATCTATGGGATCGTGCTCGCCGGATGGGCCTCCAACAGCAAGTACTCGCTGCTTGGCGGGTTGCGGTCGGCGGCGCAATTGATCAGCTACGAGTTGACGCTCACGCTCTCGGTCGTCGGCGTGCTCATTCAGGTGGGTTCGCTCGATCTGGTCGAGATCGTGCGCGCGCAATCGGGGACGTATTTCGGCCTCATTCCGAAGTGGCACCTGTTCTGGTACCAGCCGCTTGGATTTCTCCTCTTCTTCATCGCGGCGGTGGCGGAGACCAACCGCGTGCCGTTCGATCTGCCGGAAGCGGAGACGGAGCTGGTGGCCGGGTATCATACGGAATACTCGGCGACGAAGTTCGCCATGTTCTACGTCGCCGAATATGCGAACATCCTGGCCGTCTCCGCCTTAGCGACGACGCTCTTTCTGGGCGGGTGGAACGGACCGGGCGTGGAGCGCCTGCCGCTGCTTGGGGTCTTCTATTTCGCGGCGAAGACGGCCATCTTTCTCTTCATCTACATCTGGTTGCGCGCGACGCTGCCGCGCTTCCGGTACGATCAGTTGATGCGGTTCGGGTGGAAGATCTTGCTGCCGCTGGCATTCGCGAACATCGTATTCTCCGCGGCGGTGGCTGCGACCGCAGGATGAGGGGATCACCGCAAGGCGAGGGGGTGAGAGGGCCTCGTGCACTCCGGGCGAGCGCGCGAGGCCCTTATCGGGAGGGGGTATGGAACGCGCGCTCTTTGTGATCTTCGCGCTCACGGCCATCGTGGCGGCGCTCAACGTCTTATTGCGGCGGCATCCGTTGCACAGTGCCCTGGCGCTTCTGGTCGTGCTCGGGGCGCTCGCGGGTTTGTACATCCTGCTCGGCGCTTATTTCCTCGCGATGATTCAGGTCGTGATCTATGCTGGCGCCATCCTCGTGCTCTTCCTCTTCGTCATCATGTTGCTCAACATTCGGGCCGAGGAAGCGCGACTGGCGCGTCGGCCGTTCCTCCGATGGCTCGCTCTGCCCTTCGCGCTCCTTCTGGGGGCGGAGATCTTCTATCTGGTGCGCACCTTTGAGGAGAACCCGGTCCCATCGGGCACGAGTGTCGGCGTGACGGAGGCCATTGGGCGAGAATTGTTCACGACGTATCTCTTGCCGTTCGAGGTCACTTCGATCTTGATCCTGATCGCCATATTGGGGGCGGTCGTCTTAGCGCGGAGGGGATGAGGATGACGACGATTCCGATCTCGTGGTATTTGGCCGTCGCCGCCGTGCTCTTCACGATCGGCGCGGTCACGGTCTTCGTCAAGCGAAATGCCCTGGTGATGTTGCTGGGGATCGAGCTGATGCTGAACGCGGCCAATCTGACAGCGGTCACCTTCTCCAGCTATTTCCGCGAGCTGGCGGGACAGATTTTGGTCTTCTTCGTCATGGTCGTGGCGGCGGCCGAGGCGGCCGTCGGATTGGCCATCATCGTCCTGCTCTTCCGGCATCGGGAGACGCTGAACGTGGACGAGGCGCAACTGTTGAAGCTCTAGCGCCGGGAGGGGAAAGAGGGATGCTGAAGGCACTCGTCCTGAGTCCGCTCATCGCAGCTGGAATTCTCGGGATCTTCGGTCGGCGATGGAGCGAGCGTCTCATCGCGGCGATCGGCTGCGGCTCGGTGGGATTCTCGATGCTCTTGGCCTTCCGCCTATTCTTCGGGGACCTCTGGCCGCGGCCACCGGAGCAGCGCGTGATCTGGGAGCCGTTCTTCTCCTGGATCGCCTCGGGACCGTTGCGCGTGGATTGGGGCTTTCAGTTGGATGCGCTCTCGGGCGTCTACATCCTTTTTGTCACGTTCGTCGGCTTTTGGATCCACGTCTTCGCCGTCGGCTACATGCGCGGCGATCCGGGCTATGCGCGGTTCTTCGCCTACATGAACCTCTTCATGTTCATGATGCTTGTGCTCGTGCTGGCCGATAACTTCCTCGTGATGTTCGTAGGGTGGGAGGGCGTCGGGCTCTGTTCGTATCTACTCATCGGTCACTACTTCGATCGGGCGTATGCGGCGAGCGCGGCGAAGAAGGCGTTCATCGTGAATCGCATCGGGGATTTCGGCTTCGCGCTCGGCATCATTCTGATCTTCGCGACGTTCGGGACGCTCCGCTTCTCGGAGGTCATGGGGACGATCGCCGCACGGTTCCCGGAGCCGGAAGCACTGGGCGAGATCGGGCTTCTGACGACGATCGCGCTCTTGCTCTTTGTGGGGGCGACGGGCAAGAGCGCGCAGATCCCGCTCTATGTCTGGTTGCCGGACGCGATGGCGGGGCCGACGCCCGTCTCCGCGCTCATTCATGCGGCGACGATGGTGACGGCGGGCGTTTACATGGTCGCGCGTTGCAGCGACCTCTACGCGCGGTCGCTCACGGCGCTTTTCGTCATCGCGGTGATCGGAGGCATGACGGCGCTGCTGGCGGCGACCATCGGCCTGGCGCAATGGAATATCAAAAAGGTGCTCGCCTATTCGACGATCTCGCAACTCGGGTACATGTTCTTGGCCTGTGGCGCGGGCGCCTTCTCGGCAGCGATCTTTCACGTCGTCACGCACGCGTTCTTCAAGGCCTTGCTCTTTCTTGGCGCAGGCTCGGTCATTGTGGCGCTCCATCATGAGGAGGATATGCGGCGGATGGGGGGGTTGAAGCGCGCGATGCCCCTCACTTACGGGACGATGCTCTGCGGCTGGTTGGCGATCGCGGGGCTTCCTCCCTTCGCCGGCTTCTTCAGCAAGGATGAGATCCTTTGGCGCACATGGACGAGTCCGGTACTCCCGGAACCGTGGGGTCGTCTCTTGTGGGCGATCGGCTGGGCGACGGCGCTTCTCACGGCCGCCTACATGACGCGGCTCATCGTGCTCACGTTCGAGGGCGAGGAGCGCTTCGCTCGGTCTGCCGAGGGACATGCGCTCGTTCCGCGCGAATCGCCGCCGGTGATGACGATCCCGCTTCTGGTGCTCGCCGTGCTCTCGGTCAGCGGCGGATGGGTGGGGATCTCCGAAGCCTATACGGGGGGACGAATCGCTAACGAATTCGAGCAGTTCGTGCGGCCGGCGCTGGCGCGCGTGCCCGTGCATTCCGATCACCTGGCGATCGCGGAGTTCGGTCACGGCATGGAGCTGGGGTTAGCGGCCGTGACGGCTCTGGCGGTGCTGGCGACTTTGATTTGGGCGCGCCGCTTCTATCGGCGCGATCCGTTGCGTCCGGCGCCGCGACTTCTGGAGAACAAATATTACGTGGACGAAATCTACGAGGCGCTCTTGGTCCGGCCGATCGTGCGCGGCTCGACCGTGCTGCTGTGGCGGGTCTTCGACGTCGCCATCATTGATGGCGCGGTGAACGGCGTGGCGTCGGCCGTTGCCGCCGGCGCGGCCGTCTTGCGACGGTTGCAAACGGGGCTGGTACGTAGTTACATCGTCATGATCTTGATCGGCGCGTTGATTGTACTGGGGTATTTCGTCTTCGTCGGGAGTCAGTTTCCGGCTCGGTGAGGGGGGGATGAAGGAGCATCTGTTGAGCTGGCTTACGTTCGCGCCGACGGCGGGCGCGCTGCTGCTATTATTCGCGCGCGTCCTCATGGGTGCGCGCGAGGAGACGATTCGCCGTCTGGCGCTTGCGCTTTCGCTCGTCCCGCTCGGCCTCTGCGTCCCATTGCTCCTTCGGTTCGATCCGATGGCTTCCGGCCCGCAGATGGTCGAGCGCGTCCCGTGGATTCGCTTCTTCGGTTTCAACGTGGACTATTTTGTGGGGGTAGACGGCCTGAGCCTCTGGTTCGTCGTCCTGAGCGCGCTGCTGGTGACGATTTCGATCTTGGCGAGTTGGCGTGCGATTGACCAGCACGTCTTAGCGTTCCATGTCTTCCTGCTCCTTCTGGAGACGGGGCTCATTGGCGTCTTCGTCGCGCTCGACCTGTTCCTCTTCTTCATCTTCTGGGAAGTGATGCTCGTGCCGATGTACTTCTTGATCGGCATCTGGGGGTACGAGCGGCGCGTTTACGCGGCCGTCAAGTTCATCATCTACACGATGGTCGGCTCGGCCTTGATGTTGGCGGCCATCATCAGCCTCTATTACCTGAATGGCGGGACGACCTTCGATATTCCGGCGATCACGGAGAATGTGCGCGCGGGACGGCTCGTGTTGGATCCGGCGACGGAGCGATGGCTCTTCTGGGGCTTCGCGCTGGCGTTCCTCATTAAGGTGCCGCTCTTTCCCTTCCACACCTGGTTGCCGGATGCGCACGTGGAGGCGCCGACGGCCGGTTCGGTGATCCTGGCCGGCGTGCTGTTGAAGATGGGGGGGTACGGCTTGCTGCGCTTCAACCTCCCGCTCTTCCCGCAAGCGACGGAGGAGTTCGCTGGGCTCCTCTGTGGGCTCGCCATTCTCAGCATCATCTACGGGGCGCTCGTCTCGATGGTGCAGCCCGATCTGAAGAAGCTGATTGCCTATTCTTCGGTCAGCCACATGGGCTTCGTCGTGCTTGGCATTATGGCGCGAACGGAGATGGGGTTGCAGGGAGCGATCTTCCAAATGCTCAGCCACGGGATTTCGACGGGTGCGCTCTTTATCATCGTCGGGGTGCTCTCGGAGCGGCGGCATACGCGCTGGATCGCGGAGTTCGGCGGGTTGGCGCGTCCGATGCCTGTCTTCTCCGCGCTCTTCGGGATTCTGGCCTTGGCTTCGGTGGCGCTGCCGACCTTGAGCGGATTCGTGGGCGAGTTCCTCGTCCTGGTGGGAACATACACATCCGAGCTGGCGCACGCGCGGGCGTACACGGTCCTGGCAGCGACGGCGATGATCTTCTCGGCCGCGTATATGCTCTGGACGCTGGAACGCGTGCTCTTTGGGGAGATCACTCGAGAGGAGAACCGGCACTTGCCCGACGTGAATGGGCGGGAGCGACTCACGCTCATCCCGCTGGCCGTGCTCGTGATCGTGATGGGCGTGCTCCCGAATCCGATCCTACGGCGCACGGATCGCGCCATTTTGGAGCTGAAGCAGGCCGTTCGCGGAGCTGTCCTTGTGCAATCGGAACCATTGGGCCGACGCGCGCCGAATCCGGCGCTCTTTGGGAGCGCCGCGCGCGAACAGGCGGAGTCCATGCGACGGAGGTGATGGATGGAGTCTTTGGGGATCAATTATCGCGCCATCGGGCCGGAGCTGGTGCTCACAGTGACGGGCGTGCTCGTCATGCTGTTGGAAGCCTTTTCTCCGGGGAAGAAAGTGCGCGATGGGATCCTGGCCGCAGCGGGCATCGTGCTGGCTGGTGTCGCCGCGCTGGCCCTGTGGGAGGAAGGGCCGGTGACGGCCTTCTCCCGAATGGTCATCGTGGATGGCTTTCGCGTCTTCTTCACGCTGGTCATTTTGCTCGGCACGCTGTTGACGATCTTCGTCTCCTGGGGCTTTCTGGATGAAGAGCGGATTCCGCCGGGGGAGTACTTCGCGCTGTTGCTCTTCGGGGCGGTAGGGATGACGCTCCTTGTAGCGGGCAACGATTTGATGATACTGTTTCTGGCGCTGGAGACGATCACGATCGCCACGTATGTGCTCGCGGGGTATCGGCGGGAGGACCTTCGTTCGACGGAATCGGCGCTCAAGTATTTCCTCCTGGGCGCCTTCTCCTCGGCTTTTCTGCTTTATGGGATCGCGTTGCTCTACGGCGCGACGCGCACGACCAATCTCGCGGAGATGGCGCGCGTCGTGAGCGGGCCGCTCGGACAAGCGGAGATCGTCCTCCTGATGGCGGGAGCGGCGATGTTGCTGATTGGCTTCGGCTTCAAAGTAACGACGGTCCCGTTCCATGTGTGGACGCCCGATGTGTACGAGGGCGCGCCGACGCCAGTGACGGCCTTCCTCTCGACGGCGCCGAAGGCGGCGGGCTTCGCTGCCTTCCTGCGTGTCTTCTCGCTCACGTTCCCGCCCTTGGGGATCGAGAGCGCCGCCGATCAGCTCGCGTCGCATTGGGTTGCCGCCGTCACGGCCATGTCCATCTTGAGCATGACCTTTGGGAACTTCATCGCCATCGCGCAGACGAACATCAAACGCATGCTCGCTTACTCGTCCATCGCGCATGCCGGATATGTCCTGATCGGCGTGCTGGCCCGCGATTGGGCGGCCGTGGCCTTCTATATGCTCGTCTACACGATCATGAACCTGGGGTGCTTCGCCATCGTCGCGCTCTGGGCACGTCGAGGGGACGAACGGGTGTTGATCGCCGAGTATGCCGGATTGGGCTTTCGGCAGCCGCTGTTGAGCTTTCCGTTGGCCATCTTCCTGGTGAGCTTGGCCGGATTTCCCGGCACGGCCGGGTTCGTCGCCAAATTCTGGCTCTTCAAATCGGCCTGGGGCGCGGGCTTCCCCGAACTGGTCATCATCGGCGTCTTGATGACGGTCGTCTCCGTCTACTACTACCTCTACGTCGTGATCGTCATGTTCTTCCGCGAACCGAAGGAGGAGGTGCCGCGCGTTCCTCTCTCGCGCGCGTTCGTAGCGGCGATGGTCGTCGCGCTGGTGGGCGTCTTCTACCTCGGGCTTCTGCCGACGCGCGTCTTCGCCGTTTTGAATACGGCGCAGAATCTGCTCGCGATCGGGCAACGGTGAGCGCGCGAACCCAGGAGCGGAGGTGGAAAAAGCGGCTCTCGCGGTATGAGCTGGGCCTTCGAGCCGCGCCCCGCACGTTTGCGGCCCGGAGGAGGAAGGAGGAACCATGAGAGGAAGAAAACTCATCACCATGGCGCTTCTGCTGGGCTTCTGGACTCTCGCGAAAGGGGCGCCACAATTGGTGCCGCCGCCGCTCTCGTTTCACGTGGCGACGCTCAAGAATGGGCTGCGCGTCATTCTGCATGAGGACCATTCGGCGCCAGTCATTAACCTGCAGGTGTGGTATCACGTGGGCTCGAAGGATGAACGGCCCGGGCGGACGGGATTCGCGCATCTGTTCGAGCATCTCATGTTCAAAGGGTCGAAGAATGTCGGCCCCGAGGAACATGCGGAGCTGATCAAGAGCATCGGCGGCGTGGATAACGCCTACACGACCGAAGACGTGACCGTTTACTGGCAAACCTTCCCGAGCAACTACTTGGAGATGGTCCTCTGGCTCGAAGCCGATCGCATGGCTTCGTTGGCGATCACCGAAGAGAATTTCCGATCCGAACGGGAAGTCGTCAAGGAGGAGCGGCGGCTACGCATCGAGAATCCCCCGTATGGGCGCGTCCTCGAAGTGCTCTATGCGAACGCCTTCGATGTGCATCCCTATAAGCACATCGTCATCGGGAGCATGGACGACCTGAATGCGGCGACGGTGGAGGACGTGCGCGAGTTCTTCCAGACCTACTATGTGCCTGAGAATGCAACGTTGGTGATCGTCGGTGATTTCGACACGCGCCAGGCGCTCGCCTGGGTGGAGAAGTACTTCGGGCACATCCCGCGCGGGAAGCGTCCGATCCCGCGCGTGACCGTGAAGGAGCCGCCCAAGACGCGCGAAAGGCGGCTCACCGAGCGAATGAACGTGCCGTTGCCGGCATTCGTCGCCGGATATTACATGCCCGAAGATGGGCATCCCGATGCTTATCCGCTCAAGGTCATCTCTCGCCTCCTCTCGGTCGGGCAGAGCTCGCGCCTTTATCGAAAGCTCGTGTATGAAATGCGGATCGCGGCGGGAGTATTCGGGATGGGCAATTTCACGGAGCACCCGAACCTCTTCTTCGCCGGAGCGGTCTTGAATCCCGGGCATACGCCGGAGGAGGCGGAGAAGGCGATCGTCGAAGAATTGGAGCGATTGAAGACCGAGCCCGTGCCCGCGCGCGAGCTGGAGAAGGCGAAGAACCAGATGATCGCAGAGATCCTCTTCGCGCGGCAGTCGAATCAAGGCAAGGCGGATGCTCTGGGGCGTGCTGCCGTCCTTTTGAAGGATCCGGGGCGCGTCAACACGGAAGTTCAGCGCCTCTTGGCCGTGACGCCGGAGGAGATCCAGCGCGTGGCGCGGCAATATTTCACCGAGACGAATCGGGTCGTGCTCACCATCCTCCCGCAGCACGCGGAGGAGAGGCGCGCTACTCGGTGAGACGCGATCCGCCTTCAGCTAAAGGGGGATGACAATGCGAGAAACCGTGCGTCGAAACATTCTCCTCCTGGTGATGATGAGCTTCGCGGGGCTGCCGGCGCTCGGACAGAAGCCGGTGCCGCCGTCTCCGCAACCACCTCGGCCCTTTCGATTCCCGGAATTCGCGTCGCGGACGTTGCCCAATGGCCTGCACGTCATCGTCATCGAGCATCGGGAGCAACCAATCGTCAGCCTGCGGCTCCTGGTGCGTGCGGGTGCGGAACAAGATCCACCGGATCGTCCGGGATTGGCCTCGCTGACGGCGGCGCTCTTGGATCAAGGGACCAAGACGCGAACCGCGTTGCAGATCGCTGAGACGATCGAATCCATCGGCGGGCAGATCAGCACGGGCTCAGCGTGGCATTACTCGTTCGCGGCCATCTCCGTGCTCAAGCCGGGTGTAGATACGGCCTTTGAAATCCTCGCTGACATTGTGCGAAATCCCATCTTCGCTGAAGAGGAGATCGAGCGGCAACGGCAGCAGCTCCTCTCCGGACTGCGCGTTCAGGCCAATGATCCGAGCTACCTCGCTTCGACGGCGATTGAGCGGGTGATCTTCGGCGGGCATCCCTACGGACATCCGCCAGAGGGGACGCTCGATTCGATCCCGCGCCTGACGCGCGCGGATCTGATCGCTTTCCACCAGGCCATGTATCATCCGAATAACGCGATCCTCGCCATCGCGGGAGACATCTCGGCGGCCGAAGCATTCGCGAAAGCGGAGAGGTATTTCGGCGATTGGCCGAAAGGGGAGGTTCGAGCTGCCGTCATCTCCTCGCCAGCTCCAACGCACGGACGAAAGCTTCTCGTCATTGATAAGCCGGATGCCGTGCAGACGGAGATTCGATTGGGCAAGGTGGGGATCGCGCGTCGCGATCCCGACTATTTCGCCCTTCAAGTGCTCAATGCCATTTTGGCGAGTGGTTCCGGGAGCCGGCTCTGGGATGTCTTGCGGAGGGAGCGGGGATTGACCTACGGCGTCAGCAGCCGTTTGGAAGCGCGTCAACAGCCGGGCAGCTTGACGGTCTCCACCTTCACGCGGACGGAGAAGACGGCCGAGACGCTGCAGTTGGTGCTCGGCGAGTTGGAACGCATCGCCCGCGAGCCGGTCACGGAGGGGGAGCTGCAGAAGGCGAAGAATTTCCTGGCCGGGGTCTTTCAGCTCCGTCTGGAGACGCCGGAATCCCTAGCGACGATCGTCCTCGACGCCGTGAACTACGGCTTCGACTACGCCTACTTGAACACCTATCGGGATCGGATCCTCTCGGTGACGGCCGAGCAGGTGCAGGAGGTCGCTCGAAAGCATTACCGCCCGGATGATCTGGCCATCGTGCTGGTGGGGAATGCGAGTGCCTTTGAGAAAGAGATCGCTCAATTGGGGCCGGTGGAACGAATCCCCTATACGGAAGTGGATTTCACGCGGCCGGATCTGAAGCGGGAGAAGCCAGCGGTTATCGCTGCCACGCCCGAAGCCATCGCGCGCGCGCAAGGGATCCTTGCCGAAGTCCTCCGGGCTCTCGGTGGTCACGAGGCCATCACCGGCATCCGCGACGTCTCGATCTTTGGGGAAGTGACTGTCTCGACGCCCTTCGGCGAGTTCAAGGGCGAGCAACGCATGTTCGTGCAATGGCCGGATCGGCTGCGCACGGAAGTCGAGCTGCCGCAGATGAGGCTCGTGCAGGTCCTCAACGGGGACGTCGGCTGGGTGAGCACCCCGATGGGGACGCAAGAGGTTCCCGCACCGCTGGTGAAGGAATTGCGCGCGGCGCTCCGTCGGTTCTTCTTCCAATTCCTCCAAGCCGAAGGACAGCCGGGGATCACCGTCTCGTATCTGGGGAGCGAGACCGCCGAGGGGAAGCCCGCTGACGTCCTTCAATACCAGGATGGCGAGCACGTCTTCAAGCTCTACGTGGAGACGGCCTCGCGCCTCCCGTTGAAGCTCACCTATCAAGGGACTGATCCCTTCTCCGGGACGCGCGCGGAGTTCGAGGAGCTGTACCTGGACTATCGCGAGGTCGCCGGCGTGAAATATCCCTTCCGTACGGTGACGCGGCAGGGGGGAAAACGCTTCGCCGAGCTGGTCGTGAGCGAAGTGAAGTTGAACGCCGGCGTGCCCGAAGAGTTGTTCAAGAAACCTTGAATGGAGGGCCGAGCGATGAAGCGTGGAATCGTTCTTCTCATGATCCTTCTCTCCATTGCGCCCGAGGTCGTGTCCTCGGCGGCGAAGAAGCGGCTCACCATGCGTGACATGCTCTCCTTTCGACTTGTGAGCCAGCCGGCGCTCTCTCGCGACGGTCGGCGCGTGGCCTTCATCGTCGCTGAGGCCGATTTTCAGGAGAGCCGGTATCGGACGGACATCTGGGTCGTCGAGACCGAAGGGGGAAAGCCGCGGCCGTTCACACGGAGTAAGGAGGACGAATCCATGCCCCGCTGGTCTCCCGATGGCCGGTGGTTGGCGTTCCTCTCCAATCGGCCGGGGCGCATGCCGGAGGCTCGGCAAGAGGAGGAGAGGGAGCAGAGGAAGAATCAGGTCTGGATCATGCCGAGCGATGGGGGGGAAGCCATTCAGCTCACGCAGGCCGAAGAGGGGGTGATCGCCTACGAGTGGTCGCCCGATAGCCGCACGATCATCTACTTGACGCGCGAGACACTGCCGAAGCCGGAGCGGGAGCGTCGCGAGCGAGAGCGTCAGCGCAAGTTCGACGCCGTCGTGGAGGAGAAGGAGCGTTACCGGCGCGAGTTCTGGAGGATTGACATCGAGACGAGGAAGGCGACGCGCCTCTTCGAGGGCGATTATGGCATCGCCGAGTTCGAGGTCGCGCCCGATGGCCAGCGTCTCGCCTATGCTACGAACTACACGGGACGCGTGGACGACGGCAAGAAGTTCGACCTCTGGATCTTCTCCATCGAAGAGCGACGAGCGCGACAGCTCACGCGTCGCCCCGGGGGCGAACGCTCACCGCGCTGGTCGCCCGACGGGCGACAGATCGCTTTCCTCGCGCCTCAGATCGCCGACATCCCGTATTCGCAGAGCGAAGTGTTTCTGATCCCGGCCGAGGGTGGGGAATGGCACGAAGTGACGAAGGCCTTTGATCGAGGAGTCGAGGGATTCCGGTGGCATCCCGAGGGGCGGGACCTCTATGGTCTGGCTCTGCTCGGTACCGAGACGCACCTCATGCGCATTCCGGTCGCGGGGGGATCACCCGAGCCGATCACCACGGGCGCGCGTGTCGTCTCGGCTTTCGATCTCTCCGCCGATGGTCGGACGCTGGTCGTGCTCAGCGAAGACGCGCGTTCGCTTCCCGATCTCTGGCTCCTCCGACCGGGGAGCGATGGCCTGACGCGGCTCACGGAGATGAATCCCGAGCTGCACGAGTTCGAGATCGCCGAACAGGAGGTCATCCGTTGGAGGAGCGTGGACGGGTTAGAGATCGAGGGGATTTTGACGAAGCCCATCGGGTATGAGCCGGGACGACGGTATCCGTTGCTCGTCGCCGTGCACGGCGGTCCCCATTCGCGCGTGGTGAACGCCTTTCGACAATCCTATAACCTCCAAATCTGGGCGGCCAATGGCTACGCCGTCTTCGCCCCGAACTTCCGCGGCAGCTCCGGATACGACGGGAAATTCGACATCGCGAATCGGCGCGATCTCGGCGGCAAGGACTTCCAAGACATCATGACCGGCGTGGATCATCTCATTCGGATCGGGATCGCGGACCCCGATCGCTTGGGGATCTTCGGCGGCAGCTACGGCGGCTACATGACCAATTGGGCGATCACGCAGACAGATCGGTTCAAAGCGGCCATCTCGATGTACGGCATCTTCAACCTCATCACCGACTTCAGCAACTCCTACCTTCCCAGTTGGGAGCCGGATTACCTGGGTGCCTACTACTGGGATGACCTCGACATCTACATTCGGCGTTCGCCCTTTGCCTACGTGAAGAACATCAAGACGCCTGTGCTCATCCTCCATGGTGAGGCCGATCCGAACACGTTCATCTCGAATTCCAAGGAGATGTACACGGCGCTCACGCACTTGGGGAAGACCGTCGAGTTCGTGCGCTATCCGCGCGAGGGGCACGGGTTCCGCGAGCTAAACCATCGCCTGGACGAAGTGCGCCGGTGTTTGGAGTGGTTCGATCGCTATGTCAAAGGCGAGGCGAAGACGGAGTACGGCCTTGAGGAGTGGGTGCCGGCCGGCGATTGGGAGTTCGAGGTCATGTCGGTGAATCCGAACGTCACGTATCCGGGGCAGGCGACGGAGGGGACGTTGGTCGAGGTCGCCCTCTTGTTCAAGAGCAAAAGCCGCGAGAGTCGAGCGCTCGAATTGAACTTGGAGCGAGACGTCATCGTGCTCGATGATGCCGGACAAACGCTCGCGCCGCGTGGAATTCCGGTGGAAGTCGCTGGCGCTCGCGCGCTCGTCATAGGTGGCGGACGCTTCGTCGCGGCTACGGTCGCGAGCGAGACGACGACATACGTCCCGCTCCGTCTGGCGTTCGAGGTGCCCAAAGGGCGACAGGCCATTCGACTTCGCGTGCGCGATTTCCCCATTGTGAATCTGCAGGCTCGATGGCGGGAGTTGCCTCGCTTGTGATCGATTTCGGATCCGGCTGCTGGCGCCACCGGCGGGTGGGGTGAACGCTCGCTTCATGACTTCGGCGCGCTGGCGACGGCGCGCGTCTGTTGGAGGAAGTCCTTCCACGCGCCTTCGAGAAGCAGAACGGCAAAGGGATCGCGAACTGGAGTGTAATAGAGGACGCGCGGATCGGGGAAGGAACGCCACTGGCTCGCGGGGACTCCCGAGACCTGTTCGACAGCCGAGCGAAAATCCTCGCGCTTCAATTCGGCTTTCTTCAGGAAGATGAGATATTCGCCTCCGGGCAAGAATGCCGCTTTGCCGAACTCGCGCGGATCGGCCAATCGGCCCGGCACGTAAATCAAGAGCACCTCGCCCGGTTGCCCGATAAGAGAGATGTCCTCGGCTCGCTTCGGATTCCGATAGATCACTTCGCGCACGGTCATCCGATAGACGACCCCTAGCATATAGCGCTCGGCGCGCGCAGGATCTAAGAGGGGACTCCGCTCACGCTCCCTTCGATATTTGAGCAGATCGACGACCGGATGATACGCCTCAGCGACGGCCACGACGACCACGTCGCTCTTTCCAAGGAGGTCCCGAATCTGCTCTGCGCGCCGCTCGCTTTGCACAAGCGGCCAGAGGATCAACGACGCTGCGAGTCCGATGTGGATGAGCATCGTCCCCATGCGCTGAGTCAAAAAAATCATGGTAGCGGCGGCAGGACTCGAACCTGCGACCTAGGGGTTATGAATCCCTCGCTCTAACCACCTGAGCTACGCCGCCACCGTGCCGAAGATCCCAGCTTTCGAGGTGCCAAGAAAACCTTCGGTGAACGAAGAGGGAACCATCGGCCACCCTCCGAATGGCCTCTGTTCGCTCCTCGCTCGCCGCTTCTCCACTTCTCGCCACCTCACAGCTTTTCAATTTTGCCCAACGGCCCAATGCGCGTCAAGGGGATGGGAGAGGGGTGGTTCCTGACCAAAGGGAGCCGGCAAGCGGATGGGAGCCCATCCCCTCTTCAGGTGAACCACCCGCTCCCGCGAGCTCGGGGAAAAAGTTCATGGGGCTTCTCGGTCCGCTCTCACCCTAGGTGGGCGAGGGATTTCTCCTGAGGTTGGGATCGTGAAGCGTGCGTCTTGCCGACAGGGAAACGGCAGCTTACTATTCCCTTCTCCGGAAGGGCGAAGCAACGAGATGGGCGAGACTCTGGACATCAGCCGACGTCTTTGCGCTCACGGGAGTGCCAGAGCGCACAACCTGGTGGAGGTCTTGATCCCCGGTGGGGAGTTCGACTTGGAGGCGACGTTCGAGAGCGGGCAGTGTTTTCGCTGGCGGCGCGTGCGGGCGGGCCAGTACATCGGCGTCATCGGAAGGAGCGCGATCCATGTGCAGCAGATCTTGCCACGAGCGCTCACCGATCCCCTCGCGCCGCCCCCATCGGGGGCCAGAAGAGGAAATGCGCTCCTTGTGCGAGTGGTAGGGGGGATGATCCCTCCAGAGGCGGAGCAGGCGTTCATCCGGTATTTCGATCTCTCTCGGGATTACCCGGCGATCCTACGTCGGCTCCGACGCGATGCGGCGTTCGCGCGCGTGGCGCCGCGCCGAGCTGGGATTCACATCTTGCGGCAGGACCCATTTGAGGCGATCATCTCGTTCATCATCTCGGCCAACAATCATATCCCGCGCATTCGGGGGATCCTCGAGCGACTTTGCGCGCGCTATGGGGAGGAGATTCGGACGCCGTTTGGGCCAGTCTACACGTTCCCGCGCCCGGAAGTCTTAGCCGAAGCGCGCCTTGCTGATCTTCGAGAGGGATGCGGTCTGGGGTATCGCGATCGGTATGTGTGGCGGACGGCTCGAACCATCGCCGAATGTTCGGATTTCGCCTCTTGGTCCGAGTGGCCGACACCAGTCCTACGAGAGCGATTGCTCGCGCTCGAAGGAGTGGGGGAGAAGGTCGCCGACTGCATTCTCCTTTTCGGCTTTCATCGGCTGGAGGTCTTCCCTGTGGATACATGGATCGCTCGGGCAATGCGCGAGTTGTACTTTCCCGATCGGATGCCGCGATTGCGGGAGATTCACGCATGCGCGGTCGAGCGCTTCGGCGTGTATGCGGGAGTCGCCCAGCAATATCTCTATGCCGCTTTCCGCGCCAGGGGGAGAGCGGCCCGGCTGCCGCACGAGGTCTCGACCGCTGAGGAGGACCCGTGAGCTGGATCCGAGATCGTTTGAAGGCTTCCTCGAAAGAGGCATCGGGCGCTTCGAGAGCGCCCAAGGAGCTGCCTTCGACCGCTTCGCAGCAGATCGCTCTTGATCCTTCGCTGATGAAACGGTTGCGGCGGGCACTCCTGCGCTGGCATGCGAGAGTGCAGCGCGATGTGCCTTGGCGGCAGACCAGAGATCCGTATCGAATTCTCGTCGCCGAGTACATGTCGCAGCAAACACAGCTGGCGCGCGTGCGCGCGTATTACGAGCGATTTCTCCGGCGATTTCCCGACGTGTGGACGCTGGCGCGAGCGTCGCTCGACCAGGTGCGAAAAGCGTGGGAAGGGCTCGGATATTACGCGCGCGCTCGCTATCTGCATGAAGCCGCGCGGCAGATTGTGCGCGAGCATGGAGGGCGCATTCCCGATGATCCCGCGCGCTTGTCGGCCTTGCCCGGATGCGGGCCGTACACGGCAGCGGCGATCGCGAGCCTTGCCTTCGACCGACCTGTTCCAGTCTTGGATGGCAATGTGCGGCGCGTCATCTGCCGGATTCTCGCCCTCGGGGAGGATCCGCGTCGGCGTGCTATCGAGTGGGAGCTTCGCGCTTTCGTCGCGGCGCTCATGGCGATGGGGAAGAATTCCAAGGGGGGCGCGCGGGCGATCAATCAAGCGCTAATGGACCTGGGCGCGCTCATCTGTCGGCCGCGCGCGCCGCACTGCGAGCGTTGCTGTTGGCGCTTTGCCTGTCGGGCGTGGCAGCTCGCCTCGCCGACGGCATTCCCGGTCAAGAGCGCGGCTCCGAGGCGCCCTCATTATGAGATCGCCGTGGGCGTGATTTGGCGCCCTCCTCCGGCGCTTTCCTCACGATCGAGAAGAATGCAGCGGGATTTCGAAAGTGAGGTGCTCATTGCACAGCGTCGGGAAGGGGGGCTTCTAGGTGGCCTATGGGAATTTCCCGGGGGAAAGCGCGAACCGGGGGAGAGCTTACGTCGCTGCTGCGCGCGGGAGATCGAAGAGGAAGTCGGGCTGCGCGTTCGTGTCGGGCGCAAGCTCCTGACCATTCGACACGCCTACTCGCATTTTCGGATCACGATGCACGTCTTCGAGTGCTGGCCGCTTGGGGGCTCCCCCCGCGCGCTCGGATGTCAAAAGGTTCGATGGGTGCGTTGTTCGCATCTCTCGCGATACCCCTTCCCGGCAGCCAATCGGAGGATCATCGAGGCCTTGCGCGAAGGGGATCTCTGCGCGAAGCGGCGATGAAAGGCGCGTGTGGTGGATCGAGCGCCTTCATTGGCGCGTGATGCTGTATCCACCGAAGATGCCGCCTCTGTCGGTGGCCCTGCTCGCCGCGCGTTGTTATCATAAGAGTTCATCGCGTACATCATCGGGAGGGGGAACAATGGGACGATTCAGCCGATGGCCGATGTTCGTGCTCTTTCTCTCCTCTGCCTTCGCCTGCCAACAGAGCGGGCAGATGGCCTCGCTTCAAGAAGCGCTCAACAGCATCACGGCCGAGGGACTGGCCGCGCATATTCAGCGCCTCGCCTCCGACGAGTTCGAAGGGAGAGCGCCTGCGAGTCGTGGCGAGGAGTTGACGGTTCGCTATTTGATCGAGCAGTTTCAACGGTTCGGGCTGCGGCCGGGGAATCCCGATGGGACGTATATTCAGAAAGTGCCGCTTGTCGGGATCACGGCTGATCCCTCGGCTTCGCTCGCGATCACAGCCGGTGGGAAGCGGATGATGCTCCGATACGGAGAGGACTTCGTCGCTTGGACGCGCCGCGTCGTGGAGACCTCACGCGTCGAAGCGGACCTCATCTTCGTCGGCTACGGCGTTCAAGCGCCCGAGTTCCAGTGGGACGACTTCAAAGGGGCGGACGTGAAAGGGAAGGTGCTCGTCGTCCTCATCAACGATCCACCGGTGCCCGATCCGAATGATCCCTCGCGGTTGGATGAACGCGTCTTTGGCGGGCGCGCGATGACCTACTACGGTCGCTGGACCTACAAGTTCGAGAAGGCCGCCGAATTGGGGGCCGCCGGTGCTTTGATCATTCACGAGACGGAACCGGCTGGGTATCCTTGGGCCGTTGTGCGCGGCAGTTGGACGGGCGAGCAATTCGATCTGGTCGCGCCGGATCGCAATATGTCCAAATGCGCTGTCGAGGGGTGGATCACGTATGAGCGAGCGAAGGCGCTCTTTGCAATGGTCGGCAAGGACCTAGAGGCGCTGAAGAAGGCAGCCATCAACCGGGATTTTCGCCCCGTGCCCCTTGGAGCGCGCATGACGCTCACGTTGCGGAACACGTTGCGCACGATCGAGTCGCGCAATGTGATCGCCCGACTGGAGGGAAGCGATCCGAAGCTCAAGGAGGAGTACGTCATCTACGTCGCGCATTGGGATCATCTGGGCATCGGTCCTGAGGTGAATGGAGACCGAATCTACAACGGCGCTGTGGACAATGCCTCCGGGACGGCGGGCTTGCTGGAGATCGCCCGTGCATATGCGCGCCTTCGGCCATCGCCACGGCGTTCGATCCTCTTCCTCGCGGTGACGGCCGAGGAGAAAGGGTTGCTCGGATCGCGCTATTACGCCGAGAACCCGCTCTATCCGTTGGAGCGAACCGTCGCCGTCATCAATATGGACGGGTTGAACGTGTACGGTCGGACGCGCGACATCACGGTCATCGGATTGGGGAATTCGACGCTCGATGAGCATGTGCGAGCCGTGGCCGCGGAGCAGGGGCGCGTGGTGCGCCCGGACCCGGAGCCGGAGAAAGGGTTCTTCTATCGGTCGGATCACTTCAGCTTCGCCAAGCAAGGCGTCCCGGCGCTCGATACCGATTCGGGCATCGAGTACATTGGGAAGCCGGAAGGCTGGGGCTTGGAGGTACGGCGCAAATACACGGCCGAGCGCTATCATAAGCCGCAGGACGAATTCGATCCGACTTGGGATTTGAGCGGCGCGGTCGAGGATCTGCGGTTGCTCTTCCTGGTGGGCCATCGCGTGGCCAACGATGATCGGTGGCCGGAATGGTATCCGGGGACGGAGTTCAAGGCGAAGCGAGAGGCGATGTTGAAGCGCTGAGGCGAACGACTCGGGCCGGCGGAGTGTCATTCGTAGAGTGGAGGCTCGCCGGGAGGCCGCGTGTGCCATCGTTTGTGGACCCAAAGCCAGTGGTCCGGGTAGCGGCGGATGAACGCTTCCAGGACCTGGTTGAAGCGCTCGGTGTTGAGTCGGACATCGCGTTCGAGATCCCCGGTTCGGATGAGGGGGATGGGTGGATCGAAATGGAGCACGTGCGTGCGCGTCCGCTCATCCCAGATGAGGAAGCCGGGGACGACGGGGGCTTCCGTGCGCAGCGCCAAACGTGCAAGAAGAGGGGACGTGCACGCCGGACGTCCGAAGAAGTCGCAGAAGAGGCCTTCGTGTGGTTGTGTGTTCAGGTCCATGAGGACGCCGATCGTCTCCCCTTGGCGCAGCGCTATGAGGACGCGCCGCGCGGCATCGCGCTTGGGGATGAGGTAATTGCCGCTCAGCGTGCGGTAGGTCTCGATCAAGCGATCAAGGAGCGGGTTGTCCAAGGGGCGAACCAAAAAGGCCATTCGATAGCCATAGAGCGCGTGAGCGAAGGCGCTCAGTTCCCACGCGCCGAAGTGAGCCGTGAGGATGAGCACGCCGCGCCCTTGCGCCCGCGCGCGCTCGTAATGTTCCAATCCCTCGTAGGTGACGATCGCGCGAATCGTCTCGCGCGTCAGCTTGGGGAATTGGCTGAATTCGCCCAGCAACCGTCCCAGGTTCCGAAACGCGCGCTTGAGGAGGCGGCGTCGCTCGCGCGAGCGCAGTTCCGGAAAGACGAGGGCGAGGTTGCGGTGACCAACCCGCCGCAGTCGGCCCCAGGCATAGTAGACGAGAAGTCCAAACCACTCCCCGGTGACGAGAGCCCAGGATCGTGGAAGACGTCCTAAGGCTTTCAATATGAGCCAAGCGGGTCCATATTCGAGCCAGTGCCGTAGGGTCGTCCCCCGCTGCTCGGTCATTGTCGGCGCACCCGCTGAGACGCCTTTGAGGAAGCCAAGCTAGCACACCTGCGAGGGGCTGTCAAACCCGGCCTCGGTGAGCGCAGCCAGCGCTCGCGGGAACTTCCGTCAGTGTGGGCGCATCTGCCATAATGGGAATCTTATGCGACGCGGGAAGTGGTACGCGATTGTGCTGCTGCTTGTGTTCGGCAGCGCGTGGGCGCAAAGCGGTCGGCGCCTTCCGACCGAACGGCCCAAGGCGACGACGGAGCCGGATGAGACGGCGGTGACGCTTGAGACGACCGAGGTGATCGTCCCGGTGACCGTGCGCGACCGATACGGGCGCTTGATTCGAGGCCTCAGCCGTTATGATTTCATCCTGTATGAAGACGGCGTGCGGCAAGAGATCACGGATTTCGCCGTCGGTACGGTGCCGGTGAACGTCGTCTTGCTCATTGACGTTTCCGGAAGCGTCGCCACGGAGATCAACGACATTCGCCTCGCCGCTTTGGCGTTCCTCAATGCCTTGGGACCAAAGGATCGCGTCGCGATCATCCGCTTCAATCATAAAGTCGAGGAAGTGCTCGATTGGGAGACCGATAAGTTGCGCCTGCAGCGCGCGCTCTTTCAATTGCCGGCTGTAGGGAACACGGCCTTCTATAAAGCGCTCTCCGTAGCGGCGAACAAGCTGAAGGCGGTCGAGGGACGGCGCGCGATCCTTCTCTTCACGGATGGGGTGGATACCTACGATGGACCGGATCAAAAGACATTCGCAGAGGCCCTGGAAGCCGTGCGGCGGGCCGAGGCCATCGTCTACGTGATCAGCAAGACGAAGGCCATTCGCGCCTTCCTAAGGGGCGAGCGTTCACCCTTCATCTTCCGGCCGCTTGATCCAAATGATTTCTATGTGCGACTCTACCTGCAGGTGCTCGATCAAGCCGAGGAGCAACTCATCGAATTGGCGGAGAAGACGGGTGGGCGAATCTATTTCCCCTTGGAGCAATCCGAATTGCGGGAGGCATACGCGCAGATCGCTGAGGAGTTGAGCACCCAGTACATCCTGCGCTACGTGCCGAAGAATACGGCGCGTGATGGACGTTTTCGGCGAATTCGCGTGATGACGGGGAATCCGGCTTACATCGCGATCGCGCGAGAGGGATACTATGCTCCGAACCGGTAGCTTGCTTGACTTCGCCGTGGAGACGGCCCGCGAGGCAGGCGCACTGCTGCGAGATCATTTCGGCCGGGCTGTAGACGTCAGCTATAAGTCGAGTCCAATTGATTTGGTGACCGAAGCTGACCTCCTCTCGGAGGCGCTCATCAAGGAGCGGATCGCGACGCGCTATCCGCGGCATGCGATCCTAGCCGAGGAAAGCGGCCATCAGGAAGGAGTCTCCGAATACCGGTGGCTCATCGATCCTCTGGATGGGACGACCAACTACGCGCATGGATATCCGTTCTTTTGCGTCACGCTGGCCTTGGAGTATCGGGGAGAGATCGTGCTGGGCGTCGCTTATGATCCGCTGCGCGAGGAACTCTTCGTCGCCGAGCGCGGGGCGGGGGCGACGCTCAATGGTCGCCCGATTCGCGTCTCGCGCACGGAGGCGTTGGCCAAGGGGTTGCTCGCGACGGGATTTCCGTACACCATCCGTAGTCGGCCCGATGAGAGCCTGACGTATTTCGCGCGATTCGTGAAGACGGCTCAGGCGATCCGACGCGATGGATCGGCCGTGCTCGATCTCTGCTATCTGGCTTGCGGGCGGTTCGACGGCTTCTGGGAACTGGGATTGAAACCCTGGGACATGGCGGCGGGCGCCCTCATGGTCGAGGAAGCCGGTGGGCGCGTCACCCGCTTCGATGGGAGCCCATTTCGCCTCTTTGAGCCGGAGATCTTGGCCAGCAATGGCCTCATCCACGAGGAGATGATCGCCGTCCTCGCCGGAACCGGGGCCTGAGCGATGGAGAGAAGGACAATGGTCACGTTGACACGATCTTGTTCCCTTTGTCACCGAGAACTCACGATCCCCTTGCCTGAGCGGAATCCTTCGGAAGACCTCCAACTCCTCTCACATGCCGCCATCGCCTGCGCCGATTGCGTGCAGCGGCTCGGGCAACATCCCGAGGATCGGTATGTGGTGCTCCTTGGGGCTTATTATCGCAAGGTCGGTACCGTCCATGTGAAGATCGCTCCGGTCGGCGCCTTTCATGGATGAGCGCGGTCCGGCTAAGGGGGAGCAAAAAAACCTTGCTGAAGGTGAAAAGTTGAAGTATGCTTTGTGAGCATCCTTGGGGCTGTGGAGACTCCATTTGAGATTAGGGAGGGAGTGATGAGGAAAGGACTCGCGGCTGCGGTAATCGGGATGGTTTCGCTAGTCCTGAGTACGGCTTCGATCCTACCTTCGGTCATTATTCTCCTTCTGGTCGCCCTGGGGCTGTCACCAGCAATCCTCAATATCGGAGTCTTCGCTGGGGCTGTGCTTATCACCCTCTTGGCCCCCGTCTTGACTCCTCAGCAGATCATCTTGCTCGTCTTCTGACCGAGAGGAGGAGTCCCGGAGCCTTTTGGATTCACCGATGTCGCACGCGGATGCGGCCGGAATGAGTCCGGAGTTTGAGGAGGGCGCTTCCGGTCTCGGCGATCCCTTGCAAATGCGAGGGTGTGTGTGTGCGCGTTTGTAAGTGAAGGCCTTCGGCTTCGATGCGCCCTTCGTGGGTCGAGGCATCGAGAGTGAACGAGCTTTGCGCCGGGACGGCGATCTCGATCGTTCCCGCGCCAGAATAGAAGGTATAGGTGCCGCGCTCATGGAGGTTCCCGGAGAATACGATGCGCCCCGTCGTCACGCTCATGGCGTCAATGTTCGGGGACGAGATGTCCACCAGCTCGATATCGCCTTCCATCGTCGAGAGCTTCATGTGACCGCGCACACCGTGAACGCGGATCTTTCCGCCGATGGTCGAAGCTTCGATGGCGCAGTCAACAGGAACCTTCACCTCCAAATCCACTGCGTCGAGGCTGGTTGCGCGGCGCCTTTGGACCTTCACGGTCAGGACGTCGTTGAAGAAACGAATGTCCACGTGCGCGCTGGAGGACGCCGCCGTCATGGCGAGCTGAATCTCCCGACGCGCCCACGCTTGTACGGAGACATTCCCTCGAAGCGAGGTGTTCATAAGCACAACGCTTGGGGTCGAACCGACGGGGAACGTCCGCACCACGGGTTGGGATCGTGCGGATCCCACGCGCGCTTGGGCGAGGGTCGGGGCGGGAAGAATGATCCCTCCACAGAGCAATCCGGTGAGACCGAACTTCAGAACAGCGCTCCTCCTTTTGCCGATCTGTTGTTTCATCGTCAGCATTGGAGGCGCGTGACGGCCCATGCTATAGCTCGGAGAACCGCTTCAGCAGCTCGAGCTTGGCTTTCAAAGCGCCGAGGTAGAGTTCCCGAAGGACTGCGTCCTCGGGGTTGCGCTCTAAGCCCTGGCGACAGTGCGCTAGGGAGCGTTCGACCGTTTCCAGGGCGCGCCGGAAACAGGCTTCGGTCTCCGCATCCCAGAACGGGCGTCGCTGCTGGATTTGACGCTCCAGGGCCGCAATCCGCTGCTGCACGATCTCTCTCTCGACCGTGGGCTTATGGACGAGAATGAGTGCGGTCGGTTGAATCTCCAGGAGCGAAGGAGTAAGGGCGCTCCATTGGACGGGAGGCGAAACGTGCGCCTCTTGAGATCCTGGCGCGGGAGAACGGGATCGAAGGAGCGCTCCCACTAATAGAGCGATCGTGACGACGGCGGCCGCAGCGAAAACCGGCCGCATCCACAATCGCTGAATCCTCTTGGGGACACTGTCTGCTCGCGTCTCGGCTGCGATCGCCGCCGCGATCCGCTCCCAGAGCTGAGGACTTGGTTCGTATTCAGGCAGCTCGCGGCTGAGTTGGCGAAGGTAGAGCAGATCCTCGCAGATCGTCCGGCAATTCACGCATTCTTGCAGGTGCCGTTCCACGTCAAGCCGTTCGCGCTCTAAGAGTAGGCCGTCAATGTAGTCGGAGAGCCGATCTTGATACTTCGCACAGGACATCGCTCACCCCTCCCCTTGTAAGAGACGTCGGAGTTTCAACCGCGCCTTGTGAAGTTGCGATTTTGAAGTGCCCACACTGCAGCCGAGCATGGCCGCGATCTCCTCATGCTCATACCCTTCGACATCGTGTAGAAGGAACACCAGGCGATACCCAGGCGGTAATCTTCGAATGGCCTGTTCCAAGGCGATGCGGTCGAGCACGGGCAGAGGATGCGGTCGCACAACCTCGCTCATATCCCCTTCCTCCGTCGTCTCTTCCGGTCGAATCCCCTGCTTGCGCCAGTGCATGAGCACTTGATTTACCACCAAGCGGTGCAACCAGGTCGTGAACGCCGCTTCTCCACGAAAGGTTCCAATCTTGCGGAACACTTGCAGGAACACCTCCTGCGTCATATCCTCAGCATCGGCTGCGTTCCCCAACATCCTCAGGCACAGCGAATACACGCGACGCCGATGCAACTCGTACAGACGCTCAAACGCCGCGACATCCCCCGCTGCCGATTGGGCTGCGAGTTCGAGATCGGTGAAGCTGTCTGCCGTTTTCGTGACCACCGCTTCGTAATCCATGGCATCGCAGCAAACGCATCCCGATCTCGCCTACTGCGATGCCTCGTCCTCCGATGTCGTTGCTTGCACATTATAGACCGGTTTCCGCAAAAGCCAAAGGGTAGTTGCTTTTTGCCCCCACTTTTCTTCCTATCAGCCGTGCTGCTGAAATCGAGTAAGGCGTAATCGCGTTTCCCAATAGGGGGAGGAGGACAAAAAGTCGTTGCATTTCGATGGTCAGATAAGTATAATGAGCTGCTCAGCTTGCCGGAGATCGGCTCGGAGGTCGAGGTCGCGGGGTCTGCAGCGATGCAGGCAGGGAGAGCCCACCTGGGGAGACCGACCTATGAGATACAAAGACGCGCTTGGGGGGGAGTTTCACGCTTTTGAAGAGAAAGATGCGTTTTCCCTGACGTTTGAAGATGAGGAGGCCTTCCGAGAGATTTGGGGCTCGCCGCGCGCACTCTCGGAGCTTGAGCAGGAGGGCGAGTTGATCCAATGGGTGGGCGAGGAGAGGCTCGAGGGATTGGAGGAGGGGGCGGTCGTGCCCGAGTCGGAGTCGGAGTCGGAGGAGGGGGGGATGGATCCCCTCCGGCTGTATTTCCGAGAGATGAGCGTGGTTCCGTTGCTGACGCGGGAGGACGAGGTTCGGCTCGCGCGGCAGATCGAGCGCGGGCGGAATCGCATGCTCAAAGCGCTCTTTCGGGTTCCGTTCATCGTTCAGCGGGTTCTCGCGTTGAGAGAGGAATTGAGGCAGGGGCGGCCGCTTTCGGAGGTGATCGTTCTGGCCGAGTTAGAGGGAGGGGGGAGAGAAGAGGAACAGGCTGAGCGGATGCTCGCTCCCGTTCTGGAGTGGCTTGACGAAGCGGCGCGTCTTCAGGAGCGCGTCGTTCGATTAGAGGGGCGAATGCTACGTCGAGCCTCGAAGCGGAGATGGTCGAAAGGGCAGTGGGCGTTATGGCGCGCGCGTGTGACGCTGGAGCGATTTCTGCGCGGGGCGGGGGCGGAACGGGCGTGTCGCGCGGAATTCACGGAGCAATTTCTCCAGCAGTTGATCGGCGCTGTACGGGATGCAGCTCAGGCGCTTGATCAAGCGATGGCTTCTGTGCGCGCGTTGGAGGAAGCGGCAGAGCGGGCGCGCTCGTGCGCGCGTCGGGCGTCGTTGCGGAAGCGACTTCGCGAAGCGCGGCGGCGCGTGCGTGCGCTCGAGGCGCGATATGGTCTCTCGGCTCGCGAACTCGCGCGCCTTTGCGAGCGCATCGAGCGAGGGGAGCGCGAGGCTGAGGAGGCGCGCCAGCGGATGATCGAAGCGAATCTGCGTTTGGTCGTTTCGATCGCCAAGCGGCACGTGAATCGGGGGTTGCCTTTCCTTGACCTCATTCAAGAGGGGAACATCGGCTTGATGCGAGCTGTAGAGAAGTTCGATTGGCGGCGTGGATACAAGTTCTCCACCTATGCGACATGGTGGATCCGACAGGCCATGACGCGCGCTATTGCCGATCAGGCGCGCACGATTCGCCTCCCGGTCCACATGATCGAAGCGCTCCACCGGATGGTGCGCGCATCGCGGCAGTTGGTGCAGGAGTTGGGGCGGGAGCCAACACCGGAGGAGATTGCTGCGCGCTTGGGCGTCTCGGTGGCCAAGGTCGCGCACATGCTCAAGATCGCTCAGGACCCGCTTTCGTTGGAGACTCCCATCGGCGATGACGAGGGGGCCACTCTCGGGCATTTCATCGAAGATCGGACGGTTCGGAGTCCGATGGAAGATGTCCTGATGGCCGATCGGTGGCGGGTGACCGAAGAGGCCTTGCGCTTGCTCAGTGAGCGCGAGGCGACGATCCTGCGCATGCGCTTTGGGCTTCCGCCTTACGATCAGGAATACACGTTGGAGGAGATCGGTCGGGAGCTCCGCGTCACGCGCGAACGCATTCGGCAGATCGAAGCCAAGGCCATTAAGAAACTCCGCCATCCATCGCGAGCGCACGCGCTGCGCTCGTTCGCGAGCCCGTGAGCGCGCATTGGCCTTTTGCCCTCCGGATCTTCGGATGAAGAACAGCCGATCCGCACTCGCCAGCAGGTGTCGTCTTGTGTGCTTCGGGTCGGTTTTTTCGCGCTTTCTGGGTGCGCTACAATGGTGACGCTTCCCGATGTCGTCAGGCTGAGGGAGAAATCGTCCGTGAGGAGGGAGTAGGGGATGGAGCTCTTGATGGAGAGTCTGACGAAGCTGCTCGCCGCGGCGATCTTGGGGGGGCTTGTCGGGCTAGAGCGCGAGTTGAGTCGCAAGCCGGCCGGATTACGGACGAACATGCTCATCTGCACGGGTTCGGCGCTGTTGATGATCCTCTCGACCCTGGTGGCCCAGGATGGGGGGAGTCGTGGGGATCCGGGGCGCATCGCCGCGCAGGTGGTCACTGGGATTGGGTTCCTCGGTGCCGGAGCGATCGTGCAGAGTCGTGGATCCGTCTACGGATTGACGACGGGGGCGACGATCTTCACCGTCGCGGCGATCGGCTTAGCCGTCGGTGGGGGATATTATCTGCCGGCTTTTCTGACGACGGCGATCGTGCTCCTTTCGCTTCTGGTGTTGGGACGGGTGGAGAAGCGCATGCTCGTGAGCGCGCGTCCCATCTACGAATATCATCTGGAGACGAGCGACGCGCTGACGGCGCTGACACGGCTGACGGAGATCTTGCGCGCGCACGGGGTGGAGATGGAAGGGGCGTCGTTCGAGAAAACGACGGCGGGCATGGAGATTCGGTTCGTGCTCTCGGTCTCATCGGAGGTGAACGAACGGTTGCTTCGGGACCTACTGACGGTCCCGGGCCGTCTGCGCGTGGAGCTTCCGCGGGAGCTATGACGATACCGTCAGCGCGCACGCTGTATCTGGCTGAGTGGGTGGTGCCGATCGTGCGGCCACCGTTTCGGCGTGGGGGGATTGTGGTCGAGGGGGAGCGCGTCGTGGCTATCGGAGGGGAGGCGGAATTGCGCGCGCAGTTCCCGGAAGCGGTCGTGCGCGATTTCGGGGAGGCGGCGCTGTTGCCTGGCTTGGTGAACGTGCACGCGCATTTGGAGCTGACGGCCTTTCGAGGGATGTTGGAGGACCTCCCGTTCGTGAAGTGGCTCGCGGTCCTCACGCGGTTACGGGAAGGGCTATCGGCGGAAGACGTGCGGGAAAGCGCGCGGGCGGGCGTTCTCGAAGCCATTCGCAGTGGGCAGACGACGATCGTGGATGTCGGCGCGACGGGGGCCGGATTCGACGCCTTATGCGAGAGTGGAGCGCGCGGCCTGTTCTTTCAGGAAGTCTTCGGCCTGCGGTCCGAAGATGCGGGGGAGAGTATGCGCGGGTTGATCGAACGCCTTCAGCCGCTGCGCGCGCATCCGTGCGCTCGCACACGCGTGGGCGTGGGCATCTCCCCTCATGCGCCGTACACGGTCTCGGCACGGCTCTTTCGCCAGACGGTGGAATACGCGCGCGCGCATGCATTGCCGCTGTGCGTTCACATCGCCGAATCTCGAGCGGAGGTGGAATTCGTGCGGCATGGGCAAGGGGAGTTCGCTCGGATTTACGAGCGGCGTGGCCTCTTGTGGCACGCCCCTGGGGTTTCGCCCATCCGGTATCTGCACGATCTCGGGGTGCTCGCCGCGCGCCCTCTTCTCGTTCACGGGGTGCACATGGAGGATGAGGACATCGCGCTCGTCGCACAGAGTGGTGCGACCATTGCCCATTGCCCGAAGTCGAACGCGAAACTCGGGCACGGGGTGGCCCCGCTTCCCGAATGGATGCGCGCCGGCATCGCCGTGGGCATAGGGACCGACAGCGTCGCGAGCAACAACACATGCGACCTCCTGGAGGAGGCGCGGTTTGGGCTGCTTGTGCAGCGAGCGCGTCGGGCATCCCCGACGCTGTTGAGCGCTGAGACGATGCTGCGGCTGCTGACGCTTGAGGGGGCGCGCGCGCTTTCGCTCGAGTCGCGCATCGGATCGCTCGAACCCGGAAAGGAGGCCGATTTCATCGCTGTTGATCTCTCGGGCGCGCACGTGCAGCCGGTAGATGATCCCGTCGCGGCCATCGTCTTCTCCGCGCGCGGAAGCGATGTGCGCTTCGCGGCCGTCGGCGGGCGCGTGCTCTTTGACGGAGCCTCGGTCACGACGCTCGACGAAGAGCGCCTGCGCGCGCGGCTTCGGGAGATTCGAACGCGCCTGCGTCATCGCGACGCGCTCATCAGAGATTGATTCCCGAAGGCGCGGGCTGCTAAAGTGAAAAGGCATCGAGCCGAACGAAAGGCGAGGAGAAAATGCGTCGAAAGGAGGAGGGCGATGAAGTTCTTCCTGGATACGGCCAATCTCGCGGAGATTCGCGAAGCGGTCTCGTGGGGGGTCATTGATGGGGTGACGACGAATCCAAGCCTCATCGCGAAGGAGGGCGTCTCGGATCCGCGCGCTCACATCCGTGAGATTTGCGAGATCGTGCCGGGGCCGGTGAGCGCTGAGGTCGTCAGCACGACGGCTCCCGAGATGATCGCCGAAGCGCGCGAGCTGGCGCGCCTGCATCCGAACGTCATGGTGAAGATCCCGTGCCTGGTGGAGGGGCTCAAGGCCATTCGCGTCCTTTCGCAAGAAGGGATTGCGATTAACACGACGCTCGTCTTCACGGTGCCGCAAGCAATCCTGGCGGCGAAGGCTGGCGCGACCGTCGTCAGTCCCTTCGTGGGACGCTTGGACGATATCGGCCATTCGGGCATGGAGTTGATCGAGCAGATTCGCGAGGTCTTCGACAACTACGAGTTCGAGACCCGCATTCTGGTCGCCAGCATCCGCCATCCGATGCATGTCGTGCAGGCCGCGCTCATCGGCGCGGACATCGTCACCATACCCTTCAAGGTCTTAGAGCAACTCATCAAGCATCCGCTCACGGATATTGGGCTGGAACGATTCCTGAAGGATTGGGAGCGTGCCTATAAGCCCGTGGGATCGGAAAGGCCGCGAAGCGGGTGACCGCGCAGCTGTTGGGGGAGAGCTGAGTGCGCTTCGTCGGTCGCTCGCGTTCTCACCGGGGGGAAGACAGGCGTTCGTCTCTCTATCGGCGCCAGAAGCGATAATCCTCGCCCTCGATGACGACCAATCGGCACATCTCGTGCAAACGGGAGCGCAAGCGCTCCCCCACGCGATCGGTGAGCGTCTCCTTCGTGGAGCTGGTTGATGTGTCCAGGAAGTTCGAGGTGAAGATCGTGATCCGCTTCTGATTGTAGCGCGCGTTGATGATCTGCGTCATCGTGTCCTGCACCCACTCGGTCGGCTTGGCCGCTCCGAGTTCGTCAAGGACCAAGACTTCGACTTCGTAAATGGGCGCTAAGATCTGCAGCTCGCTCGTCTGCGAGATGGGATTGTAGCTGTCCTGAATCTCCTTCAAGAGATCGCGGAAGTCATAAAAGAGGCAGGGGACCAGTTTTTGCCGGATCAGCTCTTTGATCGTCGCCACGGCTAGATGCGTCTTCCCGACGCCGCAAGGGCCGATGATCAGAAGTCCTCGATCCACGTTCGGATAGTCTTCGACCAAGCGCTGGCAGATATACACGGCGGCCTGCTGCGTGCTGTTTCTGATCTCATAGTTCTGGAATCCGCATTCGGCGTATCGCGGCGGGATGCGCGCGGCTTGGAGAAGACGCTCGAGCATCCGTTGCGGGTCCTGTCGGCACCGACAGCGTCGGACCACTCGCTCGGCGACATACTCCCAACCCGTGTCCTGGCAGTAGGGACAGGCAGCCGTCGGCGCTGTCGCTTTTTCCGACGTCGTCCGCATAAGAGCGCGGGCTTATTATACTCCGTCGAATGTCGGGGCGCAATCGCCCTCAGATCCATGCCCCTAGCGAGCGCGCCTGCGGGGAGGGATGTCTTCCGCTTCGTCAAGCTCGCGCCCTTCCGCATGGGGCTTGGGCGCGCGCTCGCGAAGCAGGCGTCCGAGCCCCGTTGAGAGCGATCCCGGCCGCTCACGAAACGGACGGCCCGAGGAACATCGGTGTCTCCAAACGGGGTGCGCGGCGCTCACCCACATGTCTTCCCGGGCGATTGAGTGAGCGTTTCAAGAAGTTCGCCTTGTTCTTCCCAATCGCTCGCCGGCTTATGATCCGGTGGGCTCCCCTTCCAAAAGTGCTCTTGTCATTCGGAAAAGGACGCGGTAATATAGGCGCCGCAGAAGCAGGGAACACCAAAACGGACACAACAAGGCGAGGTGGTGATGCAAGGCGCTCATGCTTGTAGAGTACATCTTCGCTCTCTCGCGATGAGTCGGATGGGTGGTGTCGTGCTCGTCGCGTTGATCGGAGGGATGGGAGCGGTTCCGCAGCGAGACCAAGAAGCCATGCGGGCGCCGACCCGGCTGCACGTGAGACTCAATGCGCGTGGCCATCCTTGGAGCAATTTGAATGATGGCGTAGAGCTACCGACGATCTACATCGGCGCTGCCATGGCGCGAGAGGCGCTTGAGCAAGGGGTAGTCCGACCGGCGGCCTTAACATCGGCGGATTTCGATGAAGATGGGGTGTTGGATCTGGTGAGCGGATATGTGGGGCCAGCCGGCGGCCTTCTGACACTTCATCGGGGCAACGGGGATTTCCTCTGGCCGAACGATGTTCAGGGTCGCGCGCGACAAGCGGCGGGGAGATTGGTGAACGCACCGTTTTGGCCTGAGGCAGTGGTCGTTGAACTCCCCGAGCCGCCGGATTTTCTAGAGGCGGGCGATTTCGATGCCGACGGGCATGCCGATGTGATCGCAGCGGTGCGCGGAGGGCAAATGCTCTACGTGCTGCGGGGGGATGGGCGAGGGGGATGGCATGGGCTTCATACCATTGAGCTCCCGGGACAAGCGACGGCGTTCGCCGTTGGGGAGGTGAATCGAGCCGATGGGCTTGCGGACATCGTCGTCGGAGTCATCGGGCGCGAGGGACCTTGTGTGCTCATCTTCGAGAGCCCTGAAGGGGCCTTGCGCCGGGAGCCCGAGCGCATTTCGCTGCCGGACGAAGCGACCGCTCTCGCTCTCGGACAGCTGGATGAAGGTTTCGAATCCGATCTCGCCATCGCAGCGGGCCACCATTTGGTGATCGTGTACGGACGGGAGCGCTCAGCGGATCAGCCGTCCGCTGCGTCTCGAATTCGCATAGACCGGCAGCTCCTGCCCTCGCGTCTCATCGCCATGGCGATCGGCGATTTCCTATGGGGGGACGGCCATCGCGCGGAGATCGCCGCGCTCGGCGAGGATGGCACAGTGCGCGTGTTCGCTCGAAGGCTCTCCTCGAAGGTCGAGCCGGTCAATCCGCTGGCGGCGGCATCCTGGGAGGTGATCGCCACGTGGTCCGACGCCGATCTCTCGGCGAACGCCCCCTCGTACGCTCCAGCGGTGAGAGGGGGGCTCGTTCGAGCGAAGGTCTCCAGCCTGCCAAGCGACGATCTGCTCGTGCTCATCCCAGGGTGCCGACGCTGGCACATCCTCGCGAACCTCGTACCCATTGAGAGCTTCGCAACTGATCTTCGGGCGCGTGCGCCATCGGCTCCGGTAGTGATGTCGCTTGACTCTCCGACGGGCATTGCGGCCATTTTACCCATGCGATTGAATACGGATGCGCTCAGCGATCTGGTGGTCTTGCGGGAGGGGGTAAGCTCTCCGAGCCTCATCTTGACGGCCTCTCACGCGACCTTCGTCGTCAACGATACGGGCGATGCGCCCGATGCCAATCCAGGCGATGGCGTCTGCGCGACGAGCGCCGGAGTGTGCACGCTGCGCGCCGCGATCCAGGAGGCGAATGCCCATGCCGGGGCCGATGCGATCCACTTCCACATTCCCGGACCTGGGCCTCACACGATCGCCCCGGGTTCGGCGCTGCCGACAGTCACCGAGCCGGTGACCATTGACGCAACGATGGAGAACGCGTGCGGGAGACTGCGGTGCGTGGAGTTGAATGGTACAAACGCGGGAGGCAACACGGATGGACTACGCATCGCGGCCGGCTTTAGCGTCGTGCGAGGACTTGCGATCAATCGGTTCCGCCGATATGGCATCCGCTTGGAGACGAATGGGGGGAACGTGATCGAGGGGAATCTCATTGGGACCGATGTGGATGGCGCGACGGATCAAGGCAACTCCAATGACGGTGTGCGCGTTGATGGAGTGCCCAATAATACGATCGGGGGGACGGTCTCGAGCGCGCGCAACGTTATTTCGGGGAATAACAACGACGGCATCGAGATCAACGGCAGCGGGGCGAGCGGCAATGTGGTACGTGGGAATTTCATTGGAACGAAGGCGAACGGGATCGAGGCGCTGGGGAATACGCAGCGAGGGGTCTTCATTAACGATGCTCCTTCCAATGTGATCGGGGGCACCGTTGGGGGGGCGCGTAACCTCATCTCGGGAAATCGCAATAATGATGGTGTGGAGATCAATGGAAGTGCAGCAGGTGGGAATCTCGTACAGGGCAATTTCATCGGAACGGATGTCGGGGGAACTATCGGTTTGGGAAATGGCGTCGATGGCGTGCGGATCTCCGGCGGAGCGGACCAAAATGTCATTGGGCCTAACAACGTCATCTCGGGCAATACCGGTGATGGCGTGGAGATCACCGGCAGTGGGACGACGAACAATCAGGTGCACGGGAATCTCATTGGGACCAACGCGATGGGGACGAGCGCCTTGGGCAATGGCGGGCATGGCGTGCACGTCTCCTCCTCGGCCAGCGCCAACACGATCGGCGGGGCGAGCGCCGGAAACGTCATCGCCTTCAACAATGGCGATGGGATATTCGTCGCCTCCGGAACGAGGAATCGGATTCAGCAGAATGCGATCTTCTCCAACGGGGGCTTGGGCATTGATCTCGGCAGCGATGGCGTGACTCCCAACGATCCCAATGATCCCGACGCAGGAGCGAACAACCTGCAAAACTTCCCCACGCTCACCGGTGTTTTTTCTGGTCCCGGGACGACGATCATTCAGGGTTCGATTGATTCCGCGATGGGAAATTCCGCTTATCCCATCCTCATCGAGTTCTTCCGCAGCCCTTCGTGCGATCCATCCGGTCACGGAGAAGGGGGGACGTTCCTCGGCTGGCTCTCGGTGAACGGCCCCGGCTCGTTCACAACCACGCTCTTGGTCGCTATCCCAAGTGGTGAGGTGATAACGGCGACGGCGACCGACGCCAACGGGAACACGTCGGAGTTCTCCGCGTGTGCGGTCGTGCAACAGGCCGCGGAATTGGTCGTGAGAAAGGTGATGGTCGGTGGAGTGGCGACGTTCCTGTTCACGGGAACGCCAAGTGGGTCCATCAGCGTTAACAACGGGACGCTCACGGCGGTCGTTGCGCCGGGGACGTACACGAGCACGGAGGGGGCGGTGAGCGGATGGGATTTGACCGGGATCAATTGTGATGATGGCGACAGCACGGGAGATGTGAGCACGCGAACGGCGACGTTTCGAGCTTCGGTCGGAGAGCGGATCACCTGCACGTTCACCAATACGAAGCGGGGGCGGATCGTCGTAACCAAGGACGTGGTGCCTGATGATGCTTCGCTGTGGCAGATCAGCGTGACCGGGCAGGCGCCGCAGACCATTGGCGATAGCGGCATGGCGACGTTCGACGATTTGGCGCCTGGGACGTATGTGGTGAGCGAGAGTGGGCCGTCGGGATACGCGAGCGAGGTGAATTGCGGCGGCAAGGGGGGAGCTTCGGGGACCAGCCATACGTTCGCGTTAAATGCTGGAGAGACGGTGACGTGCACGTTCACGAATCGGAAGCTGGGACGGATTGTGGTGCAGAAGGTGGCACAGGGGGGAGATGCGGCGTTCGGGTTCACGGGGACGGGCAACGGGATGAGCCATTTCACGATTGTGACCAGCGGAGGGAGTGGGAATCACGTCTTTGACAACCTGGTGCCCGGAACAGCGGGAGGATCACGGGCGATCACGGAGTCCGGCGTGCCATCGGGATGGGATCTCACGAACGTGGCCTGCGCGAGCACTTTGGGGACATCGTCGGTGGCGGTGGTGGGAGCGACGGCGACCGTGAGCGCATTGGGGGCCGGGGATACGGTGACCTGCACGTTCACCAACATGAAGCGGGGAACAGTGATTGTGAAGAAGGTGATGGTAGGTGGGGCAGACGCCTTCACCTACACGGGCACGCCTTCGGGTTCGATCTCCACCAACGGTGGGACGATCTCCGCCAGTGTGGCTCCAGGCACCTATACTTCGACGGAGGTCGTGCCGGCGGGGTGGGACCTGAACGCGATCAGTTGCGATGACAGTGACAGCACGGGGGATGTGAACACGCGGACGGCCACCTTCGTGGT
>Ga0209289_100106_pt1 | contig 51610 bp, 57 predicted proteins | sample GXS110809BmetaG_FD_184121 | JGI IMG/M metagenome (GOLD analysis project Ga0209289, IMG submission 184121) | Hot spring microbial communities from Gongxiaoshe hot spring, China to study Microbial Dark Matter (Phase II) - GXS 110809B (SPAdes)... ... | reverse complement strand
GTATGGCATGGGCTAACAATCTCTCCGGGTCATACTGCTCCATACCAGCCCAGTAACCAAGCCTTAATACGCCGTCCGCGGCCACATCATCCAAACATAAAACCCAATATTAAAGTTGGCCGCGCCAAGCACAGGCCAATCAAAGCTTTTAACAGTTTTCGATGGGTTGATTAGGTGTCGTGCGACTCGTTTTACATGTGGGTCCTTCTGTCCCACAGGCTTTCGCCGTCTACGCCTTGCTACGACAACGGCCCGCGTCTTGAGGTGACTGCGGTTAAACAGCTCTCCAAAGGCGATAGCAGCAACACCTACTTCATCAAAATGCTCAACCATCTGGGAACGCATGTCGACGCCCCCAACCACTTCGACCCAAGCGGGCGTAAAATATCCTCTTACACGGCGGATGAGCTGATTTTTTCAAAACCCACCCTCATAGACGTCGTGAAAAACGTCGGTGAGCTTGTTCTGGCCGATGACTTGAAGCCCTATCACGATGAGATTATGGGCTCAGACCTCCTGCTGATAAGGACAGGCATACAGAGGCTCAGGGACTCGGACCCAGAAGCTTTCATGAGGAAGGGGCCCTGTCTTTCTGTTGAGGCGGCGGAATATCTGCGTGGGTTTTTGGGCTTGAGGGCTCTCGGCGTAGACGCCATATCTATATCCTCGCCCCTTCTGCGTGAAATAGGCCGTGAAGCACATCGAAAACTGCTTGTCGGCAGGAATTTCCTCATCATAGAAGACATGGACCTTCTGGGGAAGCCTAGCAGCTTTAAGAAAGTGGTTGTAGCTCCTTTGATGGTTGAGGATGTTGACAGCGCGCCTTGCACGGTTTTCGCCGAAGTCTGAACTATGTTAAACCGCCTGCGAGGAATGAAAGCAGCGCCAAAAACATCCAGACCAACGTCAGGTTTTTCTGCCTCCAAGCTTCTTCGGCAACGGGGTTTGCCACGAGCTTAAGCCCCGAATACAGAAACCCTAAGTCGGCCGCTGTGACGGAAAACATGTAAAGAAGGCCTGCTATGCCCAGCAGGTAGGGTAAAGGGCTCAAGGCGACTGCTGAGAAATAGAGGCTGGAACCAAGCCAAGCAGCCGTGGTTAAACCATGCTTTCTCGCAACAGTCAACACATCTCTTTTCTCATCACCCTCCACATCCGTCATCCCCTTGATGACCTCTCTTCCAGTGTTGGCTAGAAAAGCCAATGCAGCGAAGACGAAAACCCGGCCAGAAACATATCCGTCGGCTAGTATGGAGCCGTAGAGGAAAGGCGCCACCACCGTAAAGCTCACTGCAAGGTTGCCCGGCAAACCCGTCTTCTTCAAACGCCAGTTATACACCACCGCAACGGCATATGCTGTTAAAGCCATCGCAAAACACTGGATAGAGGTTAGGATTGCAGCAACCAGACCCACGGCAGCCATGAAAAAAGAAGCAGCTAAAGCTGAGCGAGGGGAAACCGCCCCTGAGGGTATAGGCCTTGAAGGGTTGTTGACCCTGTCGACATCTCTGTCGAAATAGTCGTTCAAAGCCATAGAGGCGGCTGTCAACCCGTAGGAAGTGAACAACGCGTAGAAAATCTGGTGCAGCGACGCAGTCTTCTCTGAGGAGAAGACTATGCCAACGACTACGGCGAAGAACATCAGCAGACCATTCGGCGGCCTGGTCAGCCGGATGTAGGCAGCAAGCTTCAACGTTCACCGCCTACTTGTTGAGAAGCTCCACCAAAGAAGCGTTGTAGTAAACTACCTCATTCTGCCTGTCCAACACAGCCACGACCGCGGTTTTGTTCATTGCCCTACAAGACCTTAAAAGGTCGAGAAGCTCCTCAACCCTCATGCTCTCCCCCTCGTATAAAGGTATGACCAAGTATTTTGCAGGCTTTTCCAGATATTCACCTCTCTCGAAGACCCGAAACCTCAGCTTCGGGCCGAACCCCTCTTTCACAACATAACGTCTTTTTCTAAGGTCCATGTAAATGACGTAGTCTCTCCAAACGTTTCCGTCGCGTTGGATGAAGGAGGTTAGAAGCTCGTTGAAACCAAGCTGTCTTCCATCCTTGTAGACTTGTGCTTTGCCGTTTTTGACGAGGTAGAGCGTCTCGACCGGGCTGAACCCCCAGCGGCCGTCCTGCCTCTCGTCGCCGTAGCCACGCTGCTTAAACCACGATAAATCTCCTTCGACGAACACAACCGAACCATCTTCGAGGAGCTCAAAACGGCTAACCTCAACAACCGACACGGATTCCTCGTCGTTCAAACCATGTCTCAGAAAATAAACGCCGTAATAAAGAGTCTCCCCCGGTCACAGCCAACAGGTTTATTTCGCATTACGGGAAACCTATAAAAGCATAAGAGAAAGCCACTTGACAGGATAACTAGGTTGGACCGCCGGAGGATTGTTCTTGTTTTGATCGCCGCCTTGCTTCTGCTACTATTCAATCTGTTTCAGACCTTGCCGCCTTTCGGACGCACGTCTTTCACTATAGACTTTTCTATTGGAGAGTCATCCTCAAGACCGTATCTGCTGCGTGTCTATGTGGAAAAAACAACCGTTGTTGAAGGTGTTGAAACGCAGGCCACCGCGTTGCCGCGCTTGATTGTGAGGCTGGATGAAAAAGTAAGCGTTACAAACTTCAATGGATACGCTTATTTCTCGACAACCCCGGGAAAACACGTCGTAACAATCAGCTCACCGCAGTCGCTTATTCCAATGTACACGGTTGAGGCAGAGATAGACACGCCAATCACAGAGTTGAGAGTACGCTACGTTGAGCACAGGCTGAGAATAGCGGCGGTCAACATATCTATCGACACATCGACGTCATCATCATTCGTCCAAGTCTATTATCAAGCACCCGTCAACGCAGCAATCTACGTTGGAAGCCCCTTCCTAACATACGTAGACTTCAAACAATATTACAAGGTTTTCACAGGTGAAGCTTTGGGTGCTTACATTAGCCCGGCTAACATTCCTTACCAAGGTCCTTTCACATACGTCGTCACGTCTGAAACGCCTGAAACGCTTTTGACGACAGCCCTCGTTCCCGACATGATTCAGATAATCTCTTTGGAGGAGAGTTACGTCCCGCTCTACCGAGTTGAAAACCAGCTTCTAAGGATGACGTGAGTATGGTCTCATACCTTTATGACGTTTCTTTCTGGCTTGTCGTCAACCTTTTCCTGACGGCTGCTGTTGTCGGGCTTGTGCTGATAAGGTATTCGATGACAAGGGGGGCGAGCCGCGGCGAGCAAAAAGCAACAGGGCCAGACTTCCGAACCGAGCTTACCCTCTTTCAGAAACTGGTCGAACAGGGAAAAACATCCGACGCAGTAACCCAAACCTTCACTCAATGCTTTAGAAAAGTTTGCGGAGTTATGGGAGTTGACGGCAGGGCTCTAACGGCCAGAGAGCTCTTGGGAAGCGGAAGACTTTCAAAGAACATCGCGGTGTTTCTCTCAGAGATGTACGACGTGTACGAGCCTGTGAGATACGGGCTTATTCCGCCAACTACTGAAAACTTGGAGCGTTTTCGGCGTAGCCTTGAAAAACTGGCGACGGAGATAGCTGGAGTTGATTGACTGGACCTTAGGCTCGGCTCTCTTTTTTGCAGCAGCCGGCATGGCGGCGATAGCTTTAATGCCCCGTGAGAAAGAGAAAAAGCCCAAGACGCGTGAGGACCTCTACAAAGGGATGGATGACTACGCTTTGCTGCTCATCTTTCTTTCGCAGAGAAAGTTTAACGAGATGCTGAAGGTTTTGAGACGTGTTCGGAAGTCGAAAGCTTACGCTGGCGAAAAGCATCTGTTGGACAGGATTGAAGCCTTGGTGAAACAACATGCATGAGAGAACCTTTGCGGCCGAGGTGGCTGAGAACGTGAAAAACGAAGTCGGCAAAGTCATCGTGGGGATGGAAGAGGCCATAGAGTCGCTTCTCATAGCGCTGTTCACAGGCGGCCACATCATAATGGAGGGGGTCCCCGGGCTTGCGAAAACGCTTCTTGCAAAATCGTTTGCATTATCGCTGGGTCTAAACTTTAAAAGAATCCAGTTCACGGTGGACATCCTTCCTTCAGACATTATAGGTGGGTTGGTTTTCAACAGAAAATCGGGAGAGCTTGAGTTCAGACCCGGTCCGATTTTCGCCAACGTGGTTTTGATAGACGAGATAAACCGAGCGCCCCCGAGGAGCCAGTCGGCGTTGCTGGAGGCGATGCAGGAAAGGCAGGTTACTGTGGAGGGGGTATCGTACAGGCTGCCCGAACCGTTCCTCGTCATAGCTACGCAGAACCCAATAGAGCTTGAGGGAACTTTTCCACTACCGGAGGCTGAGGTGGATAGGTTCATGATGCGCGTCATAGTCTCATATCCCACGCCTGAGGAGGAGAGGCAAATCTTGGCGATGAAAAACGTTCTTGGAGACGATATTCCTATAAATCCTGTGGTGGATAAACAGTCTATCAACAGAGCGGTCGAGGAAGTCCGTAACGTGACAGTGGCTCCTGACGTGATAAAATACATCGTGGACATATCGTCCGTAAGTCGGGGCGACAGCCGTCTCACCATAGGAGCCAGCCCCAGGGCGGAAATAGCCCTGCTCTATGCTTCGAAGGCTTTGGCAGCCATAAACGGCAGACGCTATGTCATCCCCGACGACGTCAAGAAAGTCTTCTTCAGAGTTGTTAACCACCGCTTGCAGCCGAAGCCAGAGTACTCAAGCCTGTCTAGAACACCTGACTACGCGTTTGTCACAAGCTTGGTGAAAGAGTATCTGAATTCTGTGGAGGTTCCTGTCTGATGCTAACGCGCGATGGGTTTAATCTTGTTGTCGCATGCTTTCTAATGTCTCTGGTGACGACAACGGTTATAGTGTATCCACCACTCACTCTTTCGCTGTTCGCCGTAACCGTTTTCACGCTTTCCTACGCGTTGATGACGGCCAGACACCTTAAGACGTTGAAGCCGACGGACTTTGCCTTCAGCAGAAAAGTTGAGCCAAGCCAGCCTAGGCCGGGCGAGCCTTTCGAAGTATACGTCTCGGTGACCAACAAGGCCTCCAAACCGCTCAATGTGACTGTGGTTGACGGGTTAGGCGGGTTGCAGCTCGTCCAAGGCATGACCTCAGTCGTGAAACTTCTCAAACCGGGGGATGTGGCTGAGTTAAGATATTATGTGAGACCGCCTGCGAGAGGCGTCTACTCTCTCGGCCCTCTTGCCATAAAAGTGGCTGATGACTACGGCGTCTGCTGCAGGTACATAACTTTGGAGAAGGAGGCGAAGGTTTTGGTGAGGCCCGCGCTGTCGGAGAAGCCCAAGCTTCTTGAGGGCGTTAAATGGGTTCAAGCCCTCTCTGTTTCGGGAACAGGCTCATCTGTCAAGTATGGAGCGGACGACGTGTTCAGGGAGATAACGGAGCATCAGGAGGGACAGCCTCTTAAAAGCATAGACTGGCGTAGGACTGCGAGGGACGACGGCGAAATCTATGTCAGAAAATACGACAAGCTCAACCGGCTGAAGGTCTTGTTCCTCATAGACTGCACTGTCTCCAACACCGTTGGAAAACCGTCGATGCTAGACACCATCATCTCAGCTGTGGCCTCGGTGTCGAGAGCTATGCTTGAGAAGGGCGACGTGGTGACGGTGAGGGCGTTAGGGGCTTTGGAGCCTGACTCATACACCGCGGCCGGCGCACGCAGCTTCGAAGGATTGACACGTTTTCTGACCTGGCTTAAGCCCGGTTACAGCTTCGACTTTTTGAAAGAGATTGATAAAGCGAAGGGTTTTGACGCCGTGTTTCTGCTGGGGCGCTTGTCTTTTGTCGACGGCGGGCAGCTGAAGAACGCGGGTGAACAGGTCAGGAGGCATGGAGGTGTGTTTTTCACAGTTATCCCCGTGCTCGAACCAGACGACGGGATTGGAAGGCTTTTGCTTCAGCTGGAGATGTCGAGAATCGAAAACCTGAAAAGACAAGCCGGGTTCATATCTGTCGTCAAACAACACGAGCTTCCGCAGTATCTTTCACATCTGCATAGAATGCTCAAGGCGGCGGCTTCATGATGAGAAGGCTGATAGTTGCGGCAGCTCTTGCACCTCCAATCGTCATTTCCTTGCTTGCCTTGACAAAGGTTAACCTCAGCAACTATTATGTCGCCGTCGGGATAGTGTCCCTTCTCCTCATATCTTCGACCGACAAAGTTAAGTGGATGGGTGTCGGTCTTGTATACATACCTGCCATCTACACAGTCGGCCTGCTTTTGACCGGGGTTGTAAAGCCTTTCCTAGGCCTTGCATCCGGCTATATACTGGCCGCACCGCTCGTATTAGCCATAGCCACCTACAGCAGCGGCACAGCAGCGGGAATGGTTTCAGGCTATTTCTCCTCCTACACAACTGCCTTGCTTATCTACGGCGTCGTAGCCGCGGGAAACGTAACACCCGAGACTATTTTCGTCAACCTGGTCAGAAACATAGTGGGTTTCTTCTCACGCGACCAGATTAATCTCGTCCCTCAAGAAACACCTCCTTACATGTTGCTTGCGTCGCTGACTGCTTTGGCAACGCTGGCGCTTATGCTGGGCATGTTGACGAGGAAAAAATTAGTTGTGACACCTGTTTTTCTGAAGGCCGTTGTATCTTCTGTTGCCGCGGTAGCCTTAGGGACGGTCACTGTTTACATGTTTCCAGCCGTTACTTCACTCCTTCTGTTGGCGTTAGCAGCCGGCTTGACAGTCCTAAGTGCGTTGATGCTGCGTGACAGAGATGATTAGTCTTCTGCTGGTGTTTTCGCTTGTTCTTGCAAATGCTGCCTACGTTGATCATGCGCTGTCACAGTACTGGCTCATAGGGTTTGGCGGGGAGCAGATGCTGCCGTTCCTCGACGGAGGCGTGTTAACCGCGAGGATTGGTGAAAGCCTTACCGTGAGGCTTATGGGACGGAATGGAGCCGTGACCATCAAGTCGCCGCAGGGGTTGACGGACACGGTGTTCGTGCAGGACGGCACGCCAAGAGTTCTGAAAAAATTTACATCCTCTGACGTCGGCGAATGGAGCATAACCACCGACGACGGGTTAAACCTAGTCGTAGCCGTTGAACAGCCTGTGTTCAAACCATCCGCCACCATCTCGTTTTCGATGGAGGGCAATGACGTCGTCATGAGCGGCTCTGCACCACCTCAGGGGTTTATACTCTTCCAAGCCCAGTCTGACGGCAGGGTTTTCACACCCGGTTCAAAGATCGAGATTGCTTTGGAGACCGTGAACACGTCCATGCTGAGGTTCGACCTGCTCAGGAACGTAGACAGGATTTCCTACGGCGGAAGGCTGCATGGAACGCCATACAGCCTCGAGCTAGACCAGCTCGTTCTGTCGCAGGTTGTTCAGGGAAGACGCCGCGGAGGGTTGATGACGTTTTCAATCAACTTGCCCAAAGCAGGTGTTTCAGGCCCCTCCGGATTGAGGGTGCTGAGCTATGGACAGCATATTGCTCGGCTGGTTACACTCGGCGAAAGCAGGGTTGTGTACCAGACGGAAATCACAATTATACCCGAAAGCCTGAGCAGTTTGAAGGACCTGACGAAAACGGTTAGAGCTTCTTTCTGGGAGGCGTTTGAGAGAAACTATACGGTTGTCGTGGGCGATGAGCTGGGCAACGTTTGGCTGTTGAATCTGAGGCCGCCGCTGGCGGCTTTAAAGGTTTACGACAGCCAGCACAATCTCCATGTCGACGAATACGAGCTGTTCCTCGAGGGTTCGACCGGTCACAAAGTCGGCGGCGAGACGCTGCTTACTTTTTACAACAGCCTGGATGTTTCCGATTATTGGAACGGTTCGTTCGTGAGCCCTTCGAGGACTGCAGACATAAGGCTGGGTTTCAAGGGAGCTGTGGCGGATGTTAAGCAGCTGGAGCTTAAGCCAGGCTATCGGCTGAACATCAACCTAAACCTGTTGCGTCTCGTACCAAGGCTTGTCTACCCCAACGGAACACTGCACCAAGGTCCACGGACTCTGGAGATAAACGGGTTTGGCGTGACGGAAGACGGTGAAAAAACCTACCTTCTCCCCTCCCAAACCTATGTGATAAACGCCGTCAACCCTGGAAGCTTTTCTCCAACGACCTTCACCCTGACTACGGACACGACGGTAACGGTCATCGTCGTTGACAACCCAGCAGCCCTAGCCTCCCTTCGAATCTCAGCCATACTGATGACGGCTTTGCTGGGGTATGCCGCATACAGGCTGTGGATGGTGCGCAAGACCTTTTACCAACCGCACAGCAATTAACCCGAAGCTGTATGAGGACAACAGTATCCGTCATCAAGGCGGATGTCGGAAGCATGACAGGACATCATCGCCCGCATTCCAAGATGATGGAGCTTGCCGCAGCAAAGTTGACAGAAGCCGAGCAAACCGGCTTGATTAACAGCGGTTATGCAACCCACTGCGGCGACGACATCATACTTGTCATGAGCCATTTCAAAGGCGAGGACAACCCAGAGATACACGGGCTTGCATGGGACATCTTCAAAGAGGTTGCTGAAAAGGTTGCCGAGCCTTTGAAGCTGTACGCAGCGGGTCAAGACCTTTTGTCCGATGCCTTCAGCGGAAACGTTAAAGGTCTCGGGCCTGGAGTGGCTGAGATAGAGTTTGAGGAGAGAAAGTCAGACCCTGTCATCGTCTTCGCCGCGGACAAAACAGAGCCTGGTGCTTGGAACCTGCCCCTCTACCGTATCTTCGCGTCGCCGGACAACACTGCGGGGCTTGTGATAGACCCAACCCTTCACAACGGCTTCAAGTTCGAGGTGCTGGACCTGATAGAATCATGGTCTGTCCTGCTCAAGACACCTGAAGAGATGTATGACCTGATTGCTTTGATAGGCACTGTGGGCAGGTATGCTGTGTCGAGGGTTTACAGGGCTGCGGATGGAGAGCCTGCGGCAGCGGCCAGCACAACGCGTCTGAGCCTCATTGCTGGAAGATACGTCGGCAAGGATGACCCTGTGATGATTGTGCGTGCTCAGGCAGGCTTCCCGGCGGTGGGCGAAATTTTGAGCGCGTTTGCACAACCTCCGATTGTTTCGGGCTGGATGAGAGGCTCGCACAGAGGCCCTCTAATGCCTGTCTCCTTCCGAAAAGGTCAGAACGTCATCTCATACTTTGACGGTCCCCCGAGAGTTATTGCGATGGGCTGGCAGGTGTCTCACGGAAAGCTGGTCGGCGTCGACGGGGTGGAGCCCTCCGACCTGTTCGATGACCCGTTCTGGGACGTTGTCAGAGCCAAGGCAGCTGAGACCGCGCTAATGCTCAGAAGCATGGGAGAGTTTGAGCCGGCGAGGCTGGGACATGAGGAGATGGAGTACACGACGCTGCCTCAGATAATCGAGAGGCTGAAGCCTAGGTTTAAGCCGTTGGAGGCGAAAGCCTCTAAAAAATAGGCTAAGCCCTACGCGGAAAATGTAAGGGGACAGTGTTTGGAGAGGTTAAAAGTCTTCCTTGACTAGCGTCTTCCTACCGTTGGCCTGGCATCGTTTGACAGCCTTTGCTATCAGCTCCCTGACGACCGCGTCGAGCCCTTCCAGAGCGTCGGCGCTGAGCCTTATCCCCTCAGGTAGGGCCTCCCTAACCCTTGACTCAACAACCAGCAATTCCTTGCCCATTTCCTTTCAGCGTTAAAGGCTGAAAAAGGGTTTAAAGGCTTTTCTCTCGGGGAAACGAGGACGTTATTAAGGTAGTGTCAGGATAATACGCTGGAAACCGTCGCGTCCTAGAGTCGCGGAAACCTTTCACGATTTACAGCTCACGCCCCGCCTAGGAGGGTGAAATGTTCGACCTTGGGTTTTTCCGCCAGAAGCCCGGCTTCGTTGGGATGGATGTAGGGTTCTCGCCAGTTCTCGCCGGTGAAGCCCTTCAACGCTTCAAGGTCCCGCCAAACCGTGACCACGACAGCCCTCGCAGGCTTCGAGTCGTCGACGCCGAAGAACGCGTTCAAACAGCCGTCCCGCCTCTTCAAAAGAGGTAGCGCATCCTCCAAAGCAAACCTCTCGAAAGCTTTCTCAGCCCCTGCCTTCAAAGTACACGTCCAAACACGTATTATCATGCGTTAAACAGCTTTCAGGATGTTGATAAGCTTTAGCCGAAGTGGTTTAATTCTCCCGCAAAAATTTACTTTCATGCAATATTATCAGGCTGTGAGGATGGGGGAGGAGGCTGCGGCAAGGTCGCAGAGCCTTCTCGCCAAATACACGGGAATGGCGGTGGCGGCGATGATCGTGAAGGAAACCTCTGAGGGCTGGGTTCCGGTGGGTGAGGAAAACTTCTACGCGATAGTCAACAAGGATGAAAGCCTATGCCTTCTGGTTTTATGCGACGGCGACGGATATGTAAAAGCCATGTCCAACACCATGCCTTGCAGGGTTGCGGAAAGCCTCGCCGCAAAAATGGAGAAAGACGGTATAGGCAGGTTCCTCGGTCGTCTAACACTTCCCCTCTAGCTGCAGAAGTTTTGTGAACCTCTCAGCATCATCAGCCATGTGAACGTTGTTGAACATGACGAATGCGTTCTCGACGCTGAATTCGCTGACTTTCTCTGCAAGCCTTCGGAGGTCTTCGTCGGTGTACTTGTACGAGTAGTTGACCTCTTTTTTCCCTAGCCCATGAAGCCTTGTGTAGAGGGTTGACGACTCGGATGCAGGGCTTGACTTCAGCAAGTCAGTTACGTGGATGATGTTCGTCTTCACGCATATGTCTGAGACCACGTGTCTTAGCTCTGCGATTTTTCCCCGCGGCTCCCAGCCCACGATCAACCCCGAAGAAACCGCATACCTGAAGAACTCGACGGCGTTTTTGAACGTCTGGTCGTCGGCGGGCATGGTGGGCGGGGTCTGCACAACAACAATCCTAGCTCCGAGAGCCTTAGCCACTTCTGTGGACATGTCCCAAGCCTCAAAGTTCTCTTTCACAGGTCTCAGAAACCCGTATCTTTGTTGCTTCTCTTTGCCGACCTTCAGCCCAGCCTTACGCCAGGTGGGGCTTGAGACGGGATGGGAGACCGCCTGCCAAGCCTTCATGCAGAACACAAAACCTTCAGGCGCCTCCTCCCTCCACCGCCTCGCCGTCTCTAACCGCGGAAGCCTGTAGAAAGTCTCCTGCAGTTCTATGGTTGGAAACCTGCTGAAATACGCTTTCTTACCGCCTTTGACAGCCCAGCCGCAGCAACCCACTAAAACCCGAGCCACAAAACTAAACAACCGGTCAAAACCTTAAAAACACTTCGACACATACATACTACGGTGGCGGCGGGAAAGGCCGGGGAGCTAGCCCTTCCCTGCAACCCGAGACGGGCTACACGCGGGGGCCTGACAACCCGTGAGGGCGCTTGCGGCCGGCCTGCCTGCCGTGCTGCACAGAGGCGATGAGAACACGCCGGGTAGGGGCGTCGCAGGAGGGCAAGGCCCTCGTAGGAGGGCCCCAGCCTCCTAATGCGTCGAACCGTGTCAGGCCCGGGAGGGAGCAGCACTAAGACGCAGCGGCGCAGCCTTCCCATAAGCGTGTCCGAGTGTTCTGTGCTGGGCGGGGGCGGGTGCGGGCCCTTGCCACCTCAGGGGGGCCGCCGCCACCGTTACGCTTCGAAAAATCAAGCTCAAATAGCTGTGAAGACAGGATGGCTATGACGTCATGCAGCTTCCATCCCTCGTCTTTTCACGCCTCATAGCCGGACTGATAGCCACAGTTGTTCTGACATGCCTGCTCGCAGCAGGTGCGCTGACACCCATCTCCAGTTCGGACGCGGAGCAGATGGCTGAGTGGCTCAAGGATATGGCGTCGGGGCTGGTGCAAAGCCCCTTAGGAATATTTCTCAACAACCTAGCCGCGTCTTTGCTGATGATGGTGCCTGCGCTGGGCATCGGGTTAGCTGCGTATATAGTCTACCAAACGGGGCTTGTGATTGCAGCTATCTCAGCCTCGTCCAGAATACCAGCTGTCTTCTCTCTTCTCGTCCCGTTCGTAACCCTGTACGGGTTCGTAGAGATGCTCGCCTATGGTTTCGCGGTCTCCGAAAGCTTCTACCTTGCGTCGGCAGCTGTGAGAAAAAGGTTCGGCAGAGAGCTCAGAATACTGCCTTTCGTGGTCGCGGTGGTTGTGGGGTTGCTGGCCTTGGCGGCCGTAATCGAATGGTCTTTAATCGCCTTCTTCCAAAGGTTTTCACCGAGCTAGCGTATACAGCAAACGGCCCATCAGGTCGCCGGCGAATATGTTGAGGAAATATCCTGCTGTGAAAAAGACTAGCAAAGGTATGCCGGGGGTTATCCACATGTCGTCCTGCTGGACGCCGTTGAACCCCTCTATCGACACTTTGAAGCAAAACTTTCTGACGCCGTTTTCGGTCTTCTCCACGGGACTCCAAAACATCTTCCCAGCGGATTTCCTGACGCGTACTCCTATGAAGCATGCCGCCATTTTTCTAAGCCTGCTCTCCATCTCAAACCCTTCAAAGATCCTGTCACCTTTCAACAACCTGTAAAAATTGTAAACACCAAAGGATATTGGAAGCGATGCTGACAAAAGCATGCCGTTGGTCAAAACCGTCAACGCGTTGAAGCCATGCAGCTGAGGAGGGACAGAAACGTAGGGCTGGACTAGACATATCGTTATGAGGGCTTTGGCGTCAGCCCCTCCGTAAAGACCGGCAAAATAGAGGCCGAACGCCACTGCGGCAGTAACTCCAACTGCTAAGCCATAGCTGAAGAACGTTTCGAAGCCGGAGCCAAAGAAATTGATAAGGTTCAGGGTTGCGCCGACCGCCGATGGAATAACCCAAACCTTATCGTCAACCTCACGGGTTTTAACGTCAAGGTAAGAGGCGTAGAGAAGCGTTACGGTGTTTATCAGCGTGCTCCAAGGCTCCATCTTATTTATGGCCAGATGCCAAGATAGTTTATAGCTTCTACCACCCTGTCTACTGCAAGTATCATAGCCCCCTGTCTCATCGTGACTTCGTGTTTTCTCGACCTTTCCACCACGTCTTTGAAGGCTTTAACCATCTTAGCCTCAAGCTTAGCGTTAACTTCCTCAAGCGTCCAGCTCTCCCTCTTCAGGTTCTGCACCCACTCAAGGTAGCTGACCGTAACCCCGCCTGCGTTGGCCAGTATGTCAGGGACTACCACAATCCCCCTTTCCTTCAAAACCCTGTCACCCTCGGCGGTGGTGGGGCCGTTTGCCCCCTCCACAACTGCGAAGGCATCCAGCTTCTCAGCCACCTGCTTCGTTATCTGGTTCTCCAGCGCTGAGGGTATCAGTATGTCGCAGCTCGTCGTCAGCAGCTCCTCGTTGCTGAGCTCTTTCGCGCCGTCAAATCCTACGACGGAGCCTGTTTTGTTCTTGTGCTCCAGCACCTTGTGGGGGTTCAAACCTCTTGGGTCATAGATACCGCCCTTAGAATCGCTGACCGCAACTATTTTGGCACCGTATTCGTCGTAAAGTATCCTGGCCGCGTTGTAGCCCACGTTGCCGAAGCCTTGAATCACTATCTTCGCATCCTTTAAAGGCTTGTTGAATGCTTTGGCCAACTCCCTTGTCGTTATTACGACACTTCTCGAAGTTGCGTCGAGGCGACCTAAGCTTCCGTAAAGGCTTAAAGGCTTTCCTGTAGCCACCTCAGGAGTCAAAACACCTTTCATCTGGCTGTAAGTATCAACCATCCAAGCCATCGTCTGAGCATCCGTGTAAACGTCAGGGCCTGGAATGTCCATGTAAGGCCCTATTATTTCATATATCATCGACGTATATCGGCGTGTGATTCGCTCAAGCTCGTTTTTCGAAAGCTCTTTGGGGTTGCATGCCACGCCGCCTTTCGCACCCCCGTAAGGCAAGTCGACCACGGCACATTTCCACGTCATCAACATCGCCAAAGCAGTTACCTCGTCAACGTCAACCGTCGGATAGTATCGTATCCCTCCCTTGTAAGGTCCTCGCGCGTTAGAGTGCTGAACACGCACGCCGGAGAACACTTTCAACGAGCCGTCGTCCATCTTAACTGGAACAGATACGATGACAATCCTCTTAGGTTTCTTCAAAAATTCCCTGATTCCAGGGTCGAGGTTCAGATGGTCTGCAGCTTCTTCAAAAGCTTTTATCGCATTAGAGAGAAAAACAGCCCCGCTGCTCACGGTATTAGTTGTTCACTTCACAATAAATACGTTGATGAACAGGCGGCGAACTGCAGCTGTAGCTTGGCGGCCGCGGGAGTGTTTCATGCTCCGAAGCCTTCCAGACTAATCTGTTTAGCCGGGTCCCGGTAAATTTTTCAGTTACGGCTTGAAATAATTAAAATTCATCCCAGGGTAAACCCTAACTATGGAGATAAAGCCGGTGGGTGAGCGAAAATTTCTCCTTCTGAGCTGGTCGGACGTCGAGCACTACGTGGACAAGCTGGAAAGCCTGATAGCCGGTGACGGATATACCGTAGACACTTTGGTCGGCGTCCTTAGGGGTGGGATGATAGTTGCAGACCTTCTGTCAGACCTTCTGGGCGTGAGGGAAATCTATGTTGTTGGCTGCAAGTCCTACACGGGGACGATGGGAGGCGAGCTTAAACTATATCATGACCTGCAGCTGGCGGACCTCAAAGGCAGGAACGTGCTGCTGGTAGACGATGTGGCTGACACGGGTGCGACATTAGACGCGGCTGTCAACAAGGTCCTCAAACCACGGCAGCCCAGCAGACTCAAGACGGCAACGTTGTTGACGAAGCCTTGGAGCAGCGTGAAACCCGATTACACCGCCGACCACACGGATGCGTGGATCATCTTCCCATGGGAGAGAATGGAGACTGTGAAAACTGTTGGAAAACTTTTCGTCGAAAAAATGGGCTTTGACCAAGCTTTGGCAGAGCTGGCGGCCATTTCAAGGCTGGCCGAGCATAAGATAGCCGAGTCCATAAAAAATTTCAACCCATAGCAATGCCCTAAACGTTCAGCATACAACATCAAAAAATAGAGGTTGTTTGTGTTGTGGATGAATAATTTTCATCATGGTGGGCTGCACGGGCAGAAGCAGCAGGGACAGACCATACACCTCACCCCCATAAACAACACTTTCTCAGCGAGATTTATTGACTAGCCACAGCAAAGGCAGTTCTCGGGCTTTCTGCAGATACATAGGTGGTAAAGGCCTTCAGAGGTTCGGCAAATCCAGCAGGCTTGCCGCAGCCGTTTCAGTACCCAACGCTTTACGGCGATTTATCACGGAATGCACGGTTTTCATCCGGCTTCCCAGACGTTGTCAGACGACGGGCCTCCAGCCAAACCCTCCCCTCTATTTTTCCTTTCAAAATTATTGTTTGTGTTATGTCTTGATAGCTCAGCTTGGTGGAGAAGATATCAACAAATGCTACTATAGAGAGGGCGTTGAGGAGTAACGATCATCAGGTAGTCATAGAGATACTGGCACGCTATTGTCAATCTGTAAGGCCTTCGGATCGAGCAGCTTTAGCTCCCATGTAGAGTTCCAAGACGCATATTCCTCAGGAAGCGTAGTCGTTGGAGTAAAGAGCGGAATAGCCATAAACAGGAGAAGCGGAGCCGTTAGGAGAGGGGCCCTGTATGAGGTTGAGTATGTAAAGTCCGGCCATGAGTTCTCAGGCTTGATAACTGTCAGGAACCTGCCAAACTACCTGATGGGCCTCATCTCATCTGCCCTAGATTATCTCAATGCTGGTATAGTGAAGCTGGGCGGCTTCAAGTCTAGAGGTAGGAAGCATATGTATAGGTCGCCACCCGTGATAAAACCTCTTGATGAAGCCCGGTTACGCGCCTAAGCTCGTTAAACCTGAACCTGTGCCGCGGGTAGCTCTGAAATAACCTGAGCACCTGCTCTTCACGCCCAGCAACAGGCATGTAGCAGTCACGCTTCATCCCTCCCACCTTCTATACCGCAGCATTTATTGACTACGTGTCTGAGCACATCGCACGACGGACTTAATAAAAGGACGTAACCTCTAAAAGCAGGTCTGAAAGGATGGCTGGAAAGGTTTACGCCGAGGTTTACGGCTGCTCAGCAAACCAGGCCGACGGCGAGATTGCTTTAGGCCTGCTGAAGACCCGGGGATACGAGGTCGTGGACAGTCCCGAGAAGGCCGACTACGTCGTTTTGGTGACTTGCGCCGTTAAGAAACCTACCGCCGACAGGATGGTGCACAGGATTAGAAGGTTCTCAGGACTGGGCCGGAGGCTTGTTGTGGCAGGATGTATGGTTACTGGGGAGAGTGAAAGAGTTAGGAAGGCGGCGCCTCAAGCGGTACTGGTGCCGCCTCGAAGTATAACGGAGATACATGCAGCTGTTGAGGGAGAGGTTTTCAACGGCGGCGGGACCAAGCTTGGTTTGCCACGGGTTAGACGCAACCCCGTCGTCTCCATAATACCTGTTTCTGAGGGATGTAGGTGGAGCAGGTGCAGCTTCTGCATAGTTCCCAACACAAGACCAGGCTTCGAAAGCTATCCTGTCAGAATGGTTGTGGACGAGGTAAGAAGAGGTTTGGGCGAGGGCTGCAGAGAGTTTTGGCTGACTAGCCAGGACATGGGAAGCTACGGCATGGAGTCGGGGAGAAACCTTCTGCCAGAGCTTCTGGAAGCCGTCAACGACGTTGAAGCCGACTTTTACGTGAGGGTAGGCATGATGAACCCTATCTACCTCAAGCCAATCCTCGATAAGCTGGTAAAAGCTTTCAGCAGAGATAAGATCTTCAAGTTCCTCCACCTGCCCGTGCAGTCGGGCTCGGACAAAGTTTTGAAGGAGATGAACAGAGGCCATTTCACGAAAGTTTTCCTTGAGGTTGTTCGGAAATTTAGGGAGCGTATTCCAATGCTGACGCTCGCTACGGATATAATAGTGGGCTATCCCACTGAGACAGAGGATGATTTTGAGCAGACGTTAAAGCTTGTGGGGGACGTTAGACCCCACGTGGTTAACATTTCACGATTCTTTCCACGCCCCAACACCCCTGCCGAAGGGCTGAAGCCTTTACCCCATAACGTGGTCTCTCAAAGGGTATCGGTGTTGAAAGGATTGGTCGAGGAGCTGCAGCTAAGGCTCAACGAGGAATGGGTAGGCTGGTCGGGGAGAGCTTTGGTCGACGAGGTTGGCAAAAACGGCTTAATGGTTGCAAGAAACACTGCCTACAGACCCATAGTCCTGAACACCAGAGAAAACCTTCTGGGCAGGTTTGTCAACGTAGAGATAGTGGACGCCGAGAAGACGTATCTTAGAGGCCGGCTTGCCGCTGTCTTCTAGCCGCCGGCCTGTGGCATAGGCCCCTCGACTACGGTGACCGTTCCAATCATCCATGGATGCGGGGTGCAGTGGTATGGATAAATGCCAGCCCTCACAAACGTGAAAACCCATCTCTCCCCCGCTCCAAACAACCCGGAATCAAACAACCCTTGGTCTGAGGTAACGGTGTGGGCGACGTTCACCTTCTCGTTGTTAACCCATATCACCGTGCTGTTGAAGCCCGCCAGAACTTTCACGCTTGCGGGCGAATAGGTCTCGGTGGCGCTTGGGTCGAAGGAGCCGGGCAGAATAATTACCGTTACGTTATACGGCGTCGGGCCCGCCGCCCCAACCACCTCTTTTTTGGCGAAAGGCCCTATCTCAAGCGACGCTGAAACAAGGACGAAAGAAACGAGTCCAATTCCGACGAGAGTGAACACGTATGCTTTGGCTCCAGACAGCTGGGGAAGACCGCCCCTGAGAAGCCCTATTGGAAGCATTACGAGGCCCAAGGCCAGCACGAAACCTGAAAACTCGGCAAGAGGCCTCATCGTCTCTGAAATGCCTGAAAAAGGAATGAACACACCCGCTACTCCTATGACTATGAAGAGGACTGCGACGGCCAGAAGCGTTTCGTCCATGTGCCATGAACTTGAAAAGCCGATTTTTAAAGCCTTTGACCGCTAACCCCCAGATGATTTTAACCTTTCGCGCGCATGCATGCTGTCAAGGCTGCACAAGGTTTAACCGCTAAACCAATGCCCACAAGCATGCTGTGAAGCAGGCCTGTGCGGTGTCTCATGACCACGACAACAACAGGATAAGGCCGCGCGACGCTGTCGCTCCGCATGCGTTTAAATAATTTTCCGCTGCGGTATGGATGGCGGAAGTTGATGAGGGTCTCCGTCTTAGGCGGTACGGGTGGTCTGGGTTTTGCCGTTGCGCTGCGGCTTGCAAAAGCGGGTGTCGAGGTTGTGATTGGGTCTAGGCAGGCGGAGAAAGCCGTTAAGGCAGCCACACAGATTCTAACCATTCTCGGCGACGCTCGGGTCTACGGCAGAGTAAACCATGAAGCCGTCGAAGGATGCGATGTTGTTTTCTTCACGATACCTTACGAGGCGGTTGACGAAATAGCTCGGAGCGTGGCGCCATCCCTACAGCAGGGATGTCTAGCCGTCTCCTGCATCGTCTCCATGAGCGAGAATGGGGTTTCTTCAGCCGAGTTTTTGGCCAGCAGGCTTCCGAGCTGGGCTAGGGTTGTAGCCGCGCTTCACACTGTGAGCGCCTCGGCTCTGATTGACGTTGACAAACCGCTCAACATGGACACGTTTATCTTCGGAGACAACAGCGAAGACAAGAAAACCGTGGCTAGGCTTTTGTCTGTCGTTGAAGGGCTCCGCCCAGTAGACGGAGGGCCTTTGAAGAACTCACGCTACGGAGAGGCTTTCACAAGATTCTTGATGGGTGTCAACAAGAGATACGGCGTCGGAAACGCAGGTATAAGGGTTACTGGGTTGGCTGACGAGGCTGTGTGGAAGAGGTGGGGTAGATGAAGCCTTCACCGCACATCTTCAGAGCCTACGACGTCAGAGGTGTGTATGGGAAAGACCTCGACGAGGAGGTCGCCTACAGGATAGGCAGGGCTTTCGGAAAAATAGCTGGCGGAAAAATCATAGTCGGAAGAGACGTGAGGCTCAGCGGCAAACAGCTTTCAACAGCGTTGATCGAGGGATTGAATGATTCAGGAGCGGATGTTCTTGACGCGGGGGTTTGCACGACTCCAGCATGCTATTTCGGCGCACGTCATTTCAACGCATCCGGCGGAGTGATGGTGACTGCAAGCCACAACCCAAAGGAGTGGAACGGCTTCAAAATGTTTCTCGGAGACGGCGAAACCGTCTCGGAAGGCGCTGGCATGGAGGAGATACGTGACATGGTTATCAACGAGAAGTACGGCCCAGTGGCGAGAAAGGGCAGCACGTCTCAGGTAAACCTGCTGGAAGTCTACGGCAACTATCTCTCCAAACGTTTTCCACGCATGCCGGGGCTCAGGATGGCTGTAGACCTGAGCGACGGCTCCGCAGCGCTTGTGGCTCCACAGGTTCTAAGAAGCCTAGAGATAGACTTTAAGGTCTTAAATGACATCCCTGACGGATTCTTCCGCGGACATGACCCGGAGCCGACTGATAAAAACATCGAGCCGTTGAGAAGGCTTGTTGTCGAACAGGGCTTTGACATGGGTGTTGCTTTCGACGGAGACGCCGACAGAGCGGTCTTTGTGGACGACAGAGGAAGGTTGCTCAACGGCGACGTGGCCATGGCCGTGCTGCTCAAAACATACAACACAAGAGGCGTCATCGTCTACGATGTCAACTCGTCAACGGCCTTGAAGGAAGTGGCTGAAAGGCTTGGGTTTACGCCCGTGGAATGGAAGGTTGGAAGAGCTTTTCTCCATAGAAAAGTCAGGGAGCTTGGCGCTGTTCTTGGTGGCGAGAAAAGCAACCATCTCTACTTCGGCGAGCTCGGAGGAGACGACGACGCATTGTACGCCGCCCTCAAGATGGCGGAGCTGCTTCACACAACCAGACAGCCGTTGTCAAGACATGTTGACGAAATCCCCTCGTACCCAACCACGCCCATACTGGTCTATGACTGTCCCGACAGTATCAAGTTCAAGGTTGTGGAGAAGATTGGGAAGAGGCTCGGGCAGATGGGGTTCAGGATAAGCAGTTTGGACGGCGTAAAAGCATACGTCGACGAAGGCTGGGTGCTCATCAGAGCCTCCAACACGATGCCGCAGATAAAGATGTCGGTGGAGGCGAAGACCGTCGAAAGTCTTGAAAAGCTGAAGAGCCTTGGCGAACGTTTAATACTCGAGGAGGTGGCAGCAAAGCCGGAGGCTTGAACTGGTTTCAGGAGCTGGCTGTAACATATGGGCCGGTAGGCGTGTTCACGGTGTCTCTTCTGGGTAGCTTGGTGCCTTTTCTGCCGGTTCCATATCTCTTCGTGGTTGTTTTGCTCAGCGAGACGGTTGACCCCTTGGTTCTGGGGCTGGCCTCCGGGCTGGGCGGCTCGTTCGGAAAGATAACCTCATACCTCCTTGGAAGGCTCGGCTACCGTTTCCTCGGCCAAGAAGGTAAAAACAGGATGGATGCGTTGAGGGAGCTCATCGGAAGATATGGGGACATCGGCGTGTTCGTCTTCGCACTCACGCCGCTCCCAGACGACGTCTACCTCATTCCCGCGGGAATGGTTAAGCTGAACTTCTGGAGATTCTTGCTAGCAAACACGTTGGGCAAGCTCATCCTTTCAACCGCTGTAGCGTACATGGGAAAAACATACTTCTACTACTCGCAGCTGTTCCTCGGCGAAGCCACTTTGGTCTCCACAGCGGTAGCCATAGTAGCCATGACCATCATAACGATACTGCTTCTCAAGGTCAATTGGGAGCTGGCTCTAAAAATCATAAGAGAATCGGGCTGGAAGGGAATCATACGAAACCTAAGCTCCCTGTTCACGTAATCTGGGGTAGACGTTTTCTGGCTAGACCTGCGGTAAATTGATGGATGTTTTCATTTTCTCGAGAGCTTGATGACCTATTCGCAATATTGTGGCTTCGTCAAACAGCCTTCCAGCAATCTGCATTCCAACCGGCAGCCCTTCTGACGAAAGACCTGCTGGTATTGTAATCGCAGGAATGCCCGCTAAGTTGTACAGCATGGTCTGGCTTGTCAGAGCCGTGTAAACATCCATTTTTTCGCCGTCGATTTCGACAGACTCCTCGCCTTTTTTGACAGCGGTTATGGGTGTGGTTGGTGAGATTATCGCACGGTAGCTATCGAGTGTTTTCAGGATTATGTTCTTTAACGCTGACATTTCCTTTAACGCCTTTATGTAGTCGACGGCCGTGATCCTGCTTCCTTTCCGCAGAGCTTCAGCTACATCGCGGCCGTAATCTCCTTCACGCGTAGTAAGGAGTTTGTCGTGGAAGGCCGCCGCTTCGGAAAGCATTATCGTGCTCCAGCAATCCTTAACCTGCCTAGCGTCAAGCTCAACTTCCTCAACGGTGATCCCGAGGCTTTCCAACACCCCGACGAATTGTCTGAGCCTGCTCATTACTTCACGGCTGACGGGCTTAACCTCCCCCAGCATGCAGACTTTCAAACCCTCAACGCTTCTCTCTAGCTCAGCTAGATAGTCGTGTACTTCAACGTAGACGCTTGACTCGTCTTCGGAATCATAGCCCGCGACCATTCTCAAGACGATGGCAGCGTCTCTGACCGTCTTAGCCAGGATCCCGATATGGTCTAGGCTCCAGCTCACTGGGATGATGCCATGCTTACTGACTCTCCCATATGTCGGTTTCAGGCCGACGACTCCGCATAAAGCTGCGGGAATCCTGACCGAACCGCCTGCGTCTACCCCGAGGGAGAAGGCCGCGAGACCTGCTGCGACGGCGGCTGCCGAGCCACCGCTACATCCTCCAGCCAAGTATTCCGGGTTCCAAGGGTTGAGGACAGGGCCGTAATGCGGGTTAAAGCCTGTGACACCGATTCCGAATTCATCCATGTTGTTGGTTCCTATTATAACCGCTCCAGCTTCCCTCAGCTTTCCCGTGACCGTAGCATCATGTTCTGCAACGTTTTCGGCAAGTATTCTGGAGCCTGCGGTACACCTAACCCCCTGGATTTGTATGACATCTGCTAGGGAGACTGGTATTCCATGCAGCGGCCCTCTATACCTGCCGGCCCTTATCTCCTTCTCAGCATCGGCCGCCATGCCGAGGGCCCGCTCCTTCAAGACGGTGATGAAGGCATTGTAAGTCCGGTTTGTTTTCTCAACCCTGTCAAGTATGCGGCTGACAACCTCGGTCGGCGTCAGCGAGCCTGACTGTATTTGAGCGGCCAAACCCGCTAGCGTAAGGCTTTCGCCCCTCATTCATGCTGGAGCAACAGGCATCATAATTTAGCTGTTGTCAAGCTTCTGTTTAAATTAAGGATGATGGCTGTGTGTTTGGTTTGGAGGCTAGATTTTTTGTGGAGGTAAAGGTTGCCGAAAAGGCTTTGAAGACGGATCCGGAGGTGCTCGAAGCTATCAAGGGCGTGGTGAAGGGTAAGATGCTGTCTAGGATGAAGAAAGAATACGTCGAATGTCCGATGGATGGTTCGAAGATTGCTTTCCTAAGCTGCTTCGTGTGTGTCAGCCATATAAGAAGGGTAAGGGGCGTCGTCCACTGTGCTGGCGTTGAGAGGAAGGTGAGAGTTTGAGCCGTTCACCTCTACTCTTCTCCGGCTCCCTAGTGTTTCTGTTCGGGGTTTTCATGACGGTGGCCGGCCTACCTTTCTCATACATCTTTGTTTTCTCAGGGCTGATAATGGTTGGGCTGGGTTTTTTCCTGAAACCACCTCAGTCAGTGGAGCCGGATGCTGGGAAAAAGTTTTGCTGGTACTGTTACGAGCAGATACCGGTTGACGCAGGCATCTGCCCCTACTGTAAGCTGAAACAATAGCAAGCGCTCACGTCTGAATAACCCTTATTTTCTCACCGGCGTAGAAAGCTTTCACCAACTCCTTTCCATGTTCGGATTTTTTCCTAACGGTTACTACGCCGTTCCTTCCCACGGTTGCTGAGAAAATGTATTTGTCGCCGGCATAGATGCTGACGCGTTTTCCCGCGTTTTCAGCTCCGACGATGATGCGCAGGCTGTTGCCGCTCTCCGCCACCTCTGAATTAAGCTCTCTGCCTATCGTCATTATCTTGGGCTCTATGTCGAGCGAGACTCCCAGCTCCTCCTCCAGCCTGTTAACCGTCTCGCCTTTCCATCCGATAATTTTAGGAAGCACCTCTCTGTCTACTTTCACCAAAACCTTGTTCTTGCTAACCGCCTTGACCTCAACATCTTCGTCAAACCTCTTCAAAGCATCCCTAACCTTCCTCTCCACCTCCTCAAGACTTTTACGCAGCTCTTCGGAGACTTTCCCCACGGGGATTATGACATTCTCCTCACCATACGTGTATATCTCATACTCAAGCTCTCCAGTCATAAAGTCCCTGACCTCGACCAACGGTCTGGCGAGGTCGGCTTCTGTCATTCCTGTGGGAACCCTGACCACGAGCGAAAGTGTGTAGACCTTGGCTATCCTGCCGGCTTCTAGGAAAACGACGGTGTCGATTATGTGAGGTATCATGCCCAGCTCAACACGGCCTATGAACCTTTGTATGGCGCCGACGGCGTTGCTCGAATGCACGACACCTACCATCCCGACTCCCGCCAAACGCATGTCGCTGAAAATCTGAAAATCTTTCGTCTTCCTTATCTCGTCGAAGACTGTGTAATCAGGCCTGACCAGCAGAAGTATCTCGGCCGTTTTCTCGAAGTCTCCCTCCAACGGAGCGTACTGCGTTATCTCCGGACCGACCTGAAGGTCTCGCGGCGACTCGAGGGTTTTGACTATCTTTCCCATCCTGCTGTAAAACTCTGCAAGGCTTGCTGCGAAGGTTGATTTTCCGCTGCCCGGAGGTCCGGCTATCAATATCCCCTCGGCGCGTTTCTCAAACCTCTCCATCAGCGAGGTGGGCAGCTTGTAGTCCTCGAGCCTGAGCTTGATGATAGGCCTGACTATGGTTATCTCAACCCCGTCGCTGAAAGGCGGCCTGGCTACCGCTATCCTGTAATTGCCTATCTGGGCCACGAATGCCCCACTCCGAACAATCTCTATGCTTCCCTCCGGCTTGAGTCTCGCATGCTCCGTTATCTCTCTGATGAGGTTGTTGAGCTCCGAGGCTTCGAGAGGCCTGTTGTCAACTGTTACAAGCTGGAAGCTTCCCGGCCTACCTTTTTTAGCCATCAGCGGAGCGCCCTCCTTAAAATGAAGGCTTAACGTGTCCTCTGTGAAATATTGCTCGAAGGACATTCGGGCTGGCAGCTCGCTCGGCGGAAAATATCTCACAGCCACACCCTCAGTTTCAGCCACCAACGCCTGCACGTAGTCAGATGTGTAAAGCACCGCGTTCTCCTTCTTGGCGACTTCTCTAATCAACGCGTCTATCCGACCTTTTCTAGCAAGCCTTATGTCTTCGAGGCTCGGTCTCTCGCCTGAAACCTTCAGCGAGATGCGGTGGGAGTCGGCTAAGCTTCTTATCTTTTTCAGCTCGTTTAGACCTATGAAGCCTGGCTCGCGTTTCTGGGAGGCTTGTGCCTGAAGCTCGTCTATAACTGCGGCGGGGATTGTCAGCTCGGCGCCGTCAAGCTCACCCGACTCTACGAGCTGCTTGACTGTTCCATTTATGATGGCTGAGGTGTCTGGCACAATCTTGAGCGGCTGCTTTGATTCTGTCCCGACGCCTAAGTGGTTGAGCAGTTCGGCTGGCTTGGAAGCTATTTCTGTAATTCCCGCTGCAATCATTTCGCCACGGCTGTGCACGCCCCCTTCAATTCCTATGAAGCGGGCTCCAGCAGCGACAGCGGCCCTGAAGTCGTTGATGCTGTCGCCTATGTAGATGAGGTTTGCGGGAGATGTGTGAGTCTTCTCACAAACTTTTAACAGGATGTCCGGCCTAGGCTTCATCCTCGAGACATCGTCTCTGCAAGCAAGTGTCTCGAAAAAATTTGACAGGCCTGACCTGTTGAGTGATTGGATGGCCGCCTCTCGATGGGTGTTGGTTGCGACGGCCAGTCGATAGCCGTGCTGCTTGAGTATGTTCAACACCTCCACCATGCTCTCACGTGGTCTCGCATCTGCAGCCGCTTTCCTCTCGTTCTCAACCATCACCTCTAAAACCTGGCGTCTGAACTCGGTGAACGTGTCTGGAGACAATGCGTGCTCCGCCCTCTCAAGCAGTTCCTGTATCGATTCCTTGTCCATCATTTTGAGGCCGAAAGCGTCGGCGACCTCCGCTACCTTTTTCCGAGCGGTTACCAGGTCTAGGTTCAGCTCTAGTATTGTTCCGTCGAGGTCGAATACCACGATTGACGAAGACTTCATCAGTCCGTTCAGAACCCGAGCCACCTATAACTAACCATAATAAGTGCATGATAAACTTGATCAGTGTGAGAGATGTAGCGATTGTCGGGGTCGGGCAGTCAAGGTTCGGCCGCATCACCGACATGACTCTCACCGAGCTTGCATGGCAGGCAGTCAAGCAAGCCCTCCAAGACGCAGGGCTGACGCAGAGGGACGTTCAGATGGTTGCCATGTCGAACGTGGGGGGCTGGAGCTCAGAGCCGCTGCCAGCCATCGCGGTAAACGAATACGCAGGTTTCACGGGAGTTGGAACATACAGGGTCGAGGCGGCCTGCGCATCGGGTTCGGCAGCTTTAACAACGGCTCATGGACTGGTTGCGTCGGGAGCGGTGGACATAGCGTTAGCTGTTGGCGTGGAGAAGATGACGGAGGTTCCGACGCCAACGGCTGTTGAGTTCATAGGCCGCGCTGGAAACTACTTCTGGGAATTCAGCCAGTTCGGCCTCACCTTCCCAGGCTACTACGCTCTCTACGCCACAGCATACATCAACGAATACGGTGCCACGGAAGCCGACCTGGCGACCGTCGCCGTCAAAAACCATCACTACGCATCCCTAAATGAGCAAGCCGCTTTCCAGAAAAAAATCTCAGTCGAGGATGTTTTGAAAAGCAGGTATGTGGCGTGGCCTTTGAAGCTTTATGACTGCAGCCCAATCACCGACGGTGCCGCTGCAGCGGTGTTGGTTTCAGGGGAGTTAGCCCGCAAGCTTACCGACACACCTGTCTGGATAAGGGGGATCGGTTACAGCTCTGACACGTCAAACCTGAGCCATCGACCCAGCTTCCTAAACCTCGCAGCAGCCAAGAAAGCCGCCGAAGAAGCCTACAGGAAAGCGGGCATAGACCCGTCCAAGCCCTTCAAACAGCTGGACGTAGCGGAAGTCCACGACTGTTTCACCATAGCTGAAATAATGGCCTACGAGGACCTCGGGTTCGCAAAGCATGGAACAGGGTTTATGCTTGCCCGTGAAGGGGAGACATACAAAGGAGGCTTGATAGCCGTCAACCTTGACGGAGGGCTTAAGGCAAAAGGCCATCCCATCGGAGCTACAGGCATTAGCATGGCTGCGGAAATAACGAAACAGCTCCGGCAGCAAGTCCGCCGAGAGAGGCAAGCAGACATCGTGAAAGGCTACGGCCTATCTCACAACGTAGGCGGCACAGGGCACTACGCCTACGTGACAGTCTACTCCCTGCATCGAACGGGATGAGAAGATGAGCATCTCGCGTGAGGAAATCGAGAAGATGGTCAAGACTTGGCTTGAGACAGTTGAGCAGATAACACGGAGCGAAGGGCTTCCGGTCGTTCCCGACGAAAAAACAGGAGACCCATTATGGGTTGACCTGAGAGAGCTGAGGCTGAAATATCTTCTCCCCATCAAGAAGGTGAAGAAATTCTTCGACGGACTGAAGGAAGGTAAGGTTTACGCTACACGTTGTCCCGTCAAGAACATCTACTACTTCCCACCTCAAGCAGATTGCCCAGCATGCATGGATGAGAACGTGGAATGGGTTGAGATAAAGGGAAACGGACGTCTGCTGACATACACCATGATAAACGTGAAGCCAGTGAGCTACATGCACTACCCCGACTACGTTGTGGCCATCGCCCGAATGGAGGAGGGGTTCAACATCCTTTGCTGGATGGTTGTCGACGACGTCAAACAGCTCAAAACAGGCATGCCTGTAAAACTAGTGGTGAAAAGGAGAGAACCCGAAGGTTTTCTGACGTACTATCTCGAGCCAGCCTAGCCCGCACGTCTCGTGGCTGAGACGATCGACAAAACGTCCCGGTCCTTCAGCCTGTAATCGCCGGGAAGCCTCAGCCCCGTCCTTACATCTACGGCGTAAAGAAGCCCTTTCTCCAGCTCGGAGTGTATATTTCTGGCTAGGTCGCGTACGGTTGAGTTTGGGGGCATCAGATAGGCGTCGGGGAGGATGTTTCCAGACTTGTCGGAGAGCTTCGCAGAGTCTGAGACGGGGTAAACAACGCCCATGCCGAGCAGCTTGAAGACGGCGACGTTTATCGCAAACTGTACACCTGTACGCATGTACTCGCCTAGCACGCGGGATTCTATGAACTCCAAGGCTTTCTTCTGGTCAGGGGTCAGCTGCTCGGGGTTGACTATTCTAAACTCCTCCTCGCCAGGAATGTATTTGATGAACCCTTTTTGAACAGCCCTTCGGAGCGCCAGCTCAGCCTCGGCGCTTGCGGGAATGACCATGAAGTTTGTCAAACTTTCCCGAAGCGTTTCAAAGTTCCCAGCAGCCGTCTCCAAATCCATTTTGTTCGCAAGCACTATCATTGGCTTCGAAACCTCCAGAAGCTTTTCAGCGAACTTCTTGTCCTCCAGCATCGTCCAGTTTTCAAAGTCCTTGTTCTGAAGGCCCGACAGCTGTAGAGCGGCGTTGACATGGTTTGCTGTTATCTTAGCCCCTTGAAGGACGCTCGCAACAGTTTCAGCGAATTCTTTCCCAGCTTTCAGATTTCTTATGATTTTATCCTCTTGCTTTTCGATGAGACGCATCAGCCACATCACAAGCTCCTCCTGAATGTCGTAGAAATCCGCCAGCGGATTGCCCACACCCATCCTAGTTATTCTCCCCTCCTCGTCAACGCTCCCCGAAGCGTCTACAACGTGTATCAGGGCATCGGCTTGCGAGGCTACGGAAAGGAACTGGTTGCCGAGTCCTTTGCCAGCCCAAGCTCCTTTGATCAGGCCCGGCAGGTCTATCAACTCGACAGGTATGTGTCTGTAGCCGTCTATGCAGAGAGAGTTGCGGGGGTTGTCTTTGACGTTGAACTCCCTGCAAACGCATGGTGTGATGGCGTATGTAGTTCCATAGTTAGGCTGCTTCGTTGTGAACGGATATGAGGATACCTCGGCGTACTGCAGAGTCGCCGCGTTGAAAAAAGTTGTTTTACCTGTGTTGGTCTTACCTATCAAACCGATGCGGACAGGCATACAAACCCCCGTGACAACATATCTTTAGTCTGTGAAAAACTTTATCAAACAACACTGTCGAACCTTTTAAGAACCGCCGGAATCTCCTCTATGACGTCTTCAGGCGTTATGTGAAATCCTTTTTTATGGGCTGCGTAAACTCCTGCAAGGCCGTTTGCAACTGCGGCGGCTACGGCTGCATTCATAGGGGTGACGCCTTTTGCAACAAACCCTGCAGCAATCCCTGTCAAAACATCGCCCGTCCCGCCCACCGTCATGGCTGCAGACAAAGGCTCTTTCCTGTTCACCACCACTTCAAAACCGTCAGACACAACGTCCGCAGGTCCTTTGAGGAGAGTGACAACCCTATGATGTTTGCTGGCTTCGAAGACGTTGTTCACCCTTTCCTCCAGTGTAGACCCAGGCTCGGAGCCGTAGAGCCTTTTGAACTCGCCTGCGTGGGGCGTTAAAACGCATTTTCTTCCGGCGACATGGAGAAGAACGTCGCGGAACAAGGCTGTAGCATCCAAGACGATTCCAACGTTTTTCTCGTCAAGGATGTCAACGAGCTTGAGGATTCCTTTTTCGCAGCCTTTAGCCAGACCTGGGCCGATGGCGGCCGCTGTCACGTTGTCTAAAACTTTTTCAAGCCTGTCGAGAGACTTTGACGTAAGCTTGTAGTCGGGGAGTGGAAGCACAATCAGCGATGGCGAGAGAGAGCGAACGGCTGTCGCTATCTTTTCGGGTACGGCGACGTAGACTAGGTCCACGCCCGACCGCATGGCAGCCATGGAGACGAGAAAAGGCGCGCCATGGTAAAGCCAGCTGCCGCCAACCACCAACACAACTCCGTTCTCACCTTTCCTAGACGTAGACCTGCGAGGTATGCAGGCTTTCGCCAAATCCACATCAGAAGCCTCGCGGTATGAAACGTTCACGCTCAAAACGCTGTGTCACGGAGTTAAAAACATGTTATCCAGCAGCCATGGTGTGGAAACATACTTCGCTAGGTTTTTAGCAGAGCTGAAGCATCTGTCTGTGGTAGGGTTTTGCTTGTTCTAGGCGGCTCCGTTTTCGCTGTTGCAACAGCCGTCCGGCTTGTCAACCAAGGCCACCACGTCACCATAGTCCATCCAGCTAGAAGGCTTGGTCTCTTCCCTTTTGCAGCGTTGACGAAGACTTTTCTGTCAGAGGTTGGTGTTGACGCTGAACACCATTCCGAGGCTGAGGCTGACACATGCTACGTTGATGGAACGAGCTTTAGACTGGCTACACACGTTTACCTATGCAGGACAACACCGCTGCTTGAAGACGTCCTATCATACAACGAGATACGGTTCAGCCATAGAATGCCAGAGCATTCGAACGATGAAGTCGTTGACTGCCGACCAAGGTTTGTCGAAGGCTTGAAAGCCTTCCAAGCCGCCTTTGTTTCGGACGTTAGGTCTGAAACATGCTTAACCATAGAGACCAAGCCTTCCCATCATGTCACAGCGGTTTTTCACGGCGGGAAGATAGCCTTGTCTTACACTTATTCCGTTAACGGGGTTCTTAGGCCAGTTGGCTCGCTCGCCTTCAGCGAGAGACAAACAGGTTACGTCAACCATCGGAACGAAGTGGTTCCGATGGTTTGTTTGGCAGGGCAGGATGTGGCTGAAACCGTCAGAGACCAAAGCTTGCTGGAGAAAAACGTTATAGACGTTTTGTCTGTTTTGAATGGCTTCAAGCCGATGAACTTACGTGAATCTCTGTTTTCTGTTTTTAATCCCGCGACTTAACATTTTTATCTCCGCTTTATCCTAAAATGTGTGCAAGAAAAGGCGGTGAAGATGGTCGAAGACTCCGTGGTCCTTGTGGGAAAAAAGCCGACGATGAACTACGTGCTGGCGACAACCCTTCCCTTAGCCGAAGGCAAGCGTGTCATTCTGAAGGCACGTGGAAGAGCGATAGCCAAAGCAGTTGACGTCGTTGAGGTTGTCCGAAGAAGGTTCGTCCAAAACGCCGTTGTAGAAAAGGTCAACATAGGAACTGAGGAAGGAAGGGTTGGAAACGACGGCCGGCCGAGGAACGTCAGCACGATCGAAATAATCGTCTCGCAGCCGAAGGCATCCAAGAAGTAGGAGGACAAGCCCGGTTACAAGCCGGGTCACCCACATCTTTTTATGCAACGCGGCACGTTACAAAATAGGCTTGGGGAGCGCAGCCGGAACTGGCTGTGTATGGTTTTGGACGATGGTTGACCGATTTGGCGTGAACACCGGCCGCCGGATGTTTTTCACACATCTCCACGACTCTACGCAGATACGGGAAACATTCGAACATTTCAGCACATTCAACCCAACATCCTGCGGAAAAACGGGTTTGACAAACGAGCCGACGACACAGTTCCGAGCTGATTTTCATCAAATACCGCCAGTTTTCCCGCAATGCAAGTCCAAAATGAAGCGCTGGATGGACGATTTCCATCAATCAGAAAACCAATCGAGAGATGCGGCCCGCAAATCTTCTGAAACATCCGCCAAATGTGACCGCGGGTTGTATAGATACTTGAAAAGGCTTTTAAGAGACCTGCTAGCGACAAGGCTCGAACATTCAAGGAGGCTTCACCGGCGGTGAGCTCGGATACGGTCATGGGGAGAAAAGAAGTGCGACAGCTCATCAAAAGAATCATCGACTCAGGCATAGAATCTTTGATGCCAGAGCTTACCGCAGGTGAATACCGTTACCCGTTCGCCGAAGAAGCTTTAAACAGCGACAGCACCGACACTGTGAACGTCTTAGAAGCATTGTCAAAAATGGGGGTTCTGGAAAAGCAGCTGCACGAATCAATAATGGCGTGCCCCGGCTGCGGCCATGGATGCCTAACCGTTAAGTTAGTCTGTCCCACGTGCAGCTCGGGCCAAATGCTGAAAGGAAACGTGGTAGAACATTTGTTATGTGGATATGTTGACTTGGAGCAGAGTTTCCGCGATAAGGGGTTTGTTTGCCCAAAATGCGGGAAAAAACTTACCGCTGCTGGCGTTGACTACAGACCTGCCGGCCTTTTTTACAAGTGTTTTTCATGCGGGCGTGTTACAGCCTCGCCGGTCAAAAGATACGTATGCGCTAAATGTATGAAAGCCTTCTCTGAAGACGAGCTCGCGTCAAAGCCTGTCAACAGATACGTCGTGGTTTATGACAAGCTGAAGTCTTACGGAGCATTCGTCGACGTTTCGCCAATCATATTATATCTTGAATCCAAGAACTATGTTGTTAAGCATCCTGCTCAGATAGCAGGCTATTCCGGAATCACACACGAGTTTACGTTGTTTGTCTCTAAACAGGGAACATCGCCGCCGTCGGGTGTTGTTGTAGATGTGGTGGCTGGGGTTCAAGAATCTAAGGTTTACGAACTTTTCACAAAAAGCTTTGACGTGAAGGCTGGTGGTACAATGCTGTTTGTTTTGGGAAAAGCCGACCAGAAGGCGGTCAGGGTGGCGAAAACCTTCAGCATCGATGTCTTCGAAGCGGATACCGTGGAGGAGCTGCTTGATAAAGTGAGGCAGCCCTTAGAAAACGCGATAGATTCCCTCTCGAAGAGACAGGCAGACCGTTTAAGACAAGACCCAGGTCAACATTCTTCATGACCGTTCGTACAGTCCGTATCCTGATCTCTTCTTCAGTTGCGTGTTTACTGCTAGGACTTTACGGCGGTCTGAGCAGAATGGGTGTTCTACCTCAGTTGTTGCAGCATGCCGTCCAGCATCACGGTGCGTTGATGGTGGTTGGCTTCCTGGCCGCGTTGATAGCCGCTGAAAGGGCCATAGCATTAAACAATTTGTTCATGAATGTTGCAAGCATTCTTTTCAGCTGTGGAGGGTTGCTGCTGGCGCTTGGTTTCGAGCTTGTTACGGATGTTCTTTGGACAGGCGGCGTGCTTTCCTTCGTCATGTGGACGGGTTGGATGTGGTTGAATTTCCCCAAAAATTTTTCAAACCTGTTCTTCACGTTCGCAGCCGTCCTTCTTCTGGTGGGAGTCGCACTCTTCATCCGCGGTCTTCCCTCTGCTTGGTATGGCCTAGCCTGGGCTGGGTTTTTCGTAGCGTTCATAGTCGGGGAGAGGATGGATATGATGAAGATAGTGAACGCAAGGCCAACCTCATATGTGGTGGCTGGTTTGAGCGTGCCTACTGCTTTGGTGGGGTTGGCGTTTGTTAGCAAGAACCTGATTGCGGCCTCGTTCGGGTTACTGCTTTTTTCAGCCGCCCGGCATGATGTTGCCCTACGGCTTTTCAGAAGAACGGGGTTTAGCCGTTACCTAGCGTTTGGTCTCGGAACTGCTTACGCATGGCTGGCGATGTCCATCGTTTTGTGGAGCCTCTCATCATCGCTTGACACAATCCTGCACTCGGTTTTTCTCGGGTTCGTCGCGACGATGGTCTTCACACACGCCCCCATAATCTTGCCAGCCATCCTCAAGACCAAACACATGTACAGCCCATATCTGTATGTCCCTTTCTTCATGCTGCAGGCAGCCACCGCCATGAGAATATTTTCAGCCGCAATGTTGAACGTCGGCATGTGGTCTCTTTCAGGAATCGTTACCGTGATCTCGGTTATCGCTTTTCTCATCCTAGGACCGGTTAAAACACTTCTGAGAAAAACTATTTACACAAAGTAGCTTTTTGTCCAGCCATGGCGTCGAGGTGGGAGTTAACCGCAAGCATGTTGGCTACAGCGTCGATATGCCTTATTCTCGTGGAACATTTTGTGGCCCTAGAGTTTGCTGAGCTTTTTGCTGTGATGGCGGTGGACGGCGTCATCGTAGTTGTTTTGCTGGTAGACCTTCTTCGCAGGGCCAAGGCTTCGGGTAACGCTCCGAGATACGTTCTGAGCTGCTGGTATGAGGCTGTGGCGTTGCTGCCTCTCGCCTTGTTCTATTTTCTTGAAACTCAAACGTACATCGGGGCCGTTTTACGCGGGTTCAGGTTTTTCAGACTGCTAAGGCTTGCCATCGCCGCGGCCCGGACGGCGAGGACGATACAACGTGTTTCACAGGTCATTATACGAAGCCGCTTAGCCTATCTTCTAGCCGTTTCAGCCGCGTTCATCTTCGTCGGAACCCTTTCAGCATATATTCTCGAAGTCGATGTGCCTGAGTCAAAGATAAGAGATTTGGGTGATGCTTTTTGGTGGTCGCTGGCCACGGTGACGACCGTTGGCTACGGGGACGTGGTTCCTGTGACGCTGGGTGGAAGAATCATAGGCTCGATACTCATGGTCACCGGTATAGCTGTCATCGGGGTTTTCATCTCAACGCTCGGCTCAACCCTTCTATCTACGGCTAGAACCACTTCGCCAATCACGTCAGAGGTCAAAGACATAATAAAAAACAAGCTGGATGTGCTCGAGACACTGTCGGAAGACGAAGTGAACAAACTCATCGAGCTGATAAAAACCCTCCATAGCATGGGAAACAACCCTAAATCATTCGGCTGCGAGTTTTCTGAAGGTTGACGCGATGCGTTGTCCACAGGATACCGTGTTATACTTGTGCTAGGTCTTGCAAGCCTGCTCGGGGATTTCGTCTACGAGGGGGGTAGAGCAATACTCCCCGACTACATGCGTCAGCTGGGCATGAACGCCCTTCTTGTTGGAGCTTCGCTGGGGCTTGCGGAGTTTGCCGGATGGGCCGCTAGACCGTTGGGTGGATTTATAGCAGATAAGACAGGAAGGTACGCTTTGGTTGTGAGGCTTGGGTATGGCGGGCTCATCGTCATCCCGTTGATGGCATTTGCGCAAACTTGGCTGCCTCTGGTTGGGTTGGCGTTTGCTGAAAGAGTTTTCAGAGGCGTGAGGTCACCCTCACGTGACGCCATGCTTGCACGGCTCAAGGGAGAAGTGGGTCTTGGAACTGCCTTCGGCATCCACGAGTTCATGGACCAGGCGGGCGCCACCGCCGGCCCTCTACTCGCTATCGCCATCCTCGCCATCCATAACTCAACCCCCGCCGTCTACCTGTACATGGCAATCCCCTACACGCTGCTTCTCATTTCGCTCCTCTTTATACCGGAATACAGTGAACCACCCCGTTTGTTCAAGCAGATGAGACCATCCAAAAGAATTTTCCTCTATTCGGCAGCGGCTGGGTTGAACTCAGCTGGCCTCCTTCCCCTGCCTCTCGTGCTTTACATGATTTCCGTGGAAATGGGGGAAGGCTCTCTGTATATTCCAGCAGCGTACGCGGTCGCCATGGTTGTGGATGCGGTTGCGGGGCTGATGTTGGGTAGAGCGTTCGACAAATGGGGTGGAAAGGTCATAGCCACAGCGGTGTTGATATCCATCTTCCCAGCGCTCTTCATCAACGCGCCGCTTGTCCTGCTGATGCTCTGCTCTCTGTTGATAGGTGTTGTCATCGGCGCTCAGGAATCGGTCTTCAGGGCGATGGTAGCCCATTTAGCGGGACGAGAAGGCTTGGGAGGCTCATATGCTTTATACGGTTTGGCTGTTGGAATGGGTAGCGCAGCGGCTGGAGTCGCATACGGTTACATGATTGAAGCAGACGTGCCCTTACTCTTAACAATCCTCTACGCTGTGACAGTACAAGCCACAGCGTTAACCCTCCTCGCACACATCATGAGACAAAAGCAATAGTTATCTTGTACGCGTTATTAGTCCATGCTTCGATGAACCAAGTTTACAGGGCCAGGAACATGCTGCGGAAGCATCTGAAGCCGTTGAGATGGAAAGGGCTGTGGCCAAGCTTTACCTTGGAGTTAGACAGGTGGCCGAGCTGGCTGGGGCTGCTTCGACGGCGGCAGCCTACAAACATGCCAGCAAGCTCAAGGGTCTCAAGACAGTTTTAATGCTGACAGGGGGAACATCGACCCCAAACAGTTCGCGCAAATCATCACATAAAACGGTTGAACACACGTTAAATACCGCTGTTGAACACTGTTGGTGGAAGAGGTTCGATGGGCAAACGGAAGATTGTCTCAGAGCCGGACGAGCTTGACCAGGCTGTTGAGCCTGGGCCGGGCGACGTCTACGGCGTGGTGAGCAAGATGTATGGCTATGACAGGCTTTTGGTCGACTGCGCCGACGGCAAACAGAGAATATGCAGGATAAGAGGCCAGCTCAAACGCCGCATATGGATTAAGGAGGGCGACCTTGTCCTAGTTTCGCCGTGGGATTTTCAGAGGGAAAGCCGCGGCGATGTTTGGTGGCGCTTTACGCACAACCAAGCTCTGGAACTGGCCAAAAAAGGCGTTATTCCCGACTTCCTCAAAGTCAAGCTAGGAGCATCTTAGTTAGCTTCGGTCAGCTTAGTTATCATGCCTATGCCCTTGGTCTTGCCCTCACGGAAGACAAACCTGTCGCCCGGCCGGACGTAGAACGGCCTGTATTTGAAACGCATCTCAACCCTCCCAGTCTCCCCTGCCTTCAGATAAGGCTTGTCCAGCATCCTCATTTTAACCGTGGATGCTATGGTGTGGCAGTGGAGTATCGGCTCGTATCCGTCGCCGATTCTCGTCGGATGGGACAGAACCGTTACCTCGGCTTCGAACCCCCACACGCTCTGCGGCCTCAGCGTTCGGTCGCAGAGAATCATGCCGCGGTGAAGCAAATCATGCCCCACACCTTTAACCGCTATCCCAACTATGTAACCCGGCTGAGCCTCAGTCAAACGTGTGTAATGCATTTCGATGCTTCTCGCCCTGACAGGGATGTAGCTTCCGTTAGCGGTCGGACCCAGCAGAAGCTCAGACCCTGCCTTAAGCCTGCCCTGCTTAACCGAGCCGGACACCACGCTTCCAACCCCCTCCACATCATAAACCCTGTCGATGTAGAGTAGGAAGGGCTCGTCAGACTTTTTCTCTCTCAACGGCAAAGAACGCAACAACGAATAGACGAGGTCGTACCCCTCTCTTGTCGCTGAGGATGTTCGTAGAATTGGAACTATCACTGACATCTTGTCCACCACAAGGTTGACGTCGTCTTCGGACTTAACTAGCATAGGAATGCGTCCGACCCTCTTCAACGTGGATGATATCTCGTTCACAACTTCTTCAACCCGTTCCGGCTTAACCTTATCGGTTTTCGTGATGCAAACGACCACTGGCAACCCCATCGCGAGCATTATCCCCAAGTGTTCTCGCGTGATGTGCGTGGGGCCGTCGTCGGCGGCGACGATGAGAAAACCGTAGTCTATTTCCTGTCCGAGCAATCCTCGGATTGTTGTCCTCAGCCAGGGCTCATGCCCAACTGTGTCGACGAAGCTGATAAGCTTGTCGGACTCTCTCATGACCCTCATTTTCTCGCTTTTATCGAGAGGGTTTGTGAGAAAACAGGGCTGCTTGCTTTTGAACCCTAAAACCGCAAAGTGTAGGTCTGCTGATAGATTTCTTTCAACCTCGTGGGGAAGCGTGTCGAGATAAAGCCATTTGCGACCGTCATCTTTCTCGCCTGTTATCAGACAGGCTAGGAAGGTTGACTTGCCGTGGTTGACATGTCCTGCAACGGAGACTATCAAATGATTGCCGCTGGGTTCCGTGACAGATGAGATTACAACCCTTGCGATAACGCCGCCGTTGCCCTCGAACCTCTCAACCTTGACTATCGATGCGCCACACTCGGAAGCCACCTGCCTCAGAACGCTCAGGCTTTCCTCAAGCTCAATGTCGGAAACGCCGGCAGCGGTGCCGTCGTCCTTGACGCCGAGTATGTAAACCGCCGTCCCGCCTCCAAGCTCTATTCGATGCTTCATCTGGCTGGCGAGCTTCTGTCTCTTCTCATCCCGGAGATGTATTTCGGGAATGAGTTTCTCCTTAAACTCTATGTGCTGCATCTCCGTCCTCGGTATCGTGAACCTGCGACGGGCTGCCACGTTCATCTACCTTCTAAGCACGCAAACAGCCTGTGACTCACCCTACGCCATAACTATCAACGAAATCACTGACGTGATGTTTTCGATCTTCTTGATACGCGTGTTGACCACTTGCTTCAAGGCATCCATCGAATCAGCCTCCACCTTTACCACAGTGTCGTAGACGCCGTAAACGCGGTGAGCGTACTTAACCTCCTTTACCGCTTTGAGCGCGTTTAGAACCTCCTCTTCCTTCCCCAACTTCACGTTTAGCAGCAGGAAAGCTATCGGCATAGGCTTGCCCGAAAGAAATGGCCATAGCCGCTATAAAAATTTGTAAAAAACTATTGGAAGCTGTATCCGCAGAAATAGCAGACGGCTGCCCCTACCTCGTTCAGGGCATGGCAGCTGGGGCAGTGGAAAGAGGTTACGAGCCTGAGTTCCTCGCGTTTTTTCGGCGGCTGCTCGGGCACAGACGGCATGCAGACCAGCGTTTCTACCTTGACAACGTAGGGGAGCCTTCCAACGGCTTCGTAGACCTTTCGGGAAAGGTCCTTCAAACTGTCTGCAGACATCACTATCACAGCGTCGTATCGTCCGAAAACGCTGTTGGCCATTATAACGCCTGGCACATTTCGCGAGGCGACAACCTCGTGCGACGTTCCAGGAAGGGTTTGAACAAGCACGTACGCCATTACCTTCATTTACCGCCCTCGCTGAAGAGAACTATGCAGGTTTCAGTCTTTACAACGTTAGGTATCTTTTCTATCACCTTGTATATGAGCTGCGAAAGCTCAGGCAAGTCTGCCACTTCAACGGTTATTATGACATCGTATCGTCCGAATACGGAATCGGCTGCGACAACGCCCTTAACCTCCCTAGCTTCCCTGAGATTTTTCGTGACTTCCTCTGATGTTCCAGGCTTTGTGGACACAAGAACATATGCCTTAACCATCTCCGGTCACACGTCGAAGTAGAGATAGAATTCGTATGGATGCGGTTTGGTGCTGACGTCCACGAATGCTTTCAACTGCAGCTCTGTCATGACCTCTATCAAGTCTTCGGAGATCACTGGCTTGATGAACTCGCTGTCGCTGAGTAGTTCTTCAATCGCCTCCTTCAGGCTTCCCGGAAGCTCCTTTATTCCCAGCTGCCTTCGTCTCTCGGGGCTGAGCTTGTAGATGTCTTCGTTAACAGGGTCTCCGGGGTCTAGCTTTCTCTTCACACCATCCGCGCCTGCAGCGGCCATCGCTGCAAAGCATAGGTAGGGGTTGGCTGACGTATCCGGAGTCCTGAACTCAATACGTTTGCTCTTCATGCCGCCTTTACCTCTGTAGTAGACGGGAACGCGCACGTTGGCCGACCTGTTGGACCTACTCCAAGCGATGAACACAGGCGCTTCATAGCCTGGAACCAGCCTTCTGTACGAGTTTGTCGTCGGGTTGGTTATGGCTGCAAGAGCTCTGCTATGTTCCAGAAGTCCTCCGACGAAATACCGGCCTGTTTGGCTTAGTTCTGCATATTCGTCGTTTTCGTCGTAGAACAGGTTTACTCCCTTGTTCCAGAGGCTTACGTGCACGTGCATCCCTGAGGCGTTGTCGCCGAATATCGGCTTGGGCATGAAAGTCGCCACCATGCCCATCTGGGTTGCGACGTTTCTGGCCACGTACTTGTATGTCTGAGCCTTGTCAGCCATTCTGACAAGCGTGTCGAACCTCATGTCTATCTCACACTGGCCTGCTGTAGCCACCTCATGATGATGGGCATCCACTTCTATTCCGAAGTAATCGGTTAGAAGTCTGCAGACCTCGTTCCTGTACTCCATCAAAGTGTCTTGCGGCGGCGCAGGATAGTATCCTTCCTTGAACCTTATGGGTAGGGATGTTCCATCCGAGTTCCAAGCGGCTTCACGTGACTCTATCTTGTAGCTGACCCCGCTGTATGGAGAAGTGACATCCCACTGCACCCTGTCGAAGACGAAAAACTCGATCTCAGGACCCCAGTATGAAGTGTCAAAGCCTAGCGTTTTCAGGTATTCTTCGGCTTTCTGGGCTGCGTATCGTGGGTCTCGGCTGAACCTTCCGCCGCCAAATCCCCTGTAGACATCGCATATCATTCTCGCTGTTTTCTTACCGTCGAGGCTCCAAGGTATTATCGCGAAGGTTGATGGGTCAGGCCGGACCAACATGTCTGACTCGTGTATTTCTGCGAAACCTCTGATCGAGGAGCCGTCCAGCTTGGCCACTCCCACGCTGAAAGTGTTTTCGTCGACATAGCGCGTCGAGATGGTTATGTGATGAAGTTTTCCGAACACGTCTGTGAGCTGAAGGTCTAGAAACTTTATGTCCTGTGCTTGAATGGCTTCCGCTACGTCGTCCTTGGTCATCGACCACGGCTTTAGCCTAGCTTCCTGCAATACCCATCCACCTCATCAACAAGTTCATAGATGGTATTAAGCCAATATTTATTGGTTTCTGCTGTCATTTAACCGTCGAAAAACCCATTTGAATGTCATTCATACGGGCGTCATGGGTTTAGGTTTTTAAACATCCCAGCAAAGCCATAGTCGATGATAACAAGGGCAATCTTTCTCGTTTTGATGCTGACGGTGGTGCAGCTGGCTCAGGGAATAGCGATGAGGTTTGAGCTCGCCGACCCCAACATCGTAACACCACTACACATCGGTTTGGGGGTTGTCACAGCTTTGATGGTGGTTGGGTTGGCACGAAGCCTGAGACGCCAAACACACCACGTCTCGGCCGACATCTCATTCCTTCTCCTGCTGTTCATGGTTCAGGGAATAGCTGGAATCTTCATCCTAGCGGACGTGGAGACCGCCGCATTCATTCATTTGATCCTCTCATTCTTCGTCGTCGCCGCAGCGGCAAACGCATTAGTTCTATCGGCTTCAGGCCGTTAAAGTTCACCGCCTGTTAACGGTTGATGAAGAAAGTCAAAATGGCCACCGCTAAACCTAGGACGTGAGCGGCTGTGCACAGAATGCATAAGGCGTTTATCAAAACAAGCTCCACGTATATTAGCGCGGCTATGCCGAGAATCCCCAACAAAGACCATGCGACAAGAAACCTCGCCGCCCACCTCTTCTCAGACGAGAGAAACGCCGCCGTGGAAGCTGCCGCGAACCATCCAGCCCCGTAAAGCGCTGTCGGCACACCCATCACCTTGGCATAGGGGCTTGATAGAACTCTGTCGCATGACATAAAGCTGGTTATTTCGCAGAACTGTGGGGTTGGTGCGATGGTTAAGTAAATAGATAAAACCAATCCCGCTAGCGATGCTGCTGCAGCGCCGTAGCTTGCGATCATCTATGCCTCAAATATTTATCGAGCTCTTGCGCAAGTGTCCCGTACGTCTGCTCTCCCTCAAGCTTGACCAAAATCAAACCTTTCGGGTCTATGATGAAGTATGTAGGGGTTCCTCTGACTCCGTATTTTCTGAAAACTTCTAGCTGAGGGTCGAAGACAGCCGTCCAACTAACCCTGTGTTTTCTTATGTAGTTAGCGGTTTTCTGAGCATCTGTGTTCTGTCCTCCCGCCACAGTTATGAAGACAACATCCTTGTCCTTGTAGTTGGTGTACAGCATCTCGATAATAGGCGCCATGTTGTTGCAGTGAACACACCATTCATGGATAAAGTCCATGAAAACCAGCTTCCCGCTCGCTGGGTTGAAGTCGAATTTTTGGTCCTTCAGCCCCTGTCCGTCTATCAAGTTGAGGCTGAAGGAAGATGCTTGGCCGCCGACGCTGACCGATGTCTGAGCCGTGGTAGTAACGGTGGTTAGGCTGGGAGATGGAGGAGTTGCAACAAGGTAGACGATGAAGGCGACTAGAACCACTGCAGGTATGAAGGCAAGATAGGTTTTGACAGACGCTCCCCTCCCCTTATTCTTGGGCATGGTCTAGCCAGTATTGCCCGCGCTCTGATTTAAATTCTTTCCCAAAAACACGAACAGGTTAAACCATAGTTCAGCGTTAAATCATACGGTATTTTACTTGACGGCAATGGAAGAACGCGGACGGAGGTTGCTTTTATTTGGTTTGATGCTGGGTATTTTCCTCGCTGCCGTGGACTCCACCGTTGTCGCGGTGGCCATGCCGTCCATAGTAACCGCCCTGCAGGGTTTTGACATATACAGCTGGGCTTTTACCGCTTACATCCTCACGTCAACGGTTTCAGGGCCGTTGTGGGGAAGGGTAAGCGATGTTTACGGCCGCCGTCTGATTTACATCATAGGCCTCATGCTGTTCTTGGTGGGAAGCCTTCTGTGCGGCGTTGCCTCAAGCATGCTGCAGCTCATAGTCTTCCGTGCCGTCCAAGGTTTTGGAGGAGGTGCGTTACTCATACTTACTTTCACTTTGTTGGGCGAGCTGTTCAGCCTCAAAGAGAGGGCGAAAGCCACAGGTTACACATCATCTGTATGGGCGTTAGCAAGCATCGTCGGCCCACCTCTCGGCGGGTTCATCGTCGACAACATAAGCTGGAGGTGGATTTTTTTGATAAACCTTCCCGCGGGCATGGTGTGCTTGCTTGTAGGCATGAGAAGTATAAAAGATGCGGGCAGGGGCTACGCGAAGGTGGATGTCAAAGGAGCTGTTCTGTTCATGGCGGCGGCCACGTCTCTTCTCCTCTACCTTAATGAATTTGAAACCTTCGGAACCTCAACGCTGATTCTGCTATTCTCAGGAGCTGTTTTTTCGCTGTTCCTTTTCAACGAAAGGAGGTCGGAATCCCCTCTCATACCTTTTCATCTGTTTAGGGACAAGGTGTTGCGAACGGGTTTTGTAGGAAACTTTCTCGCAGGGTTCGTTTTCTTCGGAATAATCGCCTACATACCTTTATATCTACAGTGGGTGGAAGGGTTCTCAGCGACGACGTCAGGCACTCTGGTTCTTCCACTTGTCCTAGGATGGGTTCTAGCATCCAACATAGCTGCGAGAATCGTCGTAAAGTCCACGGTAAGAATTCCTGTCTTCATAAGCGGAGCCGCCCTTGTCTCTGGGACGGCGCTGTTAACTCTGTTAAGCCTAGGCCTACAAACACTGCTAGCGGGGCTTGCACTGGTTGGTGTTGGAATGGGCTTCACAGTGTCAACGTTCTTAATAACGACTCAAACGCTAGTGGACCGGAGCGTCTTGGGAATAGCAACGTCGCTCCTCAGCTTCCTAAGGCTTATAGGGGGTGCGATTTCCGCTGCTGTGCTGTATATACCTATCTCGTCGACGGTCAGCAGTGTGGAATCCTTAAACACGTCTTCGGCGGTCTTATCTGCAGCGGAAAAAGCACAATTCACCGCCTCGATAGCTCAGTCCATGTCTTTCGCTGCCGCGGTGGCGGTAACCGCTTTTGTACTCTATCTTTTCACTCCTAGCATACGTCTCTCAGGCAGGGCTCCCGCGCAAAGGCCTTAGCCCGTTTCGAAAGGTCTTTAAACTTCTTACAACACAGTATAATATGCCTAAATACGTTTTCGTCACAGGCGGCGTCGTAAGCAGTGTGGGGAAGGGAACCGTAGCGGCTTCCGTCGGGAAAATTCTCGACGTGAGAGGAGTTAAGACCGGCTTTGTCAAGATCGACCCCTACGTCAACGTTGACGCTGGAACCCTAAACCCTTTCTCCCACGGCGAAGTTTTCGTTACAGACGACGGCGGCGAGACAGACCTGGACCTCGGATGGTATGAAAGGTTTCTTGACATAAGAACTTCAAAGCTCAACAACATAACCACAGGACAGATTTACGCCGAGGTGATAGGGAGGGAGAGACGTGGAGACTACCTTGGACAATGTGTCCAGATAGTTCCACATGTCACGGACGAGATTAAAGCACGCATCAGGGCTGTTGCCCGCGACGTAGATGTTTTGATTGTCGAGGTTGGGGGAACGGTCGGGGATATTGAGGGCCAGCCGTTTCTTGAAGCAATACGTCAGATGAGGCTTGAAGAAGGTGTGGAAAACACTTTGTTCATACACGTTGCTCTCGTCCTTACTTTAAAAGCCACGGGAGAGTTCAAGACGAAGGCTCTGCAGCACAGCGTGAACATGCTGCGGGGATTAGGCATACAGCCTGACATCATCGTGGCCCGGTGCGAGGTTCCGGTAGATGCTGAGACTCGGAGAAAAATAGCTTTGTTCGGGACGTTAACAGAGAAAGCCGTGTTCACATCCTACGATGTCAAATACGTATACAAGGTGCCTGTGATTCTAGAGGAACAGGGGATGGGGGACTACGTGGTTCAGCGTTTAGGTGTGAAGAAACGAACACCCGATTGGAGTGAATGGCGTAAAGTTGTTGAAATGTATGAAAACCCACGTCATGTTGTTAAGATAGCTGTTTGCGGAAAGTACACAAAGCTGGCGGACTCCTATGTAAGCGTCAAAGAGGCCCTTCAACACGCCGGCGTAAACATCGGCGCATACGTGGATATAGACTGGGTTAACACGGAGGAGTTTGAGAACAGTTCAAGAAAAGTCGACTCGCTTTCAAGCTACGACGGCGTCCTCGTTCCTGGTGGTTTCGGCAGACGTGGCACCGAGGGAATGATACAATGTATAAAACACTGTAGGGAGAACGACATTCCCTTCCTGGGAATATGCTTCGGGCTTCAGCTGTCTGTGGTGGAGTTTGCCCGACATGTATGCGGGTTGAAGGACGCTAACTCAACGGAGCTGAACCCTTCGACTGAACATCCCGTCATAGACTTGATGCCTGAACAAAAGGCTGTCAAAGAGCTTGGTGGAACTATGAGGCTAGGCGCCTCTCCCGTTAAGATAGTTGAGGGCACGCTAGCCCACAGTCTCTATAAAACGAACGAGGTTAGCCAACGGCACCGCCACCGCTACGAAGTCTCCAGAGAGTACTGGACTATTCTCCGAGATTATGGGCTTGTGTTTTCAGGTTTTTCACCCGACGGCAATAGAGTGGAGATAATCGAGAACCCACGCAACAGGTTTTTCCTCGCAACCCAATTCCATCCAGAATATCTTTCCAGACCCAACAAGCCCGAGCCCTCCTACCTTGGCTTCGTTAAAGCGGCACTTGAAAGAAGGAAGACAGCGAGGACAGCTGAAGCTATTGCTTAAATTTCATCAACCCCTTCTCCGTCTAAGGGTTACACGCATCGTGAGAAGACGTTCCCCCTTAAAAAACCAGCTAGCTACGACTAAGATAACCATCAAGAAAGCTGTCATGACAACAAGATGTAAAACTGACATTAGGTAAGCCTCTTCATAAATGCTTTTTATCGCTAGAAACATGTGTGTGAAGGGGGATAACATCAGCGCAGCGGACAATGTTGGCGGTAGGCCGTTTATGTCGGCAAACTGCAGGATTAAGAAGGGGAGTAATAGAAGTGGCATTTGCAGCAGCCCAGCCAGCTGTTGACCTCCTCGCACATCACCCGCTAAAACCCCAGCAAGTATTCCTATGCATAAGGTCATAACCAATGCGACGAACATCACCAATCCCAGCAACAACAACGTAAAACCTGATAGAGGCATTGTTAACTCGGTTGACGTAAGTTCAACCATTGGAAGATTCGTCAGATATATGACAAACCCGAATACCATTGAAGCTGTTCCCATTAACGCAACGGTCATGGATGCTACGAGCTTCGCGGTGAGTATGCTTGTCCGGCTTATTGGAAGGGTGAGAAGCATCTCCAAAGTCTTTGCTTCTTTTTCCAAACCTATGCTTGTGGCAGCAACTGTTCCAGATGTAGCCACCATGACCACCAAAACCAACGGAACGAACACCATCGTAGCCATGTACAGCTGGAAAACCGTTCCAGCCTCCTCTAATGAGACCTGTCTACCTTTGTACAGCAAACCGCTTTTTAGCTCCACAGGCTGTTTATAGAAAGAGAAATGGATTCCCGTTTCGGCTGCCAGTCTTTCACCCAGCATCTCCATAGCCAAATAAATACGCGATCGGATTGACGAAATTTTCTGCAGCTCTGCAATGGAAATTGAAGAGACTGTCGTAAACATCTTGACTGAGGCCCTTTTTCCATCGGTCAGGTTTTGGGAAAAACCTTTTTCCACGTAAACAGTGGCGGCGACGCGGTAGCTTTCCATTAATGAAGCAACGCTTTCGGATGTGTTTGTGACCGTGATGGGTGAGAAACCCGCGGCACGAAATGCCTCGCTTAAGACTTTGGAATATTTTCCGCCTTCGTTGTCAACCAAAAGGATAGGTATGTCAGCGGTCGAAGTGGTTGCCGACCTGCTTGCCATTGCTATCGTGCCGCCGATTAGAGGCAGGATGACCAGAGGCATCAGAACAACCCCTATGATGATTGTTTTCTCCATAAGAAGCTCGCGGAGCTCTTTCCTGACTAGTGTAGCTATGCTCATCGTCCAGCACCCATTTTTTTGACAAAAAGTTCCTCAAGATTTTCAACTCCTTGACTAGCAGTCAACTGGGAGGGTTTGCCCTCCAACAATATCTTACCATTATGTATCAGTGCTACTGTGTCGCATAGGTAGCTGACTTCCAGCATGTTGTGGCTTGAGACTAGGAATGTAACCCCCTCAGCCGCGTACTGTTTTATTATCTTTCTGACGTATACTGCGTGCTCGACGTCAAGGCCTGCGGTGGGTTCGTCGAGGATTGCCAGCCTTGGTTTGACCATCAGACAGCTGGCTAGCAGTATTCTTCTCCGCATCCCCCTGCTGTAACCACCCATTCTCTCCCTCAGCGCTTCACCCAACCCAGCCACCTCTACCCCCTTCTCCACCGAGCCGACAGAATAGAGGCGTGCCATCATCTTCAGAAAAGCCAAGCCTGTCAGATGCCTGTAAACACCGGCGTCTTCCGGAAGATATGAGATCATCCGCCTGATTTCTGCCGATTGTTTGACAACGTCCTTTCCGAATATTCTAATCTCACCAGTGCTGGGTTTAAGTATTGTAGCCAGTATTCTGAACAGTGTTGTCTTTCCAGCGCCGTTTGGGCCTATTAACCCGAAAACCAACCCCTCTTCCACATTGAGATCTACTCCCTGTAGTGCCGGTTTTTCCCCGAAGAAACGCCACAGGTTTTTCGCTTCAGCGGCATACATTTTTGTCTCCCGTAGAGGTCATTAGTCTGAAATGTAAGTGTTTGCCAGCATGTTCGATACGCAACCGCTTTGGAGTAGAGATATCACCTAGTTAACTGAGACTTTGAACAAGGTGGGGTTGTGGCTGGCAGCTGCGGCGACGGCGTTAATAAAAACGCGTTAAAAACTTGAAAGAACTAAGACAGCGAAGACGGCTTAGGCGGTTGCTTATATTTCATCAGCTTTTCTTCCGTTTAGGGTTACACGCGTTGTGAGAAAACGTTTCCACTTGGCTGCTAGCGTTAATTAGCATGCGTTAGATGCTTGTCGCCCATTGTAGCGGAGTCTGTGTAACGACATTGAGGTCGCTATCGAGCTTTTTGCCATTAACGAGCAGGACTGTAACACGGTTTCGCGTTGGCTTGTTGCTATCAGGTGTGCTGATGCAAACGTGTAGCGATGGGTTTGCCGCTGAGCTTGCGTAGTGGATTTACCTCAGCTTTTTAACAACAGCCATGAGGCTCTTAACCCTTTCAAGCTCAACCGGGTTCCAGAATTTTCCATCCTTACGCATGTATGAGCCGACGATAGCGCCGTCAGCGACACTCAGAAGTTTCTCCGCGTTCGACGGGTTTAGCCCGCTTCCTATGAGGACCGGCAAGTACGTGGACTGCTTGGCCTTGACAACGCGTTCCAAAGGTGTTTCAGCCCCGGTTCTTGTGCCGGACACTATTACGGCGTCGGCGTCGAAAAACTCTACGTCAGCGACCTGCTCCTCGAAAGGTCTGTCGCTAATTATGAAGTGGCTTCCATGCTTGACTTGAACGTCGGCGAAAACCTTCACGTCATAGGCTCTGAGGCCCGCCCTGTAACGTAGCGCTCTATGAGCTATGGCCTCGACAAACCCCTCGTCAGCGATGTAGGCGTTGGCCCACTCGGCTGCCCTCACCCACTTGCCTCCTGAGGCCACGCATGCGGCGATGGCGGGTATCACACCGTTCGCCAGACAGCATACTCCGACAGGCAGGCCTGTGGATTTCCTAACCTCTCGGGAGACAACAGCTAGGATAGAAGCGGTCTCGTGCCCTATCTCCTCCGGCTTCAGGTATGGATAGTCGCCTATGTTCTCCACCTGCAACCCATCCACTTCCCCGCTTTTGAGGACCTCAGCGTCACGAAGCGCGTATTGAATTATGTCCTCGACAGCCATGCCGGAATATCGGGGAGCGCCCGGTAGCGGCGGTAAATGTATCATGGCTATGATTGGTTTGGGATTTTTGAACAACTCTGTCAATGCATTAGGCTTCATGGGCAAAAGAGGCTGGGGCATGCTAAACCACTCCCCAGCCGGTAGAAATACTTTATACTCTTGGCAGCCTGCCGCCTATCGTTCTAGCCGCCTGGGCCCCCAGTCTGACAGCCGTCAGGCCACACTGTCGTAGCGACGACCCTCGCAATAATTCGTATATGAAGCCTGCTGCGAACGCGTCGCCGGCCCCAGTCGTATCCACCGGTTCGACTGGTTCCGCAGCTAAAGCGATTATCTCTCCATCCTTGGTGCAAATCTCGCATCCACGACTGCCTTTTTTCAAAACCACCGTGCAACCCCAGCGTGATGCGAGAGCGGAAACTGATTCGACGCCACTGTTTCTTGAGAGGTTCTTGAATTCTTCCGCGTTGATGAAGACGTAGTCCATCTGCTTAGCTATGTGGTTCAACAGTGTTGTTTGGCGGGCGAGGGGCATGCAGACGTCCATCGTGCGAAGCCGGCTTCCGCTGTGCTCGAGAATATAAAACGCAGTCTGCCTCTGCGCCCCTTCAAGAAAGCTGTAGCCGGAAATGTGTATGGCCGCCACGTCATCTAGGGCATCCTCTCTGAGGATATCTTTCCTGAGATGTCTGTTGGCTCCCCTGTACGCGAGCATCGTCCTTTCGCCGTTTCCCGTCACAACCACATAGACCACGCCCGTCGTGTCTTCGCGTGTTGTCTGTATGTTGGATGTGTCCGCGCCCGCTTCCGCCAGCCCGGCCACCAGCATTCTTCCAATTTGGTCTTCGCCCACACAGCCTACCATGACGGCATCAGCGCCTAACAGGCTCAACGCATGCGCTATGTTTGCCCCCGACCCACCATGCCTAACATAAGCCCTATCTGCCAGCTCCTCCCCACCTTCACGCGGAAAAGTCGAATGGAACGCGATGATGTCTAGGTTGATGTCCCCCACCACAGCAACCCTTCTCCCGTTCAATCCCGCCCACCAACTGCGGAAGATTTTTTATGCATTAACTTCATCCACAGCCACATCGATTCTGTGCGGGGTAAAACGTCATAAGCCCCTACCTTGTGTTATCTGTCTCAGTCTTTTGACCAAAGTCATGAGCTTCTTAACCCTGTCGATGTCCACCGGGTTCGACAGTTTTCCGCCAGCTTTAAAGTAGGTGCCCACTATCGCCCCGTCTGCCAGACTCAGCAGCTTCTCAGCATTCCATGGGTTCAAGCCGCTGCCCACTATGACCGGCTTCGAAGCCCACCGCTTCACTTCGTAAACTCTTTCCACAGGCGTCTCCGCCCCTGTCCTAGAGCCGGAGACTACTATAGCATCGGCTCCGAGCTCCTGTGCCCTCGCAACATGGTAGGAGAGGGGAAGGTCCGAAACTATGAAATGGCTTCCGTGCTTGACCATCACGTCGGCTAATATGCGTATCGAGGGGTTTAACAACGCTCTATGTCTTTCAGCATGTGGAGCGGCGGCTTCAACAAAACCTTCGTCGGCGATGTAGGCAAGGTTGTAGAGGTTGGCCCTCACCCAGCTGGCTCCGCATGCGAGTGCCGTTGAGATGGATTCGTAGACGCCGTTGGCCAAAACGAAAACCCCCACAGGCAAGCCCAGAGAGCTGCGCACCTCCCGGGCCACGGCCGATACTATTGACGTAACCTCAAAACCCAAGTCCCGCGACTTCATGAACGGCTTGTCGCCGATATTCTCGACCTGCACACCATCTACACCGCCTTCCGCCAAAGCTCTAGCATCCCTCAGAGCGTAATCAATCAACTCCTCAACAGCCATACGAGCACTGCTCGGTGAGCCGGGCAAGGGCGGAAGATGGACCATCCCTATCACGGGCTTAACGCATCCGAAAACATCGGATAGAACGTCGCCCATTCTACGCCGGCCAGCGTCATCGATGCTTATAAGCGATCGCAGAAATCAACCGCAGCTAAATCATCTAAACAAACGCCGACAAACGAACGAAGCGGTTAAGCTTCCAAGAAGCCGTGAACAAGAAGTCTCTTCCAGAAGCAAACGTCTTCAAACACTACAATGAATCCAACGCAACACAGCCGATAACATCCACGCTCACAACAACCTAATAAAAAAGGAAAAACATCAAAATACAGCCGGGGTAGCTCAGCCTGGTAGAGCGGCGGGCTGTTAACCCGTCGGTCGCCCGTTCAAATCGGGCCCCCGGCGGTCGACAAGCCTATAATGATTTCAGTCCTCGACGACCCGATGCTGGTGTGCGTGTACGCGCCTACTGTGTTGGAGTGTCTAAGCCTGTTGACTTTCCGCTCATGTCGAAGTGTGTTAAAAATCGGTTGCGGAGTTGTTAGGTGTGCAGGAATACGTTGACAGCATCCACTCCGTGTTGTTGGAGCAGGTATATGGTGTGTTTCACGACATCCTTGTTGCTGAAATTTGTTTCGACAAACAGGTCTCCAACCTTTCTAATGCTTCTGAATCTTCGGCCGTTGGCGTGTTTTGGCTCGGTGTTCACTATATAGGTGGAACCATAAGGTAGTTTGACTGGTGGTTTGAGCCTACCCGATGAGGACAGCCATTCAACCGTAGCCACCAGGATGTCCCTCCAATATTTGAGGTCGAAGCTCTTCCCATCGTGAAAACTTATTTTTGTGAACTTGAGTTTTTCACGAGGTTTGGGCGTTATTTGAGTTAAAGGGGTTCCTTCAGGTTTGTGATGCTTGAACTCGATGCTTTGCGGAGGCATGCCTACGCCTGCGTGTCGCATTATGGAGAAAGCCTGTCTAACAACCTCGCCAGCATCCATGGAGTCTATGTCCCAGTACGCTATGCGTTTCTCGGCCAGAGGTTTCTGAATCTGTGTGTCATAAACCTCCCATTTCGCCCCGTCTGTAGCGATGAAATATCTAACACCTTCCGAAACACAGTAGGAAATTTGTTGAAGCAGGTCCTCCGACTTGCCGAGGGCTTTAACCCCGACGAAAGCAATTTTCCGTCCATTATGCAGCAGAGTGTAGTCGGGCCTGCCTGCTTGCGTGGTCATTTCTGGTACGAGCAACTCAGGGTTTTCCGTGTCCCATCCCAAAGCCCTGAGCAACGGGTCGACCAGTACATATCTGGTTAGCGTCTCGTTTCTCTGCAGCTCGCCCCGATATTTGTTGATACGGTTTTTCAACATGCCAACTAAATCTATTATTTCTCGTAGAGACACGTTTTCGTTAGTTTAGCAGCATTTATAAGGTTTAAACGCCGATTCGTGGCTTTGGCGGTAGCTGGTGCTTATACATGTTGTTTTTGAAACATTAAATTCGGGCTGTTAACCCGTCGGTCAGCGGTTCAAATCCGCTCCCCGGCGTACCTAAAATGAAGGCGTTATTTGCCCTATTTTCCTGATACTATCTTTCATGCAGCTGTATATTGACGTAAACATCTTGAGGCAGGATGTTAAATCTTTCCGGACGGAAATTATTAGTGCCATGATGCCTCTGTCTGACGTGGTGTTTCTCTCGCTCACAGCGGTCTGGGGAATTATTTTCATAGCCTACGTGTTAAGGGCCTACGTTAAGACGCGAAGCATCCAGCTGATTCTTTGGGCAGCGGCTGCAGCCGCCCTCCTAGCTGTAGGCTCTACACTTCTTCTATACGGTTTCGAAGGATTGGAGCTGCCATACACGTCCATTGTAGGGATGTTCACACCAGGCCTGCTCGCCGCCGGTCTTATCTCGGCCTTGATAAAGAAAAACTTCGGAGTCTACTATGCTGTGTACACAATAATGATTGCAGGCATCTACGCTGCCACGAGGGCTGTTGGGTGGGGATTTGCAATAGCGCTTCTGCTAGCTATACACGTTCCCAGCGGTCTCCTACTCATATTCCTGCCTGCGATTGCAGCGTTTAGGGGCATCAAACCTCTCGCCCTAACATCGATCGGCGGCCTCTTAATCAGCGTCGCTGGCGTGGCTCTTGCCACCATGGCGGTAGGTAGACCACTGCTACCCGTAGACCTAGTTTTGCAGATAGCTACTCAAATCATATTCTTAAGCACATTACTCATAACACTCGGGCTGATTATGGGCAAGACTTGGATACGAGAGGTGAAGCTATGGGCATCAAGCCGTTGATGATGCTCGCCGTCACAGTGGGCGTTCTGCTAGCCGGATGGGGTGTTCTACTATCCCTGCCACTCACGTCTGTGGCCAACGCTCTGGGAATAAGGA
>Ga0209289_100105_pt1 | contig 51790 bp, 39 predicted proteins | sample GXS110809BmetaG_FD_184121 | JGI IMG/M metagenome (GOLD analysis project Ga0209289, IMG submission 184121) | Hot spring microbial communities from Gongxiaoshe hot spring, China to study Microbial Dark Matter (Phase II) - GXS 110809B (SPAdes)... ... | reverse complement strand
CTCACGTTCGTCATCTGGCTTCGGCTCTGATTGGTCGCCAAATCGGTCAATTCGATCGTTGCCCCCGGGATGACGGCTCCCGCCGGATCCATCACCGTACCAAGCACGGTCGCCGTGCCGGTCGTTTGAGAAGCTCCTGAGGGGATGCTCAGAAACAGACTAACGAAAGCAAGCAGAAAGCAGCCTCTCAGGCCACTCACCCACATAGCCACGATACCTCCTGTTGAGAGATTTTTCGGCCCCATATTATCCAAGCAGTTTGCCCCTGTCAACGGCGCCATGCCCCTCTTGAAAAGAGGGGGCGTATGTGCTAGCCTTTCACGCCCTATCAACAGTTAGGAGGTTGGGCGATCGTATGTTCGAGCCGACGAGCGTCATGATCGTTGTAGCTCTTTTAGGCCTGATGGGACTGGGCTTTGCCGCCCTCACGTACGTACAGGTCGTCCGGCAACCAGCCGGAGAGGGGGTGATGATCGAGATCTCCAACGCCATCCACGAGGGAGCGATGGTCTTCCTGAAGCGGGAGTACAAAATCCTCTCGCTCTTCATCCTCGTGGTGGCAACGGCCATCTTCTTTGGGCTCCCGGAGGGGAACAAGACGGCGCTCTCGTTCATTTTCGGAGCGCTCTGTTCGCTTCTGGCGGGATTCTTTGGTATGAAGGCAGCCACGCGGGCGAACGTGCGCACGGCCGAAGCTGCTCGTCGAGCTGGACAGCGCGCCGCACTCATGGTGGCCTTCAGCGGGGGCGCCGTCATGGGCATGTCCGTGGCGAGCCTCGGGTTGGTGGGAACGGGCCTTCTGCTCTACATCTACACGCAGCTTCTCGGCTTCTCTCCGGAGAAAACGGCGATGATCATCAGCGGCTTCGCCATGGGCGCTAGCTCCATTGCGCTCTTTGCCCGTGTTGGCGGGGGCATCTACACGAAGACGGCCGACGTCGGGGCGGATCTGGTCGGGAAAGTCGAGGCCGGCATTCCCGAAGACGATCCGCGCAACCCGGCGACGATCGCCGATAATGTGGGGGATAATGTGGGCGATGTCGCCGGCATGGGCGCTGATCTCTTTGAATCGTACGTCGGTTCGATCATCGCGACGATCACGATCGCAGCGACGTCGTCGCTGCCAGGAGATCGGTTGCCGTGGATGGTCTTGCCGCTTCTTGTGGCAGCGATCGGAACGGCGAGTTCGTTGCTCAGCCTATTGCTCGTTCGTCTTCTCAAGAAAGCCGATCCGGCGACCGTGCTCAGGACGGCGACGGCTTTGGCGGCACTGTTGATGCTCGCGGGATCGCTGACCGTTGTCGTGCTGCTCGATCTGGACTTGCCGGAGAGCCCCGTTTACTACGGTCCCTTCTGGGCCCTCGCCAGTGGGACATTCGCCGGCTTGCTCATCGGATACATCACCGAATATTACACGGCGAAGAAGCCAATTCTGGAAATCGCGCGCGCGGCGACGACCGGCGCGGCGACGAACATCATCACGGGCCTGGCCGTCGGGATGAAATCCACGGTGTTGCCCGTCCTGGGAATCTGCCTCGCCGTTTTGCTCTCCTATACGGTCGCGGGGCTGTATGGGATCGGCATCTCGGCCGTTGGCATGTTGGCGACCATCGGCTTGGTGATGTCCGTGGACGCATATGGGCCGATCGCCGATAATGCGGGGGGGATTTCGGAGATGAGCCGCCTGGGCGCGGAAGTGCGCCGGATCACCGATGGATTGGATGCGCTGGGCAATACGACGGCGGCGGTTGGAAAGGGCTTTGCCATTGGATCGGCAGCGCTAACGGCGCTGGCGCTCTTTTCGGCCTATAAGAGCGCGGCGAGAATCCCCACCATTGATCTGACGAACGCCTACGTCGTCATCGGCCTCTTCATCGGGGGGATCGTGCCCTTCTTCATCGCTGCTTCGACGATGGCTTCGGTCGGGCGCGCGGCCTTCAAGATGGTGGAAGAAGTGCGTCGCCAATTCCGCGAGATCAAAGGGCTCATGGAAGGACGAGCCAAACCCGATACGGCCCGCTGTATTGATATCTCCACGCTCGCTGCCTTGAGGGAGATGATCACGCCGGGCGTGGTGGCCGTTTTGACCCCTGTCCTTGTGGGGTTCATCTTCGGCAAGGAGGCGCTTGGAGGGATGTTGGCCGGAGCGATGGTGAGTGGAGTGATGCTCGCCCTTTTGATGGCGAATGCCGGAGGCGCGTGGGACAATGCCAAGAAGCACATCGAGAAGGGCGAATTCGGCGGGAAAGGGAGCGACGCGCATAAAGCGGCCGTCGTAGGCGATACTGTCGGCGATCCCTTCAAGGACACGGCCGGTCCCTCAATGAACATCCTCATTAAGCTCATGTCGGTCGTCAGCCTCGTCATCGCTCCTGTCCTGGGCTCCGGGATCTTCTCGCGATAAAGGAGCGGCACGCGCGACCGAAGTGGACGAGGAGGAGTTCGCGTATGCGGAACGGGCAAAAGGAGGCGGACCGATGAGCCGAGGTCGCGCTCGCGGAGCAGCACGTGGCCTGGCGAGTGCGCCGCTGCTTTTCTGGGTGCTTCTGGCTGCGATCTCGGCGCACGCCTACTTTTCCGCGCTGACGTTGCAGGAGGAGACGGAGAAAGCGGCTCCGGAGGTCGCGTCGGCGCTTCCACCGGAGGAGGCGGCGCTCTCGCAAGAGATCGAACGGCTTCCGGTGCTCACGTTCCTCGCGACGGCGTATTCGCTGCCGGGGCAGACGGCCTCAGGAGAGACCGTTCGTGTGGGGATCGTTGCCGCCGATCCAGCGATCCTCCCGATCGGCTCGATCATTCATCTCTCGGCCGGCCGTTATTCGGGGATCTACACGGTGCTGGACACGGGATTGAAGATTCGCGGGCGCATGCTCGACATCTGGATGCCGACAGTCGAAGAAGCGCGCGCCTTCGGCGTGCGGCGCGTGAAGGTGCGCGTCCTCCAATGGGGGCGGAAATCGTCCACCTCCGGCCCATGAGGCGAGGTCCGATCACCCCAGGTCTTCATCCACACGATAGCGATTTCGCCATTCGGCCAGAAGACCCCGATTCCATGTCGAGAGGCGACTGAAGGTCTGCGCGCCTAGCGCCAGACCATCAAGCCGCACGCCGTGACAATGCGGACATTGCCGATACAGACCCCGCGCGCAGCGTCCGCACTCCATGCAGAGCGTGAATTCCGGCGCGGGTAGAATGCCCGCCGAATGCGTTTGGAAGAATCCGCGGGAGATGAGCGCCGCCAGTGGCTCTGCCGCCGTCACTTTCTCTCCCAACCAGATGGGGGTTATGACGCCGAACAATCCGAAGTCGTGAAGCAATCCTTCGATGCGCACGCGCTCGAGGGCGCGCACAGCAGCTTGCGGGAGCACCTTGAAGGGCCGACTGTAGTATACTTCGCCTCGCTCCGCATCCCCAGAGACCGTCTCGGCGGCACGCGCGGCGAACGGAGACCGCAAATCCAGGCGCGCCAACCGAGCGGCGGCCACCTCATCCGTCGAATCCGCCACGACGAACCGAACTTTATGCTTAGCGCTCAAGCGCTCAGCCTCTCGCACCAAGTGCGCCGTGATGCGCAAGGCCATCTCTACGGCCTGATCGGACTCATGCAGATGCCGCCCCGTGAGCAACCACACCGCTTCGTCCAACCCGAAGGGGCAGATGAGATGCGTCGTCCAGGTGAGTTTGAGGAACGTCAGGTCCTCACGACGCAGGGCCAAAAGAGCAAGCGGTCCCGCCTCGCCCAGAGCCATCAGCTTCTCCAGGAAGATGCGCTTCTCCAAATGCGCTTGGGCCACCAATTCCATCACGTCGGTGAGCTGCTCGAAGAAGGCGAGCACATCGCCCTGGGCCTGATACCCGATACGGGGGAGATTCACAGCGATCGCCTGCAGCACGGCCGTGCGCCATCGCCAGGTCTCAGCGCGCTCATGGCCGGCCTCAAACGGGACGCCGAATCGCGAGAAGAAGCTCCGCGTCTCATCCCGATCGAAGACGATGCGCACGCCTCCGCGCTGCACAAGGACGTCACACAAGAGATCGAGGAACTCGCGATAGCCCTCGATCGTCGCGAAGCGATCCGTCAGATGCAAGACCAGACGCGGCGTGAGAAAGGGACGACCCTCAGCATCTCCCTCCCGATAAACTTCCAAGAGCTGGCGCAGGAACCGACGTGCGATCTCCCCATAGGCCGCGTACGGCTGGCCGGTCTCCTCGCCCTGCGGCCCCAGCGCCGGACGCGCCGCCAGATATGCCGGCACGTCCCAATCCAGATGCACTTCGCACGCGATGACTTGCCCCCCTCGCGCGACGGCCGGTGCGGACAGCTCGAACATGAGCGCTTGCGCCAATTGGCGCAGATCGCGTTCCTCGGCGTCTCTCACATACGGCGCGAGCGCCACGTTGAGGCTATCCCAGACGACGGGCCCCGCTAAATAGCCGTGAAGCGCGGCCGAGAACTTCACCAGATGCGCGAGCAGGACTTCGGGGTGTCGCGCCGGACGCGCGCTGGCGAACCCATGTGGGAGCGCGACCCCATAGCGCTTGAGATAGTCCACCGAGCTGGCGAGCAAAGCGGGACGATCCACCGCGCCGATGCTCTGGAGATGGAACCGCCCAGTTAGATGCGCGTCCGCGACCACGTCGGAGAAGACTTCTCGAATCGCATATTCCCGCTTGATGGCTTCGGCCAAAAGGAGGCTCGTCCCTTCCGGCCCGTGCGGCGGCGCCTCGTGCTCTCGCGCGCTCTGTCGAATGATCCGATCGGCGTCGTAGAGTGGAACCCCCAAACGCGAATGCGCGCGATGCGCCGCCTCCAGGTTGTGCTCCAGAAGCTTCACGTTCACCAACTCGCGGATGAGAGAGGAACTGAGCGTGCGCACGCCCGCGCGCGCGATCGCCTCCTTGACCTCCAGGCTAATCTTCGTCGCCAACTCGACATCCACGCGCGCTTCCCGAACCAGCGCCTCCACGATGTGCTGCGGGTCAAAGCGCACGACTTGCTCATCCGAGCGGCGGACGTACAGTTCCGGTTCCGAGCCCATTGCTTCTTGTGCCTCCTCCCTCTCCATATCCCCGACCACCAGCGGACGATGGCCTCAATCCCCTCCTCCGTTTGGCCGTTCATGCTATCCCAAAATCCCCTTCGATTCAAGGCTCCCCCCCGACTATAATAAGCCCGAAGGACGAAGGCGACCTTCGAGTTCTGCTCGCGAGAGCGAGAATCGCAAGAGGCGGAGAATATGGCCATGACCGTGCGGGTACGCTTCGCGCCAAGTCCAACGGGAGAGCTTCACGTTGGAAACGTGCGGACGGCGCTCTATAACTGGCTCTTCGCGCGACAGCGCGGTGGCAGCTTCATCCTGCGCATTGAGGACACGGACGTGGAGCGCTCGCGCCGAGAGTACGAGGAGCACATTCTGGAAGACTTGCGCTGGCTCGGCCTGGATTGGGATGAAGGCCCGGATGTTGGCGGAGACTTCGGCCCGTATCGGCAGAGCGAACGCCTGACCCTCTATCGGGAATATGCCGAGCGGTTGCTCGACGCGGGCTGGGCGTATCGGTGCTTCTGCACGGAAGAGGAGTTAGAACGGGAACGCGAACGCGCGCGAGCGGAGAACCGTCCGTATCGCTACGGGGGACGGTGTCGGCGCCTCCCCGACTCGGAGGCGCGCGAGCGAGCGGAAGCGGGAGAGCCCCACGTGCTGCGTTTTCGCGTGCGCTCGGGGTCCATCGTCTGGGAGGACGTCGTGCGCGGTCCCGTGCGATGGGATGCTGAGGTCATCGGGGATTTCGTCATCCTGAAATCCGACGGTTGGCCCGTCTACAATTTCGCCGTCGTCGTAGACGATCTGCTCATGCGCATCACGCACGTGATCCGCGGCGATGGGCATCTGCCGAATACCCCACGGCAGCTCCTGCTCTATGAGGCCTTGGGGGCTACGCCGCCGGTCTTCGCCCATCTCTCGACGATCCTCGGGGCCGACGGGACGAAGCTCTCCAAGCGACACGGCGCGACGGCGCTTCGCGAATTCCGCGAACAGGGATACGTGCCCGAAGCCCTCTTCAACTTCCTCGCCCTGCTCGGCTGGGCGCCGCCGCAAGAGGTCGGCGAGATCCTCTCGCGCGAGCAACTTTTGCAGCTGTTCGCTTTGGAGAACGTCTCCAAGGCGCCGGCGATCTTCGATCAACAGAAGCTCAAGTGGATGAATCGCACCTATCTGAAGGCGAAACCGCTTGATGAGCTGGTGACGGCCGTCCTGCCCTATCTGCAACGGGCGGGACGCCTCCCCACACCCGTGGATACAGCGACCCGAGAATGGCTCCGCCGCGTCGTAGACGCCGTGCTCACCCATCTGGAGCATCTCTCGCAGATCGTCGAGGAGACGCGGATCATCTTCGAGTACGAGCTCTCGACCGCGCTCGCGTACCCGGAGGTTCAGGAAGTCGTGGAGGATCCGGGCGCCCTCGATGTCCTCGCTCGATTGGGACAGGAACTGGCCGATGTCCCCGAGGTCACGACCGAGACTTTTCGCGCGGCGGCCGCTCGTGTCCGCGAACAGACGGGACGCAAAGGACGCGCCCTCTTTCACCCGATTCGGGTCGCGCTCACCGGCCGTCCCTCCGGGCCGGAGTTGGACAAACTCGTCCCGATCTACGAGATCGGTTCGACGCTCCCTCTCCCCCAACCGATCCCCTCAGTGCGCGAACGGCTTCGGACGTTCCTGACGTGGGCCGAGCGCGTGCGAGCAGAATCGCCGTCGCGCTGATGCCGATGATGGATACCGAACGGCTCTTCTACCGAATGAACGCGCTCTTTTGTTTGGGAGTGGCGGCGAACTTCTTTTGGAGCGCTGGGCTCTTGAGCGCGCGCGCCTTGGAACGCTTGTCAGAAGAGGACCTGGAACACCTCTTGCGGCGGCTCGCCGGAGGTGGCCCGCACCTGCTTGTACTGGTGAGTTATCTGCCTGTTCTGCTCATGATCTCGTTGATGTTCGCCTTCTACCTCTACCTTCATCATCGAGCGCGGTATCTCTCGCTGCTGGCCTTGCTCTCGGGGATTCTCCTGAGCGGAATCCTCCTGATCCGGCAAACGTCTGGGCATCAGCTGACCTCGGTAGCGCTTCGCTTCGTCGCGACGACCGAGTACACGGCGCGATTAGAGTTGATCCAGGAAGCGCGTCGGCTTCTGGACCTGCACCTGTTGCATGGGCTCTTGGTCAATCGAGCGAGCATTGTCGCCTATGCCCTCTACGGATTCCTCTTCCAGAAGAGCCGGCACCTTTTGGAAGTCATCGTCGGCTATCTCTTCCTGCTGAGTGCCGTGCTGCTGATCCTCGCGCAGGTGATGGCTTCGGCGGACGGGCCCATCGATCTCTCGCCGGTCACGAGCTTTCCGGCCTTCGCCTTCATCTTGGCTGCCGTGGTGCTCTTCCGCGCCCGATCGGACGAGGAGTGAGCCGCGTCAGCGAGGATGCGACGCTTCATTGACGGATCTCCAGAAAGCCAGGTAAACTGAACGGGTGAATGTCCAACATGCGAGGAGGGCATTATGGCGGAGAATAATGGGGCCAGCCGATTGACCTATTTTCTGATCGGATTCGGTCTGGGGGCGGTCGTTGCCCTGCTCTTCGCTCCAAAGTCCGGGCGCGAGCTGCGAGAGGACATCGCCGAGAAGACGCGGCGGGGCTTGGAGAAGGCGAGCGAGGCCTATGAGACGGCGCGCGAGCGCGCGAAGGAGCTGGTGGAGACCGGGCGCGAGAAAGCGGCCGCGCTCGCGGAAGAAGCCAAGGAGCGTGTGGTCGAAACCCGAGAGCGCCTCTCGGCGGCCATCGAAGCGGGCCGACAAGCCTATCGCGAGGAGAAGCGCAAAGCGGAAGCCGAAGGATGAGCCCCCGCCAAGGAGAAGCGGACCGTGGGACATGCCGTCTTTGAATGGGTGATCGCGATTGCCGTCCTCGTCGTCTTCGCCTCCAACATCATCTTCCTCTGGCGCATCAACGAGACGCTCAAGGCCCTGATGGTGAATTCCCAACAGATGAACGAACGCTTGAACGCCATGCTCAACGAAGCGCACGGCGTCTTGAGCGATGCGCGCGGCGCCATCGCTGCGCTCGTTGGAGAGGCACGCCCCGTCGTGCGCGCCATTGCGACGACGGCCAACGAGTTGACGGATATGGTCCATCGGCAGGCGCTCGAAGTGCGCGGACTGCTGCGCGACACGGTCCTCGTCCTCCGTAACAAGGTCGAGCAGCTCGATGACCTGGTCACGCGCACGACCGAGCGCGTGGATGAGACGACGGCCATCATCCAGCGACAGATCCTGGAGCCCGTTCGAGAGATTCACTATCTGACGACGGCCATCCGGCGCGCTGCCGGCGTGCTCTTCGCCGGTCGCCGGAAATCCGTGGATCGGGCTTATCACGACGAGGAGTTGTTCATCGGATGACGACACGAGCCCCACTCGATCTCAAGCAGACGATCAATCTCCCGAAGAAGATCCTGCCGATGAAGGCGAACCTCATAGAATCAGAACCGGCGCGCCTGCGTCGGTGGAAAGAGATGCGCCTGTACGAGCGCATCTTGGAAGCGCGGCGCGATCGCCCGCTCTTCATCTTGCACGATGGTCCGCCCTACGCCAATGGCCACATTCACATCGGGCACGCGCTGAACAAGATCCTGAAGGATTTGATCGTGAAGACGCGCACGATGATGGGGTATCAATGCCCCTTCATCCCGGGATGGGATTGCCACGGTCTGCCGATCGAGATCCAGGTGGATGAGAAGCTCGGACGGCGCAAAGCCGAGTTGTCCATCCTGGAGATTCGACGCGAAGCGCGGCACTTGGCGGAGTACTACATGCGGGCGCAGTCGGAGGAATTTCAACGCTTGGGCGTCTTCGGCGACTTCGAGCATCCCTACTACACCATGGACCCGCGCTATCAGGCCGACATCGTGCGCGTGCTCGGGAAATTCCTCGAGCGGGGGAGCGTCTACAAGGGCCTGCGCGCCGTCCATTGGTGCATTCATTGTCAGACGGCCCTGGCCGAAGCGGAGATCGAGTACGAGGAGCACACCAGCCCCTCGATCTATGTGAAGTTTCCCCTGGATTCGGACCCGACCGAGATCGATCCGGCGCTCGCGGGCCGACGCGTCTCGATCGTCATCTGGACGACGACGCCGTGGACCTTGCCGGCGAATTTGGGGATCGCCTTCAATCCGGGCTTCGACTACAGCGCCGTTGAAGTGGGCGACGAGGTCTACATCGTCGCGACGGAACTGCTCCCGCGCGTGGCGGAGAAGCTCGGGTGGCGCGATCCGCGTCCGCTCGCCGTCGTGAAGGGGTGGAAGTTGGATCGGCTTCAGGCGCGCCATCCGTTCTTGGCGCGCCAATCGCTGCTCATGCTCGGCGAACACGTCACGCTGGAGGCAGGGACCGGATGCGTGCACACGGCGCCCGGGCACGGCTACGAAGACTATGTGCTCGGCCAGCGGTACGGGCTTCCGGTCTACTCGCCCGTGGACGCACAGGGCCGATTCACGCCCGAGGTCGAACACTTCGCCGGGATGCAGGTCTTCGAGGCGAACGGGCCGATCATCGGGCACCTGCGCGAGGTCGGGATGCTGCTGGCTGCCGAGGAGATCGTGCACATGTATCCGCACTGCTGGCGATGCCATAATCCCGTCATCTTCCGCGCGACGCCGCAATGGTTCATCTCGATGGAGAAGACGGGGCTGCGGCAGCGCGCGCTGGAAGCCATCGAACGCGTCCACTGGATCCCCCGTTGGGGCCTGGAGCGCATGCGCAATGCCATTCGCACGCGCCCGGATTGGTGCATCTCGCGGCAGCGCGCCTGGGGAGTGCCGATCACGGTCTTCTACTGCCAGACGTGCGAAGCCATCCTGGCCGATCCGAATCTCATCGAGCGTGTCGCTCGCATCTTCGAGCGCGAAGGCGCTGACGTCTGGTACGAGCGCGAGCCCGAATATTTCCTCCCGGAGGGCACGCGCTGCCCGCAGTGCGGGGGAACGGCGTTCCGAAAGGAGACCGATATCCTCGATGTCTGGCTCGATTCGGGGACGAGCCATCTGGCCGTCCTCGACCGACGAGGGCTGCCATGGCCAGCCGATGTCTATCTGGAAGGCGGGGACCAATTTCGCGGCTGGTTCAACTCCTCGCTCCTTGTCGCCTTGGAAGTGAAGGGCGCCCCCCCCTACCGCACGGTCATCACTTCGGGATGGACGGTGGACGCCGAAGGACAGAAGATGTCCAAATCCAAGGGGAACGTGATCGAGCCGCAGGAGGTCATCGCCCGAAGTGGCGCCGAAATCCTGCGCCTTTGGGTCGCCTCATCCGATTATCATGAGGACGTCCGCATCTCGGAGGAGATCCTCACGCGCCTCATCGAGGCGTATCGGAAGATTCGCAACACGGCCTGCTACCTGGTGAACAACCTCTACGACTTCGATCCGGCAGCAGATGCCATCCCCTACGAGGAGATGGAGGAGTTGGATCGGTGGATTCTGGCGGAGTTGAACCAGCTCATCCGCAAGGTCCTCGCCGCATATGAGGCGTATGAATTCCACCTGGCCTATCACGCCCTCTACACCTTCTGCGCATCGGAACTGTCGGCGATCTACTTCGACATCCTGAAGGATCGGCTCTACACCTTCGCGCCGAAATCGCGCGGGCGGCGCAGTGCGCAGACGGCGCTGTTTCGCCTGCTGGATGCCCTCACGCGCCTGCTCGCGCCGATCCTCGTCTTCACCGCCGATGAGATTTGGGAGGTGATGCCGGGATCGGCGAACCGCGAGCTGCCGTCGGTGCACATGGCCGAATTCCCGACGGTCGAAGAGCGGCCTGGTGAGGCGGAGCTACTGGCGCGCTGGCATCGGCTCCTGGATGTGCGCGACCACGTGTTGAAAGCGCTCGAGGAGAAGCGCGCTGAGAAGCTCATCGGCGCGTCGCTGGAAGCGAAAGTGACGCTCATGGCCGGCGACGCCCTCTACGACTTCCTCGCGAGCTTCGGCGATCAGTTGCGCGCCATCTTCATCGTTTCGCAAGTCGAGTTGCACAAGGGCGCGGGGGATGGACTCACCATCGCGGTCACGCGCGCCGATGGCCAGAAGTGCGAGCGATGCTGGAACTACTCGCCGACCGTCGGCGCGAACGCTCGCTATCCGACCGTGTGCGCGCGATGCATGGCCGTGCTGGAGGAGTTGGAAGCCGAATGGAGCGAAGCGCGCGTACAATGAGAAAGCCGCATTACTTCGCCCTGGCCTTGGCGATCTACGCGGCCGACCAATACACGAAGCATCTGGCGGCGGGGCTCAAGCATGAGCCGAGTCTTCCCATCATTCCCGGTTTGCTCCATCTGACCTATGTCGAGAACGCCGGGATCGCCTGGGGCCTCTTCGCCGATGCTGGAGAGGATGGACGATGGATCCTCTCACTCATCTCGCTGATTGCGGCCTTGGGCATTGCGCTTTACGCCATACGCACGCCCGCTCAGGAACGGCTGATGCAGTGGGGACTGGCGCTGGTGCTCGGAGGGGTGCTTGGGAATCTCACGGATCGGCTCTTTCGTGGTGCCGTCGTGGACTTCCTGGACCTCTTCATCGGCCACTACCGATGGCCGACGTTTAATCTCGCTGATGTGGTCATCACGACGGGCGCGCTGCTGCTGTTGGCCGATGCGCTGCGTCCCTCCTCGGAGACGCGCTGGCGCCGTCAGGCCGATGAAGGGCTCCCCTAGGAGCGCGTGACGATGCACCCGGAACTCTTCCGCCTGCCGTATCTGAACATCCCAATCTACACCTATGGCGCTCTCCAAGCGCTCGCTTTCGTCCTCGGGTTGTGGCTGGCGCTGCGGTTGGGCGAAGCCGATGGATTGGATCGCGCGCATCTGTTCAACTTCGGGATCGGCGCGCTACTGGGCGGCTTGATCGGCGCGCGCGCGTTGATGGTCATCACCGAGTGGAACCTCCACGAGGACAAGTGGCGATTGCTTCTCTCCTTCGATCTCCTGCGCTCGGGTGGCGTGTACCTGGGCGGATTCCTCGGCGGATTGGCCGTGGCCCTTTGGCTCGCCCGACGGTATCAACTCCCGTGGTGGCGGACGGCCGATGCGTTCGCACCAAGCGCCGCGTTGGGGCTTGGGCTCGGACGGCTCGGTTGTTTCTCCGCTGGCTGCTGCTGGGGGAAGCCGACCGCAGCCTGGTGGGGGGTGGAGTTCCCGGAAATCGCTCGCCAATTCGTCGGCACTCCCACGGGCGTGCGCCTGCATCCGACGCAGCTCTATGAAGCGGCGGCGGCATTCGTCCTCTTTCTGTTCCTCCTTCGAGTGCGAAAGCGGCGCGCCTTCCCCGGCCAGGTGATCCTCGCTTACATGTTCCTCTACGGCGCGCTGCGGCTGGTCATCGAATTCTGGCGAGATGATTGGCGCGGATGGGTCGGTCCGCTCTCGACTTCGCAATTTCTCTCCATCGGCCTGATGCTGGCCGCCCTCTTCTTCTACGTTCGGCTCTCGAGGCATCGGCCGGAAGCGGCGATCTCGGCAAAAGGCGAACGCTCGTCCCTCCCACGCGGGAATTGAGGATCGAGGCGACGTGTGATATAACATTCCCACGTTTTGAGGCCGCAAGCTATGGCGTTGCCGGAGAGCGTTCGATTAGAGGGACCGATCCTGCAAGAGCTGTTGGCGCTTGGTGGCCAAGAGCGCCTTCGCGTCCTCTATCGGCGACTCCTGGCGTATTTTCCTCACCTGGACGAGAAAGAGCGGGATCATGCTTCGGCGCGATGGCGAGCATTGGTGCAACGGGCGGGGGCTCGCTTGGTGAAGAAGGGCGAACTTCGGCGGGAAGCGGGACGATGGACGCTCACCGAGCGCGGCCGCCAACGCGCCGAGGCCGAGAAGATGCTCGTGGAGCCGCCACCAGCGGAATCCCCTCGACGCGCGCTCTCGCACGAGGCATTGCAGACGATGCTCGTGGAGATCGGGCGACTGCTCGGCAAGCATGCCGAGCGAGAGCACGAGCGCTATGACGTGGTGTGGAAGGACAGCCCATTGTCGCCGCGCTTGAGCCATGTGTTCGAGGTTCAAGTGCACGGGAAGTTGGAGAGTGCCCTCGCTAAGCTCAAACACGCTTATGACACGCAGCGCTCTAAGCCCGTGCTCGTCGTCTCGGATGCGCGAGATGAGCGCCGCGCGCGCGAGTGGTTGCGGCCGTATCTCTCCGGCTCCTTTCACGAGATCGGCGATGTGACGGTCGTGCTGGGCGCTGAGGATGTCCGGCGCTTGCATCGCGCGCTCACCTCCGTTCACGACGTGCTATGCGGGATCCTCACCTGACGCCACCGCTGCGCCGACAGTATCTGGAGATCAAGCGCCGCTATCCGGACATGCTCGTCCTCTTTCAGGTGGGGGATTTCTTCGAAGCCTTCGATGAAGACGCCGTCACGCTCTCGCGCGAGTTGGGGTTAGTGCTGACGACGAAATACATGGGCAAGACCCTGCGCGTGCCGCTGGCCGGGATCCCCATCGCCTCGCTCACGCATCATTTGAGCAAGCTGATCCAGAAGGGGTACAAGGTCGCCATCTGCGAGCAACTGACGCCTCCGGGCCGGCGGCTCATCCATCGCGACGTCACGCGCGTGGTGACGCCGGGGACGCTCACCGAGCCGGCGCTGCTAGAGGAGCGCGCCAGCAATTACCTGGCGAGCTTCCTCGCTGAAGGCACGCGCGCCGGATTAGCTGTTGTGGAGATCACAACCGGGGAATTCGCGGCGACCGAAGCCGCGCGCGAACAGGCCTGGGAAGAGTTGACGCGCTTGGGGCCGGCCGAGGTCCTCGTCCCCCGCAGCGTCGCGGAGACGGAAGGAGCGAAAATCCTCGCCTTCACCTTGGGGCGCGCGGCCACGGTCACGCCGCTGGAGGATGAGGCGTTCGCAACGGACGTCAGCCACCGCGCGCTCGGCGAGCACTTGGGCGCGATCCCACTGGGGATGCCTCCGCTGGCGATCCGCGCCGCTGGGGCCATCCTGCACTATCTTCGACGGACGCAACCCCGTCTGGTCGAGCAACTCGATCGCTTGAGCACATATGCGCTCGAGGCCTTCATGGCCCTCGATCCGCATACGATCGCTCACTTGGAGATCTTTCAGAGTCGCGCGGGGACGACGGAAGGATCGCTCGTGGCCGTCTTGGATCGCACGATCACGCCGATGGGGAGCCGCCGGCTGAAGCAGTGGCTGCGGCATCCACTGGTGGACCTCACGGCCTTGCGCGCACGTCAGGAAGCAGTCCAATGGTTCTTCGAACGGGATGGCCTTCGCCGGGAATTTCGGGCACAGCTTGGGCAGCTCGCCGACGTGGAACGAGTGATCGGACGGGTGAAAAGCGGATCGGCCACGCCGCGCGAGGTCGTCGCTCTGGGCCGCAGCGCGCGCGCGATCTCCACCATCGGCGCGCTCTTCGCCGAATCTCCGCCGCCGCTGCGCCCTTGGCTTGAGGAGATCGCCCCTCTTGAGGAGATCGCGCAGCTCATCGCCGAGACGCTCGTCGAAGATCCGCCGCCCGCCGTTGAACAGGGAGGTGTCATTAAGGCAGGGTTCTCCAAGGAGCTGGATGACCTGCGCGCGCTCCTCAAAAACGGAAGGGCGTATCTGGCCGATCTCGAAGCTCGCGAACGCGCCCGCACGGGAATCCGCTCGCTCAAGGTCGGATATAACAAGGTCTTCGGTTACTACATCGAGGTCACCAAGCCCAACCTGCATCTGGTCCCGCCCGATTACATTCGCAAGCAGACGCTGGTCGGCGCCGAACGGTTCTTCACGCTCGAGTTGAAGGAGCACGAGACGGTCGTCGCCCACGCGGAGGAACGGATTCGGGAACTCGAAGCGAGCCTCTTCCGACAGCTCTGCGCACGAGTGGCAGAGCGGCGCACGGACATCCTGCGGACGGCGCGCGCGCTCGGCGAGCTGGATGTGTTGGCGACGTTGGCGGAAGTCGCCGCCGCCTATGGCTACATGCGTCCGCAGCTTGTCGCCGAACCGCGAATCGCCATTCGCGGGGGACGGCATCCGGTCGTCGAGCGCGCCCTGCCTGCCGGGCACTTCGTCCCGAATGATACGATCCTCTCGACCGAAGAGGCGCAGATCCTCATCCTCACCGGCCCGAATCTCTCCGGCAAATCCACGTATCTCCGCCAAGTCGCCCTCATCGTGCTGCTCGCTCAAATCGGCAGCTTCGTCCCGGCCGAGGAGGCCCTCATCGGCGTGACCGATCGCCTCTTCTATCGCTTCGGTTCAGAGGATTATATCGCTCAGGGTCGCTCGAGCTTCTTCGTCGAGATGATGGAGACGGCGACGATCTTGCATCAGGCGACGCCACGCTCACTCATCCTCTTCGATGAGATCGGGCGAGGGACGAGCACCTACGATGGCCTGGCCCTGGCGCGCGCCGTGATCGAATATCTCCACAATCATCCGCGGGCGCGCGCGCGGACGCTCTTCGCCACGCACTTTCACGAACTGACGGAGCTGGAGGGGATTCTGCCTCGGGTGAAGAACCTGCACGTCCTCGTGGCCGAAGAGGATGGGCAACTGCGATTCCTGCACCGCGTCGTGCCCGGACGCGCGACGCGCAGCTATGGCGTGCAGGTCGCTCGGCTGGCGGGATTGCCGCGCCCGGTCGTGCATCGGGCCGAGGAACTGCTCGCCGAATACGAGGCGCACGAGCGACGCCACGTGGCCGAGTCGCCGGCTGACTATTCCCCTTCCCCCCTTCGAGAGATTGCCGAGCGCCTGAAGCGCCTGGACCTGGATGCCCTCACCCCAATCGAAGCGCTGACGACCCTCTACGAACTGAAACGCGCCCTCGAAGCGCGCACAGAGTGACGGTCACTCGGATTTCGTCGAAGGGCTAGCGCGCAATACGGCGAGGAACGCCTCCTGCGGGATCTCGACGCGCCCGATCTTCTTCAGCCGCTTCTTCCCCTCCTTCTGCTTCTCCAACAGCTTGCGCTTTCGGGTGACGTCGCCCCCGTAGCATTTGGCGAGCACGTTCTTGCCGATGGCGCGCAGCGTCTCGCGAGCGATGACGCGACTCCCAATGGCCGCTTGAATGGGCACCTCGAAGAGCTGTCGCGGGATCAACTCCCGCAGCTTCTCGACGATGGCCCGACCGCGCGCATACGCATGATCGCGATGCACGATCACCGAGAGGGCGTCCACAGGCTCCCCAGCGACGAGAATATCGAGCTTCACCAAATCGGCCTCGCGATATCCGGCGAAGTGATAGTCGAGCGAGGCGTAGCCGCGCGAGAGCGATTTCAGCCGATCGTAGAAATCGAGCACGATCTCCGCCAGCGGCAGCTCATACGTCAGCAGCACGCGCGTGGGCGAGACGTACTCGAAGCGCTTCTGCACGCCGCGCTTCTCCTCAAGCAACTGCAGGATCGGGCCGACGTACTCGGCGCTCGTGAAGATCATGGCTTCGATGATCGGCTCCTCGATCTTGGCGATTTGTCCGGAGTCGGGCATCTTCACCGGATTCTCAATCTCCAACACCTGTCCCGCGCGCGTCGTCACGCGATAGCGCACGCTCGGTGCCGTCGTGATCAACTCCAGGCCGAACTCTCGTTCCAAGCGCTCCTGTACGATCTCCATATGCAACAGGCCGAGGAAGCCGCAGCGGAAGCCGAATCCCAGCGCCGCCGATGTCTCCGGCTCGAAGAAGAACGACGCGTCGTTCAACCGCAGCTTCTGCAGGGCATCGCGCAATTCCTCATACTGCCCGCTCTCCACCGGATACAATCCGGCAAAGACCATCGGTTTGATCTCTTGAAAGCCAGGGAAGGGGACGGCTGTCGGCCGCTCGGCCTCGGTGATCGTATCGCCGATCTTCACGTCGGAGATCGCCTTGATGTTCGCGATGACGAACCCGACTTCGCCAACGGAGAGCTGCTCGATGCGGCGCGGCTTGGGGGTGAGGACGCCCAACTCCTCCACCTCGTATTCGCGCCCGGTGGCCATGAGCCGAATTCGCTGCCCCGGGCGCAGCGTCCCCTCAATCACCCGTACCATGACGACGACGCCGCGATATGTGTCGAACCAGGAGTCGAAGATCAGGGCCTTCAGCGGCGCTTCGGGATCCCCCTGCGGTGGAGGAATGCGCTGGATGATCGCCTCGAGGATCTCCTCGGTGCCAATACCGAGCTTGGCGCTGGCCAGGATCGCATGACGCGCATCCAGGCCGATGATGGTCTGGATCTGTTCCCGCGTCTTCTCCGGATCGGCATTCGGCAAGTCAATCTTGTTGATGACGGGGATAAGCTCGAGATCATGCTCGATGGCCGCGTAGGCATTGGCGACCGTCTGTGCCTCCACGCCCTGCGAGGCATCCACGACCAGCAGTGCGCCCTCGCAGGCGGCGAGGCTACGGGAGACCTCGTAGGAGAAATCCACATGCCCTGGGGTATCGATCAGGTTCAGGACGTAGGTGTTCCCATCGCGGGCCACATACTGGAGGCGGACGGCATGCGCCTTGATCGTAATCCCCCGCTCCCGTTCCAGGTCCATCGAGTCGAGGACTTGCTCGGTCATCTCCCGCTCGCTGAGCGCCCCGGTTCGCTCCAGGAGGCGATCGGCGAGCGTGGACTTGCCGTGATCAATATGCGCGATGATCGAGAAGTTGCGGATGAATTCGGATCTGACCATCTCCGACTACTGGAACGTATCGCGCGCGAGCATGGCGCTGCCAATGACGCCCGCCTGTCCGCCGAGCAGCGACGCGACGATCTCACAATGCGCGACCATGGCCGAGAACGCGCGCCGTTTGACCTCGGCGATGATGGGATTCAAGAGCAATTCCCCCGCGACCATGACGCCGCCTCCCAGCACGACCATATCGAGATTGAGGAGGTTGAGGACGTTGGCTACAGCGATTCCGATCCACTTCCCCGTCTGTTCCAGGATCATGAGCGAGAAGTCATCGCCACTGAGCGCTTCAGCGGCGATGCGTTCGGGCGTCAACTCCCCTTTGCCCGGCGCGGCCAATCGCGAGAGCGAGGAGCTGCGATCGCGAAAGAGCCGCTCGCGCGCGCGCCGCACGATATTGGGGCCGGAGGCGATCGTCTCCAAACAACCGCGATTTCCGCAGCGGCAGGGCAAGCCATCCGGATCGACGGTCGTGTGCCCGAATTCTCCGGCGAATCCGAGCGCGCCGCGATAGAGTCGCCCCTCGCAGATGAGCCCAGCGCCGATCCCCGTCCCCAAGGCGATATAGATCACATTGGCGCGACCGCGAGCGGCTCCGCAGACGAACTCACCGTAGGCGGCCATGTTCGCGTCGTTCTCGATGAGCACCGGGCAGCTCACCCGCTCAGCGACCGCCTCGGCGACGTTCACCTTCACGAGCGAGGGGAGATTCGGCGCCGCCTCCACGCGCTGCGTGCGCGCATTCACCAATCCGGGGACGCCCACGCCGACGCCCCGAATGGGCCAGTGGCGCTCGCTCGCCCGCCCTTGCAAGCGCTCGACAGATCGGCAGATGCTGTCCAAGACGGCGCTCGGATCCTCGCCGACGGCTTCCTGCGTGATCTCGTAAATCTCCCCCTCAGCATTCACGAGCGCCGCTTTGACGGTCGTCGCGCTGACGTCGACCCCCATGTAGATGGTTCCCTGGTCCATAACGCCTTCCTACGCCGATTTTCACCACTATAGCAGATCAAGCGGGGAGCGTCAAAACTTCCCCCTTTCGGACCTCCCCACCCGCCACCGCGCTTTTGATCTTGCGCGAATCGTCGAGTATGCTAAATTTAGCACTTCGCACGGAATCTCGCATCGAGGGAGAGGGGCAACCGATGAAGATCTACATGGGAGCGGAGATCCGAAACGTCGCCGTCGTCGGACATGGAGATGCTGGGAAGACCTCGCTCGTCTCCGCCATGCTCTTCGATGCGGGCGTCACCCCACGACTGGGGCGCGTGGACGAGGGCACGACGGTGACCGATTACGATGAGGATGAGATCGAGCGCAAGATCACCATGCACACGGCGCTCGCCCACTTGGAGTGGAAGGGGACGAAAATCAACCTCCTCGATACGCCCGGCTATCAAGCCTTCATCCATGATGCGCGCGGCGCCATGCGCGTGGCCGATGTGGCAGTGGTCGTTGTGGATGCCGTCGAGGGCGTACAGGTGCAGACCGAGAAAGCCTGGAGCTATGCGGAGGAGTTCGGCACGCCCCGTATCCTCCTCATCAATAAGCTGGATCGCGAGCGCGCGGACTTCGACGCCGCCTTAAAGGCGATCGTGGAAGCGTTTGGTCGCGCGGCTATTCCCTTCCAAATCCCGATCGGCAAGGAGCGTGACTTCTCCGGCGTGGTGGATGTGATCGCGCGCCGCGCTTATCGCTTCCAGAACGATGGGAGCGGGAAATTCGTGGAGACGGATCCTCCGGCTGAGCTGAGCGATGAGATCGAAGCGCGCCGCGAGGCCATCATCGAGATGGTGGCCGAGAGTTCGGACGAACTGTTGGAGAAATTCTTCGCCGAAGGAACGCTCTCGGAGGAAGACTTGCTCACAGGCATCCGAAGAGCCATCTTGGAGAAGCGGCTCTTCCCGGTCTTCGCTGCTTCGGCCTATTGGAACATCGGCATTCAGCCCCTTCTGGATGCCCTCGTGCGATATGCGCCGGCGCCGACGGATTTTCACACGGTCCGCGGGCGCGCCGGCATCGAGGCCGAGGCGCCGGTGATCGAACGCCCGATCTCGGATGAGGCGCCGTATTCCGCTTTCGTCTTCAAGACGATCGCCGATCCCTTCGCCGGACGCATCACGCTCTTCAAGGTCTATTCGGGCGTCATGCGCTCGGACATGACGGCCTACAACATGACCAAGGGCATTCAGGAGCGGCTCGGCCCACTGCACGTCGTTCAGGGCAAGCAGCTCGAGAAGGTCCCGGAGCTGCACGCCGGCGACATCGGGGCCGTCACGAAACTGCGCGAGACGCAGACCAACGACACGTTCGCCGACAAAGCGGCGCCGATCGTCTATGAGCCGATCGCGTTCCCGCAACCGGCCATCGCCTTCGCCATTGAGCCGAAGTCACGAGCGGACGAGGATAAGCTCTCGGCGGCGTTGCATCGGCTGCTTGAAGAAGACCTCGCGCTGCGCTTTGAGCGAGATCCGCAGACGAAGGACTTCCTCCTTTCAGGGACCGGACAGCTCCACATCGAGACCGTGGTCGCCCGGCTCAAGAAACGCTACGGCGTGGATGTGACGCTGAAGCTCCCGAAAGTCCCCTATCGCGAGACGTTCAAAAACCGCGTCGAAGCGCACGGTCGGCATAAGAAGCAGACGGGCGGACGCGGCCAGTTCGGCGATTGTGTCTGCATCTTCGAGCCACTGCCGCGCGGCGCAGGCTTCGAGTTCGTGGATAAGATCTTCGGCGGCGTGATCCCGCAGCAATTTCGCCCGGCCGTCGAAAAGGGCATCCTCGAAGCCGCACAGAACGGGCCTCTGGCCGGTTATCCTGTCGTGGATTTCCGCGTCGAGTTGATTGACGGGCAGACGCACCCGGTGGATTCCGACGAATTGTCCTTCAAGTTGGCAGGGATCAAGGCCTTTCGTATCGCCATGGAGAAGGCCAATCCCGTGCTGCTGGAGCCCATCATGCACGTGGAGGTCGTCGTCCCACAGGAATGCGCCGGCGATGTCATCGGCGACTTGAACGCGCGTCGCGGTCGTATCCTCGGGATGGAAGCGCGCGGCAAGCAGCAGGTCATCCGGGCGCAAGTCCCGCTGGCCGAGATGCTCACGTATCAATCCACGCTCAACTCGCTCACGGGAGCGCGCGGCACGTATACGATGGAGCTGTCGCACTACGACGAAGTGCCGCCTCACATCGCCCAAAAGATCATCGCCGAAGCGCGCGCCGAAGGCCGTGTCAAGGCGGAGGAAGAATAACAGGCGGGCACAGGGGCACGTCGAAGTTCGGCCCGGTGTCTCCCGCTTTGGGTGCGGGATCGGCAATGCGCCAGAAGTTGCTCATCGCGACGCGGAATCGCGGGAAGTGGGCGGAGATTCGAGAGCTGCTCGCTGATCTCCCGCTGGAATTGGTCGGATTGGACGATTTCCCGCAGCTTCCCGAGGTCGCCGAATCGGGCACGACGTTTGAGGAGAACGCCCTCTTGAAAGCTCGGTTCTTTCACGAGCGGACGGGGCTGCTCACGGTGGCCGAAGATTCCGGGCTCGAAGTCGAGGCTTTGGGAGGGGCTCCCGGTCTCCTCTCCGCCCGATATGGGCGAAGCGATGCCGAGCGCATCGCCCGATTGCTGGCGGAGTTGCGCGATGTTCCGGCGAAGCGGCGCACGGCGCGCTTCGTCTGCGTGGCGGCGCTTGTCGGTCCAGGGCTGGAGCGCACGTTCGCCGGAGAAGTGCGCGGGAAAATCCGCTTGGAACCTTCCGGATCAAACGGCTTCGGCTTCGATCCCGTCTTCGAGTATCCTCCCCTAGGGAAGACCTTCGCCGAACTGACCCGCGTCGAGAAATCCGCTGTGAGCCATCGCGGCCGGGCCTTCCGACAACTCCGCGATTTCCTCCTACAGTGGCTCAGCCGCTCCGGCGCTCGGGGAACCGAATAACGGAAGGGGTTGAAGGAAAGCCATCGCGCCCGCGTTCAACTCCCCCAATCGCGCTTATATCGGAAATCATGCCCGATGGAACGCGAGGAGATCTTCGGGCAGAGGGGCGTTCGCCGTTTGAAGTGCGAGCGGCGGACCATCTCGGCGACGCGCCGCACGAGCGCTTCCTCATAGCCATTGCGCACGAGCGCCTCTACAGTCAGGCGCCGATCCACGAGTTCGACGAGAATGGCATCGAGCACCTCGTAGGTGATCCCCAACTCTTCTTCATCCGACTGTCCGACCCAGAGATCGGCCGTCGGGGGCTTCTGCCGAATGCGCTCCGGAACGCCCAAGTATTCGGCGAGCTGTCGCACTTCGGTCTTATAGAGATCGCCAAGCGGCCACATCGCTGCCGCCATATCTCCGTAGATCGTCCCATAGCCGACCAATAGCTCCGTCTTATTGCTCGTGCCGATAACGAGCGCGCGCAGCGCCGCCGAGAGATCATACAGGACCAGCATGCGCATGCGCGCCATGACGTTCCCGCGTCGAACGCGATCGGCGTCCGGGAAGCGCTCGAAATACGCATCCACCATCGGCGTGATCTCGACCAAGATCGTCCGAATTCCCAACTGATCGGCGACCAACTGTGCATCGGATATGCTCGCCGGATCGCTCGTCCGATAGGGCATGAGCACTCCGTAGGTATTCTCCGGCCCGAGCGCGCGCGCCGTCAGATGGGCAACGACCGCCGAATCCAAGCCTCCGGAGAGGCCGAGCACACCGCGTTGGAACCCGACTTTCGTCACCTCTTCGCGAATGAAGCGAACGAGCAGCTCCACCGCCAGCGCGGGATTGAACGCCCCCAATGCCTGCCTCGATCTGATATCAGAAGCCTCCATCATAGGGGGAGAGATGGTAGCGCTGGGCATAAATGCGCCGCAGCTCGCGCAAGACCAGATCCAATCGTTCATCGCGCAAGAGGGGGTAGAAGGTGCGCGCCCGTCGAATCTCCTGCAGATCCACTTCGCCCACGAGCACGGCTTCATCCAACATGGGGGCGCTCACCACCGGACGCCCGAACGGATCCACGATCACCGATCCTCCGGAGAACACGGCGCCGTCCTCGAATCCCACGCGGTTCACGTAGACGACGTAGAGCATATACGCCTGCGCCGCCGCACGCGTGATCGTCTCCCAGGCTTCGACGCTGCCGAGTTTCGTCTCGCCGCGCACGCCGCGTCCGGGACCGGCCGAGAGACAGAGGAGGATCTGCGCGCCATCCTGCGCCAGCAGATACACCGACGAAGGATGCCACATGTCCTCGCAGATGAGCATCCCCATGCGCCCGAGCCGCGTGTCGAAGGCCCGCAAGATATCGCCGGGCGCCAAATAGCGCCCCTCATCGAACATCCCATAGGTCGGCAGATAGAGCTTGCGATGGACGTGGATGATCTCTCCCTGGCTCACGTATATGGCGGAGTTGAAGAACCGAAAATCCTCCGAGACTTCGACCCCGCCGAACGCAAGGTCCACGTGGTGCGTCGCGCTCGCCTCTCGCAGCGCGGCCACAACCTCCGAGCGCGCCAGCTCAAGCGCGACATCGGGGACCAAATCCTCCAGATAGTACCCGGTGAGAGAGAGTTCCGGGAAGACGACGAGATCCGCCCCCTGCTTGGCCGCCCGTGCGATCACCTCCAGGTGCTGTGCGAGATTTCGCAAGACATCCCCCAAAACGGGCCGAATCTGCGCCAGCGCGATCGTGAACCGCATGCGCCCGTCCCTCCTTTAGCGGAGCTCCACGTCCTGACTCACGACGAGGCGGAAGCGCGTCCCCGGACGCAGCGAGATGTCCTCCCCCGGAAGTGTGATCTCCGTCGCCCCGGATTCCCGCGCCGAGACCTTCATCAGCTCGACGCTCTCGCGCCGCAGCCCACGCTTGGACGGCTTGCCTTCGGGAATTCCAGGGTCCGGGATTCGGCGAATGCTGATCCCACCGGAGATCTCGATGCGTGGCCCGCGACGCGGCTCCCCCGTCGTCTCCTCGGGCACCAGCTCCTTTGGAGGCGGAGGCGGCTCCAGCGCCTTCACCCGCAGGGCGATCGGGAGCGCGCGCACGCCTAAGGAGACTTCCTGGAACTGCACGACGAGCGTCGAGAAATTCCCCTCCTCATCTTGTTCGGCCCGCGCTAGGCCGAGGATGCGCGCCCCGCGAGGGAGGACTTCCCGCCCCCCGACGACGAGCGCATGTGTCAGACGAAGCGCAAAGCGCCCCTCCTCTCCGATCAAGCGCGTATCCAAGTCTTCCTCCAGCTCCGCCACCAGCTCGGTCCCCGAGGGGATGACCGCGCGCTGGCCGCCGAAGCTCACCACCGTCACTAGTAGAGCCAGAAGGGCGCTCGGAGCGATGCTCCGGACGATTCTCCAACTCATCCCGCCCTCCTTTCGAGCACCTCGCAAAACTTCTCTCCTTCGGGATGGCTCCCGTTCTCGCTCACCGAAGGCCGTAAAGCTTTAATCGAAACTCATCACTGACCAGCTTGATCTCGGGGCGAATCCCCGAGAACCGCTGGGCAACAGAGAGCAGCATGGGGACGCCGCCGACCACCGTCTCCATGCCGTAGTACGGGCTTTTGAAGATCGCCTTCAATCGGGGATATGGGGCGTTGACGACGCCATAGCAGATGGGATCGAGCGCTACACCGCTAGTGCGCATGGGATTGATCAGCTCGATGCGGTCGTCGAAGACGAGCAGTCGCGTCACCTGATCGCGCGCGCTGTAATCGCGATGCACGAGGGCGTTGGTGAGCGCTTCGAGCACGGCCGCGCGCGGATAGCTCGCCCGAGGAGCAACGGGCGACGTCCCCGACCATCGGCGCGACGGGCGCTCCGCGAGCAGGTCCGTATAACGGGCCAGGAATCGCAGCGCCCGCTCGTAGACGCTCGCAAGATTCCCCACGATCTCCTCTCGCTCGATGATGGGGTCGGTGATCTCCACCCCGCTGAAGCGCGTCGCCACCAGGCCGCTGCGCGGCAAGTGCTCGGCCACCTTCTCGTCCTTGCCGAAGAGCAGAAGCCCCGCCAGCGTCGGGACGCTCTCCTGATCCACCTCGACGGCCAGTTGTAGGTAATGGATCATGACCTCATCCACGGGATACCCGTGCTCCTCGAACTCGCTCAAATCGCCTCCGCGCAATTCGCGCACGTAGCTCCAAAAGACCGCCTCATCAATATCGTCCAGCGTCGCCGTCATGATGGGGAGCAGCTCGAACCCATGCGAATGACGGGGATCGTACATCTCGGCGATCTCTTCGGCCGTCGCTTCCCGTTTCGTCGAACCGACGCGCACGTAGCACCGATGATCGAATGTCCGATAGGGCCGATGCACTCCGGTGACCTCCAAGGCGACGATGCGCTTGCCATTGTCAAAAGCGATCTTGTTGATCTGTGGGCGAATCGGCGGGATGACGAGCCGCCGGCAAACGTCAATGAGCTGCTGCTCCACCCACTCGGGATCGTCCACGCCTTCGACGCGCCGATTGTCGTTGACGCCGATGATGATGAACCCACCTCCTGAATTGGCGAGCGCGACGATCTCGGCCGCGAGCTTCTCCGGATTGTTCAAGCGGACCTTGAACTCGACGTAGCTATCCTCGCCGCCTTGAATGAGATTGAGCAACTCCGTCCGATCGAGCAAGACATGCTCTTCAAAATACTGCTGCGCGAAGAAGGATCGGGTGGAACTCGGGACATGCCGGTTGCGGAATCGCTTCCTGCCCATGAGCCGCCCTCACGTCGGGAGACTCGCTCTTGCGCGCCCTGCGCGCGAGGGAGCCCCCAATGGGATGTCCGAGCCGTTCGCACAGGGAGAATATACACGATCCGCCGCCAGCGCAAAAGCCCTTTTCGGAGGGGGGACAGAAGCGCATCCGCGGCGTCGAGACGACCGACGGAGCGTTCACTCACCGCGACGATTCGGCATACGGCTTGCGGAGATAGCGGCGAGCTTGCTCATGCGCATCGAGCACGTCCTCTCGCTGGAGGACGAGCTGATACTGGGCTTGCGCGGCGCGGCGTTCCCCGCGCAGATCGAGGATCTGACCGATGCGCAGATGGGCTAGCGTCTTCAAGTCCGCGTGCGCGTCGTCCATGGCCACCAGGCGACGAAAATGATGCAGCGCGGCCTGTTTGTATCCGCTCTGAAAGAGCGCTTCGGCGTACTGATAGCGGATCAAATCCCGCGTCTCCTGATGCGTCGGTTGCGCGAGCAAGTCCTCGAAGGCCCGGACAGCTTCGGCTCGCTCGCCGATCCGCATGAGGAGATTCGCCCGCTCCAGCCCGAAGAGATAATTGCGGGGGTATCGCGTGATCAACTCCTCGAGCAAATGGAGGGCCTCCGGGAATCGCCCCTCGCGATAGTACACGGCGATCAAGAGGGTGCGCGCGTCATCGGCCACATATCGGCCCGATCGCGCCGCTTCCTCTAATAGCTCGATGCCTCGCTCCCGACTGCCGCGAATCCCTCCGAGGGCGACGAGGATCCTGACGGCGAGGGGCAAGCTCCCGACGATGTATTCGTAGAGGCCCACGGTGAGCTTGGCATCGGCGAACTGCGGATCGAGGCGCAAGACTTCCCGATGCTCCTTCACGGCACGGAAGCCATTGCGCAAGGCCGAGAAGAATTTTCGTAAGACCGTCGCTTCATATCCGGCCAGCACGGCATACGCCGCGCCGAGGAAATATCGGGCCTCGACGTCATCTTCACGGGCACGAAGGCGCGCTTCGGCTCGCTCGATCGCCCGCTCGATATGCGCGCGAAACCGCTGCTGTTCCTCCTCGCTCACGCGCGCCTCCGATTGCGCGTAGAACGCCGGATTGATGTAGATGCCCGCCTGCAGTCGCCGTGTGCGATTGAGCCACTCGATCCACGCGTGCGTGGCCAGATAGAGCGGGCCTGCCGGATGCTCAGGGAAATCCGCAGCCAAACGCTCGAAGCACCTCCGCGCTCCTTCATAATCGAGATTGTAGAAAGCCTCGAATCCAGCTCGACGCAGTACCTCAAAAGGTTCGGGGTGCTGTGCCGCTTGACCGACGGATCGGCCCCAGGGGGAGGCGGGCGCGCTCGCCCGCACCATGGCCACTGCAGGTGCTCCGGAACACAGGAGCGCGCTCAAGAGCGAGAGGCCGATGAACCGAGCATTCATACCGCTCATCACAGCAAAAGTATTGTATCACCGTCGCGACGTTGGGGGAACGAGAATACGGAGCGCCCGCGGGATGATCTCGAATTCCACCGGCAGCCTCCCGGCTACTTCACCGTCCACCTGGAAGGGGATCTCCTCCCCCGAATCGGAATACGCGCGCCCACGTCGCGCGCTCACATAGAGGACGCCAGGTTGATGAACGTGCCATCCGAGGAACGTCAGCGGGAGATAGAAGAGCAGATAGAGCAGCTTGCATCGGCTCGTGATCGCACAAACGCGAAACTCCTCGGTCTCGGGGCACGCATCCGGAGCCATGCGAATCCCTCCGCCATAGCTCGGCACATTGGCGATGGCGGCAAAGGTCGCGCGAATCCGCCGACCGTCCAGCTCCAGCGTGAACACAGGCGCCCGCCAGGTGAAGAGATGCTTCAATCCGGCGAGCCAATAAGCGAGAAGACCGAGGTGCCGTTTGAGACCGGGATTCACTTCGCGCACGATCGAGGCATCAAGCCCGATCCCGACCATCAGCACGAAGTATCGGCCATTGGCCCGACCGAGGCTCACCTCGTAGGCGTGCGGCTCAGCGATCATGCGGACGAGATCGGGCACGCGACGGGGAATGCCGAGCACATGGGCCAGAACGTTGGCCGTCCCTGCTGGCCAGACGGCTAAGGGGATGGAGGAGCCGACGATCCCCTGCAAGACCTCATTCACGGTCCCATCGCCGCCTCGGACGATGAGGCAGTCCGCTCCCGCTTCGACGGCTTGACGAGCCAAGCGCGCAGCCTCGCCGGGGCCGGATGTCGCAAAGATATCCAAATGAATGCCCCGCTCGGCGAGCATCTGCCGAAAACGCGCAATCTGCGCGCTCGCCGTCTTCTGACGTCCAGCTGCCGGATTCGTGATGAGAACCGCGCGCCTCGGAGAGGACACCAGAAAACTCGTCGGTCACAGCCCCCTGAGAGTTCGCGCCTTCATTCGAGGCGATAGTTGGGCGCTTCTTTGGTGATGATCACATCGTGCACGTGACTCTCGCGCCATCCGGCCGGAGTGATGCGAATGAAGCGCGCCTTCTCCTGAAGCTCCCGGATCGTGCGACAACCGCAGTATCCCATGCCAGCGCGCAGACCGCCTACGAGTTGCTCGACGATCGTCGCCAACGGCCCCTTGTACGGCACCTTGCCCTCGACGCCTTCGGGGACGAGCTTCCCGCGCTCGAGCGCCTGATTATATCGGTCGCTGCTGCCCGCCAGCATGGCGCCGAGCGAGCCCATTCCCCGATAGGTCTTGAACGTGCGCCCTTGATAGAGGATCGTCTCTCCAGGACTCTCATCGGTCCCAGCAAAGAGCGAGCCGATCATCACGCAGTCGGCGCCGGCCGCAATGGCCTTGGTGATGTCGCCGGAGAAGCGAATTCCCCCGTCGGCGATGAGGGGAACGCCCGTGCCACGCGCCGCGCGCGCGCAGTCCATGATGGCGGTGATTTGCGGCACGCCCGCGCCGGTGACCACACGGGTCGTGCAGATGGAGCCCGGCCCTTGCCCGACTTTCACTCCATCGGCGCCTGCAGCGATCAACTCCCGCGTCGCTTCGGCCGTGGAGACGTTGCCGACGACCACATCCACCTCGGGGAACGCCCGCTTCACCTGACGAAGCGCCTCCAACACCCGCGTCGTATGTCCATGTGCCGTATCAATGACGAGCACATCCACGCGCGCTTTCACCAACTCCGCCGCGCGTTCGAGGAAGTCCCCGGTCGCGCCGATCGCCGCGCCGACCCGCAGCCGCCCCAGCGGGTCTTTGGCCGCATTCGGATACTTGATCGCTTTCTGAATATCCTTCACGGTGATCAGCCCCTTCAGCCGAAAGTCGTCGTCCACGATCGGGAGCTTTTCGATCCGATGCTGCTGCAGGATCCCTTTCGCGTCTTCGAGCGTCGTCCCCACCGGCGCCGTGATCAGCTTCTCGCGCCCGGTCATCACATCGCGAACGCGCAGGTCCATTCGGGTCTCGAACCGCAAATCGCGATTCGTCAAAATCCCCACCAGTTTTCCATCGCCATCCACGACGGGCACGCCCGAGATCTTGTAATGCGCCATCATCGCCAGCGCTTCCGAGATCGGCCGATCCGGGGTGATCGTGATCGGATCCACGATCATCCCGCTCTCGGAGCGCTTCACCTTATCCACTTCGGCTGCCTGCGCTTCAATTGAGAGGTTGCGATGGATGATGCCGATCCCCCCTTGCTGCGCGAGCGCGATGGCCAGATGCGCTTCGGTGACCGTATCCATCGCTGCACTGCTGATCGGGATGTTCAACCGCACGTTCCGCGAGAAGAGGGTCGTCGTGTCGGTCTCCGTCGGCAGGACATCGCTCCTGGCCGGGATGAGAAGGACGTCGTCGAATGTGAGCCCTTCCGGAAGGCTCCTCATCGGTATGGTCTCTCCCTTGTCGCTCATAGCTAGGCTGCGAGTTTACGCACGGCGAGTCGGATCGTCAAGGAAGAAGAGGAGCCGTTCGCCGCTTATACGGCGGCGACCTGTTCTTTCAACCTCTCGGCCTGATGATGGGTGATAAGGGCCTCGATCAGCTCATCCAGCTCCCCATCCAGGATGAGGTCGAGCTTATAGAGGGTGAGGCCGATGCGGTGATCCGTCACCCGATTCTCCTTGAAGTTGTACGTGCGAATCTTCTCGCTCCGATCTCCGCTTTTGACTTGCTGGCGACGCTCGGCCGAGACCACTTCGTGCTGCTTCCGCCGCTCCAGCTCCAGCAGCCGCGAGCGGAGCACGCGCAAGGCGCGCTCGCGGTTCTTGATCTGCGAGCGCTCGTCCTGACACGTCACGACCAAACCCGTCGGCAGATGCGTGATCCGCACGGCCGAATAAGTCGTGTTGACCGATTGTCCCCCGTGCCCTGAGGAGCAGAAGGTATCGATCCGAATGTCCTTCGGATCAATCCGCACTTCCACCTCCTCGGCCTCGGGCAGGACGGCCACTGTGGCCGCCGACGTGTGGATGCGGCCACTTGCTTCCGTGATGGGGACGCGTTGCACGCGATGCACGCCGGACTCGAACTTCAGGCGGGAATACGCCCCTTTTCCTTCGATCATGAGGATCGCCTCTTTGATCCCGCCGATGTCCGATTCGGAGACATCGAGCAGCTGCACGCGCCATCCCTGGCGCTCAGCATAGCGCGTGTACATCCGCAAGAGGTCGGCGGCGAAGAGCGTCGCTTCCGCGCCTCCGGTCCCGGCACGAATCTCCAAGATGACGTTCCGCTCATCGTTCGGGTCCTTGGGCAGAAGAAGGAGTTTCAACTCCTGCTCGCACTGCGGCAGCTTCTCCTCCAGCACTCGCACCTCGGCGCGCGCCAGCTCGCGTAACTCCCCCTCGGTCTCTTCCTCCAGCAGCGCACGCGCTTGCTCCAACTCTCGCCGCAGCCGCTCGTACTCCCGATACTTCTCGACGATCGGCTCTAGCTCCCGCCGCTGCTTGAGAAGCTTCACATATCGCTCCGAATCCGAGAGTACCTCCGGCTCCGCGAGCTGCCGCCCCAGCTCCTCGTATCGTGCGGCGATCTCTCTGAGTTTCCCCAGCATCTCCACCACGGATGCCCTCCCGAGAGAGAAACATCGAGGGCCACAACAACCCGCTCCCTAGCCGGAGCGTGCGTTGTGGCCCCACTGGCGGCACCGACCTTACCCTTTACTCTCGCCACCCTGTCGCGACCCGTACTTCTTTTGGAAGCGCTCGACCCGGCCAGCCGTGTCCACGTACTTCTGCTTCCCCGTGAAGAAGGGATGGCACGCCGAGCAAACTTCCAGATGGATCTCCCGCTTGGTCGAGCGCGTGCGCCAGGTCTCGCCACAAGCGCACGTGACGATCGCTTCCATATATTCCGGATGGATGCCTTTCTTCACCGCTTCCCCCTCTTTGGCGTTTTTCAACAAAAGAAGGGTACACAGCGCGCTCTCCCATTGTCAAGGAAGCGCCCGAGAAGGCCCACCTCAGGACGGGAGATCGAGCACATCGTATCGGGTCACAATACCGACGATTCGCCCGTACTCCTCAACGAGGATGGCCGGGGAGTGCTTGAGATATTTCACAGCCGTTTCGACTTCGACGCTCTCGCTCACGACCGGGAATGGGGCGTCCATGACTTCGCTCACGGGCGCCTGAAGCAAGTCGCGATTTTTGAGTAGCTTGGCCATAAGCCGCCCCTCGCGCACACTTCCGACCGAGCGTCCTTCTTCCAGCACAGGCAACTGCGAGAGCCCGTAGTGATTCATCTTGTGCAAGGCCTCGGCCACACGATCCTGGGGCGCGACTGCAACCAGCGGCGGCACCATGCTCGTGTCCTTCATTTGCAGGAGCGTCCCCAGCGTCAACCGTTCGAAGCCGAGCAACCGTTTCTCCTTCATCCACTCATCCGAATAGAACTTAGACAAGTAGCGCTCACCCGTGTCGCAGACGATGAAGACGACGACATGTTCGCGCGTCAGCCGTTCGGCAACTTTGAGCGCCGCATAGGCGATCGTCCCTGTGCTCCCCCCGGCGAAGATCCCTTCCTCCCGCGCCAGCCGCCGTGCCATGTTGAACGAATCGCGGTCGGTGACGTTGATGATCTCGTCAATGTACTTCATGTGGACGTTGGCCGGGATCGTCTCCTGGCCGATCCCCTCCACCAGATAGGGCGTCGCTTCCATGAGCTGCCCCGTCTCCTTATACGTCTTGAAGACCGACCCATAAGGGTCAGCCCCGATGACCTTGATCTTAGGGTTCTTCTCCTTGAGATACCGCCCGACGCCGCTGATCGTCCCGCCCGTCCCGATCCCCGCGACGAAGTGCGTGATCCGCCCTTCGGTTTGTTCCCAGATCTCCGGCCCCGTCGTGCGATAATGAGCCTCGGGATTCGCCGGATTCTCATACTGATTGAGCATGATGGCTCCGGGAGTCTCTCGCGCGATCCGCTTGGCGGTGTTCACATAATGATCAGGCGAGTCTGGCTTGGCCGTGACCGGAACGATGACGACTTCGGCTCCCAAGGCCTTCAGATATCGCACCTTCTCCTGACTCGCTTTGTCGGTCATCACGAAGATCGCCTTGTAGCCTTTCACGGCGCAAGCCAAGGCCAGGCCGATCCCCGTATTGCCGCTTGTCGGTTCGACGATGATCCCTCCCGGCTTCAACCGACCCTCCCGTTCGGCCTGCTCAATCATGGCGATCCCAATGCGGTCCTTCACGCTCCCTCCAGGGTTCATGGATTCGAGCTTGGCCAGGACGGTCGCCTCAATCCCCCGCGTCACCTTGCTGAGCTTCACCAACGGCGTTCGACCGACGAGTTGCAGGATATTCTCTTTGTACTCCATAGCGCTCGTCCCCTCCGAGTTCGCAGAATCCGCCGCGTTATTTTACCCGGATTCCGCCCTGCTTTCACGCGCGCGTGTGGATCGTTCTCAAGATGAGCGCGCGGGTCTACAATACGGATTCGGGAGGAAAAGCCATGATCGCGCCGAAAGCGGAGATTCGACGCTTCGATGTCTTCGCCGAATGGAATCGGCTGAAGGCCAGGACGCTGCTGCGGCTGCCGGAGCCGGAAGCGCGTACTTATGGGTTGGCCGTTGCGAAGGTCGTCGCCGCACGCAAGCTGCATGGCTACAGGCCCAGGGAGCTGGCCGAGTTCAAGCGCCAGGCGCGAATGCTGACGCGTCCCGAACAGATCACGATCCCGTGGTGGCCTAAGCTCGCCTCGGCGGAGGAGTTCGAGAAGAAGATCATCCAGCGCATGGGGCGCGATTTCTATGAGCGCGTCTTCCAGCCCGCTATCACGCGAGCTTGGCAGGAGGGAAAGACTTACGAGGAGATCCGCGACGTCCTACGCCAGGAGTGGAACCAGCAGCTCCGGTAGTGCTCATGCCGGTTCCTGCCGCAGATGGCGAACAAGATGCATGAACGCCTTCACGCGCTCCCTGTCCACGGGGCGATGCACAACTCCGTCTTGCTTGAAAAATGTGCCCACGATCACCCCATCGGCCTCTTCGAGCACGCGCGCCACGTTCTCCACCGTCACTCCACTGCCGACGAGCACCGGCGTATCGCGAGCGAAGGCCTTCGCCTCCCGGATGAGTTCGAGCGGCGTCTCCCATCCCGTCATCGCTCCGGAGAGGATGATCGCATCCGCCCGCCCGCGCTCGATCGCCTCCATGATTTCTTGCGAGAGATCGCGCGGGACAAGCGGCACCGAATGTTTCACGGCGACATCGGCGAAGACCTTCACCGAGCTTCCGAGCATCTGCCGATCGCGGAGCAGAAGATGCGCCACTCCTGCAATCACCCCTTGATCGGTCACACGCACACCCGTGTAGACGTTGACCCGAATGAACTCCGCGCCGATGGCCGTCGCGATGGCCAGCGCGCTGCGCGCGTCATTGCGCAGGACGTTTATGCCAAGCGGCTTAGCGAAAGACCGCTTCACTTCAGAGCCGAGCACGGTCAAAAAGGCCACCGTATGAGGAGGGACGCGGCGGGGATAGTACGGTGTGTCACCGAAGTTCTCAAGCAGAAAGCCATCCACGCCCCCTTCGGCCAGCGCTTCCGCATCGGCCAAAACGCGCGCGCGCACGTGTGCCCAATCTCCTTCGAACCCCGGAGCCCCCGGCAAGGCCGGCGCATGCAGCATGCCGATGACGGGCTTCTCGACTCCGAAGATACGGCTCAGCATCACCGCGTCGCTCAGTGTACGACGCCCCACCTGAGGGCGCAAGTTCTATGCTCTGACCAGCTCCACCCTCTCTCGGCGAGAGCGCCCTCACCTGTTCCCGGTTCACACGCCTGATGCTCGCTCGATGCCGCGCTTAGGTTGAAAGCCGCCCGCCGAAGCATCTGCAAGAAAGGTCCTTGGAAGGGCGAATCCCCCCTTCTCTCTTAACCTCCCGGAACCCGATCGCCCGCCTCTTGGGATCGAACCTGATCCAACTCTAGACGCCCTCTTTGGGTAACTTCAAGGGGTGACGATAGCGCTGAGGCCAAATCATCGTCCGAACGGCACGCGCTCAACCGATACAAAAAGTAGCGGCGTTACAGAAGAGGGGATCCCATGGGCGCTGGGATCCCCTCGATCACCTTCAGAAGAAGACCTTCACCCCAAATTGGAGAATGCGCGGATCGAAGGCCGAGGTGATCACCCCAAAGAGCGGCGTTCCCACAGTGATGTTCGGCCCGCCGAAGTTCGTTCGATTGAAGAGGTTGAAGAACTCCGCGCGAAACTCCATGTACGCGCTCTCGGTCAACGTCGTCTTCTTGATCAAAGAGAAATCGAAGTTGTTGAATCCTGGGCCGATGATCACGTTTCGCCCCGAGTTCCCAAACTCCCCGACCGGAGGAACCAGAAAAGCTCCCGTATCGAACCACCGCTCCCGTCGCCGCTGGTTCGCGGGCAGATTCCCATCGCGAATCCGATTGGGGCGATCCGTCAGCCCTCCGGTCAAGCTGCGATCTCCGGAAACGCGCGGCGTCCAGGGCGTCCCGCTGGCCAACGTCCAGATCCCTCCGACCTGCCATCCGCCGATCAACTGACCGAGGAACCCGGAGACGTTGGCGAGGTATTTTCGCCCGGGACCCCAAGGCAGCTCGTAAATGCCGGTGAAGGTCGCCCGATGTCGCTGATCGTAATCCGAATGGGCTCGTTCCGCTCGGAGATTGCGCGGATCCTGCGGGAAGAATTGCTCGCTCCCACCGCCCACGGCTCCCGGAGAATTGTCAATCGAATGCGAGTAGGTGTAGCTTCCGATGAGCAAAAGGCCTCGGGAGAGGCGCTTCTGCACATACAGCTGCAAGGCATTATAGCTGGAGTTGGCGTGGCTGAACGTCGTCAAAAACGTCCCCCAATTCGGGAACGGTCGGAAGTACGGCGCCTTCGGCGTCCCCGGCACCGCCCCTTGATTCACCCATTTGATGTTGTCGAGATTGGTCCCCTTGCTTCCCACGTAGCTGAGATCCATCATCAAGTCCGCCAGGAACTGGTGCTGAATCCCGAAGCTCCACTGCTGGACATATCCATCCTTGAAATCGACGGCGAGATTCCGACCTCCCGGGACGCCGACGACTCGCCCCTCTGGGAATGGAGCCTCAAAGTTGAGGAGAAGCCCCGTCGCTGGATTTGCTCGGAACGTCTCGTCCACGCGGAAGGGGATATTGTTCCAAGCGAGGAAGATGCCGTTCCAGAGGGCGAGGTTATAGTAGATCCCATATCCCGTGCGCAGCACCGTCGTCCCCTTTCCCGTCAGATCCAGGGTCAGCCCCAAACGCGGTCCCCAATTCCGAGTCGTGTAGGGGTAGAGCGAGCGGTTGCGCCGACCACGAAAGCCGTTATTCGGATCCCCCGCGACGAGAATCTCCCCGGGCCGAGGCGGATCGAGATACCCATCGGGGACGAACACGCTCATGCGATTCTGCTTATCCACGAACGGCTGATAGAGTTCGTAACGGATCCCATAGTTCAGGGTGAAGCGCCGAGTCACTTTGTAGTCGTCTCCAAAATAGAATGCAAAGAGCGTCGAACGCGCATCCGCGCGCGGGACCCCTCGCGTCCGTTGAGCAACCTGAGGCAAACCGAGCAAGAACTCCGGCAGTCCCGTCGAAGCTCCCGTCAGGAAGTTGGTGAAGGTGAAGACCCCACGATTGAAGGCCAGCACGCTCACGTTATTGAACTGGAGCGGACGAATATCCAGTCCGGTGCGAAACGTATGCTTCCCTCGAATCGCCATGAGGTTGACGACGATCTGCTCGGAATTCTCCACGCGCTGTTCAGGGGCAAACGAGAGATCCCCGATCGTAGTGAATCCGCTAATGCTCACGCTCGGATAGCCGTCCAGTTCGGGTGACAGTGGCAGCAGCCCCCGAATGCCCAACTGCTGCGTCCCCCGAAACTTCCCCACTTGCTCCGACGTGTTCAAAGCACGCTCCCGGTTGTACCCCAGGCGCACCTCGGCGATCAGCGTGGGACGGAAAGTGTACGTGTTCACAACTGCCACATTCTGAACCGTCAGCTCATTGAAGAGCCCAAATCGGGGGATCGCTCCTGGCGTGAAGTCATCCGTATCGGACCACGTGTAGCGAGCGAACAAGCGCCATCGATCCGAAACGTTATGATCCACGCGGATGTTGAACAAATCCCCATCGAGCCGCCGACTTTGGAAGTTGACGAAGTTCGGTCGCTGAAAGGGCGCATTCGGCAGCGGATAAAGGGCGATCAGAGTTCGAGAGATCGGATGGATCCGATCCGATGGGATCCGATTATTCGGGAAAGGTCGTCCCGTCTGAGGATCCAGCACGGGTCTCGGATCCGCGGAAAAATCCCCCACGCGTTCGGCCTCCGTGGGCACTTGAGCCGTCGCCGTCACCCCTCGCCGGAACCGGAGCCACTCCATGCTGGAGAAGAAAAACGTTCGATTTCGGACGATCGGTCCTCCGAGCGTCCATCCGAATTGGTTTCTTCGGAAGGGCGGCGGCTCCTTCAGGTCGAAGAAGTTGCGAGCATCCAACACGTCATTCCGAATGAACTCGAAGAGATTGCCGTGGACTTCATTCGTGCCCGATTTGGTCGCCACATTCACTTGCCCATTTGAGAAGTACCCGTACTGCGGATCATAGGGGGAGGTCTGCACCTTGAACTCCTGCACCATCTCAATCGAAGGCTGCAGGCTTGTATTCCGAAACCGGAATCCGGAGGATTCAACGCCATCGATTAAGTAGCTGTTGTTGCTCGCCCGGCCCCCACTCAGTTGCAACCCGATGTTGTTCGGCCCGGAGCCACGTAAGGTCACGTGCGCCTTGACCGCAGGAGCTGCCCCTGGCACCAAATAGGCGAGTTGCAGATACTGTCGGCCATTGAGCGGCAGCTCCAGCACCTCGCGCCGATTGATCACCGCCCCAATGTTCGCATTCTCCGTATTCACCAAAGGCACCTGACCGACGATGACGACTTCCTCCCTTACCTCCCCAGGCTGCAATACAATGTCCAAGCGAGCTGCCTGCGCGACTTCCAAGACGATCCCGCTCTGCACGAACGGGCGAAATCCCACGCCCTCGGCCCGAAGCGCATACTCCCCCGGCAAGAGGTTGAGGACTCGATAAAGCCCACTCTCATCGGTGGTCACAGTCCGCGTCTCGTTCGTCCGCATGTTCCTCACTGTAATCGTGACTCCCGGGACGACAGCGCCTCGCACATCCGTGACGATGCCCGTCAGAGAGGCCACCGTCGTCTGCGCCCCAGCCGGGCGGAGGAAGAAGGACAGAAGAATGAGAGGATGAAAGATGCGCCACTTCATCATCGCCATGATCCCCCTCCTTCCTGGGGCGATCCTAGTCCCATTCGCCCGAGAAGTCAAACGAGAAGGCTTTATGAGTTCGATGAAGATTCCTTATGGGGCGTGCGAAGCGCCTCCGGGGATGCGACCGCCCACAGGCCGAATGCCTTTAGCAAGTGGGACTCCTCACCCCGTCAGTGAATCCCCCCGATGGAGATCCCTCACAGCCTTGAAGCCCGCATTTGCTGAACGGCGCGTTCCTCTGCCATAATCTCTCGGTGGAGTCGGTCATGAAACCACGCATTCTTCTCTTCTCCGGCAAAGGGGGAGTGGGCAAGACGTCGGTTGCGGCGGCCACCGGCGTGCGCGCGGCCGAGCTCGGCTATCGGACGATCATCCTCTCGCTCGATATCGCGCACAGCCTCTCGGACGCATTCGATTTGCCCGTCGGCTTACATGAGAAGAACGAAGGCCGTCCGGTTCGCATCACCGATCGTCTCGACATTCAGGAGATTGACGTGCAAGAAGAGCTGGAGCGGTGGTGGAGCGAAGTCTACAAATACTTGGCCGCCGTCTTCAGCGCTGCCGGCATGGGCGATCTCGTGGCTGAAGAGATGGCCATCCTCCCCGGCATGGAGGAGATCATCGGTCTGCTCTATATCAACCAGTACCTCGAAGAGCGAAGCTATGACGTCATCATCTTGGACTGCGCGCCGACGGGCGAATCCCTGCGCTTCATCAGCTTGCCGTCGGCGCTCGAATGGTTCATGGACAAGATCTTCCACCTGGAGCGCACGGTGATGCGGGTCGTGCGGCCGATGGCTCGACCATTCACCCCCATCCCGTTGCCCGACGATAGCTATTACGCCGCCATCGAACGCCTCTATCAACGCCTCAAGGGCGTGGACAAGTACCTTCTCGATCATCAGATCACGACGGCCCGCTTGGTCACCAACGCCGAGAAGATGGTCGTGCGTGAGACCCAACGGGCCTTCATGTACCTCTGTCTCTACGAGATCGCTGTGGATGCGGTGATCGTCAATAAGCTCATCCCTCCGCACGTCATGGACGCCCACTTCAAGAGCTGGTTGACGACGCAAATGGGGTATGTGGAGCAGATCGAAGAATACTTCGCGCCCATTCCAATCCTGAAGGCGCCACTTTTTGAGAGCGAGATCGTGGGCTTGGAGCGCTTGCGGCAACTCGCGGTGGAACTCTACGGCTCACGGGATCCGACGCTTGTGCTTTATGCCGAGAAGCCGTATCACTATCGCTTCGAGGACGGGCGATATGTGCTTCAGCTCAAGCTCCCCTTCGCCAGTCGCGAGCACATCGATCTGTATCGCGACGCCGACGAGCTGATCATCCGCATCGGCAGCTTCAAGCGCCACGTCTTGCTTCCGCATAAGCTCCTCAAAAGCCGCATTCGATCGGCATCGTACAAAGGCGATTCCCTGATCATCGAATTCGCGGAGGCGCAGGGATCCTGAGCGCACCGTCACGAAAGGGGCTCTCCGACGCGATGCAGCTTCATCATCTCGGAGAAGCCGAGTCCACGAAGGGTCCCGGCCATCAAGACGATCACCTCCCCCGGGTGCGCCAGGCCTTCGTCGAGGAGGAGCCGATCGCACTGAGAGAGGAGATCGTCGGAGCGAGGCGGGAAGGGGAAGAGACGCGGTTCTACCCCCCAAACGGCGGCCAGCTGCCGATAGGTCGCCAGCGAGGGCGTGAGCGCGATCACGCGCTGCGGCGGGCGAAGCGCGGCCAAATGCCGCGGCATGTTTCCCCCCGCGGTGAAGACGACGATCAAGCGAGCCTTCACCTCCTCCGCCGCAAAGGCCGCCGCTTCCGCGATGGCTCGTCCGTAGGATCCCGAGGGCCGATCGCTGGCCGCCTCCCGGAGCCGCGAGCGGACAAGCGAAGACGCTTCGGCTGCGCGGATGATGCGATCCATCGTGCGCACGGCTTCGATGGGGAATTGCCCGATGGCCGTCTCTCCAGAGAGCATGACGGCGTCCGTTCCATCGAAGACCGCGTTAGCGACGTCGGAAGCTTCGGCGCGCGTCGGACGTGGGCTCTCAATCATGGATTGCAGCATCTGCGTCGCCGTGATCACGACCTTCCCCGCCCGATTTGCCCGCGCGATGATCTCCTTCTGAAGGACGGGGACGCGCTCGACCGCCGTCTCAACGCCAAGATCTCCGCGGGCGACCATGAGCCCATCGGCTGCCTGAAGGATTTCGTCCAAGCGATGGACGGCCTCGGCCTTCTCGATCTTCGCGATCACGGGAAGGCGCGCGCCCGCCTCCTCGATCAAACGCCGCGCGAGCTGACAATCGGCTGCCGAACGGACGAACGAGAGGCCGATGTAGTCCACTCCCTGCTCGATCCCGAATCGGAGATCGTGCCGATCCTTCTCCGTCAGCGCCGAGAGCGATAACGTGACGCCCGGCAGGTTCAGGCCCTTGCGCGGCCCCAACCACCCACCGTGCACGACGCGACAGACGAGCGCGCCCGCCTCTTTCTCCTCGACCACCAGCTCGAGCGCCCCATCATCGAGCAGGATGCGATCCCCGATGGAGGCCTCTTCGATCAGAGCCGGATAGTTCGTCGAAAGGCGCGTCGCATCTCCGACGATCTCCTCGGCTACGATGCGCAGGCGCGCGCCCGTGCGCAACTCGACCGGCTGCCCCGCCTTCAAGTCGCCGATCCGCAGTTTCGGCCCCGCCAGGTCCATCAGGACGGCGACCGCCTTCCGAAAGTGCTCCGACAGCTCGCGCACTCGGGCGATGACTTCGGCATGCTCCTCGTAGGTCCCGTACGACATATTCACCCGCACGACGTCCACGCCCGCCTCGATGAGCGCCGCCAGCGTCGAACGCGCGCGCGAGGCCGGTCCCACCGTCGCGACGATCTTCACCCGTCGCCTGCCCGTGGCATCCCTCGCGAACATAAGCTCCCCGGAGGGCGAGAGGACGACCCCCATCTCTGCACGGACATTCTAAGGAGAACGGCTCGCTGAAGACGGAGAAGTGGGGGATTCCCCCTCCTGACTCTGAGCCAGCTCCTCGGTTCCGCCCGCCACGACGCCCCCTTCAGGGAGCGCCGCGCGCTCGGCTCTGGATTCCGCCGCCGGCGAAACCGGTGCCGTCCCCCGCGGCAGATCGAAACCGGAGACGGTCTCATAGTTGACTTCGACGGCCACCAACTCTTCATCTCGGAAGCCGGGATAGGGGACGCGCGTGTGATAGATCGTCTGAAGCGTCTGAATGATCGTCTCCCGAATGCGCGTGAGATCGCGCAGGCGGAGGTGGCATTCATCGAACTGGCCGTCGGTCATCATATCCTCGATGATCCGGCGCACGAGAAGTCGGATCTTCTCCGGCGTGGGATGTCGGAGCGAGCGGACGGCGGCCTCCGAGCTATCGCACATCATCACGATCGCTGCCTCGATCGTTTGCGGCTTCGGCCCCGGATAGCGAAAGCTGTGCTCGTCCACCGGCGCTCCCCTCTGCTGCGCTTGCTCCAAGGCCTTCGCGTAAAAGTAATGCAAGCGCCGCGTCCCGTGATGCTGCGGGATGAGGTCCACGATCTGTCGCGGCAGCCGATGCTCTTCGGCCAGGCGAATGCCCTCCACGACATGTTGAATGATCCGGCGCGCGCTCTCCTCCGGTGGCCAGCGGTCATGAGGGTTGCTCCCCCCCGCCTGATTCTCGATGTAGAGGCTCGGATCGGCCAACTTCCCCACATCGTGATAGTAGGATCCGACGCGGACTAACAACGCGTGCGCGCCAATGGCCTTAGCAGCCTCCTCGGCCAAGGTCGCGACGATGAGCGAGTGATGATAGGTCCCTGGCGCTTCGATGGCCAGGCGCTTGAGCAACGGCAGCTCGACGTTCGACAGTTCCAGCAGCTTCACATCCGTGACGATTCCAAAGAGCGACTCGTTGATCGGCAGGGCGAACGCCGCTAAAGCCGCCGTCAGCATGCCGCCGAGCAGGCCGCAGAAGGCATTCCAGAGGACGGGGCCGAAGACCAAACTCTCGCCGCGACTCAGGAGGATGACGATCGTGGTCCCGACGTTGGCGATTCCGATGATCGCTCCGGCCCGCGTGATCGTATCCCGTCGTTGATACCGCCCCACGCCATAGACGGCCACGATATTCCCGATCAGGGCGTAGAGGAGCGGCGAGAGGTCGCGCGCCAGAATGCCCGTGAGCAGCGAAACCAACATTCCCACCATCAGCGCGATGCGCGATTCCAACAGCAGCGCGACCACCAATGCCGCCGCCGCATATGGGATGGCGAATTGATACCCCTCCGGGGAATCGAACGCCCCCAACCGATAGGCCACGCCACTGGAGATGGCCATCCCCGCGCGCACGATGAAGAGCTGCGCGAAGATGGAGAGGGCCGCCAGCAGGAAGATCTTAAACGGCGTGAGGTAGTAGACGCGCGTGCGCGCGGCGAATCGCCAGAGCGCGTAGTAGAGCACCAGGGCGACGGCGAACAACCCGAGCGCGCGCCGGCCCGGGCGCGTATCGGTCGTCTGACGACGCAGGGCTTCTAACGCCGCCTGGGTCTGTGGCGTGACCACCTCCCCGCGAGCGGCGATCAATTGGCGCGGCGCATAGCGCGTCGTCGCCACTAAGTGTTCGGTCGCCCGCTGCCGCCATCGGGCCGTCAGGTCTTCCGCCATCACGCAGTTCACGCGCACCAGTTCAGCGAGCCACGCTCCATATCGCGAGGCATCGGCCTCGCTCAAGCTGCGCTGGAGCGCCCGGCGCGCCTCCGCCAGCGGCATCACCTCGCTCGCCCGCACGCGCGGATGCTCCTCCAGGCGCTCGATCCCCTCCACCGATTCCACCCGAGCCGGGACGATGCGCACCTCCCCGGTCAGATTCTCCCGCAGCTCGCGCACCTCGCCATCCGGGCGAATGTATCGGCTCATGACCCCGGAGAGCGCCGCTTCTAAACGCGCGAGCACCGATTCCCCACTCTGGCCGAGCGCCCACGCCTCAATCAGCTCTTCCGTCAAAGGCACCGGAACCCCCTGCGCGCGCAGCGGGACCAGCACGGCCGCCTCCAAGCGCGCGCGCACGCGAGGACGCCGCAATTCCTCGCGAGTGAGTGCCCGCCTTCCAAAGACGGCCTCCATCCGCTCGGCAAACTGCTGACGCCCCAGCGCGAAATATTCGCGCAAAGCCGCACGCGCGTCCTCCGCGCGATCCGGATAGAACCGAAAGATCGGAGGGATCTTCCGCGCTTCCTCCTCCCGCAGACGCGCCGTGCGCTCCGGATCCACGACGATCAGTTCGGTCGGCGCGATCACGTCCATCTGCAGCACATCCCCCACGCGATAGTCGGGAAGCGCCATCAACGGGAATCGTGCCACAAGCCCAGCCGTCAGCACCGACAGCGGAAGCGCGCACATCCAAAAGAGCGCACGCGGAGACAAGCGCGTGGCCACTCGCTCTCCCCAGTGCGCGATAAGCGCTTCGATCCTCTCCCGCAGTCCCTTCATGCGCGCATGCTCACCACCGGCCCTTCGACGGATCGCCCCAACTCTTCCGCGATGCGCCGGAGCAACTCCCCAAGCGTCTCAGCATGCAACGCCGAGATCGCCAGCGCTCCATAGCTGCGACAGAGATTTCGCACGACCTCCGGAGCCACCAGGTCGCTCTTGTTGAAGACGAGCAGGCGTGGGATGTCTCCGAGATGCAACTCCCGGAGCGTGCGCTCGACCGCCTCGAGGTGTTGCTCCAGATAGGGACTGCTCGCATCCACCAAATGAATGAGCAGGTCCGAATCGGCGATCTCCTCCAACGTCGCTCGGAAGGCGCGAATCACATCCGGCGGCATGCGGCGAATGAATCCGACCGTGTCCGAGAGGATGATCTCCTCCCCATTCGGCAGACGGAGACGGCGACTCGTGGGGTCGAGCGTCGCGAACACCCGCTCCTCAGCGAGCACGCACGAACGCGTCAGCGTGTTCAGGAGCGTGGACTTCCCGGCATTCGTATAGCCGACGATGGAGACGATGGGGATTTGCGCCCGCCGCCGACGTTGGCGCCGCTGCTCCCGATCCGTGCGCAGGGCTTCGATCTGTTCCTCCAAGTGCCGAATGCGATCGCGAATGCGCCGCCGGTCCATCTCCAACTTCGTCTCTCCAGGCCCGCGCCCACCGATACCGCCCGTCAACCGCGAGAGTCCCGTATCGGCGTCGGTCAAGCGCGGGAGTAGGTAGCGGAGCTGCGCCAGCTCGACCTGCAGCTTCCCCTCGCGCGAGTGCGCCCGTTGAGCGAAGATGTCCAAGATCAGCTGCGTGCGATCGAGGATCTTCAAATCCGTCGCGGCGGTGATCGCCCGAACTTGTCCCGGCGTCAGATTCTGATCGAAGACGATCATGTCCGCCCCCAACTGCAAGGCGCGGATGAGGACCTCCCGCAGCTTCCCCTTCCCAATCAGGAACTTCGGGTCATACTCCTTGCGCCGTTGCACAAGAGCATCAAGGACGATCAGTCCCGCCGACTCGCTCAATAACCGCAACTCCTCAAGCGACTCCTCCGCATCAGTCAGCGAGCCCGTGGTCACGCTCACCAAAAGCGCGCGATCGCGCTCATCTTGCGGGTGCACCAGACGCCGATTCCGCGCTAACTCTTCTTCGAGCGACTCGATCAGCTCCAGGAAATTCACCCCCAGTTGACCGGGAGGCCTGGGTTCGAGAAATTGAAAGCGAGAGGCGACGCTCCCGCCGTCGGGATCCCCCGGCTGAGCCGGCATCAGATGCGCGACGTGCACGCGCGCGGGCGCTCCACAGTCGGTCACCTCCACGATCGCCATCACATCCAGCCGCAGCAAGGCCAGATCCGTCAGATCCTCTTCCGTGAACGGCTCCCCATGAAGATGCGTGTGAAGACAGCGAAGACCGCAAAATCGTCCGCTCGACGTCCGAATGCGGCGCAGATCCGGCCAGACGATCTGGCGCGCATCGCCCACGACGACGTATTCGATCCGTCCCTTGCGATCCACAAGCACTCCCACTTGCCGATGCATCTCATGGGAGAGCTCCGCAAGTGCGCGCGCTAACTCCGGCGTGATGATCTGATCGGGAGGGAGGCGGCGGTGATAGAGTCGTTCTAACCGCCGACGATGACTCGCCTTCAAGCCGTGCGTATGCCCGAAAATCGTACCGATAGGCCGTGCCCTCCTCTGCGCGTTCTTCTCACACGGCGAGACGACCTCACAGCGAGGCCGCTCACGCTCCGGCACATCCGTCGCCCCGAAGCAACGAGTATTGTACCATCTCGGAGAGTCGTCCGGCGAGAGCGGACTATGCGTTCGGAGGTTCGCGCGGCGTTCAGCTTGACGCCGAGGGCCGACCCTTCCTAGACTTTCCCTCTCAAATGAGAGCGAAGATGGGGCGGGAATCCCCAAGACGTCCTTCCCTTACGGTCCTCATCACGCGACCTCGGGACCAAGCGCAAGAGTTCGCCGCTCTCCTTCGGGAAGGCGGGGCCCACCCCCTCTTCTTCCCGACGATAGAGATCGTCCCTCCGGAGTCGTGGGAAGCGTGCGATGCGTGCCTCCAGAACATTGAGGCCTATACGGATGTGATCTTCACGAGCCCGAACGCCGTGCGCTTCTTCCTGGAGCGTTGCGCGCGTGTCGCCGATCTGGCGCGCCTCCGCGCGCGGATGTTTCATGCCGTCGGCCCGAAGACGGCCCGTGCGATCGCCACCTATGGATTCGCGGTCGCGCCGCTGCCGGACGATTTCGACGCGGCGCATCTGGCGGAGACGATCGCTTCCGATCGAACGGCCCGCGAACGCCGATTCCTCTTCCCCAAGGGCGATCTGGCCGAAGAGACGCTCGTGCGCCGATTGCAGGAGGCGGGCTTTTCCGTCGACACCATCACCGTGTATCGGACGGTGAAACCGAACCCCCCGCCGGAGATGCGACGCGCCCTCTGGCGGGCGCTTCGGCGCGGAGAGATTCACGTCGTCACCTTCTTCAGCCCTTCCAGCGTTCGGAACTTCGTGGACTTCTTCCCGGATTTCCCAACGCTCTTCTCGAATGAAGCGAGCCCCCAGGTGCCGAAGATCGCGGTTCTCGGGGAGACGACGGCCCGCGCCTGCCAAGCGGTGGGGCTGCCTGTGCACCTCCGCCCCGAAGCGCGCTCGGCCGAAGCGCTCGCTCGCGCGATCCTTCGACAAGAGCATCGAGGAGAGACCCCATGAGACCGCTGGAGAACGACCTCTTCCTGAGAGCGTGCCGACGGGAACCGACCGAGCGCACGCCGATCTGGTTGATGCGTCAGGCAGGGCGTTACTTGCCTTCCTATCGGGCACTGCGCGAGCGCTATGATTTCCTCACGCTCTGTCGCACACCGGAATTGGCGGCCGAGGTCACCGTGCAGCCGGTCGAACAACTGGACGTGGACGCCGCGATCCTCTTCTCGGACATCCTCGTCATTCCCGAAGCGATGGGGCTCATGGTGCGGATCGAAGAGAGCGGGGGGCCGCGCATTGAGACTCCCGTGCGCACGGCCTCGGATGTCGCGCGCTTGACGGTCCCCGATCCGGAGGAGAAGCTGAGCTACGTCTTGGACGCCATTCGCGCGACACAGGAGCGCCTGCAAGGACGCGTGCCACTCATCGGATTCGCCGGAGCCCCCTGGACGCTCTTCGCCTACATGGTCGAGGGCAGCGGAAGGGATGATTTCCGCCGCGCGCGCGTGCTCGTTCATGAAGCCCCCCATACGGCCCATGCGCTCCTGGAGAAGATCGCGCGCGCCGTCGCTCGTTTCCTGCACGCCCAGATCGAAGCCGGCGTGCACGCCGTGCAGCTCTTCGATACGTGGGCCGGAGTGCTCGATCCGGATGGCTTCCTGGAATTCTCGCTCGCCTACGTCCGCCAGGTCATTGAAGCCGTCAAAGCCACGGCGCCGCGACGCGTCCCCGTCCTCCTCTTCTCGCGTGGAACGGCCGCCTGGATCGAAGCGCTCGCCGAGACCGGAGCCGACGTCCTCAGCGTGGATTGGACGTGCGATCTGACGCGCGCGCGGCGACAAACGGAGGATCGCGTCGCGCTGCAGGGGAATCTCGATCCCACCGTCCTACTCGCGTCCCCGGAGGTCGTCGCCCGAGAAGCGCAGAAGGTGCTCGCACGATTCGGCATCGGCGCCGGACATATCTTCAACCTCGGACATGGCGTCTTGCCGGAGACGCCGGTCGAGAACGTGCGCCGATTGGTGGACACCGTGAAGCGCGAGAGTCCACAATATCATGTTCCGCGCGGCAACGCGTCCTCGTGACGCTTGGTCGCTCTCATCGGAGGCGCGCTCATGAAAAGTCTGGAATTCGTCGAGCTGGATCTGCTGCGAAAATACGATCGGCCCGGACCTCGCTACACGAGCTATCCGCCGGCTCCGGCCTTCACGCCGGAGTTCGGGCCGGAGGAGTTTCAAGCGGCGATCCTCGAAAATAACGCGGCACGACCGACGGCCGACCTTTCGCTCTATGTGCACATCCCGTTTTGCGACACGCTCTGCTACTTCTGCGGCTGCACGATGCTGGTGACGCATCGTCCGGAGACGATTCGGAGATACCTGGATCATTTGGAACGCGAGATCGCGCTCGTGCGGACATGGATCGCTCCACAGCGAAAGGTCACGCAATTGCACTGGGGAGGAGGAACGCCCTCCTATCTCCGTCCGGAGGAGATTCGCGAGCTGGCCGGCTTCATCGCCGAACGCTTCCCCTTCGGGGAGGATCCGGAGGTCGGCGTGGAGATCGATCCGCGCGGGCTCACCATCGAGCACATGAAGGCGTTTCGCGAAAGCGGCTTCAATCGCGTGAGCCTGGGCGTGCAGGATTTTGATCCCATCGTCCAGCACGCCGTCAATCGCATTCAGCCGGAGGAGATCACGCGCCGCGCCATCGAGTGGGCGCGCGAGCTGGGGTTCCGCAGCATCAACGTGGACCTCATCTACGGCCTGCCGTTTCAAACGCTCGACTCCTTCGCCCGCACGCTGGAGAAAGTGATCGCCCTCGATCCGGATCGGATCGCCGTCTTCAACTTCGCCTACGTCCCTTGGCTCAAGCCGCACCAACGGTTGATTCGACAGGAAGACCTTCCCGCGCCAGAGGTGAAGCTGCGCCTGTTGAAGCTGACGATCGAGACGCTGAGCCAGGCCGGATATGTCTACATCGGCATGGATCACTTCGCCAAGCCGGAGGACGAGCTGGCGCGCGCGCAACGGGAGAAGACGCTCTACCGCAACTTCCAGGGCTACTCGACGCGCGCCGGCGCCGATCTCTATGCCTTCGGCATGTCGGCCATCAGTCAGTTCGACCGCATCTACGCGCAGAATTACAAGGAGCTGAAGTCGTACTACGCCCGGATCGCAGCCGACAAACCGGCGACGGCGCTCGGCTATCGCCTCACCGAGGATGACGTCCTGCGCCGCTACGTCATCATGCGGTTGATGTGCGACATGGAGCTGACGAAGGCGGACGTGGAAGAGAAGTTCGGCATCCGCTTCGACGAATACTTCGCCGATGCGCGCGTGAAGCTGGAGGAGTTCGTCGCCGATGGCCTGCTGCGGATCACCAGAGAGAAGCTCATCGTCACGGACCTCGGTCGGCTCGTCATCCGCAACATCGCGATGTGCTTCGACGCGCATCTGGAACGAATGCTGCGGGAGCGACCGATCTTCTCACGGACGGTATAATCGGACGCTCACGCGACGCGCTTCGTCTGGAGGTCGCTCATGCCCGAGCAAGGTGTTCTGCTGCTCAATCTCGGCGGGCCGGATTCGCTGCAGGCCGTCGAGCCGTTTCTTCGGAATCTCTTCGCCGATCCGGACATCTGGCGTGTGCCGCTTGGGCGACTGTGGCAGCGTCCTTTGGCGCGCGCCATCGCGAAAGCGCGCGCGAGAGATGTCGCCCGCCGTTATGCGCTGATCGGTGGGCGTTCGCCCCTGTTGATGTGGACGCAGCGCCAAGCGGAGCTTCTGGAGCAGCGGCTGCGCCCGCATCTGGATTGCCGCGTCTATATCGGCATGCGCTATTGGCACCCACTGATCGAGGAGGCCGTTCGGACGGCGCTCGAGGATGGCGTTCGCGCGCTCACGCTGCTGCCCCTCTATCCCCAATTCTCCTTCGCGACGACCGGGTCCAGCCTCAACGAATTTCATCGCGTGTGGCGAAAGCTCGGTTCGCCCTCGATCCCGGTCGTCACAATCCGTAGCTATCCCGATCATCCGCTCTACGTGCGCGCCGTCGTCGAACGGATCGAGGAAGCGACTGGCCGCCACAACCTCCGGGAAGCATCATGGGCACTGATCTTCAGCGCGCACGGCCTCCCGGTGCGCTTCATCAAGGATGGCGATCCGTATCTGGAGGAGACGAAGCGCTCGGTCGAAGCCGTCCTGAGGGATCTCCGCACCCGGAGCGAGCACCGCGAGGTCTATGCCCGCGTGCCCACAGCGCTCGCCTTCCAGAGTCGGGTCGGCCCCATCCGATGGCTCGAACCCTCCACCGTCGAAGTCGTGAAACAGTTCGCGCGCGAAGGGGTGCGACATCTGGTCCTCGTCCCGATCAGCTTCGTCTCCGACCACATCGAGACGCTCTACGAACTGGGGCACGAAGTCCGCGAGGTCGCCCGGGCGCACGGGATTCGCACGTTCGTCCTCGTCGAAGCGCTGAACGATTCGGAGACGTTCGCCGAGGCCTTAAAGGAGATCGTCTTGGAGGCGCATCGAGCGTGAATCCGAAGGTCGTGATCGTCGGAGCCGGCATCTCGGGGCTGTGCATCGCGTTCTTTTTGAAGCGCGCGGGCATTCCGGTCCTCGTGCTCGAAGCGGAAGAGGAAGTGGGAGGGACGATGCGAAGCCGACGGATCGGCGGCTACTTGGTCGAACTGGGGCCCAATAGCGCGCTGGAGACGACGCCGCTCTTTCAAGAGTTGATCGGCGCTCTCGGTTTGGCTCAAGAACGGGTATACGCCAACGAGGCGGCGAAGAATCGCTACATCCTTCGGGATGGAACGCTGCATCCACTGCCGATGTCGCCGCTTGCGTTCGTGCGGAGTCGGCTCTGGAGTTGGCGCGGGAAGCTGCGCCTGCTCGCCGAACCCCTTCACGGACGCGCTGACACTGAGGAATCGGTCGCCGACTTTGTGCGACGGCGCGTGGGACAGGAGTTTCTCGATTACGCCGTCAATCCGCTGGTCGCCGGCATCTACGCGGGCGACCCCGAGCGACTGAGCGTGCGTTTCGCCTTCCCGCGACTCTTTGCGCTCGAAGCGCAGTACGGTGGATTGATCCTCGGCCTGCTGCGTGGAGCCAGAGAACGGCGGCGTCGCCCCGAGGCCTCGCGACTTGTGGCGCGCCTCTTCTCCTTTCGAGAGGGGATGGGGATGCTGCCGCGCGCCATCGCGGCGACACTCGACGATGCCCTCTGGCTTGCGACGCGCGCGACGGGCCTCAGTCGAATCGGTGCGGCCTTCGAGATCGCGTTCGAGCGAGAGGGACGCCGCGATGCCCTTCGGGCAGAACGGGTCGTCCTGGCGGTGCCCGCCTACCGAGCGGCTCCGCTCATCGAGTCATTCGCTCCGGAAGCCGCGCGCGCGCTTCGCCGCATCGTGTACCCACCGGTGAGCGCCGTCGTCCTCGGATATCGAGAGGCAGCAATAGGCCGACCACTCGATGGCTTCGGCTTCCTCGTCCCGGAGAAAGAAGGGCGACGCATTCTGGGGACGATCTGGAACTCCGCGATCTTCCCCGATCGCGCCCCCCAGGGAAGCGTCACGCTCACGACCTTCGTCGGCGGGATGCGCCAACCGGAATTGGCGCAGCGTAGCGACGAAGAGTTGATCAACCTCGTCGCCGAAGAGCTCGGCGAGATCATGCGCCTGCGGGACGCGCCCGAATTCGCCTACATCTCCCGATGGGAGCGCGCGATCCCACAATACGAGCTCGGCTATGGGGAGATCCTCGCGACGCTCGATGGCGTCGAGCGAGAGCACGCAGGCCTCTATTTCTGCGCGAATTATCGCGGAGGGATCGCCGTCGGCGACTGCCTGAAGAATGCGCATGAGACGACGCGGCGAATCCTCCAAGCGGACGCGCGCCCTTGACGCCGAGACGATGTCCGCCGAGCTTGAAAGTTCTCGTCCGGCTTCGGTACATTCCTCAATCGAGCACGCCGCTCAATACGGCGTGCGATCTCTAAGTCGGAGGCCAGCAAGGATGACGCACGACGGATATCCGGACCTCTCAGCCTTCGAGGGGAAAGACTTCTCCGCGGCCGAACATCGTCAGGTCGTGATCATCGGGACGGGACCGGCGGGCCTCACCGCGGCGCTCTACGCCGCGCGTGCGAAACTGAGCCCGCTCGTTTTCCAAGGCCCGGAGCCGGGCGGACAATTGACGACGACGACGCTGGTCGAAAATTACCCGGGCTTTCCCGATGGCATCCTGGGCCCGGAATTGATGCGGCTCTTCGAAGCGCAAGCCGTGCGTTTCGGCGCCGAAGTGCGATGGGGGACGGTCACGGCCGTGGACTTCTCGCGACGCCCGTTTCGGCTGCTCGTGGACGGATATATCCCCGTGCTCGCCGATGCCGTGATCATCGCCACAGGGGCTTCGGCCAAGTATCTCGGCTTGGAAAACGAACGACGATTGCTCGGACGCGGCGTCTCGGCGTGCGCGACTTGCGATGGCGCGTTCTTCAACGGCGTCGAAGTCGCCGTCGTCGGCGGCGGCGATACGGCCATGGAAGAAGCGCTCTTTCTCACGCGCTTCGCCACGCGCGTGCACGTCATTCACCGGCGCGCGGAGTTGCGCGCGTCCAAGATCATGCAGGAACGCGCCCTGGCGCACCCGAAGATCACCTTCATCTGGAACACGGTCGTCGAGGACGTGCTCGGCGAGCAGCGAGTCGAAGGCGTGCTCCTCAGAAACGTGAAGACAGACGAGCGACGAATCCTTCCCGTTCGAGGACTCTTCATCGCCATCGGTCATAAGCCGAATACAGAGATCTTTCGCGGCTGGCTCGAGATGGATGACTTGGGCTACATCCGGACGCGGCCCGGTTCGACAATGACGAGCGTGCCCGGCGTCTTCGCCTGCGGCGATGTGCAGGACCGTGTCTATCGGCAGGCCGTGACGGCAGCCGGCAGCGGTTGTATGGCTGCCATGGACGCCGAGCGCTGGCTGGCCGAACACGCGACCTCAACTCCAGGAGTCTCGCCTTAATCAACAAAGCAATCCCCGCCCTTGCGACCACAGGGATCAGGCGGCCGGCTTTCGAGGAGCTGGAAGCGGTATGGTATAATCTGCCCCGTGCGGTACATGGTGAAACACGCATCCAGCAATAAGGTGGTCTATTCGTGCCAGTACCACGCCATTGGGAGCCCGGACCCATTGCTCCCCAAACCTCAAGGCCAACTCCATCCTGGCCCCCTTCAACCTGAAGGTGTGGAGAGGGGAAGGACTTAAACATGCCGCGCAGGAGAAGACGCCACCACAACGCCGCCGTCTCCGACTTCCGCCACTCAGAGGCAAAACGGAAGAACAATCCGCCGGCGGGCATGGCGCCGACTTACGAAGTGCGGGAGCGCCAGAGCACTCGCTATGCCTACGACCC